>Ga0207708_10002573_pt1 | contig 13351 bp, 7 predicted proteins | sample KBSK5101metaG_FD_184340 | JGI IMG/M metagenome (GOLD analysis project Ga0207708, IMG submission 184340) | Corn, switchgrass and miscanthus rhizosphere microbial communities from Kellogg Biological Station, Michigan, USA - KBS K5-10-1 metaG... | ecosystem: Host-associated > Plants > Roots >...
ATCAGCAGTCATGAGTCGTTCGTTCCGTCCGTCCGTGTTGACCGCCGCGGTGCTCGCCACCGCGCTCTTCACCGCCGCCTGCAGCGGCGAACGCACCAGCGCCGCGGCTCCGCCCGAGCCGACGCCGGTCGCGATCCGCGTGGCCCAGGTCCAGAGTCAGCCCATCGATCGCTTCCTCCGCGTTACCGGTTCTCTCGCCGCGGACGAGCAGGCCGACGTCGCCGCCGAAACCGCCGGCCGCGTGATCGGCACGCCGGTCGAGCGCGGCACGCGTGTCGCCGCCGGCGCGGTGCTCGTGCGCATCTCGGCAACCGAGGCGGATGCGTCGCTGCGCGAGGCCGAAGCCAATGCCGCGCAGCTCGAGGCGCGTCTCGGGCTCGTCCAGGGACAGCCGTTCGATCCGAACCGCGTCCCGGAGGTGCTCAACGCCAGGGCGTCGCTCGACTGGGCCGAAGCGGACTTCAACCGCATCAAGGCGCTGCTCGATCAGAAGGTGGTCTCGCAGGCCGAGTACGACCAGAAGCTGACGCAGGTGCAGGCCGCGCGGCAGCAGTACCAGGTGGCGCAGAACGCGGCGCAGCAGTCGTTTCGATCGCTGCAGGCGGCGCGCGCGCGCGTCGATCTCGCCCGCAAGACGTCGGCCGACACCGTCGTCCGCGCCCCCTTTTCCGGCATCGTCGCCGAGCGCCTCGTGAGCACGGGCGACTACGTCTCGCGCGGCATGAAGGTGGCCACGGTGGTCCGCATCGATCCCGTCCGCGTCGAGCTGACGGTGCCGGAGCAGTACCTGTCGCAGGTACGCGACGGCCAGCGGGTGCGCCTCTCGGTGGATGCATATCCGAACGAGGTGTTCACCGCGAAGGTGCGCTTCGTCTCGCCGGCGCTCAAGTCGGATCAGCGGGCGCTGACGGTCGAGGCGGTGGCGCCGAACGCCGACGGGCGGTTGAAGCCCGGGCTGTTCGCGACGGCGCTGCTGCAGCAGCCGGCGCCGGTGCCGGCGCTGCTCGTGCCGGCCGAGTCGGTCGAGACGGTCGCGGGAACCAGCCGCGTCTACGTAATCGGCGGCAGCAACAAGGTGGAAGAGCGGATCGTGACGCTCGGGGAAAAGGTCGGCGACCGCATCGAGCTCGCCAGCGGCGTCAAGCCGGGCGAGAAGGTCGCGGCCAATCCGCGCGGAAAGCTGGCGGACGGCGTCCGCGTGCAGATCGAAGGTTGAAGTCGTCATGCAGTGGTTAGCAGCAATCTCCGTCAAGCGCCCGGTCTTCGCGAGCGTCCTCATCCTCGCGCTGACCGTCATCGGCGCGTTCTCGTTCACGCGGCTCGGGCTGGATCGCTTCCCCAAGGTCGACTTCCCCACCGTCGTCGTGACGACGCGCCTGCCCGGCGCGGCGCCCGAGGAAGTGGAGACCGAGATCTCGGACAAGATCGAGGAAGCGGTCAACACCATCAGCGGCATCGACGAGCTGCGCTCGACCTCGTCTGAAGGGGTCTCGACCGTCATCATCGCCTTCCTGCTCGAGAAGGACGGCGACATCGCGGCGCAGGAAGTGCGCGACCGCGTCAACCGCGTCCTGCCGCTGCTGCCCAAGAACATCCAGCAGCCGACGGTCGAGAAGTTCGATCCCGACTCGGCGCCGGTGATGACGCTCGCGGTCTCGGCCGACAAGCCGATCCGCGACATCACCGAGTACGCCGACAAGACGCTGCGCCGCCAGCTCGAAAGCGTCAACGGCGTCGGCCAGGTCCTGGTGATCGGCGGCCGGCAGCGCCAGGTGAACCTCACGCTCGACCCGGCGCGCCTGCAGGCCTACAACCTGACGGTCACCGACGTGTCGCACGCGCTGCAGGCGCAGAACACCGAGATTCCGGGCGGCCGCGTCGAGGCGGGCTCGACCCAGATGACGCTGCGGACGCGCGGGCGCGTGCAGTCGGTCGCCGAGTTCGGCGACGTCGTCGTGCGCGAGCGCGACGGCCACCCCATCCTGCTGCGCGACGTTGCCAGAGTCGAGGACGGCATGGCCGATCCGACGACGCGCGCCAACGTCAGCGGCAAGCCGACCGTGCTGCTCTCGATCCGCCGCCAGTCCGGCGTGAACACGGTGCAGATGGTCGACGCGGTCAAGGAGCGCCTCGCCGACATCGCCCAGGTGACGCCGCCGGGATACAAGGTCGTGATCGTGCGCGACCTGTCGGAGTTCATCCGCGCCTCGATCGACACGGTCGAAGAGCACCTGATCCTCGGCTCCGTCCTGGCGGCCCTGGTGGTGCTCGTGTTCCTCTGGAACTGGCGCTCGACGCTGATCGCGGCGATCGCCATCCCGACGTCGATCATCGCCACCTTCGGCCTGATCTGGTACGAGGGCTTCACCCTCAACTCGATGACCATGCTGGCGCTGACGCTGGCGGTCGGCATCGTCATCGACGACGCCATCGTCGTGCTCGAGAACATCTACCGGTTCGTCGAGGAGAAGGGGATTCCGCCGTTCCAGGCGGCGATCGAGGCGACCAAGGAAATCGGCCTCGCGGTGCTGGCGACGACGCTGTCGCTGGTCGCGATCTTCGTCCCGGTCGGCTTCATGGGCGGCATCGTCGGCCGCTTCATGAAGTCGTTCGGCCTGACCATGTCGTTCGCGATCATGGTGTCGCTGCTGGTCAGCTTCACGCTGACGCCGATGCTTTCAGCCCGATGGATCAAGGAAAAGAAGGATACGAAGCAGTCGAAGGATACGAAGGGGCGCGGGTCGAAGGACAGCCGGTTCTTCTCCCTCCTCGACGGCGGCTATTCCAGGCTGCTGGCGTGGTCGCTCGCGCACCGTGCCGTCGTGGCGGTGGGAGCGGTGCTGATCCTGTTGAGCAGCGTGCCGCTCTTCATGGTGGCGAACAAGAACTTCCTGCCCAACGACGACCAGTCCGAGTTCGAAGTCGGGGTGCGCGCGCCGGAGGGGACCAGCATCGACTCGACCGAGCTGATCGCCAACCGCATTGCCACGGGGATCCGCGAGCTGCCCGAAGTCGCCTACACGCTGGTGACGATCGCCGACGATCCGGCGCAGACGCAGAACTCGGGGACGATCTACGTCAGGCTGAAGCCGCTCGGCGAGCGGACGCGCGACCAGTTCATCGTCATGAACGACGTCCGCGACCACGTCATGCCGCGCTTCGCCTCGGCGAGCCTGCGCACCGGCGTCCGCCCGGTGGCGACGATCGGCGGCGGCGGCAACCAGAACGCCGAGATCCAGTTCACCATCAACGGGCCGGACCTGGCCAAGCTGGAACAGTCCGCCAACGCCATCGTCGCCAAGGCACGCCAGGTGAAGGGCGTGGTCGACGTCGACACGTCGCTGAATGTGGGGAAGCCGGAACTGTCGGTGCACGTGGACCGGCTGAAGGCGGCCGACCTCGGGGTCCAGGTGGCGGACGCGGCGGAAGCGCTGCGGTTGCTGGTCGGCGGCGACCAGGTGACCACCTACAACGAAGGCGGCGAGCAGTACGAGGTGCACGTGCGCGCCCTGGCCGCCGACCGCGGGACGGCCGCCGGGATCGGGCAGTTGACGGTGCCGTCCACGCGGATCGGCAGCGTGCCGCTCGAGAACATCGCCGAGCTGAAGACCGGCAGCGCGCCGAGTAACATCGACCGCCTGAACCGGCAACGGCAGGTGACCATCTACGCCGGGCTGTTGCCCGGCGTGTCGCAGACGCCGGCAATGGCCGCGATGACACAGGCGGCGGAATCGCTCAACATGGGGCCCGGTTACAGCACGCGATTCGCGGGGCGGTCCCGCGAGCTCGGACGCGCCGCGCAGAACTTCCTGATCGCGTTCGTGCTGTCGCTCGTCTTCATGTATCTGATCCTGGCGGCGCAGTTCGAGTCGTGGCTGCACCCGGTCACGATCCTGCTCTCGCTGCCGCTGACCTTGCCGTTCGCGCTGCTGTCCATCATCATCTCGCGGCAGTCGCTGAACATCTTCTCGGCGCTCGGGCTGCTGGTGCTGTTCGGCGTCGTGAAGAAGAATTCGATCCTGCAGATCGACCACGCGAACCAACTGAGAGAGAAAGGCATGGAACGAGACACCGCGATCCTCCAGGCGAGCCGCGATCGGCTCCGCCCGATTCTCATGACCACCCTGGCGTTCGTCGCCGGCATGATCCCGCTGGTCCTCTCCAGCGGCATCGGCGCGGGGACCAACCGCGCGATCGGCTTCGTCATCATCGGCGGGCAGTCGATGGTGCTGGTGCTGTCGCTGCTGGTGACGCCGGTGGCCTACTCGCTGCTCGACGACCTGGCCAACGCGCGGATCTTCTCGCGGCTGTTCGCCCGGCTGAGGGGCCGCCGCCTGGCCGCGGCGACCGCGGCCGGCGCGCTGCTGCTGGCGCTCTTGCCGGCGCCCGCGCGGGCGCAGGCTGCGCCCGGCACGCGGCCGTCGACGTCAACGCCCTCCGCTCAGGGCAGGCAAACCGGTGAAACGCTGAACATCACGGCCGACGACGTCGTCCGGATGGCGACGGCGAACAACCCGGATCTCGTCGCCGGCGGATACGAGCCGCGGGTCAGCGCCGAGCGCGTCGCCGAGGCGCGCGCCGTGTTCCTCCCGACCTTGACCAGCGCCTTCACGCGCAACGTGCAGCAGTCGCCGCCGTCGAGCATCTTCCTCGGCACCAGCGGCGTCCGCACCGACCTGTGGTCGGGCAACATCGGCCTGCAGCAGCAGCTGCCCTGGGGCGGCGGAGCGTACAGCTTCGGCTGGAACTCGCTCCGTACCAACGCCACCAGCACGATCTCGAACTTCAATCCGGCCGTGACCGCGCAGCTCCAGGCCTTCGTCTCGCAGCCGCTGCTGCGCAACTTCAAGATCGATCCGTTCCGCGCGCAGGTCGAGACCTCGCGGCGCAACGAAACGATTGCCGAAATCGGGCTCGAGGAGCTGGGGACGACGATCGGCGCGGCCGCCGAGCGGGCCTACTGGGCGCTCGTGCTCACCAACGCCGCGGTCGCGGTGCAGCAGCGTTCGCTGGACCTCTCGCTGGAGCTGGAGCGGACGAACAAGGCGCGGGTGGACGTCGGTCAGTCGCCGCCGCTCGACCTCGTGGCGGCGCGCGCCGAAGTGGCGCAGCGGCGCGAGAACCTGATCGTCGCGCAGACGCTGGCGCGGCAGGCCGAGGATCAGCTCCGCGTGCTCATCGTCGATCCCAGGCGGCCCGACTTCTGGTTCGTGCGCATCCAGCCCGCGGACCTGGTGCCGCCGATCGGGCCCGCTCCCGACATCGACGCCGCCGTCCATAACGCGCTCGACCAGCGCACCGATCTGCGCCGCGCGCGCGAGCAGATCAAGAACAGCGAGACGGCGCTGTCCCTCGCGAAGAACTCGGCGCTGCCGGATCTGCGGGTGCAGGCGAGCTACGCCACGAGCGCGCTCGGCGGTACCGAGCTGCTGCGCACCGGCGGGTTTCCCGGGATCGTCAGCCCGGGCCCGGGGACGGCCTTCGGCGACGTGCTGCGGCAGTTGTTCGTCGCCGACTATCCGTCGTGGAACGTCGGCTTCAGCTTCAGCTATCCGCTCGGGCGCAGCGTCGAGCAGGTCGCGGTGACGCGCTCGGGGCTCGAGCGCGAACAGGGCGTCGAGCGCCTGCGCAGCGCCGAGCTGAAGGCCGTGCGCGACGTGCGCCGCGCCGCGATGCAGCTCGATCAGAACCGCGAGCGGATCGAGACGGCGCGCCTCGGGCGCGAGCTGTCCGAGCAGCGGCTCGACGCGGAGCAGAAGCGCTACGAAGTCGGCATGTCGACCAACTTCAACGTGATCCAGGCGCAGCGCGACCTCGCCGTCGCGCGCAACAACGAGCTGCAGGTGCAGCTCGACTACCAGCTCGCGCTGATCAATTTCGTGGCATCGCAGAAGATCAGCACCGGCGGCCTCGACGCGACCACGACCACGACAGGCGGCGCGTCGACGACGGGCGGCGCCACGGCGGGCGCGGCGCCCGTGACGACGACAACGACCGTTGCTCCCGCGGGCGGTGGCGGCGGTGGCCAGTGATTTGGGGCTTCCGGCTTCAGCCGGAAGATCTTCCGCGAGCCAGGTCTGTGGGTCAGCCCTTTATGGGTTGACCGGAAGCAAAGCGATCCGGCCGGAAGCGGTCCAGGGCCGGATCGCTTTTTCCCTCTACGAGCAGATCCGCGACGAGCGACGCCGTGATCGGCGCGAGCAGGACGCCGTTGCGGTAGTGGCCGGACGCGTGGATGATGCCCGGCTCCGCCGGGTCTTCGCCGAGGGCCGGCAGTTCGTCGGGGGTGGCTGGACGCAGTCCGGCGCGCGCCTCGAGGAACGTCGCGCCCCAGCCTTCCGGCAGCAGCTCGCACGCCGCTTCCAGCAGATCGCGGACGCCGACCGCGGTGGTGCGTTCGTCGAACCCCGCCTCTTCCACCGTCGCGCCAACCAGCAGCGACCCGTCCGTCCACGGCACGATGTAGCACTCCGGCCCCCAGACAATCGAGGAGAGCGGCCGGCCGCGCCAGCCCAGATGCAGGAGCTGCCCACGAACGGGGCGGAGCGGCGGCGTGCGGATGCCGGCGATCGCGTTGGTCCACGCGCCGGCGGCCAGCACGACGCGCGACGCGCGCAGCGTCCCGCCTGACGTCTCGAGGTCGAATTCCTGTGCCGTCCGCGCGATGCGCCGCACGTGCGCGCGCACCACGGTGACGCCGCGGCGTTCGGCGCTCAGCGCCAACGCTCCCGCGAGCTGCGGCGCCGACACGTAGCCATGGACGGCTGTGTAGAGCGCGCCGGCCACGGCGCCGAGCGCGGGATGGGCGCGGTGCGCCTCGTCAGACCCGAGCCACGTCGAGCCGGCGGGCGCGTGCGACCCGGCCGCCCGCTGCAAACGGGTCGCGCCGTCGAAGTCGAGCGCGACTTCGAGCGTGCCGATGCGCCGGTACTCGACGTTGACACCCGACTCTCGGCGCACGGCGTCGATCCACGGGTCGTAGAGCTCGAGGCTGCGGATGGCGAGATCGAGGAGCGGCCCGCGCTCGTGCGCCTCGACGTACGGCGCCAGCATCCCCGCCGACGCCCGCGTCGCGCCGCCGCCGACCGGCCGATCGTCGACCACGGTGCACGCCACGCCCCGCACCGCCAGCTCGCGCGCGATCGCGGTGCCGATGATCCCGGCGCCGACGATCACCACGCTGTCGACGTCATCCACGCGAATGAGGATATCGCGGCCCACCAAGCGGGGCTACAGATGAAGGCCACAGATAAACACAGAAGAACACGGATGGAAGGCTACAGATGGTCAACAACCCATCTGTAATCTGTGTTGATCCCTGTTTATCTGTGGCTGTCCAGGCTGTCGGTGGCGCTACTCGAAGCGCGTAATTATGGCCTCGACGGTGCGGACGCGCTTGTCGGCGCGGTTCCACTGCACGAGGATGGGACTCTGGTAGCGGCCGTCGGCGATGACGCCGTGGCCGTCGCTTTCGCGGACGCGGAGGTTGACCGCGCGCTTCATGCGCAGGAAGCGGCCCGCGGGCACCGCGATGGCGCGGGCGAACAGCCGTTCGAGCAGCGAGGCGCGGAGGCCGGTGAGATCGAGCGCCTGATTGAGCGCGCGCACCATGTCGTACTTCGCGTAGTCGAGCGCCTTGGCCGGGATCGAGCGCGGGTGCGCCAGCATGTGGCGCCCCTTCTCGGCGGCGAAGCGGAACGGGTTGCGCAGCACGTCCACGAGATCGTGCCGCATCAGCAGCGTCTCGTACTCGTTGACCGTCAGCCCGGCCTGCCGCTCCGCCCCGCCAAGCTCGAGCCGCACGCGGCCGCTGGTGACGCCGTTCTGCTTCACCGTCTGGACGATCTGCTCGTAGATCCCGAGCTTCGGATCCTTCAGGTTGATCGAGTCGATCGGATGATCCGACATCGGCACGCCGATCTTCAGCCGCGCGATCTCACGCTCGCGCGTGAAGCCGACGATGCTGGTGAGGCGGCGGCGCGGACGGCCGTCGGTGACGCCGTCGAGATCCACGAAGCACACCGGCTCCTGCGGCCGGTTCACGTAGCTGACGCAGGTGCTGAGGCCGGCGGCCATGAAGGCCAGGTGCGAATCGGCGTTGCGCGGCTCCACGGCGCGCTCGGCGGACGTCAGGTCCTGACGGCGGTCGAGCTGATCGTGCTCGTACCCCGCTCCTTCCGGAAACATCGTCCTGAATACTTCGACGTACGGCGCAACGGTGGCGCGCTGGCGCGTGAGACGCGCCGCGAGGCTCTGTTCCAGGTAGCCGGCCGTGGTGTGGAAAGAGTGATACAGGTGGCGCGGGTAGGCGTCGAGGAGATCGCCGTGCGTCGACCGAAGCCGCTCGCGGACGTCGATGATGTCGAACCGGGCCCGGGGTGTCAGTTCGAGGGTGACCTCGACTGGAGTAGCTGCCATCCTTACGAAAGAATAGTTTAACGCAATCAAACTTTGCAAGGCAAAGTTTGATTGACCCGTAAGCTGTTGAGCCTGTTCGGCTGGCCGGCGGTTTGCTATACCGTCCGGCATGCTGGCCTACCTGCGAGTGCCACTGAGCTGGACCGACCTGCTGAAGCGAGCCGCCAAGGGGGCGTGGGATGACAACATCCTCGATCTGGCCGCGCAGCAGGCCTATTACTTCTTCTTCGCCCTGTTCCCGGCGATTCTCTTTGCCTTCGCCGTCGCGAGCTTCTTCCCGCTCGAATCGCTGATCAACGACACGATCGCGATGATGAGCCGGTTCGCGCCGCAGGCCGTCATCCAGATCATCACCGAGCAGATGAAGGAGATGTCGAACCAGAACAGCGGCGGCATTCTCACCTTCGCCTTCCTGGTGACCATCTGGTCGAGCTCGGGCGCGATGGTCTCGATCATCACGACCCTCAACGCCGCCTACGACGTGACCGAGTCGCGCCCGTGGTGGAAGACGCGGTTCATCGCGATCGCGCTGACGATGGGCATCGGGTTCTTCATCCTGGCGTCGATGTTCCTGGTCATCGCCGGACCGACCGTCGCCGAGACGATGGCGGTGCGCATGCACCTCGGCCCGGTCTTCAAGTGGACGTGGATGGTGCTGCAATGGCCCCTCGTCCTCGCGCTGGTCGCCTCCGCGGTCGGCCTGATCTACTACTTCGCGCCCGACGTCGAGCAGGACTGGGTGTGGATCACACCCGGCTCGGTGCTGGCCACGGTGCTCTGGATCATCATCTCGCTCGCACTGAAGTTCTATTACCAGCTCGTGCCGAGCGCGAGCGCGTCGTACGGCGCCATCGGGGGCATCATGGTGCTGATGCTCTGGTTCTACTGCTCGGGCATCGCGCTGCTGCTCGGCGCGGAGATGAACGCGGAGATCGAGCACGCGTCGCCGTACGGCAAGGATCCGGGGGAGCGCGTGGCGGGCGAGAAGAAGATCGTGGGGGCGCGCGCGCAGCGGATCTACGAGGAGAAGCGCGCGAGCGGTGAGATCCCGATCAAGCCGATGCCCGAGGGCGTCAACTGCGACATCGATCGGAAGCCCGCCGTCGAGCCCGCGCCGGCGAAAACGAGCGATCTGATCATCGGCGCGATCGTGCTCGCGCCGGCCGCGTTCGTCGCGGCAAAGAAAGTCCGCGACGAGGTGAAGGACGATCTGAAGAAGAACGGCGCGAAGAAGACCGCGGCCTAGCGGCAGAGCACCGTCGGCGGCGGCTGCCACGACCCGGGGCGCAGCTTGCCGCCGAAGCCCCAGAACACCGGCTGCGCCGCCACGCAGTTCGCCGGGACCGGCACCCTCGCCTTCACCAGCCCCTGATCCGTCGGCACGACCGCTGTCACGCTCTGATCGTGGCGCCGCGGCGTGGCCACGATCACGTTGTTACCCAGGCCGTTGAACCCGATGTTGCTGCCGTTGCCGTTGAAGCCTGAGCTCACCGCGGGATTGTTGAAGCCGCTGTTGCCGAACCCGGTGATCCCGGCGCCGCTGCTGGTGCCGATGAAGCCGGGGCGCGCATAACCGGGATAGAGACCCGGGACCACGTAGCCGACCGGGTACATCACCTGCGGCGCGGCGGGCTGCTGATCGTGATGGTCGATGACGATCACCTGCGGTTCGCGTTCGCGCGAGGTCTCCTCGGCCGGCGCGGGATCGGCGTTCTGCACCGGCGCCGGTTGAACGGCGGGCGCCGGCATGCGGCCGCTGCGGATCATGGCGACGATCACCGGATCGCTCACTCCCTCGTTCTTGAGTTTCTTGAGCGTGTCGGTGTCGACGCTGAACACGCCGCGATCGACCTCGATCAACGCGATCAGCACCTGGTCGCTGAGCCCCGCCTTCGACAGCTCGATGATGTCGCGAATGTTGAGGGCTTCGGCGCGGCCGGCCCCACCAAGAACGAGGGCCAGCACGGCGAGCAGGGTGAGCAGTGTGCGGCGGAACGGCACGTGGACCTCCCGGTCTTCCCCTTTAGTGCAACGACAGTGCCGCGCGGTTGGGCCCGTCGTTGCGGATGATACTCTCAATCGCCTCCGCGAAGCCCGCCGACGGGTCCTGTCAGGAGGACACGACTGTCCCCCGGACGTGGCGCGGCGGGGCCAAAAACCCTTAGAATTACCGCGCTTTCGAGGGTACGCCCCTTGCTCGACCACGGGGCACAGGGAGTTTTTCCAATGTTCTCCAGACCGCTGGCGTTCCTTCTGCTGGGGCTCGGATGCGTGACGGCTGCCGCCGGGGGCGCGTACGTGGCCGCCCGTCATAACGCGGCCGAGACCGCGCCGATCGCGGCCACGGCCCCGCCGGCCACAGAGCCCGCCGCGGCCGCGAGCAACCCGACCACGCCGCAACCGGTGGCCGAAACCGAATCCGCGGTGACCAGCCCGTCCGCCGCGCCCGCCGCATCAACGGCCGCGGCGCCCGCCGTCCCAACGTCCGCGGAACGGCCGGATCCATCCGCGGGCAAGCCGGCGGCGACCTCATCCGCCCGGCGGCCGGAGCGCACGCCTTCGCACCCCGCGACCGCCGCAACGACGACCGCGCGCAATACGCACGCGGAACCGGCGGCACCCGCCAGGACGGCGTCGGCGAAGAGCGCGCCGGTCTCGCAGCCCGATCCGCAACCGGCGCCCGTCGCCGCGCCGCCGCCCGCGCCCGCGCCGGAGCCGGCAAAGCCGTTCGAGGTACAGCCCGAGCCGCCGAAGGCGCCGCAGTTCGAGGACGTGATCCTGCCGGCCGCCTCGGTCATCGGCCTGCAGATGGAGTCGTCGCTGTCGTCGGAGCGCGCGCGCATCGAAGATCGGGTCGAGGCGCGCGTCACGCGCGATGTGCTGTCGGCCGGGCGCGTGGCGATTCCGGCCGGCTCGCGCGTGATTGGGTCGGTCACGCTCGTGGACCGCGGCGGCAAGGTGAAGGAACAGGCGCGCCTCGGCGTGCGCTTCCATACGCTCATCCTCGCCGACGGCAGCGAAGTGGCGCTCAACACCGATCAGATCACGCGCAACGGTGAGTCCCCCGCGGGCAGCAGCGCAAAGAAGATCGGCGGCGCGGCGGTCGGCGGCGCGATCCTCGGCGCGATCCTCGGCGGCGGCAAGGGTGCGGCGATCGGCGCCGGCGCCGGCGCGGCCGGCGGCTCGGCGGCGGTGATGGCCGGCGATCGCAACGCCGCCACGCTTCGCCAGGGGGAGATCATCAACGCGCGGCTCACCTCGCCGGCGACCATCACGGTGGAGCGGCGGGAACAGTAGAATCGGCTGGTTGGACGACTTCCGCCAGCAGGCGCACAGACTCGCGGACTGGATAGCGGATTACCTCGAGGATCCGTCCCGCTATCCAGTCCTTTCTCGTGTACGGCCCGGCGCCATCCGCGACGCGCTCCCCTCGCACGCGCCGGAGCGCGGCGAAGACTTCGACACGATCTTCGCCGACTTCGAGCGCGTCATCCTTCCCGGCGTCACGCACTGGAACCATCCCGGCTTCTTCGCCTACTTCGCCATCACCAGCAGCGCCCCCGGCATCCTCGGCGAGTTTCTCTCGGCGGCGCTCAACCAGCAGGCGATGCTGTGGCGCACGTCGCCGGCGGCAACCGAGCTCGAGGAGGTCGCGCTGCGCTGGCTGCAGCGGTTGATCGGCCTGCCCGACGCCTTCGACGGCGTCATCTACGACACCGCGTCGGTCTCCACACTGCACGCCCTCGCCGCCGCGCGAGAAGCGGCGGTGCCGGACGTCCGCCGCGCCGGGCTTGCCGCACGCGATGACATCCGCGGCGTCCGCGTCTACTGCAGCGAGCACGCACACTCGTCGGTGGACAAGGCCGTGATCCTCCTCGGCCTGGGCCACGACGCGCTGGTGCGCATTCCCGCGGACGCGGAGTACCGCATGCGTCCGGATGTGCTCGCGCAGCGGATGCGCACCGACCGCGACGCCGGCGTCATTCCGGTCGCCGTCGTCGCCACGGTCGGCAGCACGTCGAGCACCAGCGTCGATCCCGTCGCGGAGATCGCCGACGTGTGCGCGCGCGAGCAGGCCTGGCTGCACGTCGATGCCGCCTACGCGGGCGTCGCCGCGATGGTGCCCGGCTACGAATGGATCCTGCGCGGCGCCGAGCGCGCCGACTCGCTCGTCGTCAATCCTCACAAGTGGCTGTTCACGCCGTTCGATCTCAGCGTGCTCTACTGCCGCCGGATGGACCTGCTGCGCCAGGCGTTCTCGCTCGTGCCGGAGTACTTGCGAACGTCGGAAGGCGAAGCGGGCGTGCGCAACCTGATGGACACGGGCATCCAGCTCGGACGCCGGTTCCGCGCGCTGAAGCTGTGGATGATCCTCCGCCACTTCGGCGCGGAAGGCCTGCGCGCGCATCTCGCCGAACACATGCGGCTCGCGAAACAGTTCGCCGCATGGGTCGACGCCAGCGATCGCTTCGAGCGCGTCGCGCCGGTCCCCTTCAGCGTCGTCTGCTTCCGCCTGCGCAACGGCTCGGATGACGAGCACGCGCGCCTGCTCGACGCGGTCAACGCGTCGGGTGAGGTGTTCCTCTCGCACACCAAGCTCGACGGCCGCTTCGTGCTGCGCCTCGCCATCGGCAACCTCCTCACGACCGAGCGGCACGTCGCGCGCGCCTGGGAACTGCTGAACTCGAGCTAAAGCATTCCCATCACAGTGCCTTAGGGCACATCGCTTGCACCCACTGCGCACGGACGAAATTTAGAGGAGTGTTGAGGAATGTCTGTGCGCAAGTGGCTTGTTACTGCAACGATCTTCACCGCCGCGCTGGCCGCGGCCCCACGAACGGCATCCGCCGACTGGACGATTACGCCCTTTGTCGGCTGGAACTTCAGCGGCTCTGCCGACGTCAGCGGAACCGGCGGGGCGAGCCTGGAAAAC
>Ga0207708_10002587_pt1 | contig 13323 bp, 9 predicted proteins | sample KBSK5101metaG_FD_184340 | JGI IMG/M metagenome (GOLD analysis project Ga0207708, IMG submission 184340) | Corn, switchgrass and miscanthus rhizosphere microbial communities from Kellogg Biological Station, Michigan, USA - KBS K5-10-1 metaG... | ecosystem: Host-associated > Plants > Roots >...
TCTGGCTCCTGTTCTCCGCGCTGAAGTCATTCTTGTTGTGGGTGATGAACGCGAAGCGATCGCCAGCGAGTTTCTTGTCGCGTACCAGATCGACATAAGCCTCTACGATCAGAGCGTCGGCCATCGCATTCGTGTTGCGATGAAATGGAGCGCGTTTGTCGACCGCCCGCTCTGCCGCCGCCGGCACCTGGTGGGGGCTGTCAATGGTGAAAATCGGGCCGGCGTATCAATTATCCATAAAACATGAGCCCCCTTCCGTAATTGTCCTGGTGCATTTCGCTCTATTTCGGGGAAATCACATGCTTTGGCAGCTCTCCTAAGTCAGACCATTTCCCGGAGAGCTCGATTGACAACTTCGCTCGAGCGTCGCGATGCGGCGGGCGAGCTGCATGTCGTCGCGTTCAGCATCTACGATGCTGCCGCCTGCACCCAGAATTGGTACATGCCAACAAAGGTATCCGGATTCTCGCGCTCAAAATTGTCCCAGCAACCGAGATCGGTCATCGCCGGGTCGCCCGGAAACTTCGCCCGGTATCCTGCGCGCTGTCGTTCGCCGAGGTCGAACCCCAGGAATGTGAGGCCGCTATCGGATAGAAAGGTATCGATCTGCGGCAGCGTGAGGCGGTGTTCCTGGACGTGGAAGAGCAGATCGCGGCACTCGCTGGTGCTGAAGAAATCCTTGGTCCGCACGACCTTATGATGCGGCGCGGAGCTGGCGAACCCCATGAGCTCCTGCCGGCACAGGCGGATGGCTTCGGCGGTGGGCTGGTAGCCGCGCTCGGCAATGAAGCTCCGCGCCGCCCTGACATGCCCCCGCGCAAGCTCGCTGTAGAGGCCTATCGCCATCACTCCTCCGGGCCGCAACAGCGAAAGCAGCACCCTCCAGCCTGCAAAGGGCTCGGCCAGATGGTGCAGCACGCCGCTCGTCACGATGACGTCGAATGACCGCCCGACCGAGGCCAGCTTGAGGATGTCGGCCTGGGCATAGTCGATCCGTTCGAGACCGAGCGCGAGCGTGTGGCGCTTTGCATGGGCAAGGCTGCTCAGGCTCAGGTCGACCGCGAGCAGGCGCGCCTGCGGAAATCTTTGCGCGGTTTCGATCGCCTGCTGGCCGGTGCCGCAGCCGGCAATCAAGATGTCGACGTTCGCCTTGCCGAGATTGCGGAATAGCGCCGCCGGGAATCTGCTGCGCAGGAACTGGTCGATGGTCCACGGCCGTCCCGGGGGCTCGCACTTCACCCAACGCGGAAATGGGTTTTCCTCGTATTGGTGCCGCACCGCGACCGACACGGCGTCCTCGATCGGCGTCAACACCGGGATTGATCGCCGCAATTGCCGCTCTTCCTCGGGTTCCTGCACCTGCTGCCGCAGAAAGTCGGTCACACCCTTGGGCCAGCTTCGCTCCAGCAGCGCAGCGACCCGTGGGAACGAATGCAACGGCGAATAGCACGCGGCCACCGCAAGCCGCAGCGCAGGAACGGCAGCGTCGGATGCGATCGCATCCGTGAGGGAGGCGTGCAGACTGCGCGCACGATCGGATTCCTCATCGGTGCAGACGTAAACGTACTCGTTGAGGAAACACTGCTGCGCCAGGGAGCAGCAGAAATCCAAGGCCTTTTCCTCCACCGCTGTCGCGGTGCCGGTCGTTGCCATTTCCAGCAAGGCGAAACGGACGTTCGTAAGGAAGCGCTCCAATGCGACATCGCAGACCGGTGCAGATTTCAGAAGGCTGCCGAGCAGACGGTGCTCCGACAGCGCGGCAAGGCCCGTTTCATCCCACAGCGCCGTCCCCGACAAGCGCCGCGGCCACGCGGTCGCCGCGCGCGCGATATATCGGCGAAGGGTTGCATCGTTCTTGATAAGGGGTGCGGCAACCAGGCCTACCTTGCCTGGCCTCGCCCAGGGCTCCGACAATGCCTGAACCAGCAAGCGTTGCAGATCGTCAACCTGCGGAATCGTGCGACGATCGCGCAGGAACTGGACGAACAGACCCTTGGTTTCGGCCGTTCCATTGCAGGCAATCGCCCGCGCGAGCGCGCGCAATGCCTCGTCCGTGCGATCCAGATTGTACAAGGTCCGCGCCAGATCGTTGCTAGCCTCGCTGAAATCCGCCTTGAGCGCGACAGCCCGCTCGAACCGCGGCACGGCCTCGGCGAGATTGCCCTGCATCGCCAGCGCGAGGCCAAGACTGTGCTGAGCTTTCGGAAAATCCGCGTTGATTGCGAGTCCGCGCTGGTAGTGCGGCTCCGCTTCCACGAACCGGCCCTGCGCCAGAAACAGGTTGCCGATGTTCAGGTGCGCCTGCGCGAGGTTTGGATCGAGCGTCAGGGCCTGCTGGAAATGGGCGAGTGCCTGGTCGAACTGGCCCTGTGTCAAGAGCGCGACGCCAAGGTCGTGGTGGGCCTCGACTGCGTCCGGCTTGAGCGCGAGCGCGCGCCGATAACAGGCCACCGCTTCATCGGCTTTGCCCCGCTGCGCCAGCACGCCTGCCAGATTGAGATGCGTTTCGACGCGTTCGGGTTCGAGCTCGATGGCGCGCCTGAAATGCTCGATGGCATCGTCCAGTCGACCGAGGACGCGTTGCGCCAGCGCGAGCCTGGAGTGCCAATCGGGCTTGCGGGCGTCCAGTTCAAGCGCCGCAGCATATCCCTCGATCGCCACGACGGGCCGATTGGTCTGCATACCGAGCAGGCCGAGATTGTGCCATGCGCCGATGTGTTTCGGGTTGCGCGCGAGAACAGCGCGATAGAGCGTTTCGGCCTTTGCAAGGTGACCCGCCCGATGCTGCTGGACAGCGATCGCAAACTGGTCGCCTGCGTTCTTAGCCGATGCTCGAGAAGGCTGTTTTATCGCCACGTCCAGTATCACGTGATTGGGACAAATCTTACGGAGCGAGCGGCCGTCCCGGTCCGGGCAACGGCAAGATCAGGTGACCGCAGGTCTCACATCACCTTCTCCCACGTCATGGTGCGCGTGCTCATCGTGCCCGTGAGCGGGTCGACCGACGGCGTCGTCGACAGATAGACGCGATTGCCTTCGAAGCGTGCGATGCGCTTCTGCTTGGTGCCGGTCCAGGTCTCATTCCACGAGACGTCGACGTGGTGCGTGATCTCGTTGCCGTCGATCGTGTATGTGCCGCCATAGCTGGTCATGCTGCGGAACAAGGCTTCCGCCTCCGCCGGCGTCGCGTTGGCGCCCGCCGGCTTGCTGCGGCCGTTCCCGACATTGAGCACCATCATGCGGCCGTCGGGCGCGTAATTGATGTAGCCGGTGGGATGTGAACCGAGGAAATCGGTCTTGGCGCCGGAAGGGATTTCCTCCCGTATCGCGGCGATGAGCTTCCAGGTCCCGAGCAGGCGTTGGCGCGGATCGTCGTTTGTCATGCGCGCAGCCTTAGCGCGTCGCGGGTCGTGAGGAAAGCGCGGCCGCAGCAGCGACGCGGAGGCGTCACGCGCGCTGACCTCGAATTGCCCTGGGCCGATCATCGCAGGGCTAAACCAGCCGCGAGAGTCGTCGATCCATGAGAATTTCTAATGCGTGGCCGAGAAATGATGGTTTGCAGCCGCGTTCGCCGCGGAACTAGCTGGCGCAGCTTCGGCACACGAAGCGGGCGCGATCGGAGCTTTGCCGCCGTCGCCATCGCAGTCCGCGCATCGCAGCGCGGACGGCCGGCGCGAGGGTCATGGTGAAGGAGCCGGCAACGCCGTCATGAATTGATTTGCAGCGGTGCAAATCGGAAGAGGTCTCAATCCATGGATCGATCATGCATTGCCTGCCTGCTGGCGGGCAGTATCGGACTCATTGACGTGACGCAAGCCGTTGGCCAGCAGGCCTGCAAGCCGACGTTGGCATTCAAGGAGGTCCAATTCTCCGGAATGCAGCCGCCAACAGGCGAGCGGCGATGGACGGCCGTCGTATCGGTCGATGCGTCGCGCTGCACGACGACTACCGGATTTTTCGAGATCGGGTTCTCGCGGCAAAAGGAAAACGGCGGCGAGATCGAGTTCCGCGAGCGCTTTCAATGGTCGTCGCCCGCGGTGAAAGTCGGGGTGGATTTCTGGGCCGACGAAGCCGTCGAGTACTACTGGATCGAGAGCGTTCAAGCGTGCCCCTGCGCCAGATGACGGAAGTCCGCCCACATACGACCAACCTGCACGCCGTACCAATCTGCATTCATTCGATCACGTGCGACCGACGCGCGAACTTCGACAGATCGAATTCATCGCCAATTCCTGCGTGCGGCCCCGCGACAGCGGAAAACGGCCCGATGTCGTGGATGGTGTGGGAGGGCAGACGGCGGATGCCTATTCCCCCCTGTTATGAGAAAATCTCGGGCTAGCGGGAGAAACGATGCTTTGCGGCGTGGCAGAGGGGCCTCTATTTCAAAGGCTCCGCGAGGGACATCTCCCTCGTTCCACATTCGCAGGAGCATGAAAAATGCTACGGACCTTGGACAACACATTAGGGCTCGATGATATCCGCCGGGAAACGGGCCTGGCAGCTCGGCCCGCGCGGCAGGGCACAGCCTCGCCGATCGCCACGACGCTGCGAGCCATTGCTGGCGCATGGCGTGAAGGCCTTGCCGCCTGTCGCCAGTATGAGGAGTTGAGGTCGAGTGGGGTTTCGCACGATCGGGCGGTGAGAGAGGCGCTCGGTCTCGGGCTCATCCCCTCCGATGCGCCGCCTCAAGCCGCGCCGGCGCTGTATTTTGCGGGCCAGGCGTAATGCGTGAGCGCGGTGCCGGATATCGAGCCGACAACGCCGGCCCAAATCCTGCTCCGGCGACGAAGCCTCTTCGATGGAAGCTGCCACGAAGAAGGAGCTCAGCGCCCGGCGCCGCGCGATTTCGATTTAAGGCGCTTGAGTTGCCGCGCGTCCTCGGCCGCTTCGGCCAGCAGCCACTGACTGAACGCCACGATCTTCGGCAGCTTCGCCGCCGCCTTCGGGCACACGATCCAATACGCGTAGGGCACCGGCATCGCCACGTCGAAGGGACAGACGAGGCGGCCGCCGATCAAGTCCCAAGCGGCCAGCGCCGTCCGCGCCAGTGCCACCCCCTGGGCGTCGACCGCGGCATCGATGGCCATGCTGGCCTGGTTGAGGACGGGGCCGCGCGAGAGATCCACGTTCTCGACGCCGGCAAAGTCGAGCCATCGATTCCAATCCTGCCGGCTGTTGACGTGGAGGAGCTTGGCTTGGTTGAGATCGGAAGGCTTGCGCAGGGGACCGCGGCCCTGGAGCAGCTTCGGACTGCAGACGGGAAAGAGCTCTTCGGCGCAGAGGCGGCTGACATGAAGCCCCGCCTCGTTGCCGTCGCTGTGACGAATGGCAAGGTCGATGTCCTCGCGCGCGAAGTCGATATGCTGCAGTGACGCGCTGACCCTGAGATCGACCTCGGGGTGGACCTCGGCGAAACGGCCCAGGCGATGGACAAGCCACTTCGCGGCGAAATTCGGCGACGTGCTGACAGTGAGCACGCCGCCGCTCTGGCGTTCCAGCAAGCGCTCCGTCCCGGCGGAGATGCGGTCGAAGGCATCACGCACGACAACGAGATAGGCGCGCCCGGCTTCGGTGATGGCGAGACGCTGCCGTTCGCGGTTGAACAGCTTCAGCCCGAGCTCGGCCTCGAGTCCCTTCACCTGATGGCTGACGGCGCCCTGGGTGACGCAGAGCTCCTCGGCGGCGCGGGTGAAGCTCTCGTGGCGCGCCGCCGCCTCGAACGCCTTGAGTGCGTTGAGCGGCGGCAACCGGCGCGGCATCGTCCACCTACATCATGAGAAAAACTACGATACGCTAAAGAAAAGATGCTTTGTCCGCAACGCAATTCCGATCTTTGCTCGCAGCGAGCCGAGCCCCCAGGACCGGGCTTGACGTGATGGGTCAACGATAAAGTTGGGAGGAGAACCTGCGCATGTATTGAGCATTGGTTCCAGCCTGCTCGTCGCAATGCACTGATGCGTCTACGCCTTGGTCCAGATGCGACCGTAGTAGGACGGTATCGTCAGCGCCTGCTGTTGCAGCGCAGCGACGCCTCTGAGATCGAGATCGCCGCCGTGCAGCTCTTCGACATAGTCGCCGCTGGCCGGAAACCAAAATGGGACCGTTTGCTCATTGTCGGTCGTGTTCACCGCGACGAGGGTGTATTGCGCGCCCTCGTATCGGGCAAACAGGAGCAGCCCGAGGCTCTGGTATCGGTCCCAATGGTTGAAGAAGAACAGCGTCCCGCCTCGAATATGACTGCGAGCGGCGCGGATGCGAAGGAGCTTTCTGACCAGCGAGATGGTCGAGCGCCCGGCGCCATCATAAAAGTAATCCCAGCGAAGCGGCCGAAGCAGTGAAACGCGGCCCGCACCGAAGTCGGGAAGGAAGTAGTTTTCGGCCAGTTCCTGACCCTGCCACAGCATCGGGATGCCTTTGCTCATGAGCAAGGCGATGAGATAGGGCTGCAGCATGTACCAACGGTTGCGGTCGCCCTCGAGAAAGAGGGAGTTGCCCGCTTCGTCGGGGTTGATCAGCCCGAAATTGCACAAGAAGCGTTCGTGGTCGTGGTTCTCTATGTATTGAACGGCCAGCTTGGGGATGACGTCCCCGTTGGTGGTTTCCTCGTCGGGATAACCGAACAGACCGAGCGACAATCCCCACTCGGTGAGTCGCCCGCGGTCGCCGCGGGCGACCGAACGGGCGGTGTCGAAGGTCTGGTTCTGCCAGGTACTGTTGGAATAGGTCGTGCGCAGGACTTCCTCCGGACCTTCCAACTGCTCGGCCATCTGGATGAGCCGGATCGGCTGACCGCCGCCAGCATCGAAACGGCGCCAGTGGGATTGTCCCGCTGCAATTCCACGTTTGGCGAGCTGATAGGTTTCGTACGCCAGACTGGCGTATCCGACCCCGAGGGGCCCGTCCCAGTAGTTCGGCACGCAGTCGTAACGGAAGCCGTCCACATGGTAGACCTCGAGCCAGTGGTTGCTCGCACTGAAGAAGAAGTCGCGCGTGAGCTGCCGGCCGAAGTCAGTACTTTTTCCGAAGTTGCTGAAGTAGTCCTTCGCAAACGGGCCCATGAAGGGATTTTCGTTGTACCTCAGTCGCGTGTACGCATCGTAATAAGGAAAATCCACACCAGTGTGGCCGTAGACCACATCGACGATCACGGCGATGCCGTGCTGGTGCGCGATATCGACGAGCTGCTGGAAATCCGAACGCTTCCCGAAGCGTTCGTCGACGCCGAAATATCCGATCGGGAGATAGCCCCAGTCGACCGAGACGCCCACATTGGAGAGCGGCATGACCTCTATCGCATTCACACCGAGGTCGCTGAGATAGGCCATGACGTTGCGGGTGCGGTCGAGATCGCCCCCGAGTTCGGCAACGTTGACCTCATAGACGATGAGGTCCGATAACAGTGGCACGCGCCACTGGGCCTCGGCGGCGCTCCACTGGTAGGCCTGATAGCCGAGGGTGAACGCAGAAAGCTTGCCCACCCCGAACTCGCGCGCAAACGGATCGATGATCCAATCCAGAGTGCCGACGTTCGGATTGACGATTGTATAGCGATAGACGTAGCGGCCGGGAGTGCCCCAAGCCGATCCGGGCGCGGACGGCGCTGTGCCGGCAATTGGGACGGTGGTCGACCAGAAGTCGCCGTAGGGAGGACGCACGCTGTGCGTCAGCGGAAACTCCCGGGCTGGCACGCCCGCGAGGAATTGGTCAGCCTCGTGAATGATCTTGACTGTGACTGCATTGCCGTCGCCAGCGGATACCCAAGGCAGCCACAGTCCGAACGTCACTGCTCCATTGCTTTCGACGGCGCCGAGCGCGCTCATGGGCAACAGGTTCAGAGCCATGTCTTATAGGGCCTTCCATTGGAGCCGGCGGAACAGGACCTGGCCGGTATGAGTCTGCAGGCCGATGAAGCGTGGCTCCTGGGGGGTCGAGGGCAGACCACGCCGTGGTGACTGGGGATCGCCGGTGAAGTGGAACCGATTTACGATCTGGCCATTGAGCGCCACCGTGAAGTCGGCTCCGTCGACCGTGATTTCATAGTCATTCCACTCTCCGACGGGATGCACGACGAGTGGTCCGTCGGTGGGCCCCTTGAACGAGTAGATCGCGCCAGTGCGGTGAATTGGTGCATTGTCCGGTCGTGCGAGCCCGTCGATCTGAACTTCGAAGCCGAAATTGACCCCGACATAGGCGGTGTTGTCGTAGCCTTGCTGGGTCGGATCCGGGAAGTTGACGAAGATGCCGGAGTTGTCGTCGAACGCCGTCATCATCCACTGCAGCCGCAAGACGTAGCGTGGAGGCGCCGGCCGGGTGAGCCACAGAAGGCCCAGATCGGTACCGGGGCGCGCTTCGAGCGCCCCGCGCCGGACCAGGAAGGTGCCGGGGTCGTCGCGGCCCGGCTGGTTGCGGATGGTCGACATCTTCCAGTCACCGAGCGCCGTTCCGTCGAACAGCGTTTCGAAACCGGCATCGGCGGCGAACGGGGGTGGCGTGATCATACGATCGCCGCTGCGCCGAGCCAGGGCGACGCCGGTCAGCATCGGGTTGGGCGACCCGATGCTGGGAAAAAGCGACGGTCCGGCGGCATACAGGTTCTCGGTGTAATGAAAGCGGCCGTCCTCGTTGGTCACGCTGTGTGCGGGGTCGCTTCCCATCCACAGGGTTCCGGTCTCGTGGTGTGTCGTGCCCAAGCCGTCGCGGATGACCTGTGCCGTGGGGCCACTGCCAAACAGATTCGCAACCTGCTGCATCGTGGCATCCATGACATTCCACAGCTCATTGTCGCGCGGCCCGGGCGTCAGTGTGACGCGGGCGCGCCGAATGCCGTACTCATCGGTTCGAGGATCAAGCTCGACCCGGCTCAGGTGAGTGGTCAGGTCGGTCGGATCAGCCGGCTCCATCTCGCCGATGCCGCGAATGGCAATCGCGACATCCGTGTCCGTCGATGTCCGCAACTGGTCAAAGAAGTCCACGTCGGGGATCTTCCGGAACAGTTCATCCTCTGCGCCAACCGTGCTGCCGCCGCCGGTCGCCGTGATCTGTAGGTGAAAACGTCCGAGCAAATCGCCATTTGCGCGGGTACCGCGGCATTTGACGAAGAAGGCCGCCGTTTGCACCTCGTTGACAGCCGCCGAAAGGCCCGGGATCGCCGTGCGCGGTACGCGGATCACAACGTTCGAACGCAAGTGGGCGATCAGGTTCTTTCCGATAAGGGGCCAAGTGGGTAGTCCGGTTCCGTCGAAGGACGCCAACGCGAGACGTGCGCTCTCGATCGTGCCAAGCGCGATGACAACCACGCCGGCCGGGGCCAATTCCATAAAGCCGTTGCTGGTGTCCACGCCGGTAATCCGCCAGGTGCCCGCGGCCGTGGGTGTCGTGCGCAAGGAGACGGCGTGCGTATCCGGCAGGACCATAAATTCCTTGGTGGCATCGTTGCCATGCGAATCCGCGGCGGCGGTGCGTGCGGCTTTCATCAGCAGGGGCACCGTGCTGAACTTGTTCAGCGGAAAGAAGCCGGCGTGGGGCGGGCGTGCCTGAACCGCGAGCGGCGCTTCCAGTTTCAACAGATTGAGAAGATCGGCTTGGGACAGTCCGCCCGTCGAGCTCAGCCCGAGAAGCTGAGCCGGATCCGCACCGGGCTTGAGCAGCGGGGAGGGTGGCAACGTCGCAAGGGGGATCGCCGCAGGAACCGTGCTGAGATTGTCAAACAACTGCCTGCGCAGCGCGTTCTGCAGCTCGCCGAAGATAAAGTCGTTCGCCTCGTCGACGCCGATCTGGCGGGAGCTCTCGTCGAAATACCGGCTCTGCAGATCACCCACCGTCGACGGCGGCCACGACGTCATTTCCTCGTCGAGCAAGCGCGGCGACCATCCACCCCAGTACAACGAGCGGCCGCCAACCGTGTAGGCAAGGCCTTTGAACGGGATGGACGATTTCCAGGGAACCCCCCAGACCTCGTTGCGCGGGGGCTCCGGCTGGGGAGCGTTTTCGTTCAGAAAGAACGGCGCGGATGGGTCGGTAAGGCCTTGGATGCCGGTGTTCTGGACATGCTCCGGGATCGTAAAGAGCCCTGCTTCGATGACCAGGGTGCGAAGCCCGCCGCCGACCTGCTTTTGCCGGTACCAGACGTGTTCGGCGATCGCCGAGCCGAAAGTGCCGCCGCCGACGACGATCACGTCGAACGGCCGGCCTCCAGCCGATGTCCAGGCATTGACCTCAGAGACGTCATTGCAGAGGTAGCGGCCTTCCACGTCCTTCGTGAAAGACGTTCTTTCTGTAAGCTTCGCCATGTTCCACTCCTCTTGGTGAGAAGCACCATGGTCGGCCGCGCGAGCCTGACGATTTCAAGATTCTATTTGGGCCGCCTGCGGCTTCCCAACAGCGCCAATTGTAGGCCGTTCTATTTACGCGTGTGTGCGTCTGCTCACATTCACTGTGATCATTTCCTCCGCGTCACGATCGTGTATCGAATCAGCGGCCCGGACTGAGGGTCGTCTCCTGCGAAGTGGACCACTGCACCGGCCGGCGCTTTGCGACGTTTTCCAAAGTCAGCGACGTGGGTTGCTTCAACAACCTGCGCGGAGGGGTCCTGCATGAACTCGGTCAATGCCAGGAGTTCAGCAGGGCTTGCGCCTCCGATGCGCCAGGATGATTCGAAGACTCCTGAACGAAGCCGTCCCTCACGGTCGATGCCCCGGCCAACATCGTAATTTCGCCGTGACGCGACAAAACCTGGATAGGCCGTCATGGCATCGTCATAGAGCTTTGCTTTCGCCACGCCGGCTCGCACCTCGGGTGGCATCGGTAGAGCATCGAGTGCTTCCCACCCGCCACGTACGCAGATCAGATCGGAGCCGCCGTAAACAGAGCGTCCCTCATTGTCCGTCGTGGTCCTCTGGATACCGCAATAGGCGATCCTGAGCGGGTCGAGCGCAATGTATCCGACGCTCAACGTTCTGACGTCGCGAAGATCTTCCTCGAGTACCAGACCATAGGTCGCCATCTGCTCGGCCGGCATCTTTTCCAAGACAGCACCGAGCTCGTTCAGAGTACTAACCAGCGTCTGACCCTCCCCAGACGCACCGAGCGGACTCTTTGCCCTTACTGTTCCGCGCCGAAGCATTCGCTTCGCCGCCGTCTGGGCGTCGCGGACGCTGAAGACCGTATAGCCAGGCAGCACGACCTCGCGCACTTTCTCGGCGAAAACTTCTGACCAACCTGGCGGCTGCTCGGCATCCTGATCGACGAGTTCGTGCGTGATCGCTTTCGTCTTCACGAAAGGATAGGGCACGACGCCGCCGTAGAAATCATTGTGCGAGCCAATGCCAAGCGCCGTGGCCTCCTGGACAAGCAAGGTATCGTCGGGGACGAAGAAGACGGGAACGCGGTAGTCGCACGCACGATCATGACATCCCCGGAAATCATAGCGCTTGAGGGTCGCGATAGCCCGTGCATCCGCCTCGAGCATGATCTTCTGATGCGTTCGCAGGCGGCCTCCCAGTTTCGAGAAGTAGACTACGACGACGCCGTTAGGCGCGATCGCGCGGCGCCGGCGATCGTGCGCTGGAGCCGCCGACTGTCCAAAATTGGCGCGCCCGGAGAAACTCACTCTATCGGCCTTTCCTCCGGCGGCTTGATGTGCCGGAACGAATACAGCAGCGAAACGTCGTAGACGATCTTCAGCACGCCGCAGATGACGAGCGGCAGCGCCAAAAACGATGCCGACAACAGCGCGCCCGACAATGCCGGGCTGACCGCCGATGCCAGGCTGCGCGGAACCGCGGTCACGCTCGCGGCTGCCGTTCGCTCGGCCGGGGTGACCACCGCCATGACGTAGGAGGTGCGTGTCGGCACGTCCATCTGCGATAGCGCCGACCGCACGAGCAGCAGGCCGAACACGATCGAGAGACTGGGCGCGAACGCTGCCAGAATGAGACAGATGCTCGAAGGAATGTGGGTGAAGACCATCGTGTTGACGAGGCCGAACCGCCTGCCGAGGCGTGCCGCAACCGGATACGAGAAAGCGGTGAGAACGTTCGACCAAAAAAAGAATGCGCTCGCGGCGGCAAGCGAGAGGTCGAAACGTTCGAACAGCCAGAGGGCGAGCAGGGATTGAACGGTGAAGCCGCCCGCAAACGAATCCAGGCTGAACAGCGCGGCGAGCTTGTAAACGGTGCGGCGCGATGGGCCCAACGCCGTGGCTTGCGGCGCTGCCGCCTGCGCCCTGGCGTGGGGAAGCCGCGAATAGAACAGGGCTCCCACCAGGCCGAGCGCGGCATAGACGTAGAACATGGCCTGCAGCGCGCCGACCCTGTCCATTCCCTGGGAGACCAGCCAGTCCGGAGCGCCGGCGGCGAGCGCTCCGGCCGCGATGGACAGCGCGCCGACCAGGCTGTAGCGCGCGAATACATGCGTCCGCTCCTTGTCCGACGCGCCTTGCGCGAGCGACGCCTGTTCGAGCGGGATATGTATCCCGATGTCGCCGGTGGTCGGATTCATGGTGCCGACGAATGCAATCGCGGCGATGAAAACGAGGTGCTGGACCTGGGGGATCGCGATCCCGGTGAGGACCATCAAAACCGCGCAGACCAGAAGCAGCGTGCGCCCGTCGTAGCGCGGCGCCAGGTACCCGATCGCCAAGGTCGTCGCGGCCGAGCCGAGAAGCGCAGCTGTCGCAACGACGCCGATCTCGAACGGATTGAAGCCCAGCTCCAGCAGATAGGCCGGCAGGATGATGGCGGCGAACCCGTCGCCGAATCCGCGCGCCGCGCGTGCCGCGTACAGGTTGAAGACGTCCGATCGCCCGCCGGCGCCCAGGCGTGCGAGCATGCCCGCGCTACGACCGAAGTGCGGCAACGGCGTCATCGATCAGTCGGCCGGCGTCACGGTGAAGTCGTCGAAATACACGTGGCTGTCGGCCTTGGACCACAGACCGACGCGTCCGGAGACCGGCTGGGGCAGGACGTGCTCCAGGTAGAGCTTGCCGTCGAGATAGCCGGCGACCTTGGTCCCCGTGATCCGGACCTTGAGGTCGTGCCACTGGCGCGTCGGGGTCGGGGTGTTGCGGATCCACGTGACCGAGGAACGCTTGCCCTTCTCGAATTTCCACAGCACCAGATTGTTCTCGAGCGGATTGGCGCGGATCGTCAGATAGTCGCCGCTGGGCTTGAGGTTGAACAGGATTCCCGCGCCCTGGTCGATGCGACCCGAAATTCCCTCGAACCGCACCGAGATTTCGCCGTCGCGGAAATCCGCGACATCCTTAGCCACGGTGTAGGGGAAATAGGCATAGGCCTGCACGCGGTCGAGGAATTCGGCGTAGCG
>Ga0207708_10002588_pt1 | contig 13321 bp, 8 predicted proteins | sample KBSK5101metaG_FD_184340 | JGI IMG/M metagenome (GOLD analysis project Ga0207708, IMG submission 184340) | Corn, switchgrass and miscanthus rhizosphere microbial communities from Kellogg Biological Station, Michigan, USA - KBS K5-10-1 metaG... | ecosystem: Host-associated > Plants > Roots >...
CCCGGCCTCGGCGTCCCGTGCCAGGAACTTGATGACGTACTGGCCGGGCAGCAGCGTGAACCCGGTCTCGTACTGAATCGGCCGCGCCGAGAGCTCGGTGGCGGTCTTGTCCGAGATCGGGATATCGAGCTTGTCGCGGACGTTCTGGATGGTGATGCCGTAGTTGTCCTTGACCTCGCCGATGAAATCCAGGAGCGTCCGCTGCGCGCCGCGCCGGCGCGCCAGCGCCAGCTCGCTGCCCGGGATCTTCACGTGCACCGGCACGAAGTACTCGGCGCGATTGAGCTGGAAGAAGTTCAGCTCCATCGCGATCGTGATGTCGGTGATCGGGTTGTCGAGCATCAGCGCTTCCTCGAGCTGGCGCTCGCGCTCGACGCCGTTCTGCCGCGCCCACTCCTTGTCGGCGAAGTAGCCCTGCCGGTAGGCCAGCTCCCCTTCCTTGCCGTTGCCGAGCGTCACCTTCACCCGGCGGAACTTCCCGTCGCTGGCCGGATGGGTGCTGTAGAACCCGATGATGTAGTAGCTGGTCATCGCCTGCGCGGCCTGGACGATGCCGGCCGACAGGTCGTTGTTGTCGAACGTCGCCGTGCCGCCGGTGTCCTTGGCCAGCGCGAAGAGCGTGTCCTGCGAGCGCTGGAACCCGTTCATGGTGTTCATCGCCAGCTGGCCGGTGAACATCGCCTGGCCGCCGGGCGAGCGCTGCGTTGCGTCGCCGAACGGCGAAAGCGCCACCAGGCCGCGTGCGTCCACGGGGTTGATCGTCACGTTGGCGCGCACCGCGGCGTTGGTGGTGGCGCGCAGCTGCGCGGTGTTGTCGGTGCCGTTCAGCCGCAGTCCGCTGCCGAAGTAGATGAGCGCCTTCTGCTCCGGAAACGGCCGCAGCATGGTCACCGCCGTCTGCAACGCCGCGAGCTGGCGATCGGTGTTGAAGATGTTGAACTCGGCGTCGCCCTGCCCGAACGCCGACGACTGGTCGGGCTCGTCGCGGACGCCGTCGCCGTCCTTGTCCTCGCCGTACATCAGCACGTCGATGACGTTGCGGACCACGGCCCGATCGGCGGTGAAGTCCTGCTTGATGCGGACGGCGCCGCCTTCGTAGGTCATCACCGCCATCAGATCCGAGGCCGTCATCTGCGAGGTGACGTACTTGATGGCGGCCTGGTAGGCGCGCAGCTGATCGCCGATCTGCATCGCCGACAGATCGAAATAGATGATGAGCAGGCGCTTGTCGCGGTACTTCGTGTCCCCCGTCGCGGGCGGCGTGAACACCGCTTGCACGGCCGCCGCCACTTCGGGCTGAGCGGGCGTGGCGGGCGCGGGTGCGGCCGGCGCGGCATTGGCCTGCAGCGTGGGCGCCGCTTCGGTGGCCAGCCGCTGGAACTCCACGAACGCGATGTCCTGCGGCGCGCCGTCCTCGGTGACGACGAAGTCCTGCGCCGTGAGCCCTTCGATCGGCTTGCCGTCCTTGTCCTTCACCGCGACGGTGGTGACGATCAGGCGCGTGCTCGAGCGGAAGATCGGCTGATCCGCAGGCGGCGACGCCGGCTGCTGGTTCTGCTGGGCGCTGGTGATGACGCCCAGGCTTGCGGCCAGGGCGGCGGCGACGAGAGGACGAGGCAGGCGCATCATCAGAATCTGACCCTCAGGCTGCTGAGAATCTTACGGGCCTGGTTGATCGCGTTCGGCTGTCCGAACTGCGGACTCCCCACGATCCCGTTCACGCCGGTGTAGACCATTCGATTCAGCACGTTGTTGGCGTCGATGCGCCAGTCGATGTTGAAGCGCTCGCCCCAGCGGAACGTGCGGCCGATCGCCGCGTTGAGCGAGAACTGGCTGGGGCCCCGGCCGGAGTTTCGTCCGGCGTCGCCCCACTGCCCCGCCGCCGGTGCCCCATAGGCCAGCGGGTTCAGATAGTAGCCTTCGGGCGCGTCGGTATCGGCACCGGTGAGCCGCGCGCGGATGCTGCCGACGTAGCCGGTTCCGGGCACGGGTACCAGGTACACCGGCGTCAGCGGCAGACCGCTCCCGATCGTGAACTGGCCCACGAAGGTCCAGTCCTTCAGCAGCCGCCCCTTGATCCCGTCCACGAGCGTGCCGCCGGTGATGCCGGCGCCGGTCGTGTACTGCGCCTGCGCGGTGAACTGGTGGCGCTGATCGAAGCTGGACGGCCCGCGCTCGGCGTCGAGATCGCGCCAGTTCTGGGCAATGGCAAAGCCGGCGAGGCTGGCGCCGCCGAACGCGGTGGCGTCGTCGGTGGCCTTGGCCAGGATGTACTGCCCCGACGCCGTGAACCCGTTCCGCAGCCGGCGCCGCAACTGGATCTGCGCCGCGTTCCGCATCGACGTGCCGTTCGAGGTCAGGTAGGCGAAGCCCGAAGGGCACGACGCACACGGATTGGCGCCGCCGATCGGATAGCTGTTCGGCAGCGACTCCTGCATCAGGTGCGTGCCGTGCGACCCGAGATAGGTGGCGATGACCGTGAGCGACGACGGCAGGTCGCGTTGCACCGAGGCTTGATAGTTGTGGGCCGTGCCGATGCGGAACGCCGGATCCACCGCGAAGGTGTTGAGCGGGTTGGCCGACAGCTGCAGGAACCCGGTGGCCATCGTGAGCGGCAGCGCCGCGGACGTCTGGGCGGTGGCGGTGTTGGAGAGCGGCGGCTGCTGCGCGAGAAGCGTCGCGATCGACTGGTACACCGACTGGTTCCGGTACATCCCGTAGCTGGCGCGCACGACGAGCGACGAGCCGGGGATGGGGCGCCACGCCATGCTGACGCGCGGCTGGAGACCGCTGTGATCCGGCTTCAGCAGGCCGTCTCCCGCCACGACCGGCGTGCTGCTGGTGAATCCGGAGGCGAGATCGAGGTTCACCAGCCGCCCCTGCGCCTCGGTGATCGGCGACTCGTACTCCCAGCGCAGCCCGAGGTTCAGCGTCAGCACCGGCGATACGCGGTAGTCGTCGTTGACGTAGCCCTCGAGCACGTTCTGGCGGAACGCCTTGTCCGCATTGCCGAACGCGATGGAGCTCGTCTGCGGCAGGCCGAGCATGAAGTCGGCGAGATCCGATCCCGTCGCCGCGCCGGTGAAGCCGAAGTTGCCGCGCGGGTTCTGCTGGCTGAAGATGTCGTAGGCCTGCCGCCGTACGTTGCCGCCCATGGTGAGACTGTGGCGGCCGCGGAACCAGAAAATCTCCGAGCCGCCGCCGTTGGCGAGGTTGGTGTTGGCGGCGAACTGCCCGGTGCTCAGCCCGGCGACGCTCGTGAACGCCAGCGACGGCGGGCCCCAGTTGGCGGGGTTCTGATTGTTGCCCTGGATGCCCGCCAGCCCCGACACGTTCGACAGGAACGCAAAGGCCGGCGTCACGTCGTTGGTGCTGCGGTTGAACGTGTACCGCGAGCGCAGGAACATGAACTGATTGAGACGGTGCGAGTGGTTGACGTCCAGGTTCAGGTTCGTCGCCTGCGTCGTGTCGATGAACGAAAAGAGACTCGCCGCCTGGACGGTGGTGCGGTTGTACGAGAGCACGCCCTGAAACTGCTCGCGCCCGCCGCGGAACTGGTGCGTGAGCCGCGTCACACCCGTGTCCGACCGTGTCTTCACCAGGAGCGGCGTCTGGAAGTTGTAGCTGCTGCCGGCGACGTTGGGCTGCGGGTAGTACCCAAGCAGCGCCGCCGCCTGGGGGCTGATGCGATCGGCCGGAATGACGTTGCCGGCAAACGGCTGCCCCGTGGACGGATCGATCACCCGCACCGGCTGGCCGAAGGCGTTGCGCGATTGCGAAAAGTCGCCGGTGCGCTCGAGCGCGGTCGGCATCACCGCCGACTGCGGCGTGGCGTCGTGGTTCTGCACGTGCTGGTAGTTGCCAAAGAAATTCGGACCGCGGCGCATGAGACGCGGGATGCGGATCGGGCCGCCGAAGTTGGCGATGAAGTGCACGTCGTTGTAGTCCGGCTTGATGGCCGGCTGGCCGTTGAACGAGAACGGCCGCGAGTCGAGCGCGGAGTTGCTGGTGAGCAGACCGATGCCGCCGTTGTAGAGGCCGCGGCCGCCCGGGCGGTTGTTGCCGAACGCGCGCGCCTGCGCAAACGGCGAGGCGGCGCCGTTGTTGACGCTGCCGTTGATCAGCAGTCCGTCGGCGGCGGCGTTGCTGTCGCCGCGGTTGTCGTCGTTGTCGGGAAACGCGTTTGCCGCTGCCGCCGGAGGTGGTGCGGCATTGGGGTTGGCCGCGGCGCGTTGGAAGCCGCCACGAGGCCCGGGCCCCGCGCCACGGCCGCCGGCTGCCGCGGGTGCGTTGGCGCCGTTGCTCGCCGGCGCGTTGCCGTTACGCTGCGCGGCCGGCGCCGTCGCCACGGGCGGCGGTTCGGCCGCCTGCTTGGCCAGACCTCGCGTGATCTCCTCTAGCGGCAACAGCGCGAGCTCGACGGGCGGCGGCGGCGCGTCGGGCGGGATCTTGATCTCGCGCGACACCGGCGTGAAGCCGAACATCTGCACCGTGATGGTCCAGACGCCCTCGCCGAGATCAGGGAACCGGTACACACCCTGCGGATCCGACGCCGTGACCTTCTTGATCACGTCGCTGTCCTGCCCACCTGACGCTTTGGTGGCCGTGACCGTGGCTCCAGGCACCGGCTGACCGCTGAAAGTGACTTGCCCGATCAGCTCGGCGGCCCACGCCGGAGCCGCGGCAAGCAGCCACGCCGCAACGGCAACGGCGCCCAACACGCGCATGCGAATGGTCATCCTTTTTCAGTCCGGCGTCGGCTGCGAAACCTTGTCTACCACGAACACGGTTACCGGACCGCGACCGGCGTCGAGCTTCAGCCCCAACTGCTCCTGGAGCGCCGTCGTCAGCGACGGCCCGTTGGGATCGATCGGCGGCAGCGGCGGCGCCCCGGGCGGCGCACCACCAGGCGGCCCGCCCGCGGGCGGGAGCTGATCCGGCGTGTAGGTGACGTTGTAGTCGTAGAGCCCTTCGAGCCCCGTCTTGTCGTTGACCGTACGACCGAGATTCTGCGACAGGAACTGGATGAGTTGCGAGAGCGGCAGCGACCCGCCCGAGATGTTGCCGGGGATGATTCGGAAGCCGCACGGAACTTTCTGGCTGAAGTCGTCGAATGGCGGCGGGCCACCACGACCGGGACCACCGGGACCACCGGGCCCGCCTGGCCCACCCGGCCCACCAGGACCTCCCGGCCCACCGGGCCCACCGGGCCCGCCGCCGCGGCGAGCCGCCAACAAAGCCTGGCAATCGGTGGTGGCCTTTTCCAGTTTGGGACCAAGCTTGCCATCGGCGCGCGCCAGCACGAGGTTGTAGACCGGCGCCTCTTTGGTTTCCACGTGGTACGCGAGGCCGAATCGATCCTTCAAGAGCGACCGCATCATGAACTGGATGGGGCCGGCCTGTCCGGGCCCGGTCGGCGCAAAATCGCCCTCCGCTTTGGCCGTGATGTCGAACCGGTCGCTGCCGCCCCAGGCCGGCACGCCCTCCAACTGGTACGGCTGAATCTGGAAGGCAAACACCAGAAGCTGACGCAACGGGACGTTCTCGGCGGTAAAGCGCCCACCAGGCTGAATTCCGAAGCGGATCAAGCCAGAGCCAGACTTGTTCGGCTTGACCGCGGCCACTTCGAACGAGGGCAACGGGCTCGGGTCGGGCGGCGGCGCCTGCGCACCGAGCCCGGGACCAAACGCGACACCGGCGGATAGACCGCACACAGCTACGGCCAGGAGAGACCTTCTCATGGAAACCTCGGATGAACCGCCCGCCCGTATGGGCGGGCAATTAAGCACTGCCTAGCGAGACGAAGCGTGCATCTGTCCAAAGCGAAGTCTCGCTAGATTTACGAACGCTGCGGGCGAAGGTTCACCGAGCCGCCGGTCGCAGCATTAGACACCGGCGGCGGTGAAATGGTTGGCGTTTCAGGGCCCCGGCGGCCCTGGCAACGGGCGCTGGATCTCGTCGATCGCGATCGCCGGCACCTGGGCGGTCGTCGGGACGAGCTTCAGTCCGAGTTGCGACTCGAGCGCGTCGCCCACCGACTGGAATCCGGCAAGGCGCAGCGCGGAAGCCACCGATGGCTTGAGCGCCATCACCATCGCCGCCGGCTTGAAGTACTCGAGCGACACGTCGTACGGCCCCTCGAGACCGGTGCGGTTGATCACGTCCACTCGCGCGCCTGGGGCCAGGTTGTATGGCAGCTTGACCACGAATTCGTCCATCGTGATCCCGCGGACGCGGTCGTGCGACACGCCGCCATCCCATTCGCCACAGATCACCGTACGCTGCCCCTGCGGCAACGGTCCGCGAGTCGGCGCACCTGCCGCGACCCAGCCTTTTTGATCGAAACACTCGGCCGTCGCGGGCTGCAAATTGGGGCCCAGCGACCCGTCAGGCCGCGCAATCTCCAACGCAAACGCCGGCACGTCGGCGGTGGTCTCGTGCACGCGCAGCGCGAAGCGCTCCTCGAGCAGCTGCCGCACGATGGCCGGGGTCTCGTCCGCGGCGGGGACGTGATCCACCGTGGTCGCCAGCTCGAACGATTCCGCGTCGAGCCACGCGGGTCCGCCGATCACACGCGACGTGGGGAGCTGATAGGCGTAGCGCACCAGATCACGCGCGGTAAAGCCGCGAATCGCCAGCTGTCCGGAGGGGTGGTCGAACAGCATCCGCCACGCGGGCGCGGACGCGGGTGACGCGTCGGCCGGAGTGGTCGGCTGCCACGCGACGAGCAGTTGCAGCGCGCCGGCGCCCACCACGAGCACGAGCGCGAGCGCCAGCGTCAGCAGTGCGCCTCCGCGCGGCGACCGTGCCGCCGGCGGGGCGAGCACACGCGCCACCCGGCGCAACAGCGGCCCGCCCGTGGCGGCAAGCGCGAGCGTGGGCTGGCCGGCGCGCCAGCTTTCGAGCTCGGCCAGCGCCGAGGCGTAGGCGTAGGCGTCGCCCGAGACCCACAGCGCCACATCGTCGCAACAATGCTCGCGCTCGGTCCGGATCCGAGACGACAGCCACCACACGGCCGGGTGATAGAAGAGCAGCGTCTCGGCAACGGTCTGCGCGAAGTTGACGACCGCGTCGTGCCGGCGTACGTGCGCCAGCTCGTGAGCGAGGATCGCGCGTACCTGCTCGGGCGTCAGCCCGGCCAGCGCGGCAACGGGCAACAGGATCACCGGCTGCAGCCAGCCCACGACGACGGGGCTGTCCACGAACGTCGCGTCCACGACCTGCACCAGCCGGTGGAGCCCCAGCTGCCCCGCGAGCCGCTGGCTCACCCCGTGCCACGTCGACACGGGGAGCGCGCGCGCCGCCCGCACCAGCCGGTGCACGCGCCACCATCCGCCCGCCAGGCGGGCGAGCAGCACGCACACCCCGGTGAACCAGAACGCGACGAACATCGGCAGCAGCAGCGGTCCGATCGACGCGTTCGAGTCGGTGCCGTCACGGGCGGGGGCGGGGGCGTGCCGGCGGATGCCGATGATCCTCCGGTCGTGCCCAGGTTCCGGCGCCGGCGCGAGGCGGAGGAAGATCTGACGCCGCACCTCCGTCACGGAGGCGGGGGCGTCGTCCGCGCCCGGCAGCAGCCGCCATGCGGTGGCCCCCGGCAGCACGAACATCGCGGCAAGCGCCAGACAGCCGACCAGGTATCGCGACTGCGGCGCCGCGTGACGCAGCAGCCGCAAGGCGAACGCCGCGGCCAGTCCCACGAGGGCCCCCTGCCACGCGAAGTGCACGAGCGTCCAGCCGGCGACGTAAATGGCGGCGTTCATTTGCGGCCTCCCCGGTGTTTATCGAGCAGCTTCCGGATTTCGGCGAGTTCGTCGGGCGTGGCCTTGCCCGCCGAGAGCGCCTGGAGCACCAGCTTGGCGGCCGACCCGTCGAAGACGCGATCCAACAGATCGGTGACGAGCTGTTTCTGCGTCTGCGCCTCTGACGACGCCGCCTCGTAGACGTGCGTGCGCGCGCGCTCGTCCCGGACGACGAGCCCCTTGTCGGTCATGATCTGAAGCAGTTTGAGGACCGTCGTATAGGCGCCCTCGCGCCCCATCGACTCGGCCACCGCCCGCACCGTGCTCGGTCCGCGCGTCCACAACACCCGCAGAATGCCGAGTTCCGCTTCGGTGGGCTTCTTCCGATCCTTCATGGCCCGGAGTATCTACGAAGTTTGTCGTAGATGTCAATACGACAGTCTTCGTAGCGTGTTTCCAGTGGCGCTACGGACGAGTTTTGTGGAGAATTTCCGCTGACAGTTCTTTCCAGGTTTCTGCGCAATGGAACAGGAAAGGCCGTCTCGCTCGGCCCAGGAGTTCAGCTACAGCCAGGAGAGAGGCACCATGTCCATGAGAGCCATACACGCGTGGCGGATTCCCGCCATTCTCGCCGGATGCGCGATGCTTGCGAGCAACGCCTTCGCGCAACTGGGCGGCATCACCAAGGAAAAGCAGGGCAAGGGCGGCAGCGTGGTGCAGGGTGCCGCCGGCACCCAGGGCTCGCAAGGCGACACGGGGTTACAGCATTGTGACAAGCCGATGGGCGCGCTGGCCGTGGTGGAGCCGCAGGACTTCGTCCTGCAGTCGCTCCGTCAGTACAAGCTGCAGTCGCCCGTCAGCCTGATTCGTCTCATGGTGCAGCAGTCCAACTGCTTCATCGTGGTGGAGCGCGGCGTCGGGATGCAGAACGCGATGCAGGAGCGCGCGTTGAACAACTCGGGTGAGCTCCGCGACAACTCGAACATGGGCAAGGGCCAGATGGTGACGGCGGACTTCATCCTCACGCCGTCGGTCATCTTCTCCGAGAACAACGCGGGCGGCGTCGGCGGCGCGGCGGCCGGCGTCTTCGGCGGCAAGTTCGGCGCGCTGGCCGGCGGTCTGAAGTTCAAGGAAGCGCAGACCAGCATGCTGGTGGCTGACGCGCGCAGCACGGTGCAGGTGGCGGCGGCCGAAGGCAGCACGAAGAAGGCGGACCTGCGGCTCGGCGGCGGCCTGTTCGGCGGCGGTGGCGGCCTGGCGGCCGGCGGTTACGGCAACACCAACGAGGGCAAGATCATCGCCGCGGCGCTGATGGACAACTACAACAACATCGTCGGCGTCATCAAGGGCGATCCGAATCTGCAGCGCGGCGTGGGCACGTTGGCGCAGGAAGCCGCGAAGGGCGGCGCCAAGGCCACCAACGGCACGTTCGCGCAGGGCGACGTCCTCGGTCCGAAGATCGCCGGAGTGAAGCTGATGGCGACCCCGGACGATGCCGGCAAGGTGGCGGGCACGCTGGCGCGCACCGACGAGCTCGTCGTGATCGGCGAGGAGAAGAACGGCTTCGTGAACGTGCAGGGCTCGACGGCGTCGGGCTGGGTGAAGATCGTTCTGGTGACGAAGCGATAAGACGGCTCAGGGCTCAGGGCCCAGGGCTCAAGCCCGGCGGGCGGGTCTAACGACCCGCCCGCGTTACTTCCGCTACGACCTTCTTCTCTTCCCCGTACGGGTCGTTCACCACGGACCAGTCGTTGTTGATCACCATCGTGGCGCGGGTCGTGGTGTCGTAGGCCGGCCACTTCGGCAGCAGCGGGTGGTTGGGGTTGCCGGTGGTCGCAAAGGCCACCCACGCGCCCGCCATGCGATCGCCGAGCGGCTTCAGTTCCGGGCCTTCGCCCACCTCCACCGTCGCCAGCTCGTAGTTCTCGAACACGAACGGGATGTCCATCGTGTGCATCGCGCGCAGCACGCCGCCACGCACGGGCGAGTACCACTGAAAGTAGTACTTGTAGACGGGGGCTCGCCCCTGCGCAGCTTTGCGGTCGGCCTGCGTATCGGTGCCGGTGCGGAAGTTCGACGCGTCGGTGGCGATGATCAGATACAGATCCAGATTGCTCGCCTTCGGCCGCCCCTTGCGATAGGCCGCGATCACGCGATCGGCCCCGGCGGCGTCGCACCGCAGCGCCTTCGACACGTCGTCACGCAGCTCCGCGTCGCTCAGCGGGTCGTAGATCTGCGACTCGTTCCAGGTGACTTCGGTTTCCGTGGAGCCGACGAGCAGCGGCACGTCGGCGCCGTAGGGGCTGGCCGCCGGATCGAACGGGTGCGCGGGCAGCGTGCGTCCATCGACGACGGGCCCCCAGTTGAAGCCCTGCCCTCCCCCGCCGTTCAGGAGATCCCGTAGCCGGCGCATCGGCACCGCCTGCAGATCGTCGAGGCGGTCTTTTCCGATGTTGAGCGCCGCGAGCACGCGCGTGGCCGTGGCGGTGCCCTGCTCGCGTGTGATGCTGCGGACCTGAGTGCCGCTCATCGCGATGGCCCGGTGGAAGAGCCCCTTCGCCGCCGGCATGCCGAAGAGCGTGCTCACCTTGCTGCCGCCGCCCGACTGCCCGAACACGGTGACGTTGTTCGGATCGCCGCCGAAGCTGGCGATGTTGTCGCGGACCCACTCGAGCGCCGCGACGATGTCGAGCATCCCGGCGTTGCCGTCCGCGAAGCGCTCGCCGCCGAGATCGCCGAGGTAGAGGAAACCGAACAGATTCAGCCGGTGATTGAGGTGCACGAGCACGACGTCGCGCATCGACACCAGGTTCTGCCCCTCGTACACCGTGAACCCAGAAGAGCCCGCCACGAAGCCGCCGCCATGCAGCCACACCATCACCGGCCGCTTGCGGCCGTCGTTCACCGACGGCGTGAAGACGTTCAGCACCAGGCAGTCTTCGCCCTGCGGCTCGCTGCGGTCGAAGACGAACCATTCGGGCACGCGCGGGTTGGCGAGCTGCGGGGCGCGCAGGCCGATCGTGTTGAACTCGCGCACGCCCGTCCAGGGTTGCGGCTTCCGCGGCGGCATGAAGCGATTGGCGCCCGCGGTGGACGCGCCGTACGGAATGCCACGGAACGTGTTGACGCCTTGAAAGAACCGGCCACGCACCCGGCCCGCCGGCGTTTCGACGATGTTGGTGGGCCCGCCGGCGCGTGTGCTCTGGCCGAAAGCAAAACGCGGCCGCAGGATTGCCCCTGCGGCCGCGAGTGAGGAGGTCTGAAGAAAGGATCGGCGCTTCACACTGGCTTACACGGCGACGGACTCCACTTGGCTCCGTTCGCCTCCTTCTTGAAGTGCGTGCTGGTGACGAAGTCCTGGTTCAGATACTTCGGATCCGAGACGATCGTCGTCACCACGAGCCATTCGTCCTTGTTCGGCGCCTGGAAGCGGTCGAAGTACTCGGTGACGGTGGTGTTCTCGCTGTAGGGCACGCCGTTCTTGCGCAGCCAGGCGGCCGTCAAATTCGTGGTCGTCACCTTCAGGTCGCCGAACCGCGGCGCCTGCGGCGCGCCGCCACCGCGTCCAGCCGGCGGAGTCTCCCATTGCGCCACCGAATAGCCCTGCAGCGACCGCTGCGCCGGCGGCGTACCGGCGTCGAATCGCAGCACGCGCGTCTGCTGGCCCGCGTCGGTCTCGATCTTGAGCGTCTGGTCGTCCTGCCAGGTGACATTGAGGCGCGTGGGGATGCGCATGAGGCCGGCGGCGCCATAGGCCAGGCACGAGCCGTCAGTCGCCGGATCCCAGGCGTTGGCCACCTTGGTCCCCTCGGCGTTGAGCGGCACGCTGGCCACGTCGCCCTTGGGCGGCGTCACCATGCGCCAGCGCCAGTCTTCGTTGACGATGGAAACCCAGTACCCCGTGAGATCGATCGGCGCGCGGCCGCGCGGCGTCGCCGGCGGCTGGGCCGCGGCGCCAGGCGCCTGTCCGCGCTGCGCCACCACCGGCCCCCCGGCCGCGAGCGCCAGAAGACCGGCAGCTACGAAACCCCTCATCGACACCCCCGCCATCACTGCCCCTCCTTGGTCGCCACCGGTCCGCCAATCGTCTTATACACCGCTTCGACGAACGCGTCGGTAGTCCAGAACCCCTGGGCCGCCCCGTAGCGCCCTTCGTAATCGCGGACGAGGCGTGCCGCCTTCACCTGCGCCAGGGTCTGCTTGCGCTTGGCGGCGTCGGCAAAGCGGTCCCGGATGATGGTGGACATGTCCCGGAACTCCACGACGTCGGCCTCGTCGGCCAGCCGTCCGTGGCCCGGAATCACATAGGTGCCGCCCTCCTGCTTCTTGCGCGGCACGGTGATGTCGATGATGCGGTTGAGCGCCGCCAGAGTGCCGTTGATGCTCCCGCCTTGCGCCACGTTGATCACCGGGAAGGTGGTGTTGACGTAGAGGTCGCCCGCCACCAGCACGTCCGACTTGCGGAAGAACACCATCACGTCGCCGTCGGTGTGGGCGTTCGGCACGTGAATGAGCTGCACCGCCTCGTCGTTGAAGAAGAACTCGTGTTGATTGCCGAAGAACGTCTCGGCGGGGGTGGCCTGCACCGGCAGCGCCGGCTTCTGCTCGGCCAGCCGGTTGCCCGTGTTCTCGTGCGCGATGATCTGCGCGAAGTTGGCCGCGGCCTGGCCGGCCTGGCCCGCGAAGTTCCCGGCGATGATCGAGCTCCCGGCCGCCGCCACCTTGGCGTTGCCGCCGGTGTGATCCGCGTGGACGTGCGTGTTGATGATCCACCGGATCGGCTTGTCGCCCGCGATCCGCTTGACCTCGGCGACCAGCGGATCGGCCAGCCCCTCGGTCATGGTGTCCACCACCAGCACGCCGTCGTCGCCGATCTGGACCGCCGCGTTGACGACAGGGCCGACGAGCATCCAGACATTGCCCTGCACGTGCAGCGACTGGACCGCCGGCGGGGCCGTGTTCGCGGCCGGCGCCTGTCCACCGCGGCCCTGGCCCGCCGCGATCGTCATCGTTGCGAGTACGAGCCCCGCCACGCACGCGATCACCCGCGCGCGCATCCTACTTCGCTCCACCGGCAAACTTCTTCATGAACTCGGGCAGCGCCGTCTCGGCGCCGCCGCGCGTGGCTTCGACGGGAAGGTGGTGCTTCTTGGCGTACTCCTCGACGAAGGGATTCTGTCCCGGTAGATGGTTCGGCACCTCGCCCGCCTCGCGCGGCACTTCTACCGCGGGGCTGCACGGATACGGGGCCATCGTCACCTGGTCGGTGAGTTGGAAGCCGTTGGTCTTGATGAGCGGCTCGGTCAGGTAATAGGGATCCTCGATCATGTAGATGTGGGTGAGGTAGTTCCCGTGGCGGATGAAGCGCTCCGTCATCGACGCCTTGTCGCTGAGCGCGAGACCGTTGCGACGGATCCACCCAGCTTTCAGGTGCGTGGTCTTCACCACCAGCACATTGCCGTCCCACTCGCCGGTCGAGAAGCCCTGCCAGGTGTGCGCCGCGAAATCGGGCGAGTACGGCCGACCGTCCATCCAGATCTCGCGCTCCTGCTCCTGCCACTGAATGTGCGTGTTCAGCT
>Ga0207708_10002589_pt1 | contig 13321 bp, 8 predicted proteins | sample KBSK5101metaG_FD_184340 | JGI IMG/M metagenome (GOLD analysis project Ga0207708, IMG submission 184340) | Corn, switchgrass and miscanthus rhizosphere microbial communities from Kellogg Biological Station, Michigan, USA - KBS K5-10-1 metaG... | ecosystem: Host-associated > Plants > Roots >...
AAGCCGTCAAAAAGATAATATTGAAATTTCTGAAAGACTAAAAACAATTATTCAAGAATTAGGTTTAAACCCTGTATATGTTTATGAAAATTTAAATTTAGAAGATACTAGAAAACAAATTTTAAACGACACTAGGGGTTTAAGCGGTATATATATGATAGTTAATAAAGTAACTAAAGACTATTATATAGGTTCTGCGTCGACTAATAGATTTTACGCTAGATTCAGTAATCATGTTATTTATTTCAGAGGAAGCAAAATAGTTAAATTAGCAATTAAAAAATATGATTTAATAAATTTTGCTTTTATTGTATTAGATTTATATCCTAATATTGTTACTAAGGTAAATAACAAAGAATTATTGGATTTAGAAGATAAATATTTAAAATTGTTAGTACCTAATTATAATATTTTGACAGAAGCAGGTTCTAGTTTTGGTTACAAACACACTGAGATTGATCGTCAAAAGATGAAGGATATTTATAGTGACGCTAGACGTGAAAGAATCGGTAATCTAAACAAAGATAAAAAGCTTTCTCCTGAAACCATAGAAAAAATAAGAGAAAAGGCTTTAAATAGACCTTCTATGTCTGATGTAACTAAACAAAAGTGTATAACTAATACAAGACCTGTTGTGTTGTATAATTTAAATGGAACTGTTTACGGTGAATATTCTACTATTTTAGATGCAGCTAAATCTATAAACTGTGACGAAAAAACTATTAGAAGAGCATTAAAAACAGAAAAAAGATTAGTAAAAAGACAATGAATAGTAAAAGATTTAAACCTCGGACGCCGCAAGGCGGCTGAGGGTGGCCGGAGGCCTCGTAAATAGTTATTTTATTATCAAGGCTGCGCTATCCTTTGGATTGTGAAACCGCTAAAGCTCTTTATTATACTTTATTTTTATATTAAATTATAGTTCCATGAGTAACAATCTTTTTGTAATCTTTATAGAAAAAAAAAGATTAAAGTGGTATATCCCGACAGGGATATAGAATAGTCTTTATGATTATTTGGCAATGTTAGTGAAAACGATCAAAGAAGTTTAAACTTGAAGATCGTCGGTTATATAAATGATCGCGACAGGCTGGGTCACTAATGGGTGGCTGAAATGCTGCTTAATGCACAGTCGAAACTTTTGGTTAGGTGCTGCGCAGCTGCGCATTCATTTAACTAATAGAATATACGAATTTAAAGTTATTCTAGCTTATTATCTTTATAATAAGTAAGTTTGTATGTTCTGCCTTACGGGCAAATGTCGTTATGAGGTGCTACGGTTATTACTAACCTTGTTAGTGCTATACCATGAATTGGACAAGATATTGTTGAGTCAAATACTATTACAATAATTATTAATTTATGTTTTGGTGTTGTTATTTTATTTTCAATTGTAGCTGTTCACAAGTATCTGGCTTCGTTACATTTAAATGTAACGAATACCAAAGCTTCCTTACCTACAATAGGAGTTGTTCATAAGAATGCCTTAAAAAAAGGGAATAAAACTTTAAGATTGGATAAACAAGAATATATTTCAATTCCTTCGTCTTTTTTAGCCTTTTTAGTTGGATTAATAGATGGGGACGGATATATTCAAATAAGTAAAACACCAAAAGGGTTTATAACTATGAAATTAGTTATATCACTACATTTAGAAGATCTTTCTATTTTAGAATATATTCATTCTGTTTTAAAATTAGGTAATATAAATATTTATAAGGATTTGAGAAGCCCTGCTTGCAAATTAGTTATTAATAAAACTGATCTACAAGAAGTATTGTTTCCATTACTTTTATATAATAACATATTTTTCTTAACTAATACTAGAGTAGATCAATTTAATTTGGCTATGTATATATTAAAAAATGATATTAAATTGTATAATGAAATACCTAATATAAATAACATACCAACTATTTTTGAAATTCCTAATAATCCATTTGATTATACATTATTACATTTTTTTAAAAATTGAATTGTAGGATTTACCTGTTCAGAGGGTTCTTTTTTTATTAAAAGTAATAATGATGGTTGTTTTCAATTAAAACAAAGAATACATTCTAATTTATTCGAGGCTTTTAAATTAATATTCGATACAAATACCTCGGGCGCCGCTGAGGCGGCTGAGGGTGGCCGGAGGCCTCGAAAAATAGATACAACCAATAATTATAGTCAATTTGGTGTTAGTTCTAAATCTGATATACAAAAAGTTATAAATTTCTTTTCATTTTCAGGCTTACATCCTTTAATAGGATTAAAATATATACAATACGTTAATTGATTAAATAATTTGCGTGAAAGTTCACGTTATAGTAGTTTAAATTATCCTCAGTAATAGATCAATCTTATAATACTCTTACACCAAAACCTGAATTAATAATTATAATGGGCTCCTTAAAATAATCTTCATATAAGAAGATTAATTTTAAAGTCAAATGGGGAAAATTACAAGGACGTTTAATAAATACCTCCAGTTTATTAGATTATTTGTAGCGAAGTTTAATCAGGTGTATATAAAAGGATTAAGAACGTTCAACGACTAATGAGTGAGTTATACTAGCAATAAGCTCAACACGAAACCCCCAAAACCGTGGCAATAATGCGATGGTTTAAGACATAGTCTAATAAACCAACCCTTAAGGGTGTAAAATATAAATTAAATATTATATGTATCGTTATGTCATTTGAGGAGGTTTTTCAGTTAATAATGCTACTTTAAATAGATTCTTTGCTTTACATTATCTATTACCTTTTATCTTAGTAGCTTTAGTGTTAATGCATTTAATTGCACTTCACGATACTGCAGGGTTGGATCTTCTTGGCCCTAAATTTTTATATACGAAATTTGTATCTCTTAAATCTGGATTGGCTTTTATATTGCCTAACTTTAAACCAGCTTCTCGTATTGGTCCCCATAATCAGGATGTTATTTCTGTACTAGTTGGTTCATTGTTAGGAGATGGTCATGCTGAAAGATTAGAAAGTGGAGGTATAAAATTTAGATTTAGACAACAAGTAAAGCATAAAGAATATTTGTTTTATTTATACGATTTTTTTAATAAAAGAGGTTATTGTACTAATAACTTACCTGTTTTATATAAACAAGTATATGGAAATAAAATATACGAAGCATATCGTTTTAATACTTACACATTTTCAAATTGAATGTGATTATATAAATTATTTTATACCAATAGTAAAGTTAAAGTAATACCAAATAATATTGCAGAGTTATTAACTCCTCTAGCATTAGCTATTTGAATTATGGATGATGGAACTTGAAAAAAACCTGGTGTAAGAATTGCTACTAATTGTTTTACAAAACAAGAAGTAGAGTTGTTGAAATTGACTTTAGAAATTAAGTTTAATTTAAAAAGCTCATTGCATAAAAATAACGATAAATATCAATTATATATTAAACAAGAATCCATTCCTTTATTAAGAGAATTAGTGTTACCTTATTTTGTTCCTAGTATGCTTTACAAGTTAGGATTATAATGTATATAAAAATAGTCGTGAGATTAAACATTTAATCTCTAAATCTCTGACTACCCCGAAGGGGGTAGAGATTTAAATTAGAAATTAATTTTCTAGTTTGGCAATGCTAGTGAAAACGGTTAACATATTGTATCTAATACAAGACCGTCGGTTATATTAATCCTAAATAAACTAAAATATGATCGCTACAGACTGGGTCACTGGTGGGTGTCATTTATTTGATGCTTAATGTGCAGTCGAATTATTACGCAAGTAATCCCCTAGGTATTTCAGGTAACTATGATAGAATAACATTTGCTCCTTATTACTTATTTAAAGATTTAATCACTATTTTCATCTTTATTTTTGTTTTAAGTTCATTTGTTTTCTTTATGCCTAATGTTTTAGGTGATAGTGAAAATTATATAATTAGGAAAGTCTTAGTTATTGTCAGAATGAACTTCTGGCTATTAAACCTTCAAATTGCGGGAAGTCCCTAAAGCAATCTCAACCAAGTAGGAGTAGTAATACATCTTATGGCCCAGGTAATGACTCGGGGTATGGTAAAATCGAAATTGATTATTTATGTGATGGCTACTAAAGCTTTTCATAAAAACTTATCGTCCTTTCGGGCTAATAGTAATGAATATAGATAAATGGGTAATCCGCAGCCAAGCACCAATAATAAATGGTGTGCAGTTCATCGACTAAATGTAGGTTGGCGCAAGCTTAAGATATAGTCAAGCCCCATCTGAAAGGATGCAGGAAGTTCTTTGACGAGAAGCTTCCGTTAAATGGATAGGTTTAAACTTATTTAGGGAGAAGGCCTTAGTCAGGCATATCTGTTATTTGGTTACTTTCTATACTTACTTAAAGACTGAAAGTATTATATCTTCTAGAGATCAAGATAAATCTCACCTAACTGAACCGGAAAACGATATTAAATCTATCGTTAAAGGAAAAGTAGGTAATAAATTAATGACTCTTTCTGAAGTTAAAAGTTTATTTTTGACCCTAAAAAACTCTTCGGCTTCGGCCCCATCAGAAGGTGGTTCAGATAAAGAATTCTGTTTACTTGCCAACGGTTTCTGGCAAGCGGAAGGGTATATTGGTGGTATTTTTAGATCTGGGTTAAATTTTTATCCTCTTTGCACGGCAACTCAATTGTTTTCGATAGAAAGTGCCAAATTTTTTATTAGATTAAACAAAGCTTTGTGTAACAAAGGGACTTTTAGTATAACTTTAAATAGTTTTGGTAAATTTGTTATCGCATATAGATTGTCCGGTTGAGATACTTTCTTTTCTGTGTTTGTTCCATATTTCAATATGCTATATGGTGAAAAATACCGTGCTATACTTAAACTAAATAAAATTTATGCATTAAAAAATCATATCAAACAGACTTCGGATAATATGTCTAAAGTTCATTTAGTAAGCCTTGTTTATTCTTTAACTGGTTATTCATCTAATTATAAAGTAAGTTTAGAAGATAAATTACTTTCTTTAGGATTAGATCCGGCTTTATTGAAAGAATTACCAAAGGTTTCTTATAAAGATAATGCTATAAAACCTTCTTTCTTATTTATACTGGGATTCTTTTTAGGTGATGGTACTTTACATTTGAAACTCGAATGGAAAGAGAAAAATAGTACTATTGTTATTTGTCCTTTATTTAATATAGTACAATCTAATGCTGAATCTAATAAATATATTATGGAAATAATGACTGACACTTTAAACGCACTTAATATTAAAACTTATTTGGAGAAAAGTGCTACTACGTACACTTTAACCGTTAAAGGAATTAATAATGTATTTAATTCTCTATTTCCTCTGTTGAAAAATTATTCACACTTCTTGTACGGAAAAAGTGATAGTTTTAATTTATTAGTTTGAGTAGAGCGGTTGGTTAACTCAGGAGGCCATCACACTTATTTTGGTTTAAGAGCGCTTGTTAATAAAATATACGCAAGTACTAATGAACGTTTCACAGATAAAGAAGTTTGAATGGATCGTATCGAGGATTGATTAAAAGTAGCTTCTGCTCGTAGGGATACAGGAGAATGCTATATTTCTTCTATATATACGTCGGACCACAAAGTTCGAGGTTGACAAGTACGTTTCCCTTCTACTTTGAAATTACCGAAGTCTAATAAGGCATTTATGTGTTCAACTTGAGACGGTCAAGATAAAGCTTTAGCAGCTGCTGTGCAATATAGAGATAAAATTCTTTCAGATTGAATTAACCAAAATTTTTAGGCTAACTACGAGTACGCAAGGAAGATAAACTACTGTTTTTTCTTTACTTCGTAGTACCCCTTAACTAATAAATAAGCTTGAGAGTCAGGGTGCTAGAAGGAATAACATCATGTCAGACTAATTCGATCTGGGCAAATCCTATGCAAACTCCTGCAGCTATTGTGCCTGAATGATATTTATTACCTTTCTATGCTATATTAAGATCTATACCTAATAAATTATTAGGAGTTATTGCTATGTTTAGTGCAATATTAGCTATAATGTTATTACCTGTAACAGATTTAGGTAGATCAAAAGGTTTACAATTTAGACCTTTAAGTAAATTTGCTTTCTGAGTTTTTGTGGTAAATTTCTTAATCTTAATGAAATTAGGAGCTTGTCATGTGGAAACTCCATTTATAGAATTAGGACAATTTAGTACAGTTCTATATTTCGGTCATTTTATAATAATTGTGCCTGTAATTAGTTTAATTGAAAATACTTTACTTGATTTACATTTAAATTTTAAACAATAGGTTTTTAAGCAATCGATGCAAGTATCGAGGAGGCAATAAAACTATAAAATGTAATATAATATTTAAAAGATATTTTCATAGTACTAGAAGATTATTAACCAAGAAAACTTGGGAGATATCAGGTGTTGTATATATCATTTATAAGGGTGAGCTAGATGTTTTACAGTCTGGCCCTTCAGCCGCTCCAAATTATGTGTGAAATGATGTAACAAGTAGTTGAGTCCCAGCACCAAAATATACTCTCTTCAGTGCGTTTAATAAACTATTTCCAACACCTGATGATAAATTTAGGTTTAATACCCAAGCAAAGGTATTTTATTTCGGTCTAAAATGTCCTATTTGCAAGTATGAATACTATTCCTGTATATGTAAAATATGTTCTCGTTGCAACCGTAGTTCTATTTACTGTAAATGTAAAGACGATGATGGTACAGGAACTTATGGTGGAGTACATAATACATGACTTTCACGAGTTATTAATAAAAAGACTATAATTATAAGTTTAATAGGATTAGTTCTATTAAGTATAGTTATAGGAGCTCTTCTATTATTTCCTAATTTGCCGTCTTTATCCCCCCCCTTTAGATATGCTAGATTTTGCTTGTTAGGCTGTGTAGTGCGCAGCTGTACATCACATGAAATAAGTTATATTTAAATCTTAGTGATTTTAATTTTTACTTATTATCATGTTTATATTTATTATTAACTTTTGTTATACATATTTGTATATCTACTTTTTTTTGCTTAAATTTATTTAGCACTTAAATTTATTTATTAAATTTATTTAGCAGCAGTAGCACAAAACTAAATATAAAAATATATATTTTATTTTTTTTTTTAATCCTAATAGCTTTAGCTCTTAGAATGTGGGAGAAGTTGTATAATCCTTATTTTTTTTTAAGGTTAAAACTTTAAAGCCCATCTACTATTTTACCTAAGAGCTTACGTATCCAAATAAGATGGAAAAATACAAAGAGAATCGCTGAATGTTAATCTGGGTTTAATTTTACCAAAATTTGTTCTACTTGTTAAAGTAATAGAAATAATATCTAATTCTTTAGATATAATGTTGCTAACGGGGGCTCCTAGCTTGCTTAAAGATCCGGGTCCCCAGCCCCGGGCTAGCTTGCGCTACGAAGCACCGGAGGGCTTTAAAGTATTTATTAAAAATTTGATGTAAGAATATATAATAAAATTAGGCAAAATTATGATAATAAACTGTTAATTTGTGATATTTGGGAGATAAGATATTACCCCCCCCACATAAAAAGGTGTTACCATCAGTGGGTGAGTATATACTAGTGCTATAGCTTGCTATAGCTGCATTTATTATACTTAATTAAAATTAATAAGTGAAATTCCCGCTTTGATTCGATTCCTCTGTAACCGAGCTTGCGCGGCGCGACTTCTAAATATTATTTAGCAAGCAAGCAAGCAGGCTAGGACGAGGTCCTTAGGCCTAGCTTGCTAAACCTAAGGGGGGGGGGGGACTTTAGGAAGCTAAGCCGAAAGGGTGAGGGTATAGCTTGCGCATAGCTTGCGCAGTAATAGAAGATTATGAAGTAAATGGTTTACACTTTGATTGCAAATCTTAAGTCATAGGTTCGATTCCTACATAATCTTAGTTAAATTTACAATTTATCCGAGGAGTACGTAGTACTTCGTGTACAATATGGAACTTTAAAGTTTCCCTAGTAGATCTAGGTACATGCAATACTATCTTATATTATACTATGCTCTGCTATGTTATCCTATCTTATCCTATCTTATCTTAGAATAGAAGAGCATAGCTTATTATATCCTGGATAACTGGAGCACAAAATAATTTTAGTGAAAAATGCTGATAATAAGGATGAACAAAACCTTGTAATTGAAGGTAAAGACAAATTTAACACTAGAATTTCAGCCATGTCTATGTGAATAGAACGATGGTTTACATCTACAAATGCTAAAGATATTGGAACCCTATACTTAATATTTGCATTATTTTCAGGGTTACTAGGTACAGCTTTTTCTGTTTTAATAAGAATGGAATTAAGTGGACCAGGTGTTCAGTATATCGCGGACAATCAATTATACAATAGTATAATTACAGCCCACGCTCTGCTGATGATTTTCTTTATGGTCAAAAAATATTATATATTAAACTCGCACTTTACTTTTTTTAATCCTTCGACCCAGGTCCAAGACGATGATGGGTCTGGACCGAAGGGGGAAGTAAATAGTGATAATAACAATTCACCTTTGTTAAGTGAATGTAATAACAACGGCGACAGTTACAAATCTAACAATGAAAACAAGAACTCCCCTAATACACATAACTATGTTAAAATATTAGTAGATGATCCTTATAATAATCTCTCCGGGCAAAATAAGGGAGTTTACCGCCGCCCTATGGTGGCGATAACCTGCTACGCAGGGTCTACTTCGGTTGGTTTATCACTTAAGCACAATAATTCTTTTAGTTCAGGTCATAAAAATACACACCGTCTATATTCTACTACGGCTGGAAGATTAAATATGAACGTAGGGTCATCTTCTTCTAAACTTCATCCTTATTTTGTAACAGGATTTATAGATGGTGAAGGTTGCTTTTCAATTTCTATTACTAGTCATAATAAAACTCAAACAGGTTGAGGAGTTAAAATCTCATTTACTCTAGACTTACATAAAAAAGATAAAGCTTTACTAGAACAGATTCGTAATTACTTTGGTGTGGGTAAAATCCATATATCTGGGGAACAATCACTTCAATTTAGGGTTGATTCTGTGAAGGAATTATTAGTAATTCTAGATCATTTAGAAAAATACCCTTTAATTACTACAAAACGCGAAGTATTTGAGACTTGAAAGCAATCATTTAATATAGTTAAAAATAAAGAACATTTAACTTTACCTGGGTTAACTAAGGTTGTAAGAATTAAAGGATCTATAAATAGGGGGTTATCGGATAAATTAAAAACAGCTTTTCCTTCCATCGATAGCGTAGCTTCTTTAGCAAATGATTCTTTAGCGGCTACAAATAAAGTACTAGGTGAAGCAGAAATACCTGATCCCTTTTGATTAGCTGGGTTTGTAAGTGCCGAAGGTTGTTTTTTAGTTAATATTTACAATTCTTCCTCAACTAAGTCAGGTAAAGGAATATCTTTAGCGTTTTTTATTACTCAACATGTTCGTGATTCTTTATTACTTACTAGTTTTGAAAAATATTTAGGTTGCGGTAAATACTCTGACCGATCTGACAAAGTAAAGGTTGGAGATTTTGCAGTTTACAAATATTCTGACATAGTAGAAAAGATTATTCCATTTTTTGATAAATATCCTATTCTTGGTGTTAAAAAGTATAATTTCCGAGATTTTGCCCAAATCGCTGAATTAATGAAGAGTAATGCTCATAAAACTCCAGAAGGGTTAGATAAAATTCGAGTAATTAAAGCAGGGATGAACACAAAGAGAAAATAGATTTAGATTACTAGTTATTTAGTCCCCATAGCTTTAGGGCCAGAGGGGACTGGTTCCTTCAGGAACTAGAAATAATTTTTGTTCTTTTGTTATTATTTAACCTGTTATTGTTATTATTATTCCGAGGCCTCCGGTCGGAGGCCACCCCCTGCTACGCAGGGGATTATAAGAAAGAGAATGCGAAATTAATATATAATAAGGCATGGCCGGGTAAGGTAGAAATATCTTACTTTACATTCACTATATGCTAGGAACTCTTTAGAGCTTTTAAAACTAGTACTGCAGACTTTCGGAACCTATTGGTAAACGAAAAGCGGCAGAATACAGTAACATTTTAAAAGATTAGACAATTAGCAGGAAACCTACTAAATAAAAGTTTAATGTTACTAGCTTATTGCCACAAGGATCCAAACAGTAAAAGTGTATATTTTTAATTTATTTTTTTTTTTATTACCTCGATATAACTACCGTAAAGGTTATTCTTTAATACTTGATGCACACCGATGAAACAATAAATACGCTAAAGATTTCGTAAACAAAGAGGTACCCTCTATACTTAGTACTAAGGCAATAAGAGTTCTACGTTATTTAAACAAATATGGTTTTGGTAATATTAAACTAACTATTTATGTTATGAATCAAAACTCTAGTTTAGAACAGGTAGTAGAACTAGAACAACATTTTATAGATACTCTAAATCCAAATCTTAATGTAGATCTAGTAGCTAGCGGTTCTGGATACCATGGACCAATGAGTCAAGAAGCACGTGAAAAACTTCGTAAACAAAGAGGTACACCAGTATATATGTATGACGCTAAAGGTTTTACTTTGCTATATACTTTTGGATCAAAACAACAAGTTTATGATATTATAAGTATACATCATGTTACTTTAAATGATTGCTTAGATTCAGGTAACTTATATCTAGATACTTTCTTTTTTTCTTTAGATTTAATAGAAGAATCTCCTGAAGCTAAAATACTTGATTTAGATCAAATTAAAACTTTAGTTGCAGATAAAAAAAAGACCTATAAGGTTAAACATCCTGCAGCTAAACCTATTTTTGGGGAGTTTAAAGACGATCCTCAAAAAAATATAGAATTTGACTCTTTAGGTAGTTTAGCTAAACATTTAAAAGGTGACCGTGAAGTTATTAGATCATACTTAGTAGGGGATAAATCGGGTTATTATCGGGGTAAATGGAAATTTACTTACAAAGTTTAATATATAAAAGGCACGGCCGGGTAAGATAGAAATATCTTATTTTACATTCACTATTTGCTGGAATCCCTTTAGAGCCTTTGGAACTAGTTATACAGACTCTCTTTAAGATAAAGCGGTATAAAACAGTGACATTTCAAAGGATTAGGCAATCAGCCGGAAACCAAATATAAAAGGGCTCAGTGTAGCATTAAACGCTTTTATAGAGTAGGATCTTCAGAGACTACACGTGAATACCTTAATAAATATTTAATATTTAAAGGTAAAGATATAGTCCGCGCATGAATGAAAGTTTGTGATAAAGCGCATGCCAGCTTTAATTGGAGGCTTCGGTAAGAGTAAGAGTAAAATACAAATGCATAATTATACAACATTAGAATCACCTATTGATAAAAATAACTTAGAATCGTTACGTAATAAATTAGGGGCTTATCTAGCAGGATTAGTTGAAGCGGATGGTTCATTTGCTGTACACGACAAAAATTCAAATGCTAAAAGATATTTACCTAAAATATTAGTAGTGTTTAGTTTAAATGATAGTCCTTTAGCTGAAAAATTAATATCTGTTACTGAAATAGGTAAATTATATAAAAAAGAAAAGCAAGGATGTGTAATATGACATATTCAAAACATCAAGGATGTTGTAAAAATGATCAATATTATAAATGGTTATATGCGAACACCTAAGATAGAAGCATTATATCGAGCAATAGACTGATATAATGACAATATGAATATGAATATTAAACCTTTAGGCTTAGATTTATCACCTATATCTAGTAATGCTTGATTAGCAGGGTTTTCTGACGGTGATGGGAATTTCAGTATAACTTTAACGGATAGAAAGAAAAAAGGTGTTGTTACTTCAAAAAGAGTACAATGTTTTTTCCGTATAGAGTTAAGACAAAATTACCATAGAGAAGCTCCATTAAATCAAGGAGCCCTGCGCGCGCGGTGCGTGCTGGGCTGCTGCGCTGGTGTTAGTTATTTTAGAATATTAGATGAGATAGCTAGATACCTAGGGGTTAATTTATACTCCAGATCTAGAGAGCAAAAAGAAAAAATTTTTTATTCTTATATGGTTATCTCTTATAGTTTAGAAAGCCATTTAAAAGCTATAAAGTATTTTGACCGTTATCCTTTGTACTCTTCAAAATATTTAGCTTATAAGGATTGAAAATATGTAGTTGAACAAATCAGATTACGTGAAGGTAAGCCTTTAACAGCTGAAAACATATTGGATATTCAAAAAATTAAGGCTCAATTTAATAATAACCGTAAAGAATTTGATTTTTCTCATTTAGATTCTATTGTTTAAAAGTTTTTACATAGGTCAAATTGCCGAAGGTAATAGTAATATTACCGTGAAAAATATAACTGTTTGCGGGAAGTTCCTAAAGTTTTATTATAGGAGTTGTGAAAATTTATCTATCTATGTGTAAACGTACACAACCCTTAAAACTAATAAAAATTATAATGGATAACCCGCAGGAAACAAAAAAAAAAATAAAAATATTTTTTTTATGTAGGATCCTCAGAGACTACACGTTATACTCCGTAATTGGATGAATATATAGTCCAAATGTAATTTAACGATTACAGTAAATTGAATTTCCTATTGCCTCTTTTAGTAGGTGGGCCTGACATGGCATTCCCTAGATTAAATAATATCAGTTTCTGATTATTACCACCTAGTTTAATATTATTAGTATTCTCTGCATGTATAGAAGGAGGTGCTGGTACTAAAAATAAAACCCTGTGCCAGAGTAGTAAGTAATTACTATAATGAATATCACTATATGCTGGAAAATCCTCATAGATTAATTAGATGTTATATACATTATTAATACTGTTAAGGGCAATCAGCAGGAAACCCTCGAATTACAAAGTTACGGATTGTATATATTAAATACAATATATAGAAATTCTGAATTGTCTACAGCTGTAGATTTAAGGCTGCGAAATATTATTTAGCAAGCTCTCATATATAACTAATATATCGGGGGATCCTCAGAGACTATACGTGATACCCCAGTATAGCTGCGCAAGCTCTTAGTTATCATACTGGGTGAAGATATAGTCCAATCTTATACGAAAGTATAAAAATAATAAACTATATTTACTTTAATACCTCGGTCGCCGCTAGGCGGCTGAGGGTGGCCGAAGGCCTCGTGAAGGGTAAGTTTAGAGAAATATCAAAATCTTCCTTTAAACGTCGTCCATATCATTCTTTATCTAATAATGAACCAAGTAAATTATTGGGTCATTATTTAGCTGGCTTGATAGAAGGTGATGGATCTATAATTGTACCTAAAACAATTCCCCTGCGCGCGCTACGCGCGCTGGGTTGCTGCGCTAGAAATCAAAAAGGTAAAATTTTCGTTATA
>Ga0207708_10002590_pt1 | contig 13313 bp, 13 predicted proteins | sample KBSK5101metaG_FD_184340 | JGI IMG/M metagenome (GOLD analysis project Ga0207708, IMG submission 184340) | Corn, switchgrass and miscanthus rhizosphere microbial communities from Kellogg Biological Station, Michigan, USA - KBS K5-10-1 metaG... | ecosystem: Host-associated > Plants > Roots >...
CTCTCGCCGCAGCGGTCGAGCGGCTCGAGCGCGAGATGATCGACGGCGCCCTGGAGCGGACGTCGGGCAACGTCTCGCAGACTGCGCGTATGCTCGGGCTGACCCGCCGCGGCCTCTACCTGAAAATGGACCGGCTGGGAATAGACTACAAGGTATCCAGTACGTAGGGCTAATGGATACAAAGTAGACGAAGTCGCCCTAGTGGACGAAATTGTAATATCTACCCTAAACCACTCCATAGCAAGAAGATGAAGGTTCCAACTGGCAGTTTGTGAAGTTCGGCCTCCGACTTGTAATAGGTCGTGGCGGAATTTCCCGGAGGCCCAGATGGAACAGCGTCTACGACTGGTACAGGGTGGTCAGCAGCCGCCTCGGAGTGACAAGCGGACGTCCGAGCGCCGCAGCCTCGCCGTCCCCGGCCAGATCGTCTGGAAGGATGCGCGCGGCAACACGAAACTCGCCGCCGTCATCACCCGCGACGTCAGCGAGCACGGCGTGTCCGTCGAATGCCTGAACGGCACGGCGATCCCGCTCTATCGCCTCGTCTACTTCCAGGTCGATCGCGACGCGCGCCACAACCCGGATCTGCCGGCGGCGCTGAAGAAGCCGAACGTGCTGTCGGCGATCTTCCGCGTCGGGCCCGACAATCGCGCCACCGGCGCCCCCTCGGGATATGCGCTCCGCCTGCTCGTCGAACCGGTGCGCCAGCCGCAGGTCACCACCCTCAGCGCGTAAGGCGAGGCCCCTGTGCACATGCTCACCGTCATGCGCATCGAACGCTGGGATCCTCGCCGCGAGGGTGCCGTGACCGAGGCCGGCCTGCGCCGCAAGGTCGAGAACTACGGATACCAGATATCCACTACCGCACTGGAGGGGGGCACGGTGCTCGCGCCTCACCTGCAGGGCCGGGAGGGGGTCGACGCGGTCATCTCCGGCATCGTCAAAATCACGCTCGATGGCGAATCCGCCATCCTCACCGCTGGCGATCTTGTCTACGTTCCGAGAGGGTCCGTCCGTCGCGTAGAAGTCGTCGGTTCCGCCGCCGCTCGCTGCATCGAAGCGGTATACGCCAGGTAATCCTTGAAATCCGGCCCCCGGGGTCTCGGCGACCCCGGGCGGTCCCGTCACTCATCCCAAATCGCCCCGCCGATCGGGCGGTCCGCACTAGAATTGGGCCTCTCACGAGAGGCCATATGATCGACAGACGCGAGTTCGTGCAGTCCATGATCGCGCTCGGCGCCGCCACCAGCCTGCGTCCGGCCGAGGCGCTCTTTGCCGCGCCCAACCAGGAGCTGAAGAGCCTGGCCGACGCGGCGCTCTCGACGGCGAAGGCGGCCGGCGCGTCCTACGCCGACATCCGCATCAACCGCTATCGCAACCAGTTCCTGTTCACCCGCGATCGCCGCGTGCAGAACATCGTCAACACCGAGGACTTCGGCTTTGGCGTGCGCGTGCTGGTCGACGGCACCTGGGGCTTCGCCAGCAGCAGCGCCGTCACCAGCGACGACATCGCGGCGACGACGCGGCAGGCGGTCGGCATCGCCAGGGCGAACAAGACGGTGAACACCGATCCCGTCCGGCTGGCGCCGGTCGACGCCTACCCCGACGCGGAATGGAACACGCCGGTCCAGAAGGATCCCTTCGAGATGCCGCTGCAGCCGAAGATCGACCTGCTGCTGCAGATCAACGAAGAGGCGCTCAAGGTGCCCGGCGCCAGCTTCGTCTCGGCGCTGATGCTCTTCGTGCACGAGAAGAAGTTCCTGGCCTCGAGCGAGGGCTCGTACATCACGCAGTCGCTGATCCGCGCCTGGCCCAACTTCACCGTGACGGCGGTGGACCGCGCCACCAACCGCTTCTACCAGCGGACGTCGCTGCCGGGCCCGATGGGCATGGGCTACGAGTACATCGAGAGCCTGCCGCTGCTGCAGGAAGCGAAGCAGGCCGCCGAAGAGGCGGTCGCGATGCACAAGGCCAAGACGGTGACGCCCGGGCAGAAGACGCTCGTCCTGCACCCGACCAACCTGTGGCTGACGATCCACGAATCGGTCGGCCATCCAACCGAGCTGGATCGCGCGCTCGGCTACGAGGCCAACTTCGCCGGTACCAGCTTCCTCACCACCGACAAGCTGGGCAAGTTCCAGTTCGGCGCGCCGCTGGTGACCATCGTCGGCGACAAGACGCAGCCGAAGGCGATGGCGACCTGCGGCTACGACGACGACGGCGTGAAGACGACGAGCTTTCCGATCATCAAGGAGGGGATGTTCGTCGACTACCAGACCACGCGCGATCAGGCGCATCTCATCGGGCAGAAGTACTCGCACGGCTGCAGCTATGCCGACAACTGGGCGTCGGTCCCCTTCCAGCGGATGCCGAACGTGTCGCTGCAGCCCAACGAGAAGGACGTCAGCGAGGCCGACATCCTCGCCGCCACCGACGACGGGATCTACGTCAAGGGGGACAGCAGCTACTCGATCGATCACCAGCGCTACAACTTCCAGTTCAGCGGGCAGACCTTCTGGGAGGTGAAGAACGGGAAGATCACGACGCAGCTGCGCGACGTCGCCTACCAGTCGAACACGCCGGAGTTCTGGAAGTCGCTCGACATGCTGGGCGGCCGCTCCACGTATCAGCTCGGCGGCGCGTTCAGCGACGGCAAGGGACAGCCGGTGCAGAGCAACTCGGTCAGCCACGGCTGCCCGGTCGCCCGCTTCGCCAAGGTCAACATCCTGAATACGGCACGGTGACGCGATGATCTGGACACGAGAACAGGCCAAGGCGCTGACCGACCGGGCGCTGTCGTTCAGCAAGGCGGAAGAGACGCAGGTGATTCTGACCGGCGGCGATCGCGCCAACGTGCGCTTCGCGCGCAACAGCGTGACGACGGCCGGCGCGTCGTCGGGCTACAGCCTCGCCATCGTCGCCAAGTTCGGCCAGAAGAGCGGCACGGTGACCGCGTCGGAGTTCAGCGACGCGAGCCTGCAGCGCGCGGCGCGCAACGCCGAGGAGATCGCCCGGCTCTCGCCCGACAACCCCGAGGCCATGCCGCTGCTCGCCGCGCAGACCTTCACGCCGGTGAAGGCCTACTTCGAGGACGCCGCCGGGGCGACGCCGGAATGGCGGGCCGCGGCGGTCAAGAGCGCGCTCGACATCAGCAAGGAAAAGGACGTCGTCTCCGCCGGGTTCGTCGAGACCTCGGCGCAGATCCAGGCGGTGGCGACCTCGAAGGGGCTCTTCGGCTACGACCGCTTCACCGCCGCGGACTACAACCTCACGGCCCGCACGCAGGACGGCACCGGCTCCGGCTGGGCGTCAAAGTCCTTCAGCGAGCTCCGCCTGCTCGATCCGAAAGGGCTCGCGGCGTCGGCGATCGACAAAGCGGCGCGCTCGCACAATCCGACCGCGATCGAGCCGGGCAAGTACACCGTGGTCCTCGAGCCCGCGGCCATGGCCGACATCATCGTCAACCTCGCCTTCGCGGCCGACGCGCGGCAGGCGGACGAGGGACGCAGCTTCTTCTCGAAGAAGGGAGGCGGCACGCGCATCGGCGAGCCGGTCGTCGGCGAGAAGGTCCACCTCTACTCGGATCCCACGGACGCGCGCGCGCCGGCGCTGCCCTTCGACGGCCAGGGGCTGCCCCTGAAGCGGATCGACTGGATCGACAAGGGGGTCCTGAAGAACCTTTCCTATTCGCGCTACTGGGCGCAGAAGCAGGGCAAGGAGCCGACGCCGCAGCCGGGCAACCTGATCATGGACGGCGGCAGCGCGACGATGGACGAGCTGATCAAGGGCGTCGAGCGCGGCGTGCTGGTGACGCGGTTCTGGTACATCCGTCCGCTCGATCCGCAGACGCTGCTCTTCACGGGGCTGACGCGCGACGGGCTGTTCCTGATCGAGAAGGGGAAGATCACGCGGCCGGTGAAGAACATGCGCTGGAACGAGAGCCCGGTGTTCGCGTTGAACAACCTGGACGCGATGACTGCGCCGGAGCGGACGGTCAGCGGCGAGGGGGTCGGCGGCGCCGGCTTCTCGGTGGTCTGCCCCGCCGCCAGGATCCGGGAGTTTACGTTTACGTCGGGATCGGATGCCGTGTAGGGCGGCCGTTCAGGTCCGCCCTACGTCTTCTTGATGTCCGCCAGCTTCTCCTTGGCCTCTGAGACGTAGAGGCTCTGGGGAAACTCTTCGACGACCCGCGTGAAGGCCCGCGACGCTTCGTCCTTCTTGCCGGCGACGAGCGCGGCGCGCCCGAGCTGCATCAGCACGCCATCCACCGGCAGCATCGACGACGAGTCGGTCGACACTTCCTTGAACGTGGTCATCGCGGCGTCGGCCTTGCCCTGCGCGAGCTGTGCTTCGCCGAGCCCGAGGCGCGCGGTCTGGCGGTAGACGCTCTTGCTGCCCGATTTCTGGACCACTTCCTGATAGCGCTGCTCCGCTTCCTGGAACCGCCCGAGCTCGGCGAGCGACGCGGCGAGGCGGAAGCGCGCGGTGATGCCGGCTTCGCTGTCGGGATACGCGTCGGCCGCCTGCTGCAGCCGCGGCAGCGAGGCCTCGAGACGCTCGCGCTCGGTGCGGAACGTGCCGGGCTGCTGCACCGGCGGCGGACTGCCGGGTGCGGGGGGCGGCGGCGCGACGACCGGCGCTTCCGCGACCGCGAGCGCGCTGGCGAGCAGCGTCTGCGCCCTGTTCTCGCGCGAGTTGCGCCAGGCAAAGTACCCGCCGACGAGGACGATCGCCGCGACCACGACCACGACGGTCGTCGTGATCTCGCGCTGGCGCTGCGACACCATGTCGCGGGTCCGCGCCATGGTGTGCGCGAACTCGTTTTCCTTGAGCTTGTGCCGTTCGATCGATTTCATGATCCCGTTACCAGTTGCCGGTTGCCAGTTACGAATTACCCGTCACGCACGAAGGTTTGCGCCCGAGCGAACGAAGCGGAGCGAGCAGCGTAGTGCGAGCGTAGCGCAGTGAGCCAGGCGGGGTGCAGGGGTCCCCGCCGATCAAACAAAGTGCGCCCGGCAGGTCTCGAACCTGCGACCCCCGGTTTAGGAAACCGATGCTCTATCCTGCTGAGCTACGGGCGCGCACCCGACTCATTCTAGCGTCAGCCTCAATACGTCAGCACCGCGTGGACGTTCTCGCCGGCGAGCTTGCCCCGTCCGTTCAACTCGGCGAGCTCGATGAGCACGGCGACGCCGTGCACGGTGCCGCCCAGCTGGCGCACGAGATCGACGGTCGCGCGCGCGGTGCCGCCGGTCGCCAGCAGATCGTCCACGATCAACACCCGCTGCCCCGGCTCGACCGCGTCGCTGTGGATCTCGAGGCTGTCGGTGCCGTACTCGAGGTCGTAGCTGACGCGCACCGTCGTGTGCGGCAGCTTGCCGATCTTCCGCACCGGCACGAAGCCGGCGCCGATCCGATCGGCGACCGCCGCGCCGAGAATGAACCCGCGGCTCTCGATGCCGACAATCAGCGAGATCCCCTTGTCGTGATACGGTCCCGCGATGGCGTCGATGGCCAGCTTGAACCCCTCCGCGTCACGCAGCAGCGTGGTGACGTCGTAGAAGAGGATGCCGGCCTTGGGAAAGTCCGGCACGTGCCGGATGCGCGTCTTCAGTGCTTCCATGCGATAGCTGCCCTACCTGATCTCGAACCCGATGACGCGCCCCGCGGGCGCGTGTTCCTCGATGTCGACCCGTTCGACGTGCGCCGACGCCGGGCCGCGGCGCACCGCCGCCTCGAGGCGATCGACGGCCGTGGTCTCTCCCTCGGCCATCACCTCGACGCTGCCGTCCGCCAGGTTGCGCACCCAGCCGTGAACGCCTTCCCGGCGCGCCGCGTCGTGGGTGAACCAGCGGAACCCCACGCCCTGCACGCGGCCGGCAATCACGTATCGGCGCGCGACCCTCATGATCTCTCGTCTCGCAAGCGCTCGACTTGGGAAACCTCGATTATACCTTGGGAGACACCTGTTGGCGCGGTCTTTAGACCGCGCGTTCCTTCGACCGCGCGCTCGGTTTAGACCGCGCGATGGACCGTGATGTCGACCACGCCGACCGGTTCGTCGTGCGCGACAAACAGCGCGTCCCCTTCCATCATCGCGAACTCGAGCAGGTCGACCGGCCGGTAAGGACGCTCCTCGACCGAGAGCGTCATCTGCGAGATCTCCTGGTAGCTCGCCAGCACGACGTCGGCGATGCCCGACAGCGTGGACTGCACCGAGGGCCCCTTGTGCCATGCGAAGGTCTCGACGATCGTCTGGCGCACGCCGGCGCGGTAGGGCACGAACGCGATGTCGCCGCTCGTGTACGACCAGCGCGCCGACAGGGTGGCCAGGAACAGCCGCTGCACGCCGTCGTCGATCGGCTCGTCGGACGCCTTGCCGCGGGCGGTGGGCGTGAACCCGCTGGTGCGGAGCAGCACCAGGTTCTCGAGCCCGGCCGACACCGCGAGGCGGGCGCCGTTGCCGCTGACGCTGGCGGTCCGCCGCTCCGCGCCGGCCGGCGTGAACGCCTGCGGCTGCTGCCTGCCGCCGGCCTCGAGCCTGGCCCACGGCTGCTCGACAAGATCCACGCGGGCCAGCCCGATCGACGGATGGCGCGCGAGGATCTGCTCGCACAGCGCGATGCCGAGCGGCTCGATCGCCGCCGCGGCGTGATCCTGCTCGCGGACGACGCGGTGGACCAGGTTCTTGAGCGCCTCGCCGGGCACCATCGCCTCGAGGCGGCCCTCGAAGCGCAGCGCCACCGACAGGTCTTTCGGATCGTGCCGGTCGCCGCGCCGAATCACGCGCAGCATGCGCAGCCGCGACTCGCCGTAGCTGCTCGACTGCACGGTCACTTGGGCACGACGGGCGGCAGCTTCTTCTTCGTCAGCTGCTGGTTGAACGCCGCCAGCTCCCCTTCGATCAACTGGTCGAGCCGCCGGAACTGCGCCTCGAGCTGCGCCGACAGATCCTTGAAGACCGCGTACGACTGGTCGGTCGGACGGTAGTCGCCGGACTCGACGATCCCCTGCAGCGCCGCCAGCTTGTTGTTCAACTTGATCGGGAAGTTGAGCGGATCCTGGCCACTGCGGTTGCGGTACTGGTAGATCTCCCCTTCCACGTCGGTGAACTTCGTCGTCAGCGCCTCTCCAGCGGCCTTGATCTTCGCGTCCTTCGCCTTGCCGCTGCGATCGCCGATTTGATCCTTGATGTCGCGGATGCGCAGCACGGCGCCGTTGGCGGCGCCGACCTTCGCGTTGATCTGGCTCGCCAGCGTGAACTCCTCCTGCAGGTCGGCGTCGCTCGCCGCGAAGCGCGGGTTGCGGACGATGGCGAACGGCTGCGTCTTCGTCTGCCCGGCGGCGGTCACCCGCACCTGGTACTGTCCCGGCGGCGCGGCCGGCCCGCGTACGCCGCCGGCCCACATGATCAACAGCGGGAAGTCCTTCGCGTCGGGATAGCGCATGTCCCAGACGAAGCGGTTGAGTCCCTGCTTGACTGCCGGCTTCGGCTGCGGCGGACGGAAGAAGTCGTCGGGGGGCGGCGGGGCCGCCGCCGCTGCCGATGTCGCCGCCGGCGCGGCCGGAGGAGGCGTCCCGGTGAACGACTTCACCACCTTGCCCTGCGCGTCGAGGATGTCGAGCGTGACCGTGTCGGCCGGCTGCTTGAGGTAATAGTCGATGGCCACGCCGCGCGACACCGATCGCACCGCGTCGGCCGGCTTGAAGACCACCAGCGGCTCGTTGGTCGTCTCCTTGGCAATCTGCCGCAGCACGTTGATGTTGTCCATCACGTAGAACGAGCGGCCGTGCGTGGCAATTACCAGGTCGTTGTCCTTGACGACGATTCCGTGGACGGGCGTCACCGGCAGATCCAGGCTGAAGGGCTGCCACGTGTTGCCCTCGTCGAACGTCACGTAGATGCCGGTCTCGGTGCCGAGGAACAGCAGCCCCTTGCGCTTGGGATCTTCCTCGATCGATCGCGCGAAGTCGTCGGCGCGGACGCCGTTGACGATCTTCGTCCAGGTCTTGCCGTAATCATGCGTGCGATAGACGTAGGGAGCGCGATCCGATCGCTGGTAGCGGTTGGCCGCCACGTACGCCGTCGCCGCATCGTGCGGTGACGCCTCGATCAGGCTGATGCGCGCGAACTCCGGCAGGTCCGGCGGCGTGATCTTCGTCCAGCTCTGGCCGCCGTCGCGCGTCACGTGCACCAGGCCGTCGTCGGAGCCCGCCCAGATGACCTTGCCGTCGAGCGGCGACGGCGCGAGCGCGAAGACGACCGCGTAGGTTTCGACGCCGGTCTGGTCGAGCGTGATCGGGCCGCCGGAATCCCCCATCGTCGACGGATCGTGCCGCGACAGATCGGGGCTGATCTGCTGCCAGCTCTGCCCCTCGTTGGTCGACTTCCAGACGTGCTGCGAGGTCACGTAGATCGTCTTGGGATCGGTGGGCGAGATGACGATGGGATACGTCCACTGGAAGCGCTGCGGCATGTCGCCGGAGTTGTGCCCCATCGGGTTGTCGGGCCAGACGTTGATGGCGCGCTGCTCGCCGGTGCGTCGGTTGATCCGCGTCAGCAGGCCGCCGTAGCTGCCGGCGTAGAAGACGTCGGTGTCGAGCGGATCGGGCGCGATGTAGCCGCTCTCGCCGCCGCCGACCGCATACATCTCGTCGCCGCTGCCGCTGCTCGGCACGCAGACGGTCGAGTTGTCCTGCTGCGCGCCGCAGACGTGATACGGCACGTGCGACGTGGTGTACACGCCGTAGAGCTGCGCGGTCGGGAACTGCTGCGAGGTCCACGTCTCGCCGGCGTTGACCGAGACGTTGGCGCCGCCGTCGTTGGTGTTGATCATCCGTTTGGGATCGTTCGGCGCGATCCACAGATCGTGATTGTCGCCGTGCGGATCGCGCAGGGGGCGCAGCGATTTCCCCGCGTCGGTGCTGCGGTAGGTGCTGGTGTTGAGGACGTAGAAGGTGTCCTTCGCGGCAGGATCCCCGTAGATGCGGCTGTAGTAGAACGCCCGCTGGCGGATGCGCCGCTCGTCGTTGGCCAGCTTCCACGACGCGCCGGCGTCGTCCGACATGAAGATGCCGCCGTCCTTCGCTTCGACGATCGCCCACAGCCGGTTGCTGTCGGCGCCGGAGACCGCGATGCCGACCTTGCCCCACAGCGGCTTGGGCAGCCCCGGGTTCTTCGTCAGCTCCGTCCACGTGGTGCCGCCGTCTGTCGTCTTGAACAGGCCGCTGCCGGGGCCGCCGCTCGAGAGCGAGTGCGGCGTGCGGAACACTTCCCACAATCCCGCATACAGGATGTCGGGGTTCTTCGGATCCATCACGAGATCGACGGCGCCGGTCTTGTCGTCGCGGAAGAGCACGCGCTCCCAGTTCTTGCCGCCGTCTTTCGATCGGAACACACCGCGCTCCGCATTCGCGCCGTAGGGATTCCCCAGCGCCGCGACGTAGACGAGATCGGGGTTGGTCGGATGGACGCGAATGCGCGCGATCGTCTGCGTCTTCTCGAGGCCGAGCGAGGTCCAGGTCTTGCCGGCGTCGGTGGTGCGATAGACGCCGTCGCCCTGGATGATGTTGCCGCGCAGCTCGGTCTCCCCCATCCCCGCGTAGACGACGTCGGGATTCGACGGCGCGATCGCGATCGCGCCGACCGACGACGACTTGATCTGCTTGTCGGAGACGGGTCGCCACGTGAGGCCGCCGTCGGTGGTCTTCCAGATGCCGCCGCCGGTGGCCCCGAAGTAGTACTCGAGCGGGCGGCTGGCGCTGCCCTCCGCGGTCTGCGATCGGCCGCCGCGGTTCGGGCCGATCGATCGCCAGCGCAGGCCGGCGAAGAGCGACGTGTCCATCTGCGCGAGGGGGGCCGATTCGGTGGCACTGACGAGCAGCGCGGCGGCCGCCGCGACGCGGATGAGGCGGGAAGTAGGCATGCGGCTCATCCTAATGCATCTGTATTTGCGTGAGTACGTAAGCGGCGACCCACTAATGGATCGGAAACCGGGCTACAGCCGGGCTGGTTCAGCCAATTCCGGCGGGCACGCCCTGTGCTGTTACTCCGGCCTGAGGAGGGAACGATGCTGTTTACGATAGCGGTGATTTTGCTCGTCCTGTGGCTGCTGGGTCTTGTGAGCGGCTATACCCTGGGCAACTTCATCTACGTTCTGCTGGTCATCGCGCTCGTGCTGTTCGTGGTGGGTCTGGTCAGTGGCCGCCGAACGGTCTGACGCGATGGATCGCGTAGCTTAGCGGCTAGAGGATCACGTTAGGCGGCCAAGCGGTTGGCCACTGGCCAACGGCTTGGCTGCACACGACCGCCCCGCCGCGGGGAAAACCCGCAAAAACACGCCTGTTTCTTCGTTTTTACCTCAGGCATGGGCGTTGCTCGTCTGCCCCGACGACACCGATGCCCAGAGCTCACAGTTCCATCTCCACCGCGCCCCACGCTCCTTCCGCCGCGGACCTTCACGGGAATGCGTACCTGCATGGACGCGCCCTGAGCTGCGGCCACTGCACCTACGGCCTCGAGTGCGTCGAACAGAACCGGCGCTCGGGCAGCTGGGTGGGCTCTTTCATCTGCCCTAATTGCCGCAGCGAATATTTTTATGCATATCGCTGGGGCAAGCTGCTGAAAAAGGTGTAGGCTGTCGCACTAACTCGCGGCACACGGTAGACAGCAGGACGTCAGATGGGCGGTCTCCGTCACCTCCGGGCGGAAGCCGCACTCCTCAGCTCGCAGCGCTGGTCTGGCGAACGTTCGAACTTCCTGCTGTCTACTGGGTGCCGCGAACTTTTTTCCTGCCGCGTTCGATACCACGTCGACACCACACGCGAGCCGACGAATGCGCGAGACGCGAGACGCGCCGGACCGCGTGGTATCGTTAATGACCATATGAAAGGAGCTGACATGACACGGGCACTTGCCTTCGTGTGTGCCGTGCTCTTGGGAGGCGTCGCCGTGGCCAGCTCGTCATCCGCGCCCATGGAGGATCTGAAAGTCGGGGATCAAGCCCCGGACTTCACCCTGCAGGGCTCGGACGGCAAGATGCACTCGCTCGCCGATCTCAAGGGTAAGACGGTCGTTCTCGCCTGGTTCCCGAAAGCGTTCACCGGCGGGTGAACCGCCGAATGCAACTCGCTCCGTGAGAGCGGGGACCTCATTCGCGGCTTCGACGTGACCTACTTCATGGTCAGCGTCGACACTCCAGAAGACAACAAGGGATTCGCCGAGAAGGAGCACGCCGACTTCGTGATCCTGAGCGATCCGACGCGTGCGACCGCCAACGCCTACGGCGTCATCAACAAGCCGAGCGAGGCGCAGCCGAATCCGCCGCCCTACGCCAGCCGCTGGACGTTCTACATCGGCCCCGACGGCAAGATCCTCGACATCGACAAAAAGCCCGGCACGCAGCAGGCCGGCCAGAACGTCGTCGCCAAGCTGAAGGCGCTTGGTGTGAAGGAAAAGACCAAGTAAGGATCCCGTCCTGGACGTCCATCTCGTAGACGGCACCTACGAACTGTTCCGACATTTCTACGCGCTCCCGTCCGCCCGCGACGCCGGCGGACGGGAGATCGCCGCGGTGCGCGGCGTGGTCTCGTCGATCCTGGGCATGATCAACGGCGGCGCCACGCACGTCGCGGTCGCCACCGATCACGTCATCGAGTCATTCCGCAACGATCTCTGGCCCGGCTACAAGACGGGCGCGGGGATCGATCCCGATCTGCTCGCGCAGTTTCCCCTGCTGGAGGACGCGCTCGCCGCCCTCGGCGTGGTCGTGTGGCCGATGGTGGAATTCGAGGCCGACGACGCGCTGGCGGCCGCGGCGGACCTGGCCGCTCGCGATCCGCGCGTCGATCGCGTCGTGATCTGTACGCCCGACAAGGACCTGGCGCAGTCGGTGCGTGGGACGCGCGTCGTGCAGATGGATCGCCGCACCCGCACGGTCCGCGACGAGGACGGCGTCAAGGCGAAATTCGGCGTCGGGCCGGGGTCGATTCCCGATTACCTCGCGCTGGTGGGCGATGCCGCCGACGGCTATCCCGGCCTGCCCGGCTGGGGCGCCAAGTCGACCGCCGGTGTGTTGTCGCGCTTCCCACGCCTCGAAGACATCCCGGACGACTGGCGGACCTGGAACGCGAACGTGACCAGCCCTGCGTCACTCTCGCGCACGCTGCTGCGCGAGCGCGAGCAGGCGTTCCTGTTCCGGCGCCTCGCGACGCTGCGCACCGACATCCCGCTGTTCGACAACGTCGACGCGCTCCAGTGGAAAGGTCCGACGCCCGGCTTCGCGGCGCTGGCCGCGCGCCTCGACGCCGCCAACCTCCGTCCGATCACTCTGACCTGAGCGTCGTCGCCGGATCGACGCGCACCGCGCGCCACGCCGGCACGGCGCAGGCCACGGCCGCCACCACGAGCAGCAGCATCAGCACGGACGCGTGCGTGACGGGATCCAGCGGCGAGACGCCGAACAGCAGCGCCGCCATTCCGCGTCCGGCCGCCGCCGACGCCGCGACGCCGATCGCGATGCCGCACGCCGTCAGCGCAAACCCTTCGCCCAGCACCAGCCTCAGGATGCTGCCGCTGGTCGCGCCGAGCGCGGCACGCACGCCGATTTCGCGCGTCCGCTCCGCCACCCTGCCGGCGATCACCCCGTAGATGCCCGCCGCCGCAAGGGCGAGCGCGACGATCGCAAACGTCTCGAACAGGATCAAGGCGTAGCGCCGCTCGGCGGCCGACGCGGCCAGGAGTTCGTCCATCGTCGCGATGCGGACGACCGGCTGATCCTTGTCGACGGACCAGACGGCGGCGCGGATCGCCGGGGCCAGCGATGCGACGTTGCCCTGGCCGCGCACGACGAGCGACATCACCGGGTCGGTGAAGATCCACTGGCTCGAAGTGGTGTAGACCGCATCGGGCGGACCGAGCGCCAGCGACATCTGCCTGACGTCGCCGACGACGCCGACGATGGTGTAAGGAGGACGATCCGTGGGGCCGATATGGACGCGCTGGCCGATGGCGTCGCGGCCGCCGAACTTCGACTTCGCCAGCGACTCGTTCACCAGCGCGACCGGCGGCGAGCCGGCGCGATCGCGCTCGTCGAGCGACCGCCCGTAGAGCAGCGGGATGCCCATCGTCTCGATGTAGCCGGGGGTCACCGCGTAGCGGAACGTGCTGGAGCCGTCCTGACTGCCGTCGAGGCGCAGCCCGTACTCGCTGTCGTCGCCGCTCATCGGCAACTGGCTGGTCAGGGCCACCGTGATCACGCCGGGCACGCGCCGCACGGCGTCGAGCACCTGCGTGAAGAACTGCACCGTCGCGC
>Ga0207708_10002591_pt1 | contig 13310 bp, 15 predicted proteins | sample KBSK5101metaG_FD_184340 | JGI IMG/M metagenome (GOLD analysis project Ga0207708, IMG submission 184340) | Corn, switchgrass and miscanthus rhizosphere microbial communities from Kellogg Biological Station, Michigan, USA - KBS K5-10-1 metaG... | ecosystem: Host-associated > Plants > Roots >...
AAGCGGCGCTGACGCAGCGGCTCAATCGGCGAGCGAACGCTCGCGCTTCGATGCCGCCGGATTCTGCCCGGACGGTTTCCCATTCTTCGCCGGCGTGCGGGCGCCGTGAGCGGTCGCCTGAATGAGATGATCAACGACGCTGACAGGATCCTGCGCGGGCAAATCCCGGTTCAGGTCAGCGATTTTTTCCCACCACTCCGCGGAATATTTTCCACCCATCACCCACTCCCCGATTACCCATGACGGCGACCCTCATTAAGAATAACCGAGGCGAGATTATGGACGGGTGTCCCGCCCCGCCGCGTGCGGAACCGTGGGAACCCGACAGCCGAACAGGCCATCAGTTGCAATCCCAATGACATAGGCGGCGCCGAAACTGCCCGGGTGCACCGCGCGGAAAATTTGTGACGGGTGTGATGCAGCAGCGTTTCCGGGCGCTGGATGGCGGCGCCCGCCCGGCTCGCGACCATCCTAGCGACACGCACCGGCCCCGATTAAGAGTGAACATCTCGCGGAGCGGCCCGGCACGATTCGCGTTATGTTATTAAAAAGAGGAGCTGATCCTGGCGGGCGCGTTCGCACCGGGGGGCGCAAATGCGCGACACCGCTCGCAACGACCCTGCTTTTCCCCCGCTCTCCGCCTGCGTCATTCCATGGAACCTAAGTTCCCAGCGCACGTTTATGTGGGCCAACCGAAAGAGGAGAACACAATGGGTAAAGGTCTTTTGCTCTGGCTGATCGGGATTCCGATCCCAATCATCCTGCTGATCTGGCTGTTCGGCGGGCTCCACTAGCGTGGCGCTCAACCAGTTCATCGTGCTCAAGCGCAAGGGGCAATGGGCGGTCAAGTCGAACGACCAGGAGCGATCCTGCTCCAGCCAGTTGGAGGCGATCCATGCTGCCATCCAGCTCGCCAACGAGTGCGGCAAGAACGGCAGGGCCTCGGTGGTCTTGCTCCAGGCGGCAAAAAATCAGTTCGAGACGATCTGGACGTACGGCGAGAGCCCTTTTCCTCCCGCCAAGTCGGACTTGCCACCGCTGTCGGAGGCGTCGTAGCGCGGCCGTGCGATCGCCGTCGCGCCGTCGAACAGAAAAGAGGCGCCGCGTGCGGCGCCTCTTCTGTCTCCGAGCCATGACGAGTGAGCTGGCAGTCTCACGATCCCAAACGGCGCATCTCTGCCAAGGTCGTATCCGTTTGACGCGGCTCGCTTAGGCCATCGCATCTCCTGCGACTCAACGTCCTGACCGAATCACGTTTGCGGCAGGCGCGCAATTCCATAGCGGCTAATCCCCAACAAAAACGCGAGTCCGCGCCGCTGTCCCGTGGTTGGGCAACGGGCCCCCGGGCAGAGCCGCCGCGGGTGGAGGCCCCGGCACGGCGGCGCGTCGAGGGAGGCGGCCGGAAGCAGCGGTCACGGCGCATTCCCGGATGACGCGGATGCTACAAAGGATTCGTGTAACAGTTGTCGGGGATGATCGGCCCGCGCCGGCCGCGCCAGCAACGCGACCTCTTGCAGCGCTGCCGCCGGCGACGCACTCTCATGAACGGCTGCCTGAGGACAAAGCCGGTCAAACATTCGGATGCGTGCCGAGGCAGCGGAGGGAGCCTCCCGTGAAGCCCTTCAAATCGCGCGCAATGATGCTTGCCGCGGCGCTCCTCGCCTGCGCAAGCCTTCCCAACAGGGCCAACGGCGAGACTGTGGCAATGAAAGAGCTCACTCCCACCGGCAAGCTTCGGGCCGGCATCGTTTACGCGCCGGCGTTGTCGGTTTTCTTCGCGGTCAGGGATGCGGATGGCCGGCCGCGCGGCGTCACCGTCGATCTCGCCGACGAGCTCGCCCGGCAGCTTGGCGTCGCCGCGGATTTCATGGTCGCGCCCAATTCGGGCCTGGTGACCGACGCCGTGGAATCCGGCGCGGTCGACGTCGACTTCATGCCGGTCGACGACGAGCGCAAGATGCGCGTCGCCTTCGGCCCGAACTATTGTCTGATCGAAAGCACCTATATGGTCACCGGGGCTTCCGGGATCACAACCCTCGCCGAGGTCGATCGTCCCAATGTCCGGGTCGTCGGCATCGCCAACACCACCACGATCCGTGCCGCCGGCCGGAGCTTGAAAAATACCACGATCACGGCGGCAACTTCGGTGGAAGCGGCCGTCGAGTTGCTTCGGACGGGCGCGGCCGATGCTTTCGCACTGTCACGCGATTCGCTTCCCCCGTTTGTGGCGCAACTGCCGGGCTCCCGCATCGTCGACGGCGGCTTCCAGCAGACCGGCATCGCCATCGCCGTCGCGAAAGGCCGGGCGGGCGTGCTGGCCTATGTCAGGGCGTTTCTCGAGGATGCCAAGGCGTCAGGCAGCGTCCGGCGCGCGCTCGACCGGGCGGGATTCCGCGACCAGCCGGTGGCGCCGCCCGCCGAGTGATGGTCCTCGGACGGTCGACCGAAGCGCCGGCGCAAGACCGGTCCTCCCGGAATGAAGACAACGCCAAACCCACGGCGAGGCACGAGCGGCAACGATGTCGCTCGCGTGGCCACATGAGAATGGCCCCGCGGGGGGCCATTCTCTCAGCCTGGTTACGCGTCACGCGGGCAAAAAACTCTAGCGGCAGTCCCGTTCCCGCTCAGTGACCGTCACACCGTTGCGGGTTTCGCTCTCGGAGCGCGTGACGCAATCACGCCGGCGCCCGTCCGTTCCCTCGATCACGACACCGGGAGCAACGCGGCGACGCTCCTCGATCACGACGCCCGGCCGGCGCTCTTCCTCGATGCGTACGGCCGGCGGACCGACGCGCACGTCAACGTCAACCTGAGCCAGTTGGATGGAAGCTGCGCTCGCGGTCCCCGCCAGCAAGGGCGCGGACATCAGCACTGCAGCCGACGCCGCCACCGCCAATACGATGGTTCTCATGTTCGTTCCTCTGTTGCCTCTCCCATCCCAACGGGAAACGCTGCAACTTGTTCCGGGCGCGAAATGGTTCATCGCCGGCGCCGCCCACGATCCAAGGGGTGTCACGATCCAAGGGTGTGATGTGCCTCACAGCGAAGCGCCGCCCGGTGTGCGACCGTCTCGCTGCGGCAGGCGCGACCGGCGCTCCGCAATCGGCGGTCAGCAGCGGCTGGAATGAAGCCGCAGGTGCGCCGTTACTCGCTCTTGAGCAGGAAGGCCCCCACGCCCGGGGAGAGATTCGAATGGAACGAGCAACGTATTTCCGGCGGCAGGCTGAAGTCCTGCTCGGCCTCGCGCGCGCGACCATCGACCTCGGTGTCGCACGGCGACTGCGTAACCTGGCCGCTGAGTTTCAAGACAAAGCCGATGAGTTCGAGAGCGACCAAGCGGATTTTTCTCAGATGCCTTCCGGGGGGCGGGGGTCATCGAGCGACATCAACCGGCGCTAACTTCGCCTGACCTCGGTGGAACCAATTCCACTGGCGGTATTTGTATGTGCTGGAAGCGACGGTGCAGGGGTGCTGCCATGTCCAAAGCGGAAGAGGCATTCAGCCGGGCCGCGATGTGCGCCGACCAGGCGCAGGCGGCGCAGGACGAAGAGAGGCGAACGTTCTTCAACCGGCTACGGGATTCATGGCTGCGCGTGGCCAACAACTATCAGATCGCAGAGTCGCTGGCCGCTGACGCCGCGCCGCCTCGCCCAGCCGGAATGATCATGAGCGGCCTGGAGGCGGCCGAGGCGCTGCCGGAGCGATAAGCCCTCAACCCTCCAGACGACGGTCGGCGCCGCAAACGTCGCCGCGCTTTCCGGATTTCAATTGCAAAGACCACGCGGGGCTGATGTGGCAAGGTGGGCTTGCGGCCGGCAAACCAAGCGTGCCGTGGTACCAAATACACGTCCGCGGCATACCCGGCTGGCGTGCATGCCGCCGGCCGCAAGCCCGTCCGCCGCGGTTTGTACAGGGAGATAACGGCGAAAGATCGTTAGGCCCCGCTCCTAGGCGGCCGCCATGCACCGCCGCATGTGTCGGCCCGCCGTCGACTTTCAACGCCGATCACCATCCTGACGCATCCACGCGCCATCCGCACACGCCGTTCGCGTGGGGCAATGCCAGTGTCGTCGGACGCTCTTGCCGAAGATTGGCCTGGGCCCCGAAAGGAACGCGTTGTCTTGCGGCAGGATCAGATGTCTGCGGAATGCGATCCCGGATGGCACTGCACCGAAGCGTGTCCGCCGCACGAAAGAGCCGCGCAAGGATTTCGCTGCTGGGCCACCTGGAGCATTAACCGCACTTTAACCCTACCGGGGCATGAAGAAGGGGCCAAAGAGGCCTTCGAGGGACCTGGTTTTCGGAGGCACGCCCAAAGTGGAGTAGTGCCATGGACGGAAAGAACTCGGCGCTTCTGAAGGATCCGCAGCCCCAGACGCCCAATCGGGCCCCTCGTCTGCTCAATGCCGCTGCTTGGCTGCAAACGCTGGCGGCGTTGGAGGAGGAGTTCAAATCCATCCTCGCCGAAAAGATGGCGTCGAGCCGTCAGGCCGCTGACAAGCGCCGCGGTTCCTGACGTCCCATCGAATTTCGCTTGCTCCGCGCCCGGTCCTTGTGGTCCGGCCGCCAAAGGCGGCGCGCGAACTCACGAGGACATCGCGAGGTTGCGCTCAGCGGACGAGCCCCCACAGCTTGCTGAGCTCATCCAAGGCGGTTTTCATCCGCTCGACTGCCGCGGCATAGGCCTGCGGACGGCTGCTCCAGCCCAGCGTATAGCCGACCTGATCGAGCGGAGTTTCCCGGCACACCACCCAGTCGAGCACATGCGACCCGATCTTGCCTACGGCCTGCGTCGCCTCGCGATATCGTTGCCGATGAAAGACCTGGGCTTCTGTCCTCGCCATCCCGGAAAAATTGGTGCGATCGGCCGCAAAGATCCGCTCGACGTCGATCGACTGTAGCTGGTCCGCGAGGCCGGCGTGATACCAATGATGGCGATACTTCTGTCCGACGGAATACTGCTGGTGGGTAATGAGCTTGCGCGCACGAGCGCGTTCCAGTGGGCTGTCCCGCATGGTGATCTGGCCCGTGTCCCCGAGGTCGAAGTCCGCGCCGGCCCGGCGGATACGTTCCGGTGTGGGCAGCGCACGCCGCTCGACCGCCGGCGGCTCGTCTTTCTCCCGTCTCGCTTTCATGGCCGGGATCGGATTGCTTCACTTGCTCGATCATCTCCCCTCTCCGCTCCGTTGACCGTCATCGGCTATCTTTCGGCGGGCTGTGGTGGCCGTATCGAGGCCGTGATCCCTGCGCACGGTCCGACGCCGGCGTGGGCTCGCGGCGCCGGGCATTGTTTCGGCCGCCGGTCGATATGCGCGGGCGCGATGCGCCGCGCAGTAAAGCTCGCCGCGCAGCGCCTCCGCGCCGCAGAAGAAGAAATCAGGGTGGCTGGGATCGCCGACCGGCCAACGGCAGGCACCGCGGGTCAATTCGAGGAGCGACCTGCGTTGCGCCAATGGAATATCCGCATCGATGCGGGGATCCTCGACGTAAGGCTTGGCCTCGATCACCCAGGCCGGGGGCGGCCATTGTTGGCCCGCAAAGGTCCGGCCGAGCGCGGCCCATAGCTGATGGGAGATGCGGCGCTCACCTGCTCTTTTGAGATGCGAGCGATGCACCCACGCTCGGGGGGAGAGTTCAGCGAACCCGAGCCGATGAATCTTCCCGAGCACGGCACTGCGACTGATGCCGCCGCCCAGCTCGCGGGCAATTCCCTGGGCGGTCACGCCCTGCGACCATCGCGCCTTCAGATACGCGATGCGCGCATCCGTCCAGGGCAATGCGGCACGCCTGCTCCGGTCTCGCCGGAGTTCGACCAATCGATTCATCACCGCCTTCCCCAACCTATCTTCTGGAAATTCGAACGCCACTAACCACGATTTGTAGGTATTTGTCAACTACCAAATGTAGTCGACTGCTCGCTAATGTGTCCACATGACGACGACACGCGGAGAGCGGTTACGGACCGCGCGCGAGAAGCGCTTCAAATCGGCGCGTTCCGCGGCAAAAGCCTTGGGGATTGCGATTTCGACTTACGGCGCCCATGAGCGCGCGGAAGCGCCTGGCGGCCGCGACTACGGCCCGAACGAGGCCCAACGCTACGGACGGTTCTTCGGAGTCACCCCCGAGTGGCTGTTGACGGGCCGAAAACCGTTTCCATCCGACGACCCCGAGGAACCGCCGCCGGGGCCCAAGGTGCGGGTGGTCGGCTATGTCGGCGCGGGCTCCGAGGCGCATATTTATGCGGTGGCGCAGGGCGATCTCGACGAAGTAGATCCGCCGCGGGGCTCGACCGAGGATACCGTCGCGGTCGAAATTCGCGGCGAAAGCTTGGGTGCGTTTTTCAACCGCTGGCTTGTCTTCTATGACGATGTCCGGCGGCCGGTGACGCCCGACCTGATCGGCGAACTCTGCGTGGTGGGCCTCGAGGATGGCCGGGTCCTGATCAAACAGGTACAGCGCAGCCGCACCGAGGGACTGTTCAACCTCATCTCGTCGATCGAGAAGCCCATTCTCGACGTCGCAGTCGAATGGGCCGCGAAGGTCAACAGCATCGCCCGGCGGGGCCGCGCCTGATTCGCCCCGATTTCTATTACTACATTTTGTAGTTGACAAATCCGACTACTTAGTGTAGCTGGTCTTTCGGCCATGGAGAGAGCCGAAAGCAGACGAATGCCCATCGGAACAGCGAGGACGGTTCAAGCAGAAGGCCCCGGCTTTCCGCCACGACGTCATCGGCCACACCGCCGCCTGCACGGCAGCCGGCAGTTCCTCAGACCAGCCGGAGCGCGCTCTGCGCTTTCTCGCCCGGCTGGATCGCCATCTGCTCACGCTCGCAGACCAAGCGGCGCGGCGGGACTTTCTCGACCGCCAGCTTGAAGGATGGCAGCGGCGTTACGCCCGCTTCATCGCCACCGAGGGCGACTCCGAGCCCATCATCATTCCGGCCGACCCGCCACAGGCGGCCGATTTCCTTCTCACAATTGTCGGACTGATGGCGCGCCGATGCGCGCTGGAAGAGCAGACGAGGGTCCATGCCTAAGCAAAACACACGCAGGCCCCTGCCTGCCTCGATCCTCTCGCTCCTGGTCGCAGCCGACCAATGCTGCCCAGCAATCATCGGGCAAGCCCATCTTCTCTATCATGCAGGACTGGGCATCAATCCGGAACAGGCGGTCAGGACATTCACACAGCTGAAGAAGGATGCCGACGATTTGTTCAAAGCCATCGCCGATGTTGAAGCCGCCTTGAACCAAACTGAGACGATTCAACGTGGCGCTGCGGAACGCGACCGAGCAGAAAGGGTGACCGGGCACGACCGGCTACGTTTGCGCCCTTGCTAAATCATCAGGTCCTTGTTCTCGAGGCCGAACATGACGCCGCCCCAGCTGCTGCCGACATATTCGTATTGATTTGAAATATGCTGCCGCCCCGCCATCAAATCCGCAAAAATTCCACCAAATGGCAAGTCTTCGGAAAGGCCGGCCGCACCCGTCGCCTTGAAGATGCGCGCGGCGAGCAACGTGCACCGCTCAGTGACCGCGGTCGATTGAAACTTGTATCGCAGGCGCTCCTCGAGCGGCGGGGTCTCGCCACGCCGGGCATAGGCGTGCAGGTTGCCGAAATTGCGATGCAAGGTGCTCTTCATCTCATCGATCGCCGCCGCCGTTTCGGCGCAAAGCAACTGGACGAAGGGATTTTCCGCCGATCGCCCGCCGGCCCGCGTCACGCGACTCTTGCTGTAGTCCACCAGTGCGTTGAGCATGCCCTGCAACGCCCCGAGCGCCGCGGTCGAGATGCCGCGGACGAAAATCTGGCCGAATGGCAACCGGTAGAGGCTCGACGTATTGAGCGTCTGGCCAGGCCCCCTGAGCAGGAAATTATCGAGCATGCTCTGGGTGCGATGGGCCGGCACCAACACGTCGTCAACGATCACGTCCCAGCTTCCAGTGGCTTGCAGGCCGGAAACCTGCCAGGTGTCGACGCTCTGGTAGTCCCTCCGCGGTACGAGAAAGACGCGTCCTTGCGGTGGGCCGCCGTCGCCTGCGTCGACCAGGGCGCCGAGCAATGCCCAGTCGCAATGGTCGCAGCAACTCGCATATCGCCAGCGTCCGTTGAGACGAAAGCCTCCCTCGGTGCTTGTGGCCTTGCCGGCGGGCATAAGGGACGAACAGATCAGCGTGGAGGAGTCGTTGCCCCAAACCTCGTGCGCGGCGCGATCGTCGAGCAGCGCCATGAACCACGGATGCACGCCCGAAACGCCATAGATCCACGCGGTCGACATGTCGCCTTCGGCAAGCGCCAGTTGAACCTCGTAAAAGGTGTGAAGATCCATCTCATAGCCGCCCCAGCGCCTGGGCTGCAGCACGCGGAAAAAACCGGCAGCCTGCATATCCGCGATGGTCTCGTCGGGAACGCGGCGCAGGCGCCGGCCCTGGAGCGAGCGCTTGGCAAGCGTCGGGAGCAGAGCGCGGGCGCGCGCTATGATCTCGCCCGGCTCAGGCGCGCCGGTTCCGACCTGTCGTGCCTCCATGGTCATATCGGCCACTGAGATGCCCCAGGGCGCGCCCTACTCCGCCGCCGCCAAATCGCGACGCGAATTGCGCTCGAGGCACGTCACGAGCAAATCGGTCGACATGATATCCCCGAACGTGAGGTAGAACGCGCAAAGCGAAGCGTTGTGGTCCTGGTCGGTCAAGGCCGCGTTGCCGTCGGTGACCATGATGGTCTTGAAATTGAGCATCATGGCGTCGCGCGCCGTCGACTCGCAGCACACGTTGGTGACCGTACCGGTGACAAGCACGGTGTCGAGGCCATGCTCGTGCAGGACTTCGGCAAGGTTGGACGAACCTTGGATGAAGGCGCTGAAGCGATTCTTTTCGACGATCAGATCGTCCGGACGCACGTCGAGCGCGGGCCACAGTTCATGTCCCTTGCTGTCGGCAGTGAGTGCGGCGACGCGCCTGGCACCCTGTTCCGGCTTCACCATTTCGAAATAGGTCGACCAATTCTTCAGCGCGTCAGCTTTGAACGTGGTCTTGATCCAGATGACGGTGCCGCCGGTCTGGCGCACCGCCTGGGCCAGCCGATTGATGTTGGGCACGATCTTTTCGGCCATCGGGCAAAGCGCGTGCGCGACCCCCGGCAGCATGAAGGCGTTCTGCATGTCGACGACCACCAACGCGGTCTTGGCCGGATCGAGCGCGTCATAAACATGCTCCCGTCCGCGCCGTGCGACGACACGATCGACGACCGATTGCGGGATAGACAGCGTATGCATCACGGCCTCCATTCGTCATCCGCGCAGATTATCGTGCGGGGTACGCCCGGGGCAACCTCACAGCTTCCCGGCGAAAGCATCGGCGATGTAGGCATGCGCGAGCGCGTAGCCATGCCGGGTGGCGGGCTCGTTGTACATCCCCACGCCCGGATGGTTGGCTTGCGGATCGGTAAAGGCATGGACCACATCGCCGAACGTGAGCAACGCCCAGCGTGCGCCGGCCGAAGTCATTTCCGCCTCGAAGGCGTCCCGCTCGGCCTTCGGGGCGATCGGATCGGCGGCGCCATGCACCGCGAGAACGGCGGCTTTGATGTCACCCTTGTTGGCGGGCTGCGGCGTCGTCAGGGTCCCGTGCATGGATACGACCGCCTGAACGTCTGCGCCGGTGCGCGCGAGATCCAGGACATTGAGACCGCCGAAGCAGAATCCCATGGCAGCACGCCGGGTGATGTCACCGATGGCACGCCGATCGGCCTCCCGCGTCAATGTGTCGAGCGCCGCCGCTATGCGCCGGCGCATGCCTGGGACGTCCGACATGAATGGCCGCAGAAACTCCATGGGGTTTTCCGTCCCGACCGGCCCGTTGCCTTCGCCGAACATGTCGGCGACGAAGACGACGTAACCCTCGGCCGCGAGCATCTGACCGGCTTCGATGGCCGGCTTGATGACACCCCGCCAGTTGGGCGCCATAAGCAACAGCGGGCGCGACGCCTTGACGCCTTCCTCCCAGATCAGCGCGCCGCGGCAGCTGATGCTGGACACCGAATAGAAGATGCTCTCGACGGCCATCGGTTTTCTCCCCTGTGACCTGCACTAATTCGAATGAGCGAGCAGAACGTGTGCAATCGGCCCTCACGCGCTACTTACGCGATGGGATGGCGCTGGTATAGAGGCGTTGCCATGTGCCGCCGATCGAGCGGTACATATGGGATTGCCGTTCGAGCCACGGTCGCCGACGTCGCCCGGCCGCAGGCGGCCCGCTCCGTCACTCCGCGGTTGCGGCCGGGCGCAAGAACGCAAAGTCGCAGCCGTCGTCCGCGCCCAGAATTTCCTGCGCATACAGCTTGGCGTAACCTCGTTCGGGCTTCGACGGTATCGACTTCGCGGCGGCCGCGCGCTTTTTTAGTTCGGCATCATCTACCAGAAGGTCGATGCGCCGCTCTTTCACCGAGAGACAGATGCGATCGCCATTGCGAACCAAGCCGAGCCGGCCACCGGACGCTGAATCCGGGGTCACATGCAGCACGATCGTACCGAACGCCGTGCCGCTCATGCGCGCATCGGAGACTCGAACCATGTCTTTCACACCGCGTTGAGCGAGCTTCTTTGGAATCGGGAGATAGCCAGCCTCGGGCATGCATTCGGGCGCGTGCGGGCCGGCGTTTTGCAAGACGAGCACATCTTGCGGCTCCACGTCGAGATCCGGGTCGTCGATGCGCGCCGCAAGATCGGCCAGCGATGCGAAGACCACCGCCCTACCCTCGTGCTCGAACAGTCTTGCGTCGGCCGCCGAGCGTTTGAGGATGGCGCCTTTCGGGGCGAGATTGCCAAAGAGCGCAACCAGACCACCCTGCGGTTCGAACGGCTCTTCGCTCGCAGCGATGATGGCGCGATCGATCCAGGGAGGAGCATCGTGCGCAAGCCGCTCGCCCAGCGTCTCGCCGGTTACCGTCATGCAATCAAGATGGAGCAGCGGCTTGAGCTCGCGCAACAGCGCGCCCATTCCGCCGCTCGCAAAAAAATCCTCCATGTAGCCGTTGCCGACCGGCTTAAGGTTGACCAGCACCGGCGTCGAGTCCGAAAGCTTGTTCAGCTGCTCGAGGCCCACTTTCACCCCGGCACGACCGGCGATCGCGGTGAGGTGGATCACGGCATTGGTCGAACCGCCGAGCGCGAGGAGAACACGCAAGGCGTTGTCCACCGACTTTGCATTGACGATGCGGTCGGGGGTGCGGTCCGATCCGATCAGTTTCACGGCCTCGGCGCCGGTGGCCTCCGCCGCGCGTAGCCGGTCGGCGTGAACTGCCGGGATCGCCGCCGTGCCCGGCAGAATGAGACCAAGCGCCTCGGCGATGCAGGCCATGGTGGAGGCCGTCCCCATCACCGCACAGGTGCCCGCGGTCACCGCGAGCTGGCCTTCAACCTCCGAGATTTCCTCTTTGCTCACTTCCCCGGCGCGATAGCGCGCCCAAAAGCGCCGGCAATCGGTGCAGGCCCCCAGCCGCTCTCCGCGGTACCGTCCGGTCATCATCGGGCCGGCCACCAGCATCACCGCCGGACGCCCGGCGGAGACCGCGCCCATGAGCTGCGCCGGCACGGTCTTGTCACAGCCGCCCATCAGGACCACCGCGTCCATCGGCTGAGCGCGAACCATTTCCTCAGTATCGATCGACATCAGATTGCGGTACTTGAGGCTGGTGGGACTGAGAAAGACCTCGCCGAGAGAAATCGTCGGAAACTCGATCGGCAGCGCGCCAGCCGCGAGCACCCCGCGTTTGACTGCGTCCAGCAGTTCGGGGAAATGGCGGTGACAGTTGTTGAACCCCGACGGCGTATAGGCGATGCCGACCACGGGCTTGGTCAGCATTGCCCGCGAATAGCCCATGGATTGAGCAAAGGATCGGCGCAGATAGAGCGAAAAGTCACGGTCGCCGTAGCTGGTGAGGCCATGCTCGAGGCCGTGCATGCGTTCACTCATGGCTCTCGTGTCCCCGCCAACTGACAGCCCTCCTATCGCCCGGCGGGATCGCCGGTGAGGCGTCTGGAATGTTAGTTTAGTCACCAGCCCGGCGCTACTTTGGCGGTGCTCGGCGGGCTCGCGTCCTCTTGGGCCGCTTTGCCCGTGTCCCCCCTGCTTCTAATGTCCTCGCAACGTGAATCCGGTGGCCTCATGGATGGCCAGACCCCCGGGCGCTCCCGGAGCAAAACGTCGCGGGGAGCCGGCGGGCGGGAAAGCGCGCGTAAGGTGCATTTACCATCTCCCGCACGATCCAGGCTCATACCCCGGCTCTGCAACGCGTCCATTATCGCCTCGACAAAGGCACTGGAACCCCTCTAAAAAAGACCTTGGGAGCGTTCCAAAAAAGGCCCCTCTTCGCCGGGGGAGAAAATCATGAATTACGACGCGTATTTTGCAGGTGCCCTTGCCCGGCTCAGGGATGAGCGCCGCTACCGGGTCTTCGCCGATCTCGAACGGCTGGCCGGGCGCTTCCCGCATGCGATCTGGCATTCTCCGCAAGGGCCGCGGGACGTCATCGTGTGGTGCTCCAATGATTACCTCGGAATGGGTCAGCACCCGAAGGTGATCGGGGCGATGGTCGAAACCGCAACGCGTATGGGCACGGGCGCCGGCGGCACCCGCAATATCGCCGGCACCAATCACCCGCTGGTCGACCTGGAGCGCGAGCTTGCCGACCTCCACCGCAAGGAAGCCGCCCTCGTCTTCACCTCCGGCTATGTGTCCAACGAGACCGGTATTTCGACGATCGCCAAGCTGCTGCCGAACTGCCTCATCCTGTCGGATGAGCTAAATCACAATTCGATGATCGAGGGCGTGCGCCAATCGAAATGCGAGAAGCAGATTTTCCGTCACAACGACATGGCGCATCTCGAGGATCTGCTGCGGGCAGCTGATCCGAGCCGGCCGAAGCTCGTCGTGTTCGAGACGCTCTACTCCATGGACGGCGACATAGCCCCGACCGATCGCATCTGCGATCTCGCCGAGCGCTATCGCGCCATGACCTATGCCGACGAGGTCCACGCAGTCGGCATGTACGGGCCGCGCGGCGGCGGCCAGGCAGAACAGCAAGGCACGATGGCTCGCATCGACGTGATCGAAGGCACACTTGCCAAGGCCTTCGGTTGCCTCGGAGGCTATATCACGGCGAGCTCAGCGCTCTGCGATGCCGTGCGCAGTTACGCCCCCGGCTTCATCTTCACCACCGCACTCCCGCCCCCGATCTGCGCCGCCGCAACGGCCGCGATCCGGCACCTGAAAGCTTCAAGCTTCGAGCGCGAACGCCACCAGGAGCGC
>Ga0207708_10002594_pt1 | contig 13306 bp, 10 predicted proteins | sample KBSK5101metaG_FD_184340 | JGI IMG/M metagenome (GOLD analysis project Ga0207708, IMG submission 184340) | Corn, switchgrass and miscanthus rhizosphere microbial communities from Kellogg Biological Station, Michigan, USA - KBS K5-10-1 metaG... | ecosystem: Host-associated > Plants > Roots >...
CGATTCCGCCCGCCGGCTCGTCGGCGGGAGCCGGCGCGCCGTCGCCTTCACCGGCGCGGGCGTCAGCACCGCTTCCGGCGTGTCGGACTTTCGCAGCCCGGGCGGGATCTGGAGCCGCTACCGCCCAGTGACGATCCAGGAGTTCCTCGCCAGTGAGGACGCACGCCGCCGATACTGGCGCTACAAGAAGGAGACGTACGCGGAGTTCGCGGGCGCCCGTCCCAACGCGGCGCACCGCGCTCTCGCGCGGCTCGAGACGCAGGGGCGCCTCCTGGGCGTGATCACCCAGAACATCGACGGCCTCCATCAGGACGCGGGCAGCCAGCGCGTCCTCGAGCTGCACGGCACCAACCGGCGCGTGGAATGCCTCGCCTGCCGGCGTTCGTACCCCGCGGCCGAGATCCAGGAGCGGCTGACCGCGGGCTGCGCCGTCCCCCTCTGCGATTCCTGTGGCGGGCCGCTCAAGCCGGCGACGGTCTCCTTCGGCCAATCGCTGCCCGCGGACGTCCTGGACGCCGCCTTCGAGCTCGCGCGGACCGCCGACCTCCTCCTGGTCCTGGGCTCGTCCCTGGTCGTCCATCCGGCGGCGGCCATCCCCGAGGCCGCGGCTCGGGCCGGCGTGCCGATCTTGATCGTCAACCGCGAGCCGACCCCGCTCGATCGCCTGGCGGTGGTGGCGCTTCGCGGGGCGGTGGAGGAGATCCTGCCCGCCGTCCTCGACGACGACGCGGTGTGATCCCGTAAATCGGTCTCGCGGGGCTTTCGTCGCTCCGGCCTGCCGCCGTAGGCTGGGAACATGGGAGTAGGGAAGCCGGCCATTCGCGGAGGCTTTCCATGGACGTCGACGGGATCCTGCGTCATGCCATCAACGACAGGCGGCTGATCGATTTTCTCCTGCACGGACTGAGACGCGTCGCGCAGCCGCACACGTACGGGAACTTCGACGGCGTGGAGCACCTGCTGGTCTACCAGGTCGGCGGCGAAAGCAGATCGGGGAAGCTGCCGGACTGGCGCCGATTCAAGGTCTCCGACATGCGGGATCTCCGCATGCTCGACGAGCATTTCTCGCCGCCTCCCATCGCCACGAGCCGTCACATGCGCTGGGATGTCGTGTTCGTTCGGGTCGAACAGGAATACGGTGCGCGAACGGGAGGGCCGGGCTGACGCGAGCGCGGAGTTCTCCTGGTCGGGCGCTTACGACACGCGCAGCAAGCGCAAGACCGCCTCCGTGACGATCAAGCTGCAGTTCGGGCTACGGTAGCCCTCCGCTCGATCTGCCGCGGGCCGGAGGTCAGGCGCGGACGTCAGGCGGGCTCGTCCGCGAGTTCGTTGACGTCGCCCGCCTGGCGTGGCAGCACGGGCTGAAGCAGGTCGCCGAGGGAGGCGATGGTGATCGCGAGCGCGGCGGCATCGGGCCGGCGCCCCCCGGCCGCCGACCGGATGGCCCGCGCGGCCTTCTCCCAGGCCTGCGCCTCGACGGCATCGCGGACGCCGCGGTCGGCGAGGACCTCGGCCTCCCGCTCGAGCCGCGAGACGTAGACGAGGATGCCGGTGCGTCCGCGCGTGTCCGCGACTCCGTGGTCGTGGAAGGCGGCCCGCGCTTTCGTGCGGACGTAGCTCTCGCGGATGTGTCCCGGCGTGAGGAGCCGCTGCAGGTCGGGGAGAACCGAGGTCAGCAGCCCGATCGCCGTGCCGGCGACGGCGGGCGCGAGCTGGATGAGGAGCAGCGAGTACTCCCAGGGCGAGAAGAGCTGGAACCAGAGCGTCAGGTAGGCCGCGATCGCACCGGAGAGGAGGCTCGCGTGGAGATAGGGCCCGGAGCGCTCGCGCACGAGGATCACCACCTCGGCCGCGCTGCGCTCCTCCACCGCGCGCACGGCGCCGCGCAGCGCCTCCTTGCCGCGGTCGTCCAGGAATGCCCTCGCCAAAGTGCCCTCCGCCTCAGCCGGAATACGAATCGTCCTGCTCGATCCGGCTCAGCACCCAGTCGAACTCGCCGGCCGTGACGTGCGCGCCGCAGTACGCGCACGAGCCCGCCATGTTGATCTCGAGGGCGGCGCCGCATCCGGGGCAGGCCTGCGCGCGGGCGGGTTGCCCACGCACGCCGGCCCCGCGGATCAGGGTCCAGTACTCGGAGTAGGGACGCTCGCGCCGGCGGCTGCCCCCGACGACCTCGCCCGCCGCGTTCGTCGTGACCTCGAAGCCGGTGGCGAAGACCCGCAGCGTGACGGCGTCGTAGTGGAGATCGCGCGTGACCTTGGCCTTCTCGAGCCGTGTGATGCGCGCGTTCTCGACCGCGTTGCGGAGGCCCTGGACCCTGTACGCGTCCACCCAGTACTGGAGGTACTGGAGGAGCGCGTCGGACACGTAGGGTCGCACCGGGCGCAGGTCCTGGGCGGCCCAGGCCGCGTGGAGGGACGAGAAGATCCCGGTGAGCCGCTCCGCGATGGCCTGATTCGTGACCGCGGGATCGGCGGCGGTGAGCGCCTCCCAGTCCACGGCGAGGGACGAGCTGGCGACGGTGGGAAGGTCCGTGCCGCGCTCTTCGACCTCGCCCGTGAGCGCCGGGGGGCGCGGCTCGGATTCGACGACGCCGACGGAAATCACCTGCCAGTCGAAGCGGCCGGGCTCCGTCACCTGGCCGCAGGCGCGGCAGCGGCCGTCTCCGATCTCGGTGGCAGGTGCACCACAGGCCGGGCATCCGAACGTTCGCGCACCCTTCCAGGGGCGCGTGTGCGCCTGCGCGCTTCGCGAGAGGATCCAGACTTCCTTGAGGTACGCCGCGACCGGCCCGGACGCGGACGCGGGCATCGCCGTCACGTTGGACTCGATCTCGATCTTGATCTCGTGCGACCGGCGTGCGGGGTCCGGAGGATTCGGGCGTGCGCCGAGGACGCGCATCGCGCCGACGACGACGGATTGCACGATGGCACCCTCCGGAGGGAGCGCTCGCAGCCCGTTGCGGGCCGGAATCGACAGATAGGGGGCGAGGAGGGCCAGCGACTCGCGGGAATGGCGCGCGCGATGCGCGGCCGCGTACAGGCCGTAGACGAAGTCCTCGAACAGCACGGCGGAGAACTCGGGATCCGTCGGGCGGACGAGCGCGAACGCGTGTTTGGGTGGCCACCAGGCCGGACCGCCGTCTCCGGGCGAGGAGGCGACCGGCCGTTCGCTGCGGCTGTCCCAGGTCCTCGTCTCACCGTCGCGCTTGATCCGGTAGGCCTCGGCGGCGCTCATCAAGCCAAAGTACCCGACGACGCAGACGGTGATCACGGCGAGCGCCATCCAGACGAACGGATCATCGGCGCTCACGCTGACGGCCGGACCCGAGCTGCCGGTGTACCCGCTGGAGGATGAGGAACTCGATCCGCGGCTCGAGGAGGATCGGGACGAGGAGCCCGAGGATCTCCCGCTGGACCCGCCTGAATATCCCTGGCCGCCTCCAGGCCGCGCTTCGAGGCGGGCCGTCGCGAAGCCCAGCAGGACGATGGCGAGGATCAGACGGATGCGTGCGGCCGGGATCGTCATGTCGAGGCCAGGGGTGCTGCGGTCGCCGGTGATTCTAAGCGACGGGAGGCTGGTGGCGTTCACCGGGTCGGGATGGCAACGGAGGGCCTCCAGCGGCATATTGTTCTGGCATGTCGCAGCAGGATTCGATCGAACACGCTCTTCGAGCCTACGTCGATGCCGGAGCCCTCGCCGGCGCCGCGACGCTCGTGTGGCGGGGCGGACGAGTGGCGCACACGGCGATCGTGGGCCGTCGGGACCTGGTGACGGATCTGCCCGTCGAGCGGGACACGATTTTTCGAATCGCGTCGATGACGAAGCCGCTGACGACCGTGGCCGCCTTGATCTTGTACGACGAAGGCCGCTTCGCACTGGACGAGCCCATCGCGCGCCTTGCTCCAGAGCTCGCACGCCTTCGAGTCCTGCGCGATCCGAATGGTCCTCTGGACCAGACGGATGCAGCGGAGCGGCCGATCACGTTCGGCGATCTCCTGACTCACCGCTCCGGCCTCACCTACGGCGAGTTTCATCGTGGCCCGATCTCCCGCGCCTGCGCCCAGGCCCTCGGAGGGACGATGGACAATGCCCTCGGCCCCGATGAGTGGATCTCACGACTCGCCACCCTCCCTCTGATCGATCAGCCGGGGGCTGGTTTTCACTACGGACTGTCGACCGACCTGCTCGGATTCCTGATCGCGCGTCTCGAAGGTGTCTCTCTCGGCGTTGTCCTCGAGCGGCGCGTCTTCAGGCCGCTGGGCATGCGCGATACGGGTTTCGTCGTCCCTCGAGAGAAGCGAGCGCGCCGCGCGGGCCTCTGCGGGTTCGACGCCGAGGGGAAGTTGACCGCGTTGACGGCGGTGCCGGGCGGGCACGCGCTCTCGGAACGGCCTGACGACATGACCTTCGAGTCGGGAGGTCAGGGGCTCTGGTCGACGCTGGACGACTATCTGGCCTTCGCCCGCCTCTTCCTCGGTCGTGGAGAGGTGGACGGTGTGCGCCTGCTGCGCCCGGAAACGTGCGCCCTGATGGCCTCGAACCAGCTCACGTCGGACCAGCGTCGGACCGCTCGAATGCTGGGCCGGTCGGTGTTTGCGGCCGGCCACGGATATGGGATGGGCGTGGCCGTGGTGATGGAACCGGAGAAGGCGGATCCCTTGACGTGTCGCGGCGGTGTCGGGACGGTCGGATGGCCCGGCGCCTATGGCGGCTGGTGGCAAGCGGACCCAGGCGACAACTCGGTCCTGATCTTCCTGGCGCACAACATGGTCGAGCTGCCGCAAATGGCGAGTGGCATCGGTCTGGGCGCGTGGAGCGCCATAGTGGAGTTCCACGAGCGTGCGTCCGCCTGAGCGAGCCGTCCGGGGACGGCTAGAAATCCAGCCGTGAGACGTAGTACGGCGGTACCCCGGTGAGGGCACCGCTCACCACGTACAGCGAGTTGCCGACGTACCCCATCGCGGTAGGGACCCGCAGGGCCGGGTTGGACTGGAACGGCTCCGTGATGTAGCGGGCGATCGTCCCCGAGAGGTAGTCCGTCGACATCTGGACGACCGCGACCTTGTTCTGGCGGTTCTTCACGACGAAGAGCGTGTCGAAGTACAGCATCAGGCTGTCGCCGTTGCCCGCCTCCGTCCCGTCACCCCCACTGAGCGTGATCCGGTCCACGCGCATGGTCGACGTCTCCACGCGGTAGAGCGTCCCCTTGCCGGTGTGCACGACGATCAGGAAGTCTCCCTTCGCGCTCGCGGTGATTCCGTTCCCGTTGATGTTGGGGTTGTAGGTGCCCGAGCCCGCCGGCCACTCGAATTCTGCGGGCAGCGGGACCACCGTGAAGTCCGGCGCCGGTTCCCCGCGCGCTCCGAGGGCGACGCGGTAGAGCTTGGCCTGGCGCGAGTCGGTGAAGTACGCCGCGTCCTGGGTGAGCACGACGTCGTTGATGAACGTGGGCGCGGAGCTGAACTGGTAGGTGCGGACCTGGCCTCCCGTGGCCGCGTCGTAGACGACGGCGCCCCCGGCGGTGGCGCGGCACACGAACAGGAGGTTGCTGCGATAGTCGAGCTTCATGCCCGTCACCTGGATGCCCGTCGGAGGCACGAGCTCCGCGAGCTTTCCGGTCCGCAGGTCGCCCACGAGGATCTGGCCCGTCGTTCCGGTAGGCGCGAAGGAACCCACGTAGAAGCTCGTGCCGTTGCCGATCGCGAAGCCCTCCGCCGGGAAGTCGTTCGGCAAGGCCATGAGATCGAGATAGGGGTCGGACGCCTGACCAGGGGCCGCAAGGGCGAGCGCGATCAGGGACAGCACCATCAGCCGCTTCATCACAAGACTCCTCTTAGGAACGAGTTCGGGGTCGCGGTGAGGGGTGGAAGCCACCGCCAACCGGTGGCTTCCACGACATCAGGAACGCTCTAGAAGAGGACCTTCATCCCCAGCTGGATCTGACGCGCCGTGGTGAGCGTGTTCGGGAAGATCTTGCCCGCGGTGGGCAGGATCTTGTCCGCGTCGGCGCCGGTGCCCGAGAACACGAGCGTGTCCGGGGCACCGAAGTTGGGGTGATTGAAGACGTTGAAGGCCTCGACGCGGAGCTGGACCGTCGAGCGCCCGATGCCGATGTTCTTGGTGGCCGCGAGGTCCACGTTGGCCAGCCCCGGCCCGATCAGCGTGTTCCTCCCGAGGTTGCCGAAGGTGCCCGCCGGCTGCAAGGCGAAGGCACTCGGGTTGTACCAGCAGTCGGCGGTGTGGACGGGCGCGCCGTTCGGGCACGTCCCTGAGAACGGGTCGCCCACCTGGTTCGGACGCTCCTGCCCCGCCCGCCGCAGGAGGGCCCGGGCACGGTCGCCCACGATGGCCGGGGTGAACGGGTTGCCCGAGGAAAGGTTGACGATGCCGTTGACCTGCCAGCCCTTGAGGAGCGCACCCGCGACGCCCGAAAGGTTCCCGGCCGGGATGTCCGCGGTGAAGTTGGCGACGAAGTTGTGCGCCACGTGGTAGTTGGCGAGCCCGCGCTCGCGGGAGTTGTCGAACGGGTTCTGCGGATCGGCGACGCTGTTGCGGGTATCGATGAAGAGATATCCGGAGCCGTCGTCGATCGTGCGCGAGAACGTGTAGGCGAGCTGGAACTGCAGGCCGCGGGAGAACCGGTGCATCGCGCCGACCTGGAGCGCGTTGTACCAGAGGTTGCCGTCAGCGCGCTTGTTGTCGATGTCGGCCCACGCGGGGTTGATCCGCGGCGCTCCCGCGGGGAAGAACGGGGTCCCGTCGGCCTGGATGACGGGCGTCGCCAGGTTCACGCTGCCCCCGCGGAGCTGGTTGTAGCCTCGCAGCCCGGCGTAGCCGACGCTGATCGTCGTGCGCCAGAACAGCTCGCGCTCGAGGGTGAGGCTGTACTGCAGCGTGCGGGGGTTCTTGATGTTCGAGTCGACGGTCTGGATGTTCAGTTGCGAGGTCGGCGGCGCGGTGAGCGGCCCCGCGTTCGGGAAGCTCGGGTTGGTGATGGCGCGCGTGAGGTAGAGCGGGGGCTGGAAGCGCTGGGTGGTCAGCATGTAGTGCAGCAGGTGGTCGTGGTAGACGCCGAAGCCACCGCGGATGGACATCTTGGCGTCACCCTTGGGGTCCCAGGCGAACCCGACGCGCGGCGCCACGTTGCCCCAGGAGGGATTCTTGAACAGCGGACCCTGCGTCGTCTGCGTGCCCGTTACGACGTCCTGCAGGTTGTAGTCGCGGCCCTGCGCGTCCGCGGGAACGGTCTGAGGCGAGTAGCGCACGCCCAGGTTGAACACGAGGCGGGGCGTGATCCGGAAGTCGTCCTGGACATAGGCGCCGAAGAGCCAGGCGCGGTTGGCGCGGTCGGGCACGGACCCCGGCAGCGTCGCCGTGAACCGGCTGGGCGTGCCGGCCACGAACGCAGCGATGCTCGGGAAGAGGTACTCGCCGTTCGACTGGAAGTCCTGGACGTCGTCCCACGCGTAGTGTGCGGCGAGGACCCCCGTCTTCACGGTGTGGCGGCCCTTGACCCAGACCAGGTCGTCCATGACCTCGATGAGCTTCTGGTTGGCCACCACCGGGATGCGCGGCTCCGTCCCGAACTGGCTGCCGGTGGGCGTGAGTCCGCCGATGATCAGATCGCCGAACGGCCGCCCGGGGATGAACGAGAGCGCCGGATCGATCGATACCCCCGGGTAGGCCCGGTTCCGCACGTTCATGTCCGTGCGGTTGAAGGCGACGCGCAGCGTGTTCACGAGGTTGCCGGGGAGGACGGCCGTCTCCTCGACGGTCAAGTACTGATTGCGCGAAGGCTCGTCTTCCACGAACAGCGGATAGGGCTCGCTGCGGGTGACGTCGGCCCGGTCGTAGGTGTAGCGGGCGAAGATGGAGTGGTAGCTCGAGAGCGTGTGGTCCAGCCGGACCTGGAAGAAGTCCTCGTGGATCGGCTCGTCGAAGGCGAAGCTGTGCTGCGCGATCAGCGGGCTGTTGGGGAGCGCCGGCAGGTTCGGGGCCGGGAAGAGGGCCATGTACGGCCGCACCGCCGGCACCGCCGCCTCCCGGGCCGCGGCGCTGGGGACGTTGACGATGCGCGTGTTGGCCAGGGTCTGGCGAAGCCCTTCGTAGGCGGCGAAGAAGAACGTCCGGTCCTTGCGGACGGGTCCGCCCAGCGTGGCCCCGAACTGGTTGCGCTGGAAGTCGGGAGGACCTTCGAGCGAGTCGAAGAAGTTGCGCGCGTCGAGGGCGCTGTCACGGTGGAACCAGAAGCCGGTGCCGTGGATGTCGTTCGTGCCCGCCTTCGTCACGGCGTTGATCGCTCCGCCCGCCGCGCGTCCGTATTCCGCGTTGAAGGAGTTGGCCACGACGCTGAACTCGCGGACGGTCTCGACCCCCAGGAAGACCCCCGCGGTGCTGCCGGGCGTCCGGTTGTAGAGGTCGTTGACGTTGGTGCCGTCGAGGAGGAACACGTTGGAGGTGGGCCGCGCCCCGCTGATCGAGATCTTGTCGCCGCGCCCCCCGATGAACCCGGTGCGCTCCTGCTTGAAGACCTGGACGCCAGGCTGCAGCAGTGCCAGCTGCGTGAAGCTCCGGCCGTTGAGAGGCAGGTCGCGGATCTTCTTCTCGTCGACCAGGTAGGACAGCGCCGCGCCCCCCGTGTGGACCGCGGTCGCGTCGGCCATGACTTCGACCTGCTGGTCCAGCGCTCCGGCCGTGAGCGTGAAGTCCACCACCGCTTCCTGTCCGACGGTGAGGTTGATGCCGCGACGCAGCTCGGGAGCGAGGCCGGTCGCTTCGACGCGGACCTCGTACGGTCCCACGGCCAGGGTCGTGGCACGGTACCAGCCGCGGGCGTCGGTGGAGACCGTTCGGACGGTTCCGGTCTCCGTGTGCCGGACGTGGACACTCGCCTGGGGCACGACCGCCCCTTTGTCGCCGGTTACGTTGCCGGAGATCGTGCCCGTGGTGACCTGGGCGCGCGCGGTGACGGCCGTCAGCATCAACGCGCAGAAAGCCGCAGGCAACACCGTGCGGCGGAAGGGTGTGGGTCTTGTCGTACTCACCGGACCGCTCCTTTTCGGCGAGGCCTCACGGGAGGGCCGGGGCCTCGCGAACGAGCCAACGTCGCGGGGAGACTACCGGCGAGTGTCGGGCCCGGAAATCGTCTGCATCACATCGTGTCGGTTCGTAACGAGCTGTATCAGAATGGCTTGCGAATCCACACAGCTCGCCGCATCAGGACGTAGCGAAATCTGCCATTAGCCGATACGGATGTTGGCTGAGGCGGGCGCTACTGGATCTTGAGGACCTTGACGGCGGCAGGCAGAAGGGCGTCCTCCGACACGTAGGCGATGCTGCCGGAGTTGGAGGCGACGAAGGCGAGGACGTCCTCGTCCGTCTCCTTGACCATGGGCGGCCGCAGGCCGCCCCCGCTCACCTGCCGCATCCAATAGCTCATGGCCGCGGGCATGGACAGGCCGAGGACTTCGCGCGTGAAGGTCACGCGCACGGGAGACTGCGTGGAATGGTCGACGGGCACGATGCGGGACCCATCGTGCCAACGCGTGGACTTGCCCTGGAAGATGTCGGCCAGCACGGCCTTGTCGATGGTGTTCGCCGGCTGAGACGTGTTGACGACGACCTTGTACGCGCCGGTCTGGGAAGCGGCCTGGGCCGGCGCGGACGGCGTCCGAAGGACGAGGAGGACGGCCGCTATCGCGATGAGTCGATGCTGTACGGCGCGTCGCATGTCACCCCCAACGTGCCGTCATTTTAGCCGATTGCGCGCGGCCAGAGTCGTGCGCCCGATCTCACCCGACCGGTGTCGTCCCCAGCCGCCCGTCCCCCAGTGACCGGACTCACGCACGCGGAGGAATGGCCATCCGGCGGAGACGAGCAGCGCGCGCCCCGTCCACGAAGCGGCCATCGAGAGGATCACAATGTAGGCGTATCAAGTTGGGTCAACGACCCCTCAAGCGCTGGACAGGAGGGCCAACTCGGTGCGCGAGCGAACGCCGAGCTTGGCGTAGGCGCGGGACAGATGATTCTCGACCGTGCGCAGCGAGAGCTTCTGCTGCTTCGCGATTTCCGCGTTCATCAGACCGCGTTGAGCGAGGCGCACGATACGGCGTTCCGACAACGTGAGCACCGACGCCGGATCCCACAGCGCGCCGACGCGCGCCCCCGACCCGTCGACCCTCGTGAACTCGAACAGCAGGTCGATCTGCTCGTCGACGCTCGGGCTGACCCAGGAGAAGTGATCGCTTCCCGAGAGCTCGACGTAGCGCGCTCCCTGGATGCGCTCTCCCAACATCCGGCCGAACGCGACCGGGATCACGCGATCGCCGGAGAGGTGGAGCACGAGCGTCGGCTTCCTGATGTCCGGAAGCAGGGCCGTCGCGTCGAGACCGAAGCCGCTCTTCACCAGGGCGCCGATCATCGCGGGACTCGCGGCGGCGCGCTCGTAGCGCGGGAGCCACTTGCTCATGGCCGGAATCGCGCGCAGGGACGGCGCGAAATCGCGCAAGGTCGGGGTCGAGGCGCTGCCCCAGTGCGCGATCAGCTCCTCGAAGAGAGCGCGCCAGGCGCGCCGCTCCGGGACCGCGCCATGAGCGGCGGCCTCGGCGAGCGCGGTGCTCCCCGAATAGCTGGAGATGAGCACGAGGCCCAGGACGCGCTCGGGCATGCGCGCGGCGGCGGCGAGCGCGATCACGCCGCCTTCGGAAAGGCCCAGCAGCCACGCGCGTTCGACACGCGCCGCATCCAGCACGGCGGAGAGCTCGGCTAGGCGCTCGTCGAGCGACGCGGGCGCGATCGACGGATCGGACAAGCCCGTGCCGAGCTTGTCGTATTGGACGCAGCGAAACGCCGAGGCCAGGCGCGTGATCGGCCGCCAGAACACCGGCTGCTCCCACATCATTTCTATGTGTTGAGCGAGCGGGGGCACGATCATGAGGGGCGTGGCGCCGTCGCCCACCTGCTGGAACGCAATCTTGCCGCGGGAGGTCTGGGCGAAGCCGATGGGCGGGGAGTCCACGACCGGCGATGGTGCCACGACTAGGGGCGCGCGAGCACGCGGCGCAGCACGGGCCACCCGAACAAGCTCGCCGGAGGCGCCAGGAACTGCATCACCTCGAGCAGCGCGGTGGCCACGACGACGTCTTCGTGTCCCCGCGCGACGACTCGGGGCAGATAACGATGAGCCAGGCGCATCTTCAGGGTCGGCCGCGGGACGACGCCGGGATACCAGAACAGGCGACCGACGCAGGCGTCCCACGCGATGTCGGTGATGCGCGCGGCTCGGTGGAGGAAGTCGCTTCCGGCGCCGTGCTGCGCGGCTCGCGCCCCGATCTCGCGCAGGAGGAGAGCCTGCTTGGCCGCGACCGTGATGCCCTGGCCGAACGTCGGGTTGAAGCTGGCGATCGCGTCTCCCAGCGCGAGCAGGCCGTCCGGAAAGCGGCGCAAGCGCTCGTAGCGGCGGCGAAGGCTCGACGGAAAGCGGAGGGTGGCCGCCTCACCGAGCGGCTGCGCGTCGGTCAGGATCTCGGTCAGCTGCGAACCGGGCAACGTTCGCGAGAACTCGACGAACGCGGCGTGATCGCGGGGCGGGCGCGCCCCGTCCATCGAATACTGCGAAACGATCCAGCGGCGTTCGTCGAGGGCCAGGGCGATGCCGCCACGCGGAGTCTCCGGATCGGAAACCACGACGAGGGCGATGCCGCCCGACAGGTGCTGCGGCCGTCGTGAGTAGATGCGCGTGACGTAGTGCGTCTCGAGGGCGAGCTCGTCCACCGGAGGGACCGGGAAGCCGAGGGCCGCCAGCCAGTCGGGGAGTTTCGAATGTCGACCGGACGCATCCACGACCACGTCGCCGGCGAGCTCCTGCTCCACGCCGTCGATCGCCGCGCGGACCCCGGTGATCCTCGTCGGCGTCGCCACCAATCCAAGACCGCGGACGTTCGTTCGTATGCGCACGTTGGGCAGCCGCCGGACACGGTCGCGGATCGTGTTCTCCAGGAGAGGCCGCGCCACCGTCATCCCGCGCACGCCGCTTTCGCCGATCGCGAGGCGTCGACCGGCGAAGATCCAGGCGGCGTCGCGGAGGTTGTCTCCCGTGGGGCACCCGCTCCGCATCAGCTGCTCAGTCAGGCCGGGCAGCAGCTCCTCGAGAGCCTGCAGACCGCCGGCCAGCAGGCCGTGGGCGTGGGCCCCCTGGGGCGCGCCCGGCCGCGGGTTCGGTTCGTCCGGAAGCTCCCCCCGCTCGAGCACGAGCACGTCGTCGAATGAGTCGGCCAGCGCGCGCGCCGCGAGCAGCCCCGCGATACTCCCACCGACAACGACCGCCGTCTTTGCCATGCCCGGAATATGGGGCGCGGGCGCGTCGGTGTCGTGAGTGGAACCACTCAGGTCGCGCCGGAATCGTGCCCTGGCGCGTCCTGGAATCCGCGTCGTCGCTACGTCACACGAGCTCGGGCACGATCCACGGGGCGCGATACTCCTTGCGCCGGCGGTATTGGTTGGCGGCGACCCGGTTCTCGCCGGTGAATTGTTCCGACTTCGGGTCGAAGCCCAGCGGGGCACCGAGTGTCGCGGGCGTCTTCGCAAGGTCGACGTCGTTCTTGGCGAGGTGCTCCTCGAAGCGGCCGAACGGCTCGGCGAGGGGGGCGCCGCCCTTCAACTGGTCGCGGATGTCGCCCGGCGCCATCCCGCGGCCGACGCGGTGGGAAATGTTCGCGAGGTGCACGAGCGCGCTCGACCGATGGCCCTCGGTGAGGTTGCAGTTGAGGTCCGAGGCCTTCCGGCTGCGGACGGCGTCGATCCAGTTGGCGTGATGATTGCCGGCGCCCTTCCACTCCTTCAGCAGCTTGCCGTCGCGGTCGAAGGCCTGCACGAGCGCGTAGCTGCTGGGGATCGTGAGATAGCCGCCCTCGCAGTGCGCCACGTTACCGACGGTCAGGCCGAGGTAGCGGTCCATGCTCGCCGTGAACTGGCTCGCCGCGCCGAGGCCGCCGACGCCCGCTTTGTTGCCGCTCCACTCGTCGGGCTTGGCCGGCAGGCCGCGGACTTCGAAGATGAACGGCACCGCGTCGCCGTAGTCGTAGTGGACGAGGAACGTGTTCGGCGTCTCGCCGTCGTCTTCGTAGCCGAAGCGGCCGCCGATGGTGTAGACGCCCTTCGGGTGGTCGGGATCGCCGAGGATACGGCGGCCGACGTCGAGCTGGTGGTTGCCCTGCGCGACCATGTCGCCGTTGCCGGTCTCCCACTGCCAGTGCCAGTCGTAGTGGAAATTCGTGCGGCGCAGCGGCACGAGCGGCGCCGGGCC
>Ga0207708_10002598_pt1 | contig 13291 bp, 13 predicted proteins | sample KBSK5101metaG_FD_184340 | JGI IMG/M metagenome (GOLD analysis project Ga0207708, IMG submission 184340) | Corn, switchgrass and miscanthus rhizosphere microbial communities from Kellogg Biological Station, Michigan, USA - KBS K5-10-1 metaG... | ecosystem: Host-associated > Plants > Roots >...
CAGGCGCGCACCTGCGCAATCCTCCAGTTGCCGGCTGAATGGCCGCCCGCGTTAGGCTATGCGCCATGGGTGGGAGAAGTGTGGCTGAATCTGTTGAGCAATGCGCTCAAATACGGTGGCTCGCCGCCCGGTATCGAGCTGGGCGGCACACCGCAAGGTTCGCATGTGCGCTTCTGGGTTCGGGACAACGGACAGACGTTGTCGGAGCTGGAACGCAAGCGTGTCTTCATTCCGTTCACCCGTTTGCATCAGGAGCGCGCCGCCGGGCACGGCCTGGGCCTTGCGACCGTGCAGCGCATTGTCGCGAGACTGGGGGGCAAGGTTGGCGTCAGCGCCGGCCCGCGGGAAGGCAACGAGTTTTTCTTCGAGTTGCCGGTCGCGACAAGGGACCAGCGAAAGTGACCCGAGGTTTCTTGCAAGCAATCTGGTCGGCGGCTTGCGTGATCCCAGACGCTGCTGCGGGGCGCAAAGTGAATCTGCCGCCATGAAAATTCTGCACGCCGACGACCATTCGCTGTTCCGCGAAGGACTGGGTTTTTTTCTCAGATTGCTGGATGCCCAGGTGGTGGCGCTGGAGGCCGGCAACTTCCAGGCAACGTTGGACAAGCTGGCGCTGGAGTCGCCGGTGGATCTGTTGCTGCTCGATCTGGAGATGCCGGGCATGAGTGGGCTTGATGGTTTTTACGCCATTCGCCGGCGTTATCCCGACCTGGCGATTGCGATCGTTTCGGGGGTCAATGATGTGCGTGTCATCCGCACGCTGATCGACGGCGGGGCGCGCGGCTACATCCCCAAATTTGCCGGAAGCGAGCAGTTGATGGATGGGCTGCGCCGGATATTGCAAGGGGAGGTCTATCTTCCTGACGCATTGTTCATTCCCCCCGCCAAGTCCGCCGCCGACGGCGACCCGGCGCCGCCTTTGACGGCGCGGCAGCAGGAGATTCTGCCATTGCTGGCAGAAGGCATGCCAAACAAGCAGATTGCCGCCACGCTTCGCATCACGGAAGGCACGATCAAACAGCACTTGAAAGATCTGTTCAAGCGCCTCGGAGCAAACAACCGTACCCAGGCCGTCAAGCAGGCAAGGCGGCTCGGTTTGCTTCAGAAGTAGGCTCGCAGGGAAGCAGGTGTCGGCGACTGGGCCTTGAGCAAGCTGCTGCATGCCGGGAGGAACGGCTCACAAAATGAAAGAAGGCAGGTCGCCCTGCCTTCTTCGTCTTCCTACCTGAATCGGTTCGCGACTCAGTTAGTGGTTTCAACCTTCTTCTTTTTCTTCTTGGACTTCTTGTCGCTGTCTGCCGCACGTCCCGGCTTGGTCGCCGCACCGCCCGCCTTCACTGAACCGTCGTCCACAGCACGACCGGGCTTGTTGGTGTTGCCACCCGACTTCACGGAACCGTCGTCGACGGCACGGCCCGGCTTGTCGCTGGCACCAGCCGACTTGACGGAACCGTCGTCCACAGCACGGCCCGGCTTGTTGGTGTTGCCGCCCGACTTCACAGAACCGTCGTCGACAGCACGGCCCGGCTTGTCGCTGGCACCAGCCGATTTCACGGAACCGTCGTCAATTGCACGGGCCGGCTTGGCCGAATTGCCGCCTGACTTCACCGCGTTGTCGTCGAGCGCGCGGGCTGGTTTGGTCGAAGTACCGCCTGACTTGACGTCGTCTGCCGAATAGCCTGGCAGCGCGAGCATCATGATGCTGGCTGCTGCCAGCGCTGGAATCAATATACGCATGCAAATCTCCTTGTCATTGGTCTGCCGTTGCCTGCCGACACATCATTCAATGCGGCCATCACAGTAATTGGTTGCTAGGCCCGGAAGGAGGCTTCTTCCGACGACCATATTCTCAATACCCCGAGCGTCCTGCAATTCCGCATTAGGGTCAGGACCTATCACTTTCGGGGTAGTTCAAAGCTGGCGTTTTTTCAGAATTTGCCCAGATGCAGGCCGGCATCGACCAGTATCGATTCACCCGTGACCTGGGCGGCGCCTTCGATTAGCCAGACAGCGACCTCGGCAACGTCGTCAGGCGTCGCTGCCTTGGCGAGCGGCACGGTCTTTTCGTAGTTCAGCTTGAATTTGGCGTAGTCGTCTTTGCTGAAGCGGGACAGGTGCCAGCGGGTCTCGATCAGTCCCGGGCACACCGCATTGACACGGATTTCCGGCGCAAGCGAACGGGCCAGGGCCAATGTCATCGCGTTGAGGGCGCCCTTGGAGGCCACGTAGGCAGTGGATGAACCAATACCCATGACGCCCGATATCGAAGAGATGTTCACAATGGCGGCCTTGCCCTGTTTCTTCATTGCCGGCACGCAGGCGCGGATCATCTGATAGGGACCGATGACGTTGACCGCATAGAGACGCTGGAAGTCTTCTGCGTCCAGGCCATCGAGATCGGCTGCCGCCGCGAATTTGGTAATGCCCGCATTGTTGATCAGCGCATCGATGCGTCCCCATTTGTCGAGTGCAGCCCGGGCGAGCGCGCGACAGTCGGCGTCGCTGGCGACGTCCGCCTTGACCAGGATCGCTTCCGCGCCGGCTGAAGCGCAGGCGCTGAGCGTTTCTTTTGCCTCCTTTTCGCTCTTCGTGTAGTTGATGACGACGCGACAGCCTTTCCGGGCGAGCTGAATCGCGCAGGCGGCGCCCGTCCCCGTGGCCGAGCCAGTGACAACGCACACCGCTCCTTCGAGCTTCATTGTTGACTCCTCCGAGTGCGAGCAACGATGCTAACAGAATCGGAACCGGTCGCCGACAAGAGGACTAGCCGGTGAACTCGCGTATGGATTCGTGTTCCTAGAGTGCAGACATGTTTCGGGCCGGCGGCCCATGAGATTCGCGAAAGGAATGCCGTATGAAAAAGCCACTGCTGACGGCGGCTGTTGCGATAGCTGCATTGCTCTCCGCCGGCGCAGTGGCGAGCTACGTGATATGGAAGAATCCCGGTTATGCGGAGGTCGTCAGCGTCGAACCCGTCAGGAAGACAGTGAGCACGCCGGAAGAAGTCTGTACCGATGAACAGGTTGTGCGGCGTCGGCCGACTCAGGACGAGGTGCAGGATAACGACCGACAGCAAAATCAGACAAAGCAAAGTAAGGACGACCGCGGCACGGTGGTCAGTGGAGTCGCGAGGCAGCCTGTGGGTACCGGTACGGGCAGTACCGTCGTGGCGGGAAGAGGGGCAGTTGCGGAGGGTCACGTCGAATCCGGCCGGCAGACAGTTGTGCCGGAAGTTAAAGCACAGAAGAAGACACGCCCCAATGACACCTACGCCGCAACAGTAAGGCAGTGCAAGACGATTACCCAGCTGTCAGAAAAAGTGGTGGCCTACGACGTGCGGTATCGGCTGCATGGCAAGACTTCCAAGGTCCGAATGGACCACGATCCCGGCAAGCGCATCCCGGTTCGCAACGGCAAACTGGTGGTGGGGAAAGACGCGAACGAGAGTTCCGGATTCAGGGGCTAGAAGCAGCACAGCAGCGCGGGCGGATCGGCCGCCTCCGCCTGCAAAATCCCTGCGCAAAAAACACCCGCGTGACTACTTCACGGTGTAGCCACGCCCATCCAGACAGGCGCTGAGCGCCCGCACAAAATTCGGATCCATCCCGGCGCCGGAGGGCGCGCGTCCGGTCTGGCCGGCTGCCCAGCTATTGCACTCGGCGCGATCGCGGTTCTGTTGTTCCGTGGTCTGTCCCTGACGCGGATACACGAAGAGCTGATCTCCACCCGCTTGCGCCACGGTTGCCGCCGGGGGTGCGGCCACCTGGGGAGGCAGGCCCGCAACAGGCGTCACGAGCTCCGCGCCAAAGTCGGCCGGTCCCAGTTCCGTGACGGCGTTGTCCGGCGCAACAGACACGCCGGGCGGCGGACTCATTGAAATGACGCCCGGAGGTTGGTCAACCACGGCATATCCCTGCGCGCTGCGCACGTAATACACGTCGTTGGCGTAGTAATACGGATAAGGGCCGACCCATACCCGCGTGTAGTAGAAGGGCAACACTGGAACAATGACGCCGACGGGCGGACGCACGACGACATAACCACGATTTACGGGCCGATACCACACTCCTCCGGAAAAATAGAACGGTTGTCCCCCGTGCACGATCACGCGCGGATGCGGCGGTAGCACGCTGAAGCGGTAGCCCCGCGGAGGATAGTAGTGGTCGTGGTGATAGCGCGAGTCGCGGAATTGCTCGCGGTGAAATTCACGCTCGCGAAATTCGTGTCCGCCGCGATAACCGCCCTGGTCGGCGTGGACCGCGCGGGATGCTCCCCCCACGCACGACAGGCCAAGCAGGGCTGCGAACGCGATGCGACAGACCGGAGATGACGGCAAGATTCCATTCGACGGCATGGTCATTCCTCTGAAGGCAGAACTGAGCGCGGTCCGGACTTAGCGGGGGGTCACCGCGACATTCACCCGTAGCTGGTTGCCCGGGTTATAGGGCAGGCGCGTCGAGAAGCGCTGCCCGCCGTATTCGTAAGTCACCATGTATCCGGCCGCGACGGATTGCAGATTGTCGACCTGCCGGCATCGCTGCACCGGTACCGAAGTGGTGACCGTATTGCCGCCGTTCTGGTTGGCGACGGCGTCGCCGGCCACCGCCCCTACGCCCGCCCCGACGGCGGCGCCCGCAATCCGGCCATTGCCGCGGCCAACCTGGGCGCCCAGCAAACCGCCAGCCACGCCGCCGATCACGGCGCCGAGATAATTGCGTTCCTGCGGTGCTGCCTGTGTAACCTGCTGGGATTCAGTCCAGCACTGCTGTGTTGGATGATTGACCTGTTCGGTAATCGGCGATACACCGACGACATTGGCTATTGCCTCGAATGCATGGGCGTTTATTTGCGCGAGCGCAAGTGTGGACGCAATGGCAATCGACAATTTCTTCATGACCTTACCCTCCTCGCGACAATTCATGTTTGAGCTTGGTGCTGCCCCAATAACGCCGAGGAGAGTGTCGTGGTTGAAAGAGATTTGTAACGTAATGTCGGAAGGCCGTGACTGTCGTAGATCCGCAAATTTGCGCAAATTCAGCCGGATATTGGTGGTTGAAACCAACTCCTCCGATCTGAATCTGTTCCGCTTTTTTACGCCGTCACGACAGTCACGGCTTTCGGGCACAATGCCGCCCGGTGACGAGCGAACAAGAAAATAACGATGCCGCGGCGCGCGGCGAGGTGGATTCCCCTTACGCATGGACCCGTCTCGTGCTCGCGCTGATCATCTCGACCATCGGCGGTGTGGGCATGTGGTCTGTCGTTGTGGCCCTGCCGGCGGTTCAGGCGGAATTCGGCGTGGCTCGCGCCGATGCCTCGCTGCCCTATACATTGACGATGCTGGGTTTCGGCGCAGGGGGCATTTTCCTGGGTCGTCTCTCGGATCGATTCGGCATCGTTCCGCCGATTTTGATCGGCATAGTCTGTTTAGGGGTCGGCTATGCCGCGGCAGCATCGGCCTCGACGCTCTGGCAGTATTCGCTCGCGCATGGCCTGTTCATCGGCGTCGGCAGTTCGGCGACTTTCGCGCCACTGCTCGCGGATACTTCGCACTGGTTCTCACGCCGCCGCGGGATCGCGGTCGCCATCATTGCCAGCGGCAACTACCTCGCGGGCACGATATGGCCGCCGATCGTGCAGCATTTCATCGAATCGAGCGGATGGCGGCACACCTTCCTCGGCATCGCGATTCTGTGCGTGGCGACCATGTTGCCGCTCGTGCTGACGCTGCGCAGGAGGGCTCCGAACGGACATGATGATGCAGCCATGACTGCCCACCGCACAGCAGTCCTCAACCGCCCGCTTGGATTTTCACCCCAGGGTCTGCAGGGCGTGCTCATCGTCGCCGGAGTATGCTGTTGCGTGGCGATGTCCATGCCGCAGGTGCACCTCGTCGCCTATTGCGGCGATCTCGGATACGGCGCGGCACGAGGGGCGCAGATGCTGTCGGTACTGCTCGGATGCGGCATCATCAGCCGGCTTGCATTCGGCTGGATTTCCGACCGCATTGGCGGATTGCGCACCCTGCTGATCGGTTCGAGCATGCAGTGTTTCGCTCTGTTTCTGTTTCTGCCATTCGATGGTCTCGCTTCGCTTTTCGTAATCTCGGCATTGTTCGGCCTGTTTCAGGGCGGCATTGTGCCGTCCTACGCCATCATCATCCGCGAATATTTCTCTCCAAAGGAAGCGGGCGCACGCATCGGCATAATCATTACCGCGACGCTGGTGGGTATGGCGTTCGGCGGCTGGACTTCCGGCGTGATCTTCGATCTGACCGGTTCGTACCGAGCGGCCTTTCTCAACGGCATCGCATGGAATGTCGTCAATATGGCCATTGCCCTGATGCTGCTCGGCAGAAGCAAGGGACAGCGCGCCGCAGCGTTCAACGCTTGAGGACTGGTTGCACAGACGCACCTGCAAGCAACGGGGGTGGCCTGGTGAAATGTCCGGGCTAAGGCTGCACGGGTACACTGGTGCAAGCCATGAATCCTTTCGGAGAAAAGAAATGACCGCTTCCGCTTCGCGTCGCCGATTCCTGGTTGCTGCTTCCGCAACCTCGGCAATGCTGTCAACAGGCCTTCCCTTGACGGCGCGTGCGCAAAGCAGCATCGCGTTGCGCATTTCCTCGTCACTGACTGCGGACCAGAATTCGGCGCACTACATCTGGTATCAGCGCTTCGCTTCCAACCTGAAATCGGCGGCGGGTTCCCGGATTGCGACCGATTTTTTCCCAAACAGCCAGCTGGGCAAGGAAGCCGACGTGGTGCAACAGGTCAAGGTCGGCTCGATCGACGTCATGCTTACCGGTTCCTCGATCTGGGCCACAGTCACGCCGGAATTCGGCATGCTGGATCTGGGCTATGTTTTCGACAGCTATTCCCATATGGCCAAGGCCCTGGATGCCGGCGTCGGCGCGAGCCTCGCCGAGATCCTGCGTAAACGCACCGGCTGCACGGTCATGGGATGGGGATCGCATTTTGCGGCGCGAAGCGTCTATACCAAAGCGCCCGTGACCTCGCTCGCCGAACTAAAAGGCGTCAAGCTGCGCGTTCTGCCGACCAGCGCGTTCATCGATACGTTCAAACTGATGGGCGCAGTGCCGACGCCGATTCCGTTCAACGAACTCTATACGGCCGTGCAAACGGGTGTCGTCGAGGGATTCGAACACGATGCCTCGACTGTGCTGGCCACCAAGCTCTACGAGGTCACCCGGCATTGTTTCCTCACTGAGCATTTGTTCCCGCCGATGGTCGCCGTGATCGGCAAGCGGGGACTCGACAAGATTCCCGCGGAGGTCCGACCGGCGTTGCTGCGGGCGGCGCAGGAAGCGAGCCTGTACCAGCGCGCACAGGCGGGAGAGAAGGGGCGCGCTGCCTTCGAGGAACTGAAGAAATTGGGTTTGGGTTTCCATCCCATGGCGAAAACCGAGCGCGACGCATTGCGCAAGCAAATGGCAGGACAGCTGTGGCCCGCATTTGCAGACCAATACCCGGCCACGAGACCCTTGTTCCAGGAAATCGCGGCCGCGCGCTAGCAGAGTAGCGCGAGACGCGCGAAGCATGAAAGACGACATCGCCTACGTCTCGCAGTTTGGCCGCCCGCGCGCTGTGCACCGTGCCCTCAATGGCCTGCTGGTAGCGACGGAAACTTTCGCGGCGCTCGTGCTCGCTGCTGACGTACTGGTGGTCCTGTGTTCGGTGGTATGGCGCTATTTTCTGCACGACCCGGTCGATTGGGCGGAAGAAATCGCACGTGCCTTGATGGGCATGCAGGTTTTCCTCGGGGCGGCGACCACGCTGGCGCGGGTGCAACACGTCGGCATCGACAGCTTCCGCAATCTGTTTCCCGCGTCATGGCGTCCGGTGCTCATCCAGCTTTGCCATTGGGTCATCGTGGTGGTGTCGCTCGCCTTGTTGCTTTCATCCTGCGCGCTGTTTGCCGACTCGCGCGGACAGACGACGCCGATCGGTCTCCCGCAATGGATCTACATCGGCCCGGTCGTGATCGGCGGCGGCCTGATGTTGCTGTTCGGCATGGCTGGTGCCCTCGATGGGCCGGTGAAAACGGTCTGGGGCACGCTGGCCGTGGCGACAGCGCTGGCCGCGGCTGTCTGGGCATGGAACGCCGCGCTGCCGGCACAGGCGATTACGCCCCTGATGTTGCTTGCCGGCGGTTTCGTACTCAGCATCGTCGCCGGCCTGCCGATCGCATTCGCGCTGGCGTTTTCGGCGCTGCTTTACTTTCTGGCGGACCCGTCGCTGCCGATGCTGGTGTATTCGCAGCAGGTGTTGTCGGGCATGGACCACTTCGTGTTGCTGGCGATCCCTTTCTTCGTGCTGGCAGGCCTCCTGATGGAGGCGAACGGCATGTCGTCGCGGCTGATCGAATTGCTGTTGCGCATGATGGGGCGAGTGCGCGGTGGACTGAACCTGATCATCATTACCGCAACCGCCTTTTTCTCCGGCGTGTCCGGATCGAAGCTGGCCGATGTCGCGGCCGTCGGCGGGATCATCATGCCCGCGGTGCGCCGTACGCGCCAGGATCCCAACGACGCGGCCGGCTTGCTTGCCGCATCGGCGGTGATGGCGGAAACCATCCCTCCCTGCATCAACATGATCATCATGGGTTTCGTCGCCAATATTTCCATCGGCGGTCTGTTCATTGCGGGGCTGGTGCCGGCGGCATTCATGGCGCTGTCCCTCGCGCTGGTCGCCTATGCATTCGGCTCGCGTATCGACCCCGACTCAGCATTCGAGAAGCGCAGGGCCCTGGTGCCGCTGATCGCAGGCGCGCTGGTCGGGCTGGTCATGATCGCGATGATCGGAAAAGGAGTGACGTCCGGGGTTGCTACCTCGACAGAGGTTTCCGCTTTTGCGGTCGCCTACGCGCTGATCGTGGGCGGACTGGCGTTCCGTGAATTGACCGCGGGCAATGTGCTGCGTCTGTTCGTACGCTCGGCATCGATGGCCGGCAGCATCCTGTTCATCGTTGCCGCCGCATCGAGTGTGTCCTTTGCGCTGACCATCCAGCAGATCCCGCAACAACTTTCGGGCTTCATGATGGATCTTGGCCACCGGTTCGGCGCGTACGGGTTCGTGCTTGCTTCGACCTTGTTGATGATTGCTTTCGGCGCGATTCTCGAGGGCGCGCCAGCATTGATCATTTTCGGTCCGCTGCTGACGCCGATCGCGCTGCAACTTGGCGTGTCGCCCCTGCACTTCGGCACGGTCATGGTGGTGGCGATGGGCTTCGGGCTGTTCTCGCCGCCAGTCGGCCTGGGTTTGTTCGCGACGTGCTCGATCACGGGGACCGAGTTGAAGGACGTAGTCAGGCCAATGGCCAAATATCTTGCGGTGTTGTTCGTGGCGTTGCTGGTGCTGGTGTTCGTACCGGCGTTTTCGCTGTGGCTTCCTGCGCGCTTCGGCTTCGGTTGAGTCGGCGCAAACTCAAAGCGCTTGAAGAATAACGCGGAGGACGCAGAGAAATACGGAGGAAATATTCAGTGACTGTGATCGGTTGGCCGCTATCTAGTACCTGATATCACCATCGCACACTTTGACGCAATTCCGAGACCTCTTATCCAATTCTTCCTTGCCTTTCCTCTGCGTCCTCCGCGTACCCCTCAAGGGGGTATCGTGAAGAATCCTCCGCGGTGAGAGTTGTGTTGTGCCGCCTTCAGTGGAGCATGGGTTTTTTCAGGAAGTCGTTTCGATCGACCGATTGCAGGCGCACGTTGACTAGAGCGCCTTCGCGCGCCAGCGTCAGCGGAATCTCGACTCCTGCGGCGCCCAGCTCCCAGATCTTGCGGAACAAATCCGCGAGCGACGAGACACGCTGTCCCGCCACTTCGAGCACCAGGTCGCCCTGGCGGATGCCGGCGCGCTGCGCCGGACCGGCATCGGCCAGACCACCGATGATGATCTGGCCGCTCGCTTCGGTTGCGTACACGCCGAGCCACGGGCGCGGCGGCCGATTGGCCCGGCCCAGAGTTGTCATGTCATCGAGGATCGGTTCGAGCAAGTCGATCGGTACGATCATATTGCCTTGCACTTGCTTGCCTTCCATCGGTTCTTCCACAAGCAGCGATCCGATACCAATCAGCCGGCCGTCCATTCCGACCACGGCAGCACCGCCCCATTGCGGGTGCGCCGGCGCGGTGAACAGTGCATCGTCGAGCACGTATTCCCAATACCCGGCAAATTCACGGCGGCCGACGATTTTTGCTTTCAGGGTGTGTGCCGGGCCACCATGGCCGATGATGATGACGTCGTCTCCGAGCGTGCAGGATCTTGCGCTGCCTCGTGGCAGCGCGTTCAAATCAAGGCGACCCAGCGGTTGCACCAGTCCGAAGCCTGTGACCTGGTCGTACGCCAGCGGATAGCCGGGTACTGCCATCCCGCCATTGGTGGTCAGCCATACGCTGCGGGCTTCCGTGATGAGATAACCGATGGTGAGGACGAGGCCGTCGTCGCGGATGACGATGCCGTTGCCGGCGCGTTCCGTACCGAGGACGGATGCCGTGAATGCATCCTCCGGGATTTCGGAGCGCAATTGCACGACGGCGTCCAGTGCCGTGTTGAGGTCGAACCGCAACGCCTCCTGTTGCGGTTGCATGCCCTTCGGAAAAGCCCAGGTTCCTTCTTCAGCCATGAAAAATCCGGATTGCGCTCGCTGTCGCAGCGGCTAACAGCGATGTTACGCGATTCGACGCGGCTGATGAGGAATTCAGGCGGGTTGCAGCTTCGGTACAATCGGCGCTTCGCGGATTGGCAGGTTGACCAGGGCCGCCAAAGCCGCAAGGCCGGCGTCGAGATACCACATGACCGTGTAATTGCCGAGATTGACGACGGCCAGACCGCCCAGCCATGCGCCGAGAAAAGCCCCGATCTGATGCGACAGCAGCGTCAGTCCGAACAGAGTGGCCAGATAACGCGTGCCGAACAGCTTGCCGACGATCGTCGCCGTCGGCGGCACCGTAGCCAGCCAAGTCAGTCCGAGGCCCGCTGCAAACAGATAAAAGGTCATCGCCGTCTTGGGCGCGGCGAGATAGACGAGGATCAGCAATGTGCGCGAGCCGTACATCCAGAACAGGATGTATTTGCTGCGAACTCTTTGCGTTCCCCAGCCGGCGAGCAAACTGCCCACGATGTTGGCCAGCCCGATGATGCCAAGCGACCAGCTTGCCACTTGCGCCGAGAGGCCGCACAACTGGACTTCCCCGGGCAGATGCGTGACCAGGAAAGCGATATGGAATCCGCAGGTAAAAAACCCGGCGTGCAGCAGAAGGTAGCTGCGATCCTTCATAGCCTCGCGCAGCGCAACCCTCATGCCTTTGTCCGCCGGATTGGCGGCCAGAGACCGCGCCTGCTCTTCGGCGGTGGCGGGTTTTCCACGCAGAGAACGGGTAATCGGCAATGCGGCAAGCGCGATCAAGGCCACCGACCACATCGCCCCCATCCAGCCGAGCGAACTGATGAGCTTTTGCGTAATCGGTGCGAAAACAAATTGCCCGAATGAACCGCCGGCATTGATGATGCCGGCCGCCATGCCGCGCTTGTCCGAGGGCATGTGGCGCGCCGCCGAGCCGATGAGCACGGAGAAACTCCCCGCGCCGGCGCCCGCCGCCACCAGGATGCCGAGTGAAAAAATCAGACCGGCCGAAGTCGTCATGAAAGGCGTGATCGCCGAGCCCAATGCCAGCAGCAGGATGCCACCGGCCAGCACGCGACCCGGGCCGTAGCGGTCGGCGATTGCGCCGGCGATCGGCTGCACCGCGCCCCATACGAACTGGCCGATTGCCATGGCCAGGCTGATCGTGGCGATGCCGAGCCCGGTTGACGTATTGAGCGGTGACAGGAACAAACCCTGCGACTGCCGCGAGCCCATGGTGACCATCAGCAATGCGGCGGCAAGCAGGACGATGAGCCAGTACGAACGGGATTCCTTGCGGGACGGCATGGTCAGTTATCCTCTGGAAGGGCGGGCTTCAGGCGCGAAAGGGCCTGCTCGAGCTGGGTATGGAGATTGGCGACGAAATCACGGCCGAGATGTTCTTCGAGAGCGAGCTGGGCCTGCCGCCACTGTTTGCGTGCCGCCGTTCGCATGCGCATTCCGCTCGCGCTGAGGACGAACAATCGCTGCCGCGCATCGCTGCCAGAAGATTCGCCGACCATGCCCTGGTCGAGCAGCGGCTGCAGGCTGCGCGTCAGCGTGGTGCGGTCGATTTCCATGCGTTTTGCCAGCGCCGTCAGCGATTGCGGGACATCGGACAACTGCGCCAGCAGCGAATACTGCGAGAGCTTGAGGCCGCTGGCGCGCAAATGGTTCTCGTAGTGCGAGGTGACGCGGCGCGTGAGCCGCCGCAACCTTGCGCCAGTGCAGGCAATCGGCCAAGCAATTTCGGCTCCGGATTTGGGCAGGCCGGTCGTCGCACCGGGTTTCATGAACATGATCCATTAACGTGCATATGCACGTATATTAGCATAAACCAGGTGGCTGGGCGGTGCTGAAGGACATTTCATGATGCGTATGAGTGATGGGCAAGGCGTGAGGCGTTAGGCGGTTACCCATTACAAGTCGCTCATCGCTTATCGCCACGTCAGCCTCGGAATGGCAGGACGAACAAAAAGCCCGGTCGCCCGGGCTTTCGCAATTCGGCTCTGCGGTTTTAGGACGATCTAAAATTCCTTCGCCGCTTTGGAAAAAGAATCGCGCAACGCATCGTAGCTTTTCGAGAAGCCGCTTTTGACTTCGTCCCACGCGTTCGAGGAACTGCGCTTCAGCTCGCCGTAGCTTTGCGACAGATCCTGGCGTTGCCTGCGCAGCGTCCTCATCGTTTCCTGCGCGTGCTTGCGCGCGGAAGCACTCATCTTGTCCCAGTTCTTGTTCATGTCGCTTTCCAGCTGGTCGATGTGCGCATCGGCGTCCGCCAAAAGGCTTTTCGCGCTTTTCAACGCCTCGTCGCGCTGCTCGGCGGAATAGTTCTTGATGGTCTGCGCCGTTTCGTCGATCTTTTTGCCGACGTCCTTGCCGGTGGTCTTTTGATCGGCGCTGTGGGCAGAGAATGACGGCGCGCAAGCCAGCATGAGCGCTACGAACAGCGTCAGCGCGATAACTTTGAGGATATCTCCGGACATTGTGTTCTCCCCGCAGGATCGTATTCCGCGTGAGGCAGGACAAAAACGAGAAAGTTCCCCGTCATATGAGCGCGCGAAACGTTACTTTGGTGCAACTACTTTGGTGCAACGACGTATTCCTGCATGCGCGAGCGCAGCGCTTCCGGAATCGATAC
>Ga0207708_10002599_pt1 | contig 13285 bp, 14 predicted proteins | sample KBSK5101metaG_FD_184340 | JGI IMG/M metagenome (GOLD analysis project Ga0207708, IMG submission 184340) | Corn, switchgrass and miscanthus rhizosphere microbial communities from Kellogg Biological Station, Michigan, USA - KBS K5-10-1 metaG... | ecosystem: Host-associated > Plants > Roots >...
GGCGTGATGCGGTAGTACCGCCGCCGCTCGTCGTCGGCTTCCGGCGCGGGCCGCTCGCGGGTTTCGACGAGGAAGCCCTGCTCGAGCATGCGCTGGATGGAGCGGTAGAGCGTGCCGGCGGAGAGCGTGAGCTCGCCGTCGGTCCGCCGCGCGACCTCCTGGATGATCGCGTAGCCGTGGAGGTCCTCCTCGACGAGCGCGAGCAGGATGTGGAACGTGGCAGCAGGCAGCATGGTGTCGACTATAGCCACCGTGGATACAGTGTCAATGGCTATAGACGGGGCGCGGGCTAGAATGGTTGGCCATGGATCGCACGTTTCTTCTGCTCGGGGCGGTGGCGGCGTTTCTCGCGGTGGCGCTGGGCGCCTTCGGCGCGCACGGGCTGCGCGGACGCCTCGCGCCGGAGATGATGGCGGTGTTCCAGACCGGCGTGCAGTACCACATGTACCACGCGCTGGCGCTGCTGCTGGTCTCGGCGATGATGGGCCGCCTCGGCGGGTGGCTGATCCAGACCGCCGGCTGGGCGTTCGTTGCCGGGATCGTCCTCTTCTCGGGCAGCCTTTACGCCCTCGCGCTCAGCGGCGTGACCACGCTCGGGGCGATCACACCGCTCGGCGGCGTGGCCTTTCTCGTCGGCTGGGCGTGCCTCGCGTTTGCCGCCTTCTGAGGGGCTGGGGGCTTGGGACTGGGGGCTGGCTGATCACAATTGCGCGGACATCCACAGTCCGACGTTCAGGCTTAGCCAGCCCCTAACCCCTAGCCACCAGCCCCTACTTCGTGCCCGCGCCCCGGCCGGTCGACGGCATCACGTTCTTGTAGACCTTCCCACCCTTCATTACGAACACGGTGCGGCGCACGGCGGTGATGTCGGTCGCCGGGTTGCCGGCGGTCGCGACGATGTCGGCTTCCATGCCCGGCGCGATCGCGCCGATGGCGGCGCCGAGGCCGATCGACTCCGCCGACTTCGACGTAATGGTCGTGATCGCATCCATCGGATCCTGGCCGCCGTCCTGGACGCGCAGGATCAGTTCTTCGTATTGCCGGCCGAGCGCGCCGGGCATCCCATCGGTGCCGAAGACCATCTTCACTTTCTTCTTCAGCGCGCGCCTGAAGGTGTCGTTGCCGACCGGCAGCCCTTTCTCGAGATAGCGGAAGCCTTCCTCGTTGTAGTTGCCGATGCCGAGGTAGTGCGCCTTGTTCTCGATGTAGTTGTGCAGCAGCAGATGGTTGTTCGAGTCGAAGTAGGTGCCGTGCTGCACCATCAGGTCGAGCACTTCGTCGGTCAACCGGTTGCCGTGCTCGATCGCGGTGCAGCCGGCGAGCACCGCCGCCTTCGCGCCCTCCGGTCCCTGCGCGTGCACGAGCGTCCGCTTGCCGAGGGCTTTCGCCTCGCCGCACGCCGCCTGAATCTGCGCGTCGGTCATCGTCTGCGCGCCGCCCTCGCGAATGCTCTTGGTGGCGAAGATCTTGACGAAATCGGCGCCGTCGGCGACCGCCTTGCGCACGAACGCGCGGATCTGGTCCGGCGTGCCGGTCGTCTCGGTGATCGAGCGGAGCGAGGTCAGGATGCGCGGTCCCGGCACCTTGTTCTCCGCCGTCCAGGTCCTGAGGTACTTGTCGATCTCCGCGCCGGGGCTCTGCACGGTGGTGAACCCCGACATCAGGATGTTGTAGGCGTTCTCCACCAGGTACAGCGTCTGCTCTTCCTTCGTCTCCGGCGGCGACTGATCGCTGTGGAGCCGGCCGGTGCCGCGGTCGAAGTGGTTGGCGATGTGCGCGTGCGTGTCGATCCAGCCCGGCATCACCGTCACGGTTTTCAGATCGTAGGTGACGGCTCCCACCGCCTTCGGATCGATCCGCACGATCTTCGATCCCTGGACGACGATCGCGGTGTCGCGCAGGACGCCGCCCTTGCCGTCGAGGATGGTGCCGGCCCGGATCACGATCGTGTCCTGCTGGCCGGACACGACGGCCGGGGCGACGACGAGCGCGGCGAGCGCGAGTGGCACGAGCTTCATCATGTGCAGGCTCCTGGAAGTTGGCAGCACCGCATAGCATCGAGCGAGGCGGCCAGGAGTGCCAGTACAATCTTTGGCGGATGTTGCGGGTCACCGCCACGATCGCCATCGACGAGAACGAGCTGGAGGAGCGGTTCGTCCGCGCCTCGGGTCCGGGCGGCCAGAACGTCAACAAGGTCTCGACCGCCGTCGAGCTTCGATTCGACGTCGGCGCGTCGTCGCTGCCCGACGACATCAAGCAGCGGCTCACGTTGCTGGCCGGCAGCCGGATCACCAGCGACGGCGTCCTCCTGATCGACAGCCGCGAGCATCGGACGCAGGCCCAGAATCGCGAGGCCGCCCGGGCGCGCCTGGCGGCGCTGCTGCAGCAGGCGGCGCATCGCCCCAAGACACGCCGCGCGACCAGGCCGAAGAAAGCGGCGAAGCAGAAGCGCCTCGACACCAAGCGCCGGCGCGGCGAAGTGAAGGCGCTGCGAGGCCGCGGCCGCGGCGACGAGTAAGCGCGGCCGACCGGCTACAATGACGCCACGATGAAACGCCGCGAGTTCATCCGGCACGCCGCGGCCGCCGCCGGCCTCGGTCTCGTGTATCCGCGCCCGCTGGCGGCCCAACCGCCGGACGGCGACTCGTGGCGCACGTTCGAAATCCTGACCCGCGTCGAAGTCCGCCAGCCGAGCGGCCCGACCCGGGTGTGGCTGCCGACGCCGCTGGCGGCCGCGCCCTGGCAGCAGACGATGGGCGACAACTACCACGCTGCCGGCGGCAACGTGGTGATGATCGAGACCGGCGAGAACGATCCCGACATGCTCGGGGCGGCGTGGGACGAGGGCGTCGCGCCGGTCTTGACGCTGACCAGCCGCGTCGCGGTTCGCGATCACGCGATCGATCTGAACACACCCTCCGTTCCGCCCGTGGACATCAGGACGCTTGGCCGCTTCCTCCGCGCCACCAGGCTGATTCCCATCGACGGCATCGTCAAGACGACGGCCGATGCGATCACGAAGGGCGCCTACACCGACATCGAGAAGGCGCGCGCGATCTACGACTGGGTGGTCGACAACACCTTCCGCGATCCGAAGGTGATCGGCAGCGGCACCGGCGACATCCGTTTCATGCTCGAGTCGAAGAACTTCGGCGGCAAGTGCGTCGACATCAACACGCTCTACGTCGGGCTGGCGCGCGCCGCCGGGCTGCCCGCCCGCGACGTGTACGGATTGCGCGTGGCCCGCTCCGAGAAGGGCCTCGTCAGCCTCGGTCTCGCCTCGAACGACGCGACGAAGGCGCAGCACTGCCGCGCGGAGGTGTACCTCGTCGGCTACGGCTGGGTGCCGGTCGATCCGGCGGACGTGCGCAAGGTCGCGCTGGAGGAACCGCCGGGCCGCCTCGCGCCGGACGATGAGCGCGTGAAGATCGCCCGCGCGAGGCTGTTCGGGTCGTGGGAGATGAACTGGATCGCGTACAACTTCGCGCACGACGTGGCGCTGCGCGGCAGCCGGCGCGGGGCGATTCCGTTCTTCATGTACCCGCAGGGCGAGACGAACAACGGCCGCCTCGACAGCCTCGATCCGGAGCGGTTCAGCTACACGATCACGGTGAGCCGGATCGCGCAGGGCTAGCGGCGTCCAGCCTCGAACGCCCGTCTCGCGCGTCTACGGAATCATCGTGCCCTCGCCGACGACGACCGAGGATCCGCCGACCTTGATCCCGGTCACCTCCCCACCGCTCATCGTCGCGCGAACGTGGAGCCGGCTGGGACGCCGCACCAGCACACCCTGCAGGAAGACGATCGACCCGGTCTTGTCGGCTGGAACGAAGCCGTATTTCGCGATGAACGCGCCCGCCGGTCCGGCGGCCGAGCCGGTCGCGGGATCCTCGATGCCGCCGGTCCCGAGCAGCCGGCTGTAGGCGGTCACATCGTCAGCGCCCTTCTCGGTGCTGAAGATGTACATGCCGCGGCGCTGGATGCCGGCCGCGTTGAAGACGGCATCGACCTTGGCGCGATCCATCACCGCGGCGTCGACCGCCTTGCGCGACGGCAGCGGCACGACGAAGAAGTTCGAGCCGCAGTTGACTTCCTGGGCCGGCGCGCGCGGATCGAGCGCCTCGACGCCGATGGCCGCGGCCAGCGCGCGGCCGTCCTCGATGGTCTTGCCGAAGGTGGGCTTCAGCTGCGTCATCCACGCAAAGGCGAGCTTGCCCTCTTTCCATTCGAGGTCGATGTTGGTCGGACCGACGCCGAGGCCGAAATTGGTTTTCGCGGCGCCCGGCTTGATGACGCCGGTGTGCGCCAGCGCGAAGGCGGTGCCGATGGTCGGGTGGCCGGCGAACGGCGTTTCGGCCGTGCGCGTGAAGATGCGGACGCGGTGATCGGTGCCGGCTGCCTCGGACGGAAAGACGAACGTGCACTCCGAGAGGTTCGACTCGCGCGTCAGCGTCTGCATCGTCTCGGTGTCGAGGCCCGACGGCTGCACGAAGACGTACAGCTGGTTGCCCTGCAGGCGTCGATCGGTGAACACGTCGAGGTGGATGTAGCGGTAGCCGCCGCCCGGCCCCTGCTGCAGCGGCACGCCGGCCGGCGCGCCGAACGCGCGCGCGGCGCCGCCGAAGACGGCGAGGCCGGCAAGCCCCGAACGGCCAAACTGGCGACGGTTCATCTGTGACATGTCGGCGCTCCTTCCGGCGTTTTCGAACTAGCAAAATATCATGTAGAGTCTCCACTCTGGAGGGCTTCGAGATGAAAAGACTGGTCCTGCTCGGCGCGCTGGTCGGCGTCGGCGCGTTGTCCCTGTCGGCGGCGCAGCCGCCGGGGGCGCCCACCGGCCCGCGCGTCATCGACATCCAGAAACTGAAGGACAACCTCTGGGTCCTGACCACGTCCACGCCCGGCAATCCGGCGACCTTCAGCGGCGGCAACGTCGCGGTCTTCGTCACCGGCGGCGGCGTCACCCTGGTCGACACCAAGTTGAACGGCTGGGGCCAGGCGGTGGTCGACAAGGTGAAGAGCGTCACCGACAAGCCGATCACCACGATCATCAACACGCATACGCACGGCGACCACACCGGCAACAACGGGTTCTTCGGCGCCAACGTCGAGGTCGTCGCTCACGCCAACACCAAGACGAACATGGAGAAGATGGACGCCTTCAAGGGCGAGGGCGCGAAGTTCCTGCCGAAGAAGACCTATACCGACAAGCTGACGGTGGGCAGCGGCAAGGACCGCATCGATCTCTATTACTTCGGCCCCGGCCACACCAACGGCGACACCTTCGTCGTCTTCCCCGAGCATCGGATCCTCCATACCGGCGACATGTTCGCGTGGAAGGACGCGCCGTTCTGCGATCGCAACAACGGCGGCAGCTGCGTCAGCCTGCCGAGAACGCTGCAGCTGGCGATTGCCGGCATCAAGAACATCGACACGGTGATCCCGGGCCACAGCCCGATGATGACGCCGAAAGATCTGCAGGACTTCCAGCGCTTCACCGCCGATCTGCTGTCGCACGCGACCAACGAGATGAAAGCGGGCAAGAGCGTCGACGAGGCGGCCGCGTCGTTCAAGGTCGACAAGTACCCCGGCTACAAGAACGAGCGGGTCAAGGCCGCCGTGCAGGCGGTGTACGACGAGCTCAAGAAGTAGGGCGATGCAGGGCAAGATCGCGTGTCTCGCCGTGGCGCTCGCCGCCGTCTTCGCGCCCGTGCGCGCGCAGCCGGGCGGCGCGGCGCTCCCCGCTCCGGGCTTCCATCATCTGCACCTCAACTCGAGCAACCCGGACACGGCGATCGCGTTCTACGTCAAGGAATTCCCCAGCACGTCGAAGACGACCTGGGGCGGCATGCCGGCGCTGAAATCGCCGAACAACGTGCTCCTGCTGTTCACCAAGGTCGACCAGCCGCCGGCGACGCAGCCGCAGACCGCCGTCTGGCACTTCGGCTGGCACGTGCAGAGCGAGCGCGCGACCATGGCGCGCCTGCGCGCCGACGGCGTCACGCTGCTGCCGCTCTACACCACCGAGGAAGGCGGCACGGTCTCGATCAACAGCGACACCTGGCCGGGCAGCGGCGGCGTGCTCGGCCTCACCAGGGCAGGCATCGAGGACGCCAAACGCAACAACGTCAAGCCGGCCGGCGGCGCCGGGTTCGCCTACATCCGCGGGCCCGACGACGCGCTGATCGAAGTGCAGGGCGACATGCCGGCCGAGCGGTTCAACCACGTGCACATGTACCACGAGGATCCGTTCTGCGCGCAGCTGTGGTACCAGAAGCATCTCAACGCGCCCGTGCCGCAGGGACGCCGCGGCGCGCCGCCCGCCGAAGCGCGCACCGAGGCGAACTGCAAGGTGCCGCGCGGCGCCGACAAAACCTGGCCGGCGCTCGAATTCGACGGCATGTACCGCACGCCGTCGGTGGCGATCGTGTTCGGCGACGTGTCGATGGGCGGCTACATGCGCCAGGGCGAGCGGCCGCTGGTGTCGACCCGCGGCCATCTCGCCGATCACATCGCGCTCAGCGTCGGCGATCTCGACGCGTGGGTGGCGAAGCTGCGCGGCGAAAACATCAAGTTCCTCGAGCAGCCCTACAAGCTCGGCGAGACGCGCGCGGTGCTGATCGAAGGACCGAGCCGCGAGGCGCTCGAACTGGTCGAGGTGAAATAGAGAGCATTGGGTCACATTCTTCAGAGTCTTCCCTCCGGCCAGAAAGTCGGCATCGCGTTCTCCGGCGGCCTCGACACCAGCGCGGCGCTTCACTGGATGCGGCACCACGGCGCGATTCCGTACGCGTATACCGCCAACCTCGGACAGCCCGACGAGCCTGATTACGAGGACATCCCGCGGCGCGCGCTCCAGTACGGCGCCGAGCGCGCCCGGCTGATCGATTGCCGCGCGCAGATGGTCGCGGAAGGGATCGCCGCGCTGCAGAGCGGCGCGTTCCACATCTCCACCGCCGGCGTCCCCTACTTCAACACCACGCCGCTCGGCCGCGCCGTCACCGGCACGATGCTGGTCGCGGCGATGAAGGAAGACGACGTCCACATCTGGGGCGACGGCAGCACGTTCAAGGGCAACGACATCGAGCGGTTCTACCGCTACGGCCTGCTCGTCAACCCCAACCTCCGCATCTACAAGCCGTGGCTCGACCAGCGGTTCATCGACGAGCTCGGCGGCAGAAAAGAGATGTCGGAGTACATGAATCGCGCCGGGTTCGCCTACCGCATGAGCACCGAGAAGGCGTACTCGACCGACTCCAACATCCTTGGCGCGACGCACGAGGCAAAGGACCTCGAGTTCCTCGACAAGGGGATCCGGATCGTCCAGCCGATCATGGGCGTCGCCTCGTGGCGCGACGATGTGCCAGTCCGCGCCGAAACCGTGGCGATTCGCTTCGATGAGGGGCGGCCGGTCGCTCTCAACGGCAAGGTCTTCGACGACGCCGTCGACCTGATGGTCGAGGCGAACGCCATCGGCGGCCGCCACGGCCTCGGCATGTCGGATCAGATCGAGAACCGGATCATCGAGGCCAAGAGCCGCGGCATCTACGAAGCGCCGGGCATGGCGCTCCTCTTCATCGCCTTCGAGCGGCTCATCACCGGCATCCACAACGAAGACACCGTCGAACAGTACCGCGACCACGGGCGCAGGCTCGGCCGCCTGCTCTACCAGGGGCGCTGGTTCGATCCGCAGGCGCTGATGCTGCGCGAGACGGCGCAGCGCTGGGTCGCGCGCGTCATCACCGGCGAGGTCACGCTCGAGCTGCGGCGCGGCAACGACTACTCGATCCTCAACACCGAGAGCCCGCACCTCACCTACAAGCCCGAGCGGCTGACGATGGAAAAGGGCGCGAGCGCGTTCTCGCCGCAGGACCGCATCGGGCAGTTGACGATGCGCAACCTCGACATCACCGACACGCGCGACAAGCTGATGGCCTACGTCAAGACCGGGCTGCTCGCGCCGTCGCTGGGCTCGTCGATGCCGCTTCTGACCGAGACGGTCGACGCCGGCGAGAAATCGGATCGGAAATAATGGTGGCCGTGGAAGCGTTTCAGCTCAACGCGCTCGGCCAGAAGGTCGGCCTGCCGGTTGAAGGCTGGACCACGCCGCCGCGCCCGCCCAACGAGGTGATCGAGGGGCGCACCTGCCGGCTCGAACCGCTCGACGCGGCGCGGCATGGGGAGGCGCTGCACCGCGCCAACCTCGCCGATCGCGATCGCCACAACTGGACGTACCTGCCGTACGGGCCGTTCGAGCGGCTGGACGAGTACCTGGAGTGGGTCCGCAGCGTCGAGGGCAAAGCCGACCCGCAGTTTTTTGCGATAGTAACCCCGACTGCGCCCAACCAGGCCGTCGGCGTTGCGAGTTACTTGCGCATCGATCCACCCGCCGGATCGATCGAGGTCGGGCACATCAACTACTCGCCGCTGCTGCAGCGCACCGTCGCCGCCACCGAGGCGATGTATCTGATGATGCGGCGCGCGTTCGAGCTCGGCTACCGCCGCTACGAGTGGAAGTGCCATTCGCTCAACGCGCCCTCGCGCGCCGCCGCGCAGCGGCTCGGCTTCTCCTACGAGGGCATCTTCCGCCAGGCCCGCGTCGACAAGGGGCGCAACCGCGACACCGCCTGGTACGCGATGATCGACCGCGAGTGGCCGGCGCTGGATCGCGCCTTCACGCAGTGGCTCGATCCCGCGAATTTCGACGCGCAAGGGCGCCAGCGCACGTCGCTGAGCGAGCTGACGAACCCGATTCTGGTGAGCCGAGGGTGATGATGATTCGACTCCTGGCGGTGGCTCTCCTCGCGCTGGCGGCGCAAACGTCTATGCAGGTCCCACGCTTCCAGGTCGATCCGGCCTGGCCGAAACAGCTGCCGAACCACTGGCTCGTCGGCGCGGTGGTCGGCGTCGCCGTCGACGCGAAGGATCACGTCTGGATCACCCACCGGCCGTCGACGCTGCAGCCGAACGAGACCCGATCGTTCTGGAAGGCGGCGCCGCCGGTGCTCGAGTTCGATCAGGAGGGCAACCTGGTGTCGTCGTGGGGCGGCCCCGGTCCCGGATACGAGTGGCCGCAGCTCGAACACGGCATCTACCTCGATCACCAGGACAATGTCTGGCTTGGCGGCGGCGGCGAGAAGGACGCGCAGATCCTGAAGTTCACGCGCCAGGGCAAGTTCCTGCTGCAGATCGGCCACCAGGGCAAGAACCGCGGCAGCAACGATACCGAGAACCTCGGCGGCACCGCCAACATGGTGGTCGACGCCGCGGCCAACGAGCTCTACGTCGCCGACGGCTACGTCAACCACCGCGTCATCGTCTTCGACGCGACGACCGGCGCCTACAAGCGGCACTGGGGCGCGTACGGCAAGAAGCCGGACGACTCCTTCTTCACCAGCGCGGGCGAGCGGCTGCCGGGCCCGTTCAGCGGCGCGGTGCAGAACGAGAACCGTCCGAGCCAGTACGATCCCAAGGGACCGCCGGCGCCGCAGTTCCGCATCGTCCACGCCGTGCGAATCTCGAACGACGGCCTCGTCTACGTCTGCGATCGCACCAACGATCGGATCCAGGTGTTCCGCAAGGACGGCACCTTCGTGCAGGAGGCGTTCATCGCCAGGGAGACCTTCGGCAGCGGCTCGGTGTGGGATATCGGCTTCTCGACCGATCCGGCGCAAACCTTCCTGGTCGTCCCCGACGGCACCAACCAGCAGGTCTACGTGGTGTTGCGCAAGACCCTCGAAGTGGTGCATACCTTCGGCGGCGCGGGACACTGGGCGGGACAGTTCTACGGCGCCCACAATCTCGCGGTAGACTCGAAGGGCAATCTCTTCATCACCGAGACCTACGAGGGGAAGCGGGTGCAGAAGTTCACGTATACCGGCATGGGACGTCCGCAATGAGCGCGCCGTTTGCCGCGGCCGCGCTCGGACCGGCGCTGGCGCTGGTGCTGTGCACGCCGCCGGCCGACCAGAAGCCGATCCGTACCGCCGACATCACCGTTCGCGGCCTCAAGGCATCCGACTTCCCCCGCACGCGCAAGCTCGCCGACAACGTCTACGCCTACGAGCAGATCGATCCGACCAAGCGCACGATCACCATCAACAACCTGATCGTCGTCACCCGCGACGGCGTGCTCGTCGCCGACGGCCAGGGCACGGTCGACAACACCAAGCGTCTCGTCGCCGATATCGCCCGCCTGACACCGCAGCCAATCAAATACGTCGTCGTCGGCTCCGAGCACGGCGATCACACCGGCGGCATCGGCGCCTTCCCGCCCGGCATCACCTACTTCGCGCACCCGTTCTCGGCGCCGCGGGTCAAGCAGCCGACCGAACCGGTCGCCGAGAAGAAGGTGCTGACGCTGGCCGGCACGGTCGTCGAGGTGCTGTTCCTCGGCCGCGCGCACACCGGCGGCGACCTCGAGGTCTACCTGCCGCGCGAGAACATCCTCTTCATGAGCGAGGCGTTCTCGAATCACGTCTTCCCGTCGATGTCCAACGGCTACCCGTCGGAGTGGGTGGCGACGTTGAAGAAGGCCGAATCGATGCAGGCGCGGATCTATGTGCCGGCGCACGGCTTCGTCGACGAGCCGGAGGTGCTGCGCGAGGAGCTGCGCGATTTCCGCTTCGCGATCGAGCGCATCATCGTTCAAGGGCGCCGGCTGCACGAGCAGAAGATGCCGCTCGAGCGCGCGCTGCTCGCGGCCGACTTCGGGCGCTACGAGGAGTGGACGCGCAAGGAGAACAACGCCCCCGGCGCGCTGAAGCGGGTCTACATGGAGTTGGACGGCCAGCTGCCGCCGCGGAAACCCTGACGCTACGGTCCAGCTTGGCGTAAGCCCGTTCGCGGCTCGAAATCGACGCCAATCGCGGATGGGTTATCCCGGCGCATACCGCGCCTCTCCGTCACGCCGGAGTGTGCAGCCGCCGCCGTCGTACGCCGGGCACGGCATATGCTGCCGGTTGCGTCCGGCGTGACCGCCCGCCCGCTGATCCTCATCGCCGGGATCTCCCGCGACGCCCGCGAGATGTACGAGGAATTCTTCGTGTGGTCGGGATGGGACGTCGCCCTCGCACCCAACAGCCTGATCGCGTTCGACCTCGCGGTGTCCCTTCAGCCCGACGTGATTGCCACCAGCGACCGCCTCCGGCCGCGCGACGGCCTGCTGCTTTGCGAGCAAATTCACGGCGATTCGCGGACGGCCCGCATCCCGGTCGTCATCCTGACGACCGCCGGCACGACGCTGGATCGCCAGCGAGCGCGGCTCGCCGGCTGCGCCACGCTCCTCCTTCAGCCGACGCTGCCCAGTTTGCTGCTGGCGGAAGTGCGGCGGCTGGTGGCGCGCGCGCGCCGATCGCGCCAGCGCGCTGAGGCGAGCGCCAGGCGGCCGCCTGTGAAGCGGCGTTCACACGCCGGTAGCTGACGCGGGCGATACAATCGAAAACATTTCGTGCAGTGAGTCGCGTCGCCGTCAATGGATGTGCTAGGCTGTGCCGCCTGCCGGCGCCGGTGCCGGCGATATAGATCCCTCTTCCCCTCCAAAAGGAGACGAATGTCGAAGCAGCAGATGGTTTTGCAGGCCCTCCTCCTCACAGCGGCGGCGGCGCTCGTGTCGTCGTGCGACGAGAAGCTCTCGACCATTGCCGGGCCGACGCCCAACCTGACGCCGAACTTTGCGACCATCCAGAGCGAAGTGTTCGAGAAGGCCGACAGCGCCGGCCGCCCCGCGTGCACCAACTGTCACACCAATGTCGGGCGCAATCCGGCCGCCGGCCTCAACCTCACTCATGATGTCGCGTACGACCAGCTCGTCAACCGCCCGGCGCAGAACAAGGCTGGCGCGGTTCGCGTAATCCCCGGCGACCCCGACAACAGCTACGTGATCCAGAAGCTGGAAGGCAAGCCGGGCATCGTCGGCCAGCGGATGCCGTTCAATGGCGGCCCCTTCCTGACCGACGGGCAGATGTTGTTCCTCCGCCGCTGGATTGCCAACGGCGCGACGCGATAGTCCAACCGCTTTTTCTTTCGATTGGAGACGATGTGACTCGTGTCTTGAGTGGCTGGACCGCTCTGTCCGCCCTGTTGCTGCTGCTGCTCGTCCCCGTTCCTGCGCGCGCGCAAGCGAACGACGACCCGGCCACGCTGAAGCCGGCCGAGCCCGATTTCACGCTGGTCGGGCTGCCGACCTCGCTGCGGCTGCCGACCTTCCGCAGCTCGTTTCGCGTCACCCACCGCTTCACCCGCCCGTTGAACGACGACTTCGGCGACGTCTTCGCCGATTTCTTCGGCATCGACTCGGGCGCGATCATCGGCCTCGAGTACCGCTTCGGGATCGTCAAGAACGGGCAGGTCGGCATCCTGCGCCAGAACAGCAAGACGATTCAGTTCCTCGGCCAGTACAGCGTGCTCCGCCAGAGCGCCGGCGCGCCGGTGGACGTGTCCGCGATCGCGACCATCGAGGGCACCAACAACTTCAAGGACAGCTACTCGCCGGCGATCGGCGCGATCCTCTCGCGGACGATCGGCGAAGTGGCGGCGTTCTACCTCGAGCCGATCTGGGTGAACAACACCAGCACGCTGCCGAAGGACCTGGTGGACGAGAACGACACCTTCATGGTCGGCGTCGGCGCGCGCATCCGCGTGCGGCCGACCGTCTATATCGTCGGCGAGGTGGCGCCGCGCAGCGGCAACAAGGACGTCGTGCCCGGGCAGGAGGGCGTGATGCACGGGTCGTTCGCGATCGAGAAGCGCGCCGGCGCGCACATGTTCCAGCTGAACTTCTCCAACGCCTTCGGCACGACGATGGCGAACATCGCGCGCGGCGGCGGCGCCGGCAACGACTGGTATCTGGGGTTCAACATCACTCGGAAGTTCTTCTGAGAACGAGCGGCTCTCGTAGCGCAGGCCTTCAGGCCTGCCCACCGCCGCGCGGGCAGCCCTGAAGGGCTGCGCTACGCGTCTACGCCGGGCAGGTGCGCTTGACGATCTGATCGCGCTTCTGCTTGAACGCGTCGACCCACTGATCGACGGTGGCGGCGCGCACGTTCTCGGTCTTGCGCTCGGCGAAGCGCGCCGTCTCGAACAGATCGCGCAGCTGGCGGTCGGAGAGCTGCAGCAGCAGGTCGGCGAGGAACTTCCGCCCCGCCTCGCCGACGTGCGGGTTCTCCATGCTGCCGCTCTGCGACGGCGCCAGGTTGCCGATGCACGACGGGACATCCAGCCAGACCGGCACTTCGGACCACGCCTCGTAGTTGACGCTGCCGGTGGTGCCGCGGTTGAACAGGTT
>Ga0207708_10002601_pt1 | contig 13276 bp, 9 predicted proteins | sample KBSK5101metaG_FD_184340 | JGI IMG/M metagenome (GOLD analysis project Ga0207708, IMG submission 184340) | Corn, switchgrass and miscanthus rhizosphere microbial communities from Kellogg Biological Station, Michigan, USA - KBS K5-10-1 metaG... | ecosystem: Host-associated > Plants > Roots >...
GCTGGGCGCGTCGGTGGCGCTGGGCGGCGCCGGCGATCGCACCGTCAACGAGATCGCCGCGGGCGAGGTGACGGGAGAGTCGGCGCTGTTCCTCACCGGCGGGCGGCGCGTGGCGACGCTGACGGCGCTGGAACCGTCGGCGGCGCTGGTGCTGCGGCGCGAGCTGTTCCTTTCGGGTACGCCAAACCCGGCGCTGGTCGCGCTCGAGTCCCACATCCTGGCCGGACTGGCTCGCCGCATCGAACGGACCGACGCCCAGATCGTCGAGGCGTGGCGAGCGGCCTCGGCCGGCGGCGGATCGGCCGCACGCGCGGGTCTGCTGTCGCTGCTCGGGAGGACGTCGTGAGCGCCCCGGATCTGAACCGCCACGCCCAGCGGCTGCTCATGGCGCACGCGCTCGCCGACGCCGATCCGGCGCCGCTGGCAGGTCTGCTCGCGCGCTGCAGCGAACGCCGGCTGGCGACCGGACACCCGCTGTTCGAGGAGGGCGAGGATGGGGGCGACATCAACTTCCTCCTCGAGGGGCGCGTGGCGGTCATCAGGAAAGATCCGACGGGGAACAATCGTGAGATCGGCTTCTGGTTCGCGCCCGCGGTGGTCGGCGGGCTCGCGGCGGTCGAAGGGGCGCGCCGCTCGGCGTCGTGCATGGCCGGCGCCCCGTCGGTCGTCGCCACCATGCCGGCGGCCGTCGTGCGGGAGGTGCTGGCCGACCCCGGGCCGGCCGGCGCGCAGCTCCGGTTCATCCTGCTCGCGGCGTTCACCGAGGTGCTCGCCACCATGACCAAGCACCTGCGGGAGATGCTGACCGAGCCGCCCGACACGCCTGCGCCCGACATCGATCGCCTGCTGGCGCTGCTCCACGGCGCCAAGCGCTAACGCGAACGTCGCCCGAAAGCGGCGTGCCCTCACCCTAACCCTCTCCCGCAAGCGGGAGAGGGGACCGGATCCGACCTTGCCTCTCCCGCTTGCGGGAGAGGCCGGCGCCGCAGGCGCCGGGTGAGGGCGCCGAGCAGGTTGCGGCGAGCTACCAGCCGAGCTTGGCTTTCAATTCGGTGACCAGCAGGTCCGCCATGATCATGTTCTCGGCGACGTTCGGGTGGTACTGGCAGGCGGCCTTGTCCGACGTCTGCGGCGGGATCTGGTTGAAGAACTCGACGTTCGTGTCGCCGGCGGCGATACGCGCGTCGACGGCCGCCTTGATGTGCGCGTTGATCGCCGCGGCCTCGCCGCTGCTGAGCAGGGGGGCGACGAAGCCGATGATGAACGTGTGCGGGTAATAGGCGCGGATGGTCTCGAGCAGCGTGCGGTAGGTGTCGCGGAACGGCATGCCCGGATCGCCCTTGCTGTTGCTGATGTCGTTCGTGCCCAGGTTGATGATCACGGCCTGCGGCTCGACGTGGAAGTCCCACACCGGCGTCGTCGCGTTCGCCACCGCGCGCGTGTAGACCATCGGCATCGTGCCGATCATGTCGCCGCCGTAGTTGCGGATGATGCCGCGGCCCGATCCGGCGATGGTGCTCACCTCGGCGTTGAGCGCGCGCGCCGCGATCGCCCCGTAGGTGTCCCAGTGGCTCTCGGTCGGGTAGCAGTCGGCGTCGCCGTTCTTGCCGAGGTTGCCGTAGCCGCAGCTGATCGAATCGCCGATCACCTCGATCAGCCGATTCGCGCCGGCGGGCGGATCCATCAGCGCGCCGTCAGCGACGGTGAGACCCATCAGCCGCGCCTCGCCCTGCGGGCCCTCCGTCTGCCGGTACACCTCGACGGTGTGCACGTCGGCGGACAGGCCGGTCGCGAGCATGTACGTCGCCGTGCCGCTCGTCGCGGTGAAGGGCGCCTGCGGCGCGCCGTCGACCACCGTCTTGAAGATCGCGGACGTCCCCGTGATCTGCAGCGAGGCCGCCAGCGCCGTGCCCGAGAAGCGCGCCACGAACCCCGTGCCTGACCACGAGAAGCGCGGCTGCGCGGCGTTGGTCGTGTCGACGCGGCCGAACCAGCGCACGCCCGCCGCGACGACGCCCGCCGGGGGCGGCACCGGGTTGTTGACGATCGTCTCGGTGGCGCCGGCGTCGGTTCCGCCGGTATCGGCGGCGTCGTGGTCGTTGGCGTCGAGGCCCATGTAATTCGGGTCAGACGCGCAGCCCGCGACCGCCGCGATCGCGGCCGCCATCGTCAATCTTTGCAGCATGAGTCCTCGCATTTACGGCGACAGCGTCAGCGTTTGCGCATCCAGCGCGATCTCGTAGTAGCCGTGCGGATCCCAGGTCAGCGGCGCGCCGTTCTGCGACAGCGTGCCGCCGTCGACGGTGACGCGCAGGTTCCGTCCCGGCGGAAAATGCGCCGGCAGCGTCCAGGTCCAGGTCTGGCCGCCGCCCGACGTAGCCGGCTGCGCCGCCGCGACGACCTTCTGCCCGCGCCAGTAGGCGCCGATGTTCACGGTCGAATCGATCCAGACGTCGCTCAGCGACTTCGCGTGCGCGACGCTGTCGGAGATCACCGAGATGTCGATGGGCGCGTACCAGATCTGCGACGTCGGCGCGATGGTGTGGATCAGGAAGATCAGCCAGCGGCCCTGCGTCTCGGCGCTGTCGATCTGCGCGTTGAACATCGCGGCGGTCTCGCCTTCGACCGCGCCGTGGCAGGGCAGGTTGAACGGATCATACGTGCTGTTGGCGGGTATGTTGCCGCTCTGGACGCCGCGGTTGATGAAGAAGCGCGACATGGCGGGCGCGTCCCAGCCGGTGTCGCCGTACGGGCTGGCGGACGTCCAGACCGCGCCCTGCCCGAGGCGGGTGATGATGTAGTTGGTGCACTCGTCGAACTCGGCGTCGACGCTGGCCAGCGGGTTGGTGCACATCGTGAGGTCGGCGCGGCAGTGGTGGACCGTGTGGTTGCCGATCTCGTGGCCGTCGATCACCGCCTGCTTGAACGTCGCCTCGATGTTGCTGCTGCTGCTGTTGATGTAGAAGGTCATGCGCACGCCCAACGCCTGCAGCTCGGCGTAGTGCTCGACCTGCGACGGCTGCGCGTCGTCGAACGTGTACGTGACGGCGGACTTGAAGCCGGCCCAGTCGAGGATCTTCAGGTTGCCGGGTGTGCCGGACGGCGGCGGCAAGTTGTCGGGACCCGGGGGAACGGGAAGGCCGGGGCCGGGCGCGATGTTGCCGGTGCCGCCGGTACCGCCGCTGCTGCCGCCGGTGCCACCGCCGCCGCCGCCGCCGCTGCTGCCGCCGGTGCCGGCGCTTCCACCGCCGTCGTTCTTGTACGCGGGATCCGCGGCGCAGCCGGCGCCCGCGAGCAGCAGGGCGAAAGCGAAGCGACAGGTATCAATGGAGGCGAAGCGAGGCACGAAAGGTAATCTCGAGTTTTTCATTATGGCACCTGAGTGAGCAACGAGATCTTCCAGGGGATCTGCGAGTATTCGAGGCTGGTGGTCGCGGGATCCGCGCCCTGATAGAGGAGCTGAAGGTTGGTCGGGTCGATCTCCAGCTTCTGATCGTAGCCGTTGCGGATCAGCTCGCCGTGGCTGATGTCGGCCGTCCAGGCGGTGCCGGCCGTGAACGTGACGTTCGTCTTGCCGGCGAACGGATTCGTCCAGTCCGCCGCCAGCGGGGTCCAGACGCCGTCCAGGCTGGACGACACGAACGATCGAAAGAAGCGGTTGCCGCTCGGACCGAACGCCTCGACCAGCGTGAGGTACGCGTCCTTGCCCTTGATGTGATAGGTCATGCCGCCTTCGAACACCGTCTCCTTCACGCCCTGGATCGCGACGACCGCGTCGCCGAAGCCGGACGGGAAGTCGGTGAGCTTCGTCTGGCTGCGGAACATCTCGCCGTCGTCGTCGGTGAAGAACAGGTGGCAGTTGACGTCGTCGCAGATGACGAAGAAATCCAGCCAGCCGCCGGCGCCCTTGTTCGCGGTCACGCCCGGCGGCTCGCCGCCGGGGAAGAAGTCCACGGGCCGGGTCCACGCCGCGGGCTTGGTGATGTCGTCGTTGGTCGAGTACTGCGGCTGGCCCGACTGGAAGACGAGGTACCACTTCGACTGCGGCGCGAAGTAGAAGACCTGCGGCGCCGCGTGATAGCCGCCGAGCGCGGGCGGGTTGTTGTCCAGGTAGAAAAGCGGCGCGGCGTCGGCTTGCGGCCAGTCGGTGAACGTCAGGTAGACGATGCTCCAGCCGCCGCTGGTGTTGGCGGTGGTGGCGAACACGTGCCAGCGGCCGTCGACGAACACGACCGACGGATCCTTGAGCGACACGATCGGGTGCGTCGCGTCCTGCTTGGCCGTGATCAGCGGCCCGGGCGACGTCCACTTGAAGGACGTGGGCAATCCGGAGTCGACCGGCGGCGGCGCGCCGCCCGTGCCGGCCGATCCGCCGCTGCCGGTGCTGCCTCCGTTACTGCTTCCGCCCGTGCCGCTCATCCGCTTGTAGTCGGGATCCTTCGCGCACGCGATCGCCAGCAGCATGGCGATGGAGGCGATCGAACGGCGCGCAGCGCGTGACATCCCGGCCGGCATGGAGTCTGTTCATCGCACACGCCGTTCAACTTTCGAACAGGCGAAACGCGATGTCTCATATCCGTCCCGCGACATCGCATATCCCGTCGCTGACGGGATGCTTGTGGACTGCGCGGCGTCCGTGGAGACTCAAACTTCTGCGATGACGAAATTACGCGCTTCGTTAGCGCTGGCTTTGATCGCCGCCGTGCTGTCTGCGTGCGGTTCGAACGATTCCGCAACCGACGATGCGGGCGCCGCCGGAACAACGGGCGCGGCGGGAACGACGGGCGTCGCGGGAACGACGGGCGCTGCGGGAACGACGGGCGTCGCGGGAACGACGGGCGTCGCGGGAACGACCGGCGCGGCGGGGACGACGGGCGTCGCGGGAACGACGGGCAGCGGCGGGCGCGGTGGTACGACCGGCAGCGGCGGCAGCGGCGGCTCGCCAGGCGGGTTGCCGCAGCTCACCGTGACCGGCAACAAGCTGCAGGACCCGAGCGGCAAGACGATCGTCCTCCGTGGCTCGTCGCTGATCGACATCGGCGCCCTCTACGCCTACAACGGGAACAGCGCGGCCGGCATCACCGCGCGGATGGACAAGGTCGCCGCCGCCGGCGTGCAGGGACACGTCGTGCGCCTGCCCGTCTACCCGAAGATCTCGTACAACGGCGGCGGCGCGTATTGCTCGCCGATGCCGTATCCGGTCGGCACCGGTCCGACCGCGAGCTGCACGCCGACGACGCCGCTCTCCGCCGCCGACTACGTCAGCCGCGTGCTGCGTCCCGCGATCGACTACGCGCGCGGCAAGAATCTGTACGTCATCATCGACTACCACCAGATCGACAACGCCGTCAGCGGCACGTCGGCCGCCGACGCGACGACGTTCTGGACCGACGTCGCCGCGCAGTTCGCCAGTTACACGAACGTCCTCTACGAACCGTTCAACGAACCGATCGACGCCAGCGCGTCGTGGGCGACGTTCAAGCCAGTCGCGCAGGGATGGATCAACGCCATCCGCGCCAAGGCACCGAACAACGTCATCATCGTGCCGTCGATGTCGTGGTGCCAGAAGCCGGGCGACGCGACGGCCAGCCCACCGACGGGAACGAACCTCATGTACACGGCCCACATCTATCCCGGCAACTGGAACCAGACGTTCCAGAACCAGGTCGCCGCCGCGGTCGGGCGCGCGCCGGTGTTCATCACGGAGTGGGGCTACATCATCTCGAACCAGACCGGCGTGCCCAACACCACCTCGACCACGTGGGGCACCAGCTTGCGGTCCGTCGTCGACGGCAACGGCGCCAGCTGGATCGCCTGGGTGACCGACAACGCGTGGACGCCGAACATGTTCACCGACACCGCGCTCACGCAGCTGACTGACTTTGGAACGCTGACGAAGACCTGGCTGGCGGCGACCAACAGTAACTAGCCGCGCGACGCGCGGGTCTGCCGCTACATTAGTAATGGTCGTGGTGCGAGTGCGACAATCGGGGCGTGACGCCGGCAGCGCGCGAACGTAGACTCTCGTCGCCGTGAAAGTTTCAACCTACGGCGCAACGCTCGCGGCGCTGCTGCTCTTGCCCGCGCTCGGCTGCGGCGGCAGCGTGGCCGCGCCCATGACCTGCTTCGGCGCGAACGTGATCGCGAACGAGAGCAACGACTACAGGTTCACCAGCACCATCACGCTGCCACCCGTCACCGTCGCGCCGATGACGAACCTGACCTTCGATTGGGGCGCGCTGACGAAGGACTTCCGCGGCCGCCCGCTGAACCCGGCCGCCGATCTCGGGACGGCGCTGATGATGATGTGGAACATTCCGCGCGCGCAATTCGAGACCGATCTGAACGACGACGACCTCTACACCGCGGACCTGGTCGTGTCGCCGCCGCTGAACCTTCCCCTCGCTGGTACGACGTCCGGCCGGCTGTTCGATTTCCTGGCCAACGGGACCGCCGTGACGGAGGCGATGTTCAAGCAGTACTTCGACGCGGGAAAGTACACGCCCGCCAACTCCACGTTCATCGTCGCGGTGCAGGGCGGCATGGACATCGGCCGGGACATCCGGATGCTCCAGGCGTTCAACATCGACACCACCTCGACCGTCACGAACGTCTCGCTGACCGACACGTCGACGCAGCTGACGTATTCGGCAAACCTGCACGACCTGGGGATCACCGGCGTGACGGGCGGAACCGCGGCGTTGACGCTCGACTGGTCGATGATGAAGACCAACGCGCTCGGTCACCCGTTCACGGAGGCCTACGTCACCAGCGCCGTCGTGGGTCACTACACGCAGACGCCCGGCCAGTTGGAAGCGTCGTTCCTCAACCTGGACGGAATCGCCGCCGCGACCTATCGCGCCAACATCGAGTCGGGCTCGGTCCTCGATTTCACGCAGCTCAAGGACGACAACGGCGCGGCGTTTCCCGGGATCGACGGCGAGGGCACGTGGATGGTCGGACTGATCTGCGGCAACTGCCGCAATCCCGCGCCCTGGTACATGACGATTCTGAAGCCCTGCGAAAAATAACGCGTGGGGAGCCGCCGAGCTTTGCTCGGCGCGCACCATCGTGGGGGGTTCGGGACCCTTTGAGGGTCCCGACTCAAATAAAGTCGACGGCGCGCACGCCGACCCGGCTCTAACGGCCGGAGGTCCCATGCGACGCACCTCGACAGGATTCGCCGCAGTCTGCGGTTCGCTGGTTGCTGTTGCCCTCGGTTGCGGGGGCGGCGGAAGCAGCTCGACCGGATCAGCAGGCAGCACAGGAACGGCGGGCGTTACGGGAACTGCAGGCACCACGGGAACCGCAGGCAGCACGGGAACGGCGGGCGCGAGCGGCGGCGCCGGCGGCAGCGGTGGCTCGGCTGCCTGCTCGATCACCGCGTCGTCCTCGCTCAGCACGAAGATCGCGACGGTCGGCATCGTCACCTGGTCGACCGATCTCGCCGGCGTGAAGTCGGCGAAGATCGACTTCGGTCTCACTACCTCGTACGGCATGACGGCGCCGGTCGACCTCGCGCAGGCCAGCTACCGCACGCTGCTGCTGGGGATGAAGGCGTCGCGCATGTACCACTACCGGATCACCGCGACCAGCGACGGCGGCAGCTGCCAGAGCCAGGACTACACCGTGATGACCGGCCCGCTCGCCAACGGCCTGGTGAAGCCGATGGTGACGACCAACAACGCCGCCGCGCTGGCGGGCGGCTTCCTGCTCACGGGACAGTACGTGGCGAACGCGGGCGGCACCACGCCCGCGTACATCCTCGACACCGACGGTGACATCGTCTGGTGGTTCAACGTCGTCGACTACGTCACCGGCGTGGTGATGGACTACGCCGGGACGCACATGTGGATCAACAACCACCCGCCCAACCTGCGGGACGCGAAGGTCCACCGGGTGACGATGGACGGGCTGATGGACGAGAACCTCACGGACCAGTTCACGGAGCTCTCCCACCAGCTGACCGTGCTGCCCGACGAGACGGTCGCGTTCTACGCCGCCGACGGTTCGGCCGAGGGCTGCAGCGACATCAAGGAATGGAAGAACGGCACGGTGAGGACGCTCGCCAACTCGCAGCGCGCGCTGGGCACGACGGGCCCGTGCCACGTCAACTACATCACGTACTCGCCGCCCGACGACACGTTGATCTATTCCGACCACATTCACTGCGCGGTCGCCAAGATCCGGCGGACCGACGGATCGGTCGTCTGGATCCTGAACGGCCAGACGAAGACCTTCACCGGCTTCACCTGGAAGGGCAGCGAGCACGGCATCCACGTGCTCGGGCTAGACGACTTCCTCATCTTCAACAACAACAGCTTGATGGTCGCGGGCAGCAATCAGCCCGGAGGCACCGGCGACGGTTCGATCGCGCAGGAGATCAAGCTCGATCTCACCGCCAAGACCGTCAGCCAGATCTGGTCCTACAAGGCGACCGGCATGGCGTACCAGACCGACGTGATGGGTGACCTGCAGCGCCTCGCGAACGGCAACATCGTCATCGCCTACGGCGGCAAGGGGATCATCCAGGAGATCACCGCCAACGGGACCGTCCTGCAGGAGATGCGGACGACCACGAACTTCGGCTACATCACGAAGCGGGCCACGCTCTACGGGCCGCCGCCGCGGTGAGGCAGAGAGAACAGGAACGCTCTGTGCCTTCCTGTTGAATTCTCATTTCCTGCCACCTCTCATTTTTGGTCACGAGGTAGGTGCAGGTGAGTCCGTGTCGGCCGCGTTTGTCGACGGGTTGTTCTCACAAATGACAACTTCTCATTCTTTGCGGCAATTGTGATCCGGGTGCGTAGGTGAGGGGATAGCACCGTTGTAGTCCTCCCCTTCTCACGGGCGCGGCGGGTACCGGGGCAACCACCGACCACGGAGCCACATGAGAATCCAACGAGATGCGTGCGCCGTCGTCCTGGCTGCGGGGCTGCTGGCGGGTTGTAACGGGACGTTCGGCGACGTGAGCTCGGGTGCCGCCGGTTCCGCGGCGGGGGCAGGCCCCGGTACGGGGAACAGCGCCGGCTCCGGATCGGCCGGGACGGGCGGCGGCAATCCCGGCACGGGAAACGCCGCTGGAGCGGCCGGGAGCAGCACCGGCGTGGCGGGCACCGGCGGTACCGCGCCGCCTTCCTCGAGCATGCTGGACCTGAGCGGGACGCCCAAGTTCTACCGCGCGATCCGGCTCTCGAACACGCAGTGGGCCCAGGCCATCCAGACGCTGCTCAACGTTCCGTCAGGCGGGCTGGAATCGGCTTTCGAATCGCCCGCCACCGGCCTGACGGACTTTACGAACAACGAGATGGTTCTGGGCTTCGACGCGCGCAATTGGTCGGATTTCCAGTCGGCCGCCGAGACGCTCGCCGCGCAGGTGACCGCGACCGACGCCGCGCTCACCAAGGTCTACAGCGGCACGGACCCGGCCGGGTTCATCTCGACGGTCGGCCGCCGCGCCTACCGCCGCCCGCTGACGACGGCCGAGCAAGCGACGTACATGACGCTCTACAACCAGGGCTCGTCGCTGATGGGAACGCGCAGCACGTTCGCCAAGGGCGCGTCGCTGGTCCTCCGCGCGATGCTGCAGTCCCCGTATTTCCTGTACCGGACCGAGCTCGGCGCGAAGGGCGCGCCGCTGAGCAGCTACGAGATGGCGGCGAAGCTCTCGCTGTGGCTGCGCGGAACGGGCCCGGACGACAAGACGCTGGATCTGGCGGCGGGCACCGGCAAGCTCGACACCGCGGACGGCGCCGCGGCGCTCGCCACCACGATGGTGGGCGAGGCGGCGGCCACGACCGCCATGCGCCAGTTCCACGGCGAGTGGCTGCACTTCTCCGAATACGCCGACATCTTCAAGGTGAACGTTCCGACTTACAAGGAGTCGCTGAACGTCGAGTATCAGGAGTCGTCGTATCGGTTCTTCGACAACATCTTCACGCAGGGCCTGGGCCTCAAAGACGTGCTGCTGTCGACGAAGGGCTTCTACGGCCCCGGGATGGCGGCGCTCTACGGTGTGACGGCACCGGCGAGCGGCAGTTACGCGCAGAGTGATCTGGGATCGAAGCGCGTCGGCTTCTTCTCCCAGCTCGCCTACCTGACGCTCAACGGGCACAACGACGAGCCGAGCTCGATCAAGCGCGGCGCGACGCTGAACCTCGACGCCCTGTGCGCGACGCTGGGTCCGCCGGCGGCGGTGATCCCGGATATCCCGCCGCTCCAGCCTGGCCAGACCAACCGACAGCGCATCGACACGTTGACCGGAACGTGCGGCCAGAGCTGCCACAACGACATGATCAACCCGCTCGGATTCGCGTTCGAGCACTTCGACGGGATGGGGCAGTGGCGCGACACCGAGAACGGCGGCCTGACCATCGACTCGAGCGGTTCGTACACGTTTGCCGACGGCGTCACGCGGACCTGGACCGATGCCGCCTCGCTGATGCAGGTCCTGGCCTCGACGCCGCAGACGTACACCTGCTTTGCGAAGAAGCTCGCCAGCTTCGGGTTGCAGCGCACCGTGACCCCGAACGACATGCCGCTGCTGACGGCGATGACGTCGGCGGGCATGGCGACCGGTACCAGCTCGGAAAAGCAGCTCATCATCCAGCTCGTCAGGAGCGACGCGTTCCGCACCCACGGAGGTCCCTAGTGATGCGCGACCCTAAGGATATCGCTCGGCCCGTCGTCGACCCGGAGACGGGGAGGCTGCAAGGCTTCCGGTTGTCCCAGGAGGGCGTGCGGAAGAACGCCATCAACCGGCGCGCGTTCCTGCGCGGCGCCGGCACGGTCGCCATCGGACTCCCCTTCCTGGAGGGTCTGCCCGAGCGATCTGCGTGGGCGGCTGGCTCGGCGCCGGTCTTCACGATGTTCATCGTCGGTTCGTGCGGGGTCGTCGGAGAGAGCTTCCTGCCCGACGCGACCGGCGCGCTGACGACGTCGGGGCTCGCCGGGATGACGACCAAGGCGGTGAGCGCCCTGTCGGCGCACGCGCCGAACCTGACGATGCTCAAGCAGATCAACTGGCCGCAGAACGTGAAATCTTGCGGTCACGCGGAGGGCCTCTGCCAGGCGCTGACCGCGATCGTTCCAGGCTCGACGGGTCACGGCGCCTATTCCGGTGGACTCTCGGCGGACGTCGCGATCGGCAAGGCGGTGAACCCGACGGGCGTCGATCCGATCATTCTCTATTCGGCGGCGAAGGGCGCTTACATCGCAGACCGGATCTCGTGGCGGGGCGCGGGCGCCGACCAGCTGCGCACGGGCGACCAGAACCCGTACACGCTGTTCTCGAAGCTCGTGGGGCTGACCAACACGACCTCGACCGGCACCGGCGGAACCGGTGGGATGACGGTCGATCCGGTCGCCGCGGAGCTGGCCGCCACGCGCAAGAGCGTGAACGACCTGGTGCGCGCCGAGCTGAACACCCTCAAGGCGAACTCCGCGCTCAGCGCGGACGATCGGGCGCGGCTGGACTTGCACTTCACGTGCATCCGCGACCTCGAAGTGTCGATGGGGAACGCCGGCATGATGTGCACGCAGACCGGCCTCGACACGACGACGCTGAACTCCTACAAGAGCGGCTTCTCCTTCAAGACCGACGGCATGATCGAGAAGGTCACGTTGATGCACATGCAGGTGGTGGCGCTGGCGTTCGCGTGCAACTACAACCGCGTCGCGGCTCTGCAGTGGGGCGACGGCACCGATGGAACGCATTACAGCACCCCCTCCGCCACCGCCCTCGGCACCTGGTCGTTTCACCAGCTCTCCCACCGCGTCATGAGCGACGGCGCCACCGGGAACGATCCGACCGCGAAGAAGGCGCACGCCGAGATCGACGTGGTCCGCATGCAGACGCTCGCAAAAGGGCTGGATGCGTTCGCCGCCCGCGGCCTCGCGAGCAACTCCATGGTGATGATGACGTTCCACATCTCCGACGGGCCGAGCCACAGCGGCATGAACGTGCCCCACATCATCTGGGGCAACGGCGGCGGGTTCCTCAAGACGGGTCAGTTCATCGACGCCGGCAAGGTGACCAACAACAAGCTGCTCAACACGCTCATCACCGCGGCGGTCCGCGACAAGAGCACGGCGACCGTCGATTTCGGCAAGGGAACGGGCACCGGAATGATCACCACGATGCTCGCCTAGGAATATAGAGGTGATGAAACGACGCGAAGCGGGCCTGACAGGTCTGGTGCTGGTGCTGGTGGTGGCGGTTGGCTGCGCGACGAGCGAGCCGGGTGGAACCACCACGCCGGGCAGCGCGGGGACGAGCGGTCAAGCGGGGACGACCGGCCAGGCGGGGACGAGCGGTCAAGCGGGGACGACCGGCCAGGCAGGGACGAGCGGCCAGGCCGGAATCACGGGCCAGGCGGGCACGACCGGCCAGGCCGGCACGACCGGCGCCGCCGGCACGACGGGCACTGCGGGCACGACGGGTAGCGCAGGAACGACGGGCCAGGCCGGCAGCAGTGGGATGGCGGGACGCGGTGGCAGCGCCGGCACCGGAGCCGGCGGGAGCGCGGCCGGCGGCCGTGGAGGCGGCTCGGCGGGGACGACAGGCGCCGGCGGGTCGGGCGGCGGCGGCTCTGCCGCCGTACCCAGCGCAGGCTGCGGCAAGGCCGGTCGTCCGAGCGGAGGCAAGGTGACGGTCACCAACGACCACATCTACGATTTCCCAGCCAGCTACGACGGGAACAAGCCCTTCCCGCTGCTGATCGGCTTCCACGCCGCGAGCAATCCGATCGATCAGATCGAAGGCATGACGAACAACACCGAGTTCGCGACGAACTACGTCCGCGCGTTCCCGAAGAGCGCGGGCAGTGAATGGGTCTACAACACCGACCTGAGCCCCAAGGTCTACAAGCTGTACGACGACCTGCTCGCGAACTACTGCATCGACACCAGCCGCGTCTTCGCCACCGGTCACAGCTCGGGCGCCCAGATGATCACGCAGATCCTGACCCACAGCGACGCCGCCGCGCATGTGAAGTTCAAGGCCGTTGCGCCTGTCGCCTCGTCGAACTACGGCGCCATCGTCGTCCCGATCCCCGTCATGTACATCCAGGGAAAGATGGATATGGTGCGCAACAGCGACGGCGCCGACGTCGTCATGCGTTTCAGGACCGCGAACATGTGCGCCTCGACGTCGATGCCGTTTACGCAGGTGCCGGCCTGTACGAGCAGCGGCGTCCAGGTGAACGCCGGCTGCATCAAGTACGACGGCTGCTCGGTGCCGACCATCTGGTGCTCGCACAACGATCCCCAGTACAGC
>Ga0207708_10002603_pt1 | contig 13273 bp, 8 predicted proteins | sample KBSK5101metaG_FD_184340 | JGI IMG/M metagenome (GOLD analysis project Ga0207708, IMG submission 184340) | Corn, switchgrass and miscanthus rhizosphere microbial communities from Kellogg Biological Station, Michigan, USA - KBS K5-10-1 metaG... | ecosystem: Host-associated > Plants > Roots >...
AGGGGCGCGGCTTGAGCGGCCGGGCGCGGCGGACCTCGCCCGGCATGCGATAACGGGCCTTCCCGGCGTCGAGCACACGCTCGCCGTCCGCGGTGATCTCGTAATAGCGCCGCGGCGGGCGCTGCTCGGCGCGCGCAGTGGCGGCGTCCTCCCAGTCGGCGCGCACGAGGCCCTCGTGTTCGAGCCGGCGCAGCAGCGGATAGACCGTGCCGCTCGGGAGCCCGGTGGCGTCCATGACGTCGAACCCGTAGTGGTGCCCGCGCGCCAGCGCCTGCAGGACCAGCGTGGTGGGCAGGGTCAGGTTCACAGGCAGGATTCTACATATGTAGAGTTCTATGTCAACGGGCAACCCGTCCCGCGTACCGTTCCTGTGACCCCGTCGCCTCCGGCCGCTCGTCATCGAGCGGACGCTCCTCTATCAACTGCCCGTCGCTCGCGGTGTGGAACGACACGACGATCCAGTCCGAGCCTGGCGCGACGACGGGACGGTGCCAGACGTGGACGGGGATCGTCAGCCAGCGCCCATCGGGAGCGTCCGCCGTCGCCAGCGGGTTCGATCGCCAGCGGCCGTCCGCCCACGTCTGCAGATCGGCGGCGCCGCGGAACGACATCACGCGCTGGATGCTGTTGGGGTGCCGTTCCGCCCCGGTCGTCGTCCCCGCGCGCAGCACGAACACCCAGCTCGAACGGATCTCGTCCGGCAGATCGTCATACGTGTCGAGCGGCACGGGTTCCCACGCCAGGCGCAGTTCGGCGTCACGCAGCAACGTCGCGCGCACCCGGCGCGTCACCGCGTCGAGGCGCCCCGCCGTGATCGCGCGCCATACCGCGCGATCGAGAACCGGAATCAGGGGATCGGCCAGCGTCGGCGCGTGGATGGACATGCGCCAGTGTGCGCGCGACATCCGTCCGGCACCATCGCCAATGTCGATTGGTCCCCCCCAACCACGCGAGGCAGGCGAATCGCGCTAATTCGATCTCAGCGCCGTCATCGGATCGACCGCCGTCGCGGTCCGCGCCGGAATCCACGCGGCCACGACCGCGACCCCGAGCAGCAGTCCCGCCGCCGCCGCAATCGTGACCGGATCGGCCGGCGCCACGCCGAACAGCAGGCCGGCGAGGAAGCGCGACAGCGGAATGGCGGCCGCGCCGCCGACCACGAGGCCGAGCACCGCCATCGTCACGCCTTCCCGGAGGATCATCCGCAGGATGCTGCCGCGCTCGGCGCCGAGCGCGAGGCGGATCCCGAGCTCGTTGGTGCGCTGACTGACCGAGAACGCCAGCACTCCGGCGACGCCGACCGTGGCGATGGCCAGCGCGAGCAGCGCGAACAGCCCGATCAGCGTCGCGTTCAGGCGCTGCGGCGCGATCGTCTCGTCGCGAATCTCCGCCAGCGTCTGCACGTGATCGATCGGACGGTCCGGATCGAGCTGGCGGATCGTCTCGACGATGCGCGGCGTCAGGCGATCGAAGGCGTCGGCCCGCACCAGGATCGTCGTCGGCACGAACGGCGCCTGCGTATCGGGCTGGTAGAGCGTGTGCAGCGGCGCCCGGGTCAGGCCGTCGGCGTGCGAGTCGGCCGCGATCCCGATGATCTCGGCTGGCGGCCCCCAGGTGTCGTCGTGCTGCTTCAGACTGAGATGGCGTCCGATCGGATTCTGATCCTTCAGGTAGTACCTGGCCATCGACTCGCTGAGAATGACGACCGGCGTGGAGCCGGGACGATCGGACGTGGCAAAGGCCCGGCCCACCTTGATGGGCGTGCCGACGGTCTTGAAGTAGTCGCGGCTGACCACGCGGGTCACGGTTTGCGGCGCGCTGGCGATCGCGTCGGCGTCGGCCCCCTCGATGCGGAGCTCCTGCTGCTGCGGAAACGACGCGGCGAGCGGCGCGGACGAGGCGATCGCCGCGGCCTGGACGCTCGACTCCGCGCCGAGCCGCTCGAGCGCGTCGCGCGCGAACTGCTGGCGGCGGCCGGGGGTCGGCTGGCGGAAGTCGGGCGCCTGCAGGCTCAGGACGTTGGCGAGGTTGAACCCCGGGTCGATCGCATAGAGCCGGTAGAGGCTGCGGGTCAGCAGGCCGGCGCCGATGAGCAGCATGAACGACGCGGCGAGCTGGCTCACGACGAGGACCCGCAGCGTCCGCCGGCGTCCCCGGCTGCCGGCCACCCGCCCGCCGCCGCCGGCCATCGCCTTCACCGGATCGCTGACGAACGTCAGCCGCGGCGCCCAGGCGAACAGCAGCGCCATCGCGATCGAGACCACCAGCGTGAAGCCGAGGACGCGGCCGTCGAGCGTGATTTCGCCGGTGCGGCTGGTGAACCGCGAGGTGTAGCGGATCAGCAGCGTGAGACCGGCGACCGCCAGGCCCAGGCCGAGCGCGCCGCCGAGGATCGAGAGGACGAGATTCTCCGCCAGCAGCTGGCGCCGGAGCACCCACGCGCGCGCGCCGAGCGCGGTGCGGACCGCCAGCTCGCGCTCGCGCTGCACCAGCCTGGTCAGCGTCAAGTTGGCGACGTTCGCGCACGCGATGATCAGCACGAACACGGTCGTGACGAGCAGCACCATCAGCGTCGGCCGCGCCCTGGCCGTCAGCTCGTCCTTCCACGGCGTGACGATGGTGTCGAAGCCGCTCGCCTTCGGGTATTCGTCGGGGTAGGCGTCGTGGAGCCGGCCGGCGATCTGCCGCAGTTCCGCCTGCGCCGCCGCCGGCGTCGCGCCGGGCGCCAGCCGCGCGTAGACATCGGTCATCCGGTGCTGCCGCTGCTGCTGCATCGACGCGCCGAGGTAATGATCGTTGGCGGCGTAGTTGACGTAGAAGTCCTGCGCGCGCTGCGTGGCGTAATGCGAGCCGGGCGCGAGGACGCCGACGATCTGCGCTTTCTTGACGGTCAGATCGAGCAGCTGCCCGATCACGCCGGGATCGGCGCCGAACACCCGCTGCCAGTAGGCATGCGTCAGGACGACGACCGGCGGCGCCGTCCGGAGGTCGTCGGCCGGCAGCAGCAGGCGTCCCAGCTGGGGCCGGGCGCCGAGCATGGGAAAGAAGTTCGACGTGACGAGGCCGCCGGTGGCGCGGTGCGCGTTGCCGCGCCCGAGCACGTTGAACGTCCAGTCGCCGAACTCGACGAACTGGTCGATCGTCCGCGCCTCGCGCCGGTAGTCCGCCACTTCGACGAACGAGAAGCTGGTGTCGTCGACGCCCGCGGCCAGTTGCGCCTGGCGCAGATGCATGACCCGGTCCGCTCCCGGATACGGCAGCGGCCGCAGCAGGACGCCGTTGATCACGCTGAAGATCGCGGTATTGGCCCCGATGCCAAGCCCCAGCGTCAGGATGAAGGCGAGCGAGTAGCCCGCAGTGCGCGGCAGCGTCCGCAGCGCCAGGCGGATATCGTTGAACATATGGCGTTCTTCTTGTAGACCGTCTACAGCAAGGATATACGACAGGCGCCGCTGTTCTGGCAATCGTTTTCTCATCCCGCGGTTCGCCCCCGAGGCGCGACATGTGGGCACCCGGGAGTCGGGATAACATTGACGGGAGGACGATGGCGTTCGAATGGATCGCGGAACAACGCATTCGCGAAGCGCTGCAGTCGGGGGAGTTCGACGGCCTGCCTCATGCGGGCTCCCGAATCGATCTCGAGGAGTATTTCAGCCTGCCGACGCACCTGCGGATGGCGTGGTCGGTGCTGAAGAGCGCCCATTGCCTGCCGGCGGAGGTACTCCTCCTCAATGACGTCGCGCGTCTCGAGCGCGAGGTGGCCCAGGCCGCGCCCCAGCAGCGAGACCGGTTGGCGGCGGAGCTTCGCGCCGCCCGGTTGCGGCTGTCGCTGGCGCTGGAGCGGCTACAATCGGAATCACGCGCCCGTAGCTCAGTTGGATAGAGCACCGGCCTTCTAAGCCGGTGGCCGCAGGTTCGAGTCCTGCCGGGCGCGCCACCTCGCTTCGCGAGGTGGCTGCTCCCGGCTGTCCTACGGGAAGCGCCGCGACTCGCGTCGCTCGTCGCGAGCGGTTCCGAGTCCTGCCGGGCGCGCCAACCCTTCGCGGGCGACTGGAGCGTGCAGCGACGACTACACTCCTCGCGGAAGCTCGAGGGGACGCGCGCGGGCAAGTGTCACGCGTTCGGGAACTTGATCCGCACCCGCGCCTCGCCGAGCACGACTTCGTCGTCCGGCTGCAGCCGAACGCCACGCGTGCCACGAAAGACCGAAATCGTCTTTCCGCCGCGGATGATCGCGGTGCCGTGTTCGCTGGCGTCATCGTGCAATCGGAAGCGGCCGGTCGGCGGCTCGTAGGCGATGTGCGCATGCGTCCGCGAAACCGTCTCGTTGACCCGGCCCCCGCTTTCGGTGAACACCACGTGATTCGTCCGGATCAGCCGGTTGCGGTAGTCACGGACTTCCGCACCCCTCCCGATGTCGATACGCGGGGCCGCCAATGAATATGCCCATCGTTCCATCTCGCCGACCACGGCCCTGATCTCAATCGGCGCCGGCTGAGCATCGAGATCGCGGCGGTCGGTTTCTGGCCTGGCGATGCGTGCGAACTGCAGATCGAACCCGGGCACGTTCCAGCTCGCCTCGGCGGTATCGACGTACCGCACCTCGATGACGACGTCGACCGGCGAACATCCAGCAGACCGCAACCGGTCGAGGACTCTCGTCTGAAGGGGCGTGTCTCCCCCAAGGACCGCTTCGAGACGTCCACGCGCTTCGAGCGAGGGCGCCACGATCGACACCTCGACTCGATTGAATGGAAACACGCGCGCGCCGCGGCCGGTCGGCTCGATCCGCTGCTCGACGGCTTCGAGAATCGCGAGCAGGATTTCGAGCGGTTGCCGGCTGCGCGATGGAACGAGACCTTTCGCGACCTGGTCGAGGCGCCCCGCGATCGCCGATTCGAGCCGTCGCGCTCTTCCCAGAACGTCCATGTCAGCTCACTTCAGCAGTCCGGCATGCATGGCTGCGGTGACGATTTCGCCGGCAGCCGGCGCTGCACTGCCGCCGCCATACCCGGCGTTTTCGACGACGACGGCGAACGCGATTCGGCTGGCGGCGGGGCCGAACGGCGCAAAGCCGACGAACCATCCGTGCGACGGCTGGCGATCCAGCTGCGCCGTTCCGGTCTTGCCGGCGATCCGGCCGGGATGATTCCGGAGCACACGGCCCGTGCCGCTCAGCACGGCGTCGCGCATGTAGCTCGCGAGCAGGTGCGCGTCGCCGACGCTCACAAACGGACCGGCGCCCGCGGTCGCCGCTTCGTGCTGTTCACACCGCGCGTCGCGCAGCACGCCGTTCGACGCGATCGCGGCCGCGACGCGTGCCATCTTCAGCGGCGTCACGACGATGTCGCCCTGACCGTAGCCGATCTGCGGAAGCGTCTGGCGCACGCGCGCGACCACATCGGTCGCCGGCGTCAGGGAAACCCCGAGTCGGGCGGCGGTGTCGATCAGCGGCTGCGACCCGATCTTGACGGCGAGCTGCGCGAAGTATGCGTTGCACGAATGCACGAGACCGTCATGCACACCGATCGTCCCGTGCGGATTCGCATCGCGCACGTCGTCGCGAACCGGTCGGTTCCAGCCGCTGATTCTCGCTCCCACTCTTCCATCCGGCAGGCGCGCACAGGTGAAAGTGGTGCTGCGCGGATCGAGATGCTGCCGCAAGGCCGCTACTGCCGTCACCAGCTTGAACGCCGATCCAGGCGGGTAGAGGCCATAGCGCGCGCGATCCAGGAGCGCGTCGGTGGCGTTGTCCGCGCCGTCAGGCTTGGGGTAACTGACGCTCGCCAGCAGCTCGCCGCTGTCCGGATCGAGCACCACCGCCGCAGCCCTGCCTGCCGTCTTCTGTGCGTACGCCGCCACGATGCCCGCGGCGCGAAGCTGCAGCTCCGCATCGATCGTCAGGTGCACGTCGTGCGGCTGTCGAAAGCGTGCCCACGCGGCGTTCGCCGGATCGTATCGATGCCGCAGCGCCGGAAGGATGTCGCGGTAGTCGCGCTTGATCGTCACCATCGGCTGGCCGGCGGCGTTCGTCGTGCGCACGACTTCGGCCCGATCGTCGAAGCCGCGCAGCTGGCTCTCGGCATCGCGCTCCACGTACGACGCGTTGGGCGCGGTCCAGTTCACGCGGGTCCGCGCATCGCCGAGCAGATGAAACGCCGCGCCGCGCAGCGGGTAGCACCGTTCGCCCGACGCGGCACACGCCTCGTCGAGCGATACGCCAAGGCTGTCGTAGGCCTGCCGTGCGGCCGCGATCACGCGCCGATCGTCGGTCGCCAGCGGCAGGCCGCGGCGATCATAGATGGTGCCGCGCGGCATCAGGCGGACGATGTCGAGCACGCGCGGGTTGTAGACGAACCGTCGTCCCCCGTCGGCTTGAATGCCGAGATGGGGCCGGATCAGGTACTCGTCGGCGTGCAGGACCTGGACGTGGGCCGTCACGGCCAGAAGCGCCAGCGCACACACGGCAAGTGCCGATCCGAGGCACGAAACCGGAACGCGGAACGGCTCGAGATCGCCGGCCGGGTGACGGTCGGCGTGGATCGCGGTCAGCATGCCCAGCGCACAGAAGTTCGCGACCATCGCCGACCCGCCGTAGCTCAGAAATGGCGTCACCACGCCGGTGAGCGGCGTCACGCCGAGGATGCCGGACGCCATGATCAACACCGGCACGATCACAAACAGCGTGAGCGTGACGGCGAGGAAGAAACCGTAGTCGTTTCGCGCCAGCCTGCCGATGCGGAAGCCCCGCCAGGCGAGGAACGCGTACAACACGGCGGCGAGCAGCAGGCCGGCCGCACCGAGCTCTTCGCCGATGGCCCCGAGAATCAAGTCCGTATGGCCGGCCGGCAGGTAGCGCGTATCGCCGAGACCCAGTCCGGTGCCAAACGATCCTCCCGTCGCCAGAGCCCAGATTGCGTGCGCCGTCTGGTCGCCCCCGGACACGGCGTTGTCCCAAGGCGACTGCCACATGGCGATCCGCGCCGCCAGCGTCTGCGAGATCTGCCAGCGGTAGCCGAGATAAAACCCGAGGGCGAGAAGCCCGACGCCCGCGACCGCCATCCCGGGACGCCCGCGCGCGACGGCATAGGTCGCCAGAAACACGCAGCAGAGGAACAGCGCCGGGCCCAGATCTTTTTGCAGAAAGAAGAGCACCAGCGCGAGGCCGACGCCGGCGACGACCGGCATCACGTATTCGACGCGCGGCAGCGTGATCCACCGCGCCCATCGCGGACCGCTCCAGATCGGGCTGCCGATGGCCCGGAGTACTTCCCACCGGCGCGCAAAGAATCCCGCCAGGAACAGCGCGAGCAGCAGACGGATCGCTTCGATCGGCTGCACCGGACCGAGATTGACTTTCGCACCGCTGGTGCCCGGGCCGGACCCGAAGAGGATCAGCAGCACCGACAGCGACAACGCGCCGATGAGCGGCAGATAGCTCAAGGTGATGAATCCCGCGGCGCCGAAATCGACGAGCGATACTGCCATCATCACCGCCACGCCTGCCGCCGTGCTTTCGGCGAAGCGCACGAACGTCAGGCTGTCGCGCAAGGGATCGCCTCGGCTGAGGAGCATCGCGAACCCGATCGCCGTGATCAGATGCGCGACGGCGAACAGAAGGGGATCGGTTCGCATGCGCCGCACGCGCCAGAGGACCGTGGCCGCCTGAAAGGCGAGAAGATAGAGGCCTGCGAAGAGCACGACCTGCCGGCGGAACTCGTCTGCCGTCCGCACGCTGAAGACCGGCTTCACCTTCGCGAACTCCGCCGGAGGAAACAGCGGTGCGATGGCACCGACGTTCGGCAGCACACGCGCCTGCTCGCGCTCGGCGGCGAGAAACTGAAACAGCCGCCCGGCAGCCGCCCGTCTGTCGTCTGCATTCGGAATGACCGCTTCCATCGCCACGTCGATGGCGTGGCTGTCGGCAACGGTGTTCAGGTTCACCGGGGCAGCGGCCGCAGTGCGGCCTGCGCTGGCGGGGGCGCTCATCCGTCCCGCATAGGCCAGCGCAATCGCAAGCATGGCGACGCAGGACGTTGCCACGATCGAGACGACTGACAGATCGATCAGACCCGTGCGACGCCCGGTTTGTTGCGCGTTCCTGTCGGCGGCGGTGGTGTAGGTGGCAGTCATGGCCGCACGACATGCGGCCCTGTCACCCGAAATGGCCGCACCGTTCCCGGGCGACCCGGTGGGGTCGACGATTCAATTCTTCGCCGTTCGACCTGCTCGAGCCCGCGCTGCGCCGCCCGCAGACTCCGTCTCGTGTTCGCGTAGCCGAGAGCGCTCGAGTAGAGATCGATCGCCTGCCGATACGCTTCCGCCGATCGCGCGAGGTCCTGTTGGGCGGCCATGCCGCTCAGCGTCCGGGCGGTGCGCGCGAACACCAGCGCGCGCGACCGATAACCATCGGCCAGCTGCACGGTCTCGCGCTCCCCCGCCGTGTAGCCGAGACGCTGCGCCTGCTTCAACGCGTCGGCGCCGCGATCAACATCCTCGAGGCCGTAGATGAACGTCCGCATCAGTCCGAGAAACGGATCGGGCCACGCCGGACGGAGTTCGGCGGCCTCGCGGAATGCCGACACCGCTTCGGTGAACTCGTGCTGCGCCTCGGCGTTCTGCTGGTGCGCCTTCCGGGCCTCGCCGTTGATTCGGTGCAAGTGGCCCTCGCAGTAGCGCAGCGCGCCCTCGAGCTCGGCGTCGTCGGGGTTCGCCGCCAGCGCCTGCTTGAATGCTTCGCGCGCCATTTTCCACTGCGTTTCGCGAACGGTCGGGACCGGCAATCGATAGTTGCCGATGATGCTGTCGCCGAGCGTGATGGTGCGGCGCGTCAGCGCTTCTTCCAGGCTGGAAGTGGTGAGTCTCAGACTTCGAGCGCCGAGCAGGTGATATCTGTTCCACATGCCGCCGATGCCATCGAGCTCTGCCGCCGGCACGTTGGCCTTCAGCCGCTCCGCCCGCGACGCAATCGCCAGCTCGTGTCCGATGACGAAGAACGGGAGCAACAGCAACGGGACCGACACGAACCGAGAAGCCGAGCGCCGCGGCTTCAGCGTCGAGTGCCCGTCCGGGGCCCGAAGGATGACGTGGGTCGGCGAGAGCGCCACCGTGCCCGGCTCCGCCTCAACTCGCGGCAGTAGTCGCGTGGCGCCCTCGTCCGTGGGCACCGGAGGCCGTGCCGGCGCCGTCGGTGGCTCGTGGTGCGGCGTGCCATCGCCAGGCCATCCTTCGCGCTCGGCCTGGGTCGTGCGACCCGACACGACACATTCGAGATCCTCGCGAATGGCGCGGCCATCGCCATATCGATCGGCCGGACGTCTCGTCAGGAGCTTGGCGACCACCGCCCGCAGCCCGGGCGGACACGGCGCGCCGAGCGGTTCCGGCGGACGCTCTGATCTGATTCGCAGCTCCAGCCCCCGCGTGTCGGGGGCGCGGAACGGCTGGACGCCGGACAGCATCTCGTAGAGCAGCACGCCGACGGACCAGTAATCGGCGTAGGCGTCGATCTCGCCCGACTCGAGCCTTTCCGGTGACACATACGTGATGCTGCCGAAGTTGTTGCGCGTGGCGTGGCGGCTGAGCGACAGCGCCTTCGCGATGCCGAAGTCGAGGACCTTGACCTTGTCGGCCCGGAGCACGCGGATGTTGCGCGGCTTCAAGTCGCCGTGCAGCAGCGAACGCAGGTTGCGTCCGTCGATCGTCGACTCGAAGCCGTGGGCCGCCTCGAGGAAATGACACAGCTGAATCGCGATGTTGACGGCACGGCCGGGCGCCAGCGCGCCGGCCGCGAGAACCTCGGAGAGATTCTGGCCGTCGATGTACTCCATCGCGATATAGAAGTAGCCCCCCTCGGTGCCGTGTTCGTAGACCACCGGAACGTGCTGGCTAACCCGGCAGAACTGCTCCTGAAGCTTCGCGCCCCAGCGCTCTGCCGCGAGCACCTCCTGCGCGTCGCGATTGGTTGCGGCCGGGACCAGCTTCAGCGCAACACAGCGGCCGTCGCGGCTGTCGGTGGCGACGAAGACCACGGCCATGCCGCCGCGGCCGACCTCGTGGCCGATCTCGTACGGTCCGACGCGTACCCGCTGGAAGACCGTCGTCATCACCGCCCTCGCTGTGGGCGCGGCACCATCGCCGACGGCGCTCGAACGTCTTGCAGATCGGCGAACCAGTTGTCGCCGCCAAATCTCTCGGGCCCGCCTCCGCTCGGATCGCCGAGGGCGTCGCGCCTCAGGTCTTCGAAGATGTTCCCGGTGAAGTGCGGATCGGCGCCTTCATCGATGATGAACGAGCGGTGGATGCGCTCCGAGGTGCCGTTCCGCATGAACACATTGTGGGCGATTCGCGGCGACGCCGAGCGGATGGTGAGCGCTACGCCCGGATTGTCGTGAATGTCGCTGGCGAGAATCGTGGCAAATGACGTGCCGTCGATCACAATCGCGGCGTGCACGGCCCCGGTGACCTCGATGTCCACTAGCGAGGCCTGCGAACCGCGGATGAGGACACCTGTACCGAGCGGTGTCGCCGCGTCGCCGACGATCCGAAAGCCGGCGAGTTCCGCGCCCGCGACGCCAGCAACGACGACCGCGACATCGCCTTCGGATGCCGTGCCGGACAGCCGAATCGTCGCGGCCCGCGGGAGACGGCTGACAATCCGAACGTTATCCTTCAGCGTCAGCGTCTCGCGGTACTCGCCCGGTTCGACGAGCACGACCGACCCCGCAGTCGCCCGCTCCACTGCGGAGGCAATCGATTCACCCGCACGAACCGTCAGCGTCGCGCCTGGACTTTGGGACGGCGTGGTCGATGTGCCCTGAAACATCTGGACGTACGGCCGGGGGCGAAGGAACGCGGCAGCGATCGCGACGGCTGCCAGCAGGATCACCACCGCGGCGGCCGTTCTTCGCGACGCACGCGCGCGTCTCGCCCGGGGAAACCTGTCCGTCTGGTGGTCTTCTCCGATCATCGGACCGGCGACCCCTTGGCGCGTGATCTCCGCCTGAGCCCGCGGCTCCCGACACGCGGTCGATGCGAACCGCTCCCCCTCGACGTAGACGGCGCTGACGTTATCCCTGCCGCCGGCGACATTCGCGGCGCAGATCAACTCCTTCACGACCATCTCTGGCTGACCCGCGAAGCGCCTGACGATGTCGTACAGCGCGGACGAGTCGACCAGGTCGGTGAGTCCATCGCTGCAGAGAAGCAGCGCCGCGTCGGGCTCGAAGACGATCTCGCACACGTCGATGAAATCCGGATCGTCCGGCTGATGGGGGTCGGATCCAACGTCCCGATACACCTCGTTGCGCCGGGGGTGGTGCATCGCTTCGACCTCGGAGAGCTCGCGGGAGTCTTCACGCTCGCCGACCGGCGAGTGATCGCGCGTGATCTTCTCGATGCGATCGTGGCGGAGCTTGTAGAGGCGGGTGTCGCCGACGTGGCCCACGACCGCGCGACCATCGTCGACGATGACGAGGGTAAGGACGCACGCCATGCCATGCCACGCCGGACGCAGTGCTGCGGCGCGATGGATCTCGTTGTTCGCGAGCGCGATCGCCTCGCGCGCGCGATCGGCAATCGTCCCCGTCTCGCGCTCGAGTCGCGACCGCATCGTCGTCAGCGCGACGTCGGCGGCCGTGCCGCCGGCGGCGTGGCCGCCGACCCCGTCGATCACCAGGAACAGCCCTCGGCTGAGGTCGACGTGAACGCGATCTTCGTTGACGTCGCGACGCAGGCCGACGTCGCTGTCCGCGGCAGCCCGGAGCGCGGTTGCGGTAGGCATCAGGTGGCTCACCCGGCTCGGTGCGAACGGTACCCTATCCACAGGTAGAGCGCAACGAGAGCGCCGCAGGCGACGAGTAAGACGAAACGCGCCCACAGCAGGAACACGATGTTGTCGGCCATCCGATCCTCCATCAGACCAACTCCTTGAGCAACGTCCGCAGCCGTCCGGCCACACGTCCGAAGGCGCCCGCGCCGACCGGGCGCGCGACCTCGCCGACGTGATTCCTGTGCGCGTACATCACCAGACCCACCGCCGTGGCGAACGCCGGGCTGTTGACGTGATCAGCCAGTCCGCCGACACCGGCGGGTACGCCGCGGCGGATCGGCAGGTCGAGGATCTGTTCCGCGATCTCGGCCATCCCTTCGAGCAGCGCGCCGCCGCCGGTGAGCACGATCCCTGAGTTGAGCGATGTCTCGAAGCCGGCCTTCCGGACCTCGTCCCACAGCAGGTGGACAATCTCCTCCGCACGCGGCTGGAGGAGCTCCGACACGGCGCGCCGCGCCATCACGCGCGACTTGCGTCCGCCGACGCTCGGCACGTCGATCGTCTCGTCCTCGTCGACCATCGCGGACAGCGCGCAGCCGCAGCGGCGTTTGATCTTCTCCGCGTCCGGAATCGGCGTCCGCAGCCCGACGGCGAGGTCGTTCGTGAAGTGATCGCCGCCGACCGAAACAACGCCGCTGTGCCACACGCTGCCGCGCTCGAGAATCGCGAAGTCGGTCGTGCCGCCGCCGATGTCGACGAGCGCGACGCCAAGCTGCTTCTCGTCGTCGGTGAGAACGGCTTCACTCGCGGCGAGCGGCGCCAGCACCGTGTCGAGGATCGCGACCCCGGCGTGGTTCACGCACGCCGCGACGTTCTGGATCGACGCCGCGCTGCCGGTGACGACGTGGACGTTGACCTCGAGGCGCGTGCCGGTCATGCCGACCGGCGCGCCGATGCCGTCCTGCTCGTCGACAACGAAGTCCTGCGGCAGGACGTGCAGGACTTCGCGTCCGCTCGGGAGCGCAACGGCCTTGGCCGCGTCGATGGCCCGGCGGACGTCTTCATGCGTGATCTCGTGCTCCCTGCCCGCGACGGTGACGACGCCGCGGCTGTTGAACGCCTTGACGTGCGCGCCCGAGAGACCCAGGTACACCGCGTCGATCTCGATGCCCGCGGTCAGTTCCGCTTCGTCGATGGCCTTTTTGATCGATGCGACGGCGGCCTCGAGATTGACGACGATGCCGCGACGGATCCCTCTGGACTCCGCAAAGCCGAGCCCGATGATGTCGAGTCCCGCGTCGCCCGTCATCTCCCCGACGATCGCGGCGATCTTCGAGGTGCCGACGTCGAGGCCGACCAGATATCGGTCTTTACGAGACACAGCCTTCTCCCTTTCACCGCTGGAACGGGCGAACGAGCGATCAGCAGTCATCAGCCGGTCGCCGGGGGAAGACACCGACCTCTCGCACCGGGGCAGCGCGAGTTCCCAGCGGCCAGCTCTTCTCC
>Ga0207708_10002605_pt1 | contig 13265 bp, 7 predicted proteins | sample KBSK5101metaG_FD_184340 | JGI IMG/M metagenome (GOLD analysis project Ga0207708, IMG submission 184340) | Corn, switchgrass and miscanthus rhizosphere microbial communities from Kellogg Biological Station, Michigan, USA - KBS K5-10-1 metaG... | ecosystem: Host-associated > Plants > Roots >...
CGATCTCCCAGACGCCGCGTCAGATATCTCACCAACGCGGCGTTGTACGTTCGGAAGAGTCGTTCGACGTCGGTCACTCAATCACCAGCGGTCTCTCAATAGTGTCAGATCACGATCGCTCAGGCTTTCTACACCTGATTGGGTCAGCTCGATCGCCATGCTCCGCCCCGAGACAATCACACGCTCGCCGACGGAGAACGCTTCACGGAGATCGGGCTGCAGCTCCAGCACTCTGAAATAAGCATCGGAGTAAGGCTTGATGCGCAGCACCGCTCCACCTGACTTGTAACGCACGTCTGTCCAGACGCTGTCCCGTAACACGAAGGTGACATTTCCTGCGCGGACAGTGCCGGCTTCTCTTGCCACACCGGAGACCGCGTCGGCGGCAGCCATGTTGGTAACGGAGCGCTGGGCCGCAGCAGCCTTGGCTGCCTCGAATCGAGCTTCTGGCGCTGGCGCCGCAGTTGCTGCGCCCGTCGTCACTACCGACTGCAGATCCGCCGTTCCCGACATCCGGCGGTCGCGCATTCCTGGCTCGACCACCAGATAGGACGAGAACTCCGTCGGAATTCCGAACCGCTCTCCAAGATCTCTGATCTCGTCATCGATCTCGCGAGAGCCGCCGTTCTTGCGCTTCTCGGCGCTCAGGTACCCAACACGCTGGGTCGCCCATAGGCGCGCCACGAAACTGTTCTCGCGCGAGCGTTCGGGAAAATAGACGCGGCTGGTCCAGGTCACCGGTCCGCTCGTCGTCTGTCCGTCGAAGCGTAAGACCGCATTTCCGCTCCCGTCATAGCGTGTGAGCAGGACGAGATCCTCGCCCGCAAATATGTCAATCGGTCCCGATGGATGCATCTTGCGCAGACGCACGCCGTCGGCGCGCACGCGCACATCGGTAACGAGCGGGCTCGTCAGACGGCTGGCGACGACGCCCACAGCGCGTTCAACGGATTCATCCGGGCGTACGAAGCTCGCCGTGCCACGGCCTTCGAGCGCCAGCTGCTCGATCAGCGACACATTCAGATCTGCACCGACTCCAAAAGTGAACAACCGGCGTGAACCACGACGTTTGGCCACATTGCGTGCGATCGCATCGGCATTTCTCTCGCCGACCGTCGGCTGGCCGTCCGTCAGAAAGAGAATGATTGGCAGGCGACCAGATTCGACTCGCGCTGAAAGCGCTTCATCGAGTGCGCCGGAAATGTTCGTCGATCCTTCTGCATCCAGGTCGTCGAGATAACGCTCGGCAGCACGAACGTTCTCGCGCGTAGCCGTCGTGAAATCGTCGCGGAATGTCCGCACATCGCTGGAAAAGTCGATGAGACGGAAGCGATCCATTGACGACAATGTGTGGAGCAGCTGCTTACCGGCTGCACGGGCCTGCTCGATCTTCTGGCCGCTCATCGATCCTGAAACGTCGATCACAAAAGTCACGTCACGCGGAACGGGACGCGGCCGTACGGCGGGCGGCGAAAGCGTTATCAAAGCGAATCCGTCGTCGTTGCCGGGCGCATTCGCGAGCAGAGAGATTGCAGCGCTGGTGGAGCGCCGGACCGGGATAAGAAGCGTGACCTCTCCGCGCGCGTCCCTTACCTCGAACCGGCGCACCGACCTGCGATAATTCGAAGCGAATACACGGTCGGTGCCATAGTCGGCGTCGTCATCGCGCTGCGACGCATAACCCTGCTCGAAAATCGAGTGCGTCGGTGAATACGCGGTCCCATACATCGGATCGTCGGGGTAGGTGAGCACGAACGACGTGCGGCCCGCCATCTGGCGATCTCCCGCAAATTGGTTTGTGCGCATCCCGCGGAAGTAGTCGATTCTCAGCGCATCGCCTTCGCGCGGTGCAACAGTCTGAAAGCGCACCACGACCTTCTTCTGCTCCCCGGGTGCGATCGGAAAGATTCTCGCCCGCAGCAGCCCATAACCCATCCATTCGAGAAGGGCGGGGTCACGTTGCCTGCGCACGATTTCCTCGTAGATCTGCCTGGCGCGATCCGCGCTCATGGTCTCGCCCGAGACCATCTCGCCGTTGATCGAGAGCTTTAGATCCTGGAACGCGGCACCCTTGGGAAGCGGAAACATGAAATCCGCTTCACCGACTCTGCTGCCGCGGTTTACGAACGTCTCGGTGATCTCATATCGGAGGACGCGATCGACGAGATCGACTCGCACGTCGCTGCTCAGACGATAGACATCGGGAGATTGTATTCCGCATGGCCGCATGACGCAGGGCATCCCTGCCCGGCATGGAGGCGGTGTCGGGCACGGCAGTGGCCGCGGTGGTGCATCTATGATTTGTGCAGAAACGATTCGGGGAATGCCAATAAGGACTGCCAGTAGTAATGAGCGCATGACGCACCAGTAGAAGTTTGGGTTCTACTATGAGACGTCAGTCATGGCCCCACTTACACACCGATTTAAGGCGGTCTTTTGAGGGGTTCGGGGCAGTTACGGGGAGTTAGCTCGCGCTCCAGCGACCTGCGCCATAGACAGCGTCAGCTGGCTTGTCCCGAACCAGCATTTAGCGTCGTGCTTTTTTGCGCCTCTTCGTCAGGTCCTTCCGCTCGTCGACTCTGACCGCCAGCAGTTGCTGGTCCGCGCGCACCATCGTGCTCTCGAAGCTCTCGCTACCTTTGCGCGCCGCCCATCCCATCGAGAAAGGCACCGGCGCGGACGTGGGCGCCGCCGAACGCAGTCGATCCACCACATGCGCCGTTTGATCCTCGTCGGAATCGCACAGCACTACCAGGAACTCGTCGCCGCCAACCCGCACCACCGCCTCCTCGGCGCGGACGTGGCGCATGAGGAAGCGCGCCATCTTGACCAGCACCGCGTCTCCCTCGGCGTGACCGTTGGTGTCGTTGTACTGCTTGAAGTGGTCGACATCGAGGTAGATGCAGCCCCATTCTCCCTTGGGCTGCGCCTCACACTGCCGCATCACCGTGTTCAGATAGCGCCGATTGTAGCATCCGGTGAGCGGATCGCGGATGCTCAGCTCCAGCAGCTGGGTCTGTAGCTCCTTGCGCTGGGTAATGTCGACCAGAATGCCGTGACAGTACTTCTCACCGGTGTCGGGATCGATTGAAAGGAATGCGCTGTCCACGACCGTTCGCGTCTTTCCATCGCGACGGGTCAGCTGGAATTCGACATCGCGCACCGAGCCTTCGCGCTCGAGCTGTGCCATCTCGCGCGCTCGCACCTCGGGTCGCACGAAATCACCCGTGCGATATCCCTTGAGATCCTCAAGCGATTCGACGCCGAACATCTCGAGGAATGCGGGATTGGCATCGACGATCTCGCCGTCGAGGGTGGTGATGTAAATTCCCTCCTTGAGGCGCAGCGCGAGCTCGCTGAGCGTCCGCGGATCACTCAGATTCCGAAATCTCTTGGTTTTTTTGGGCTTGGTCTTTCGCGAAGGCTGGGTGCGGCTCACATCAAATGCCTCGCCGGCGGCATGTCCGTTGCTTTAATGGAGGGGCACAGATTGGAGAAATCATGCCACCCAGACAAGACCAGAAACAGACTCAACCTTCGACCAGTAAGCAAGCCGACGGTGATCCGGGCACTCGCTCGGGTCAGCCCAATCCGGAAGACGTGCCCGCTCGTTCTACTGAGCACAAGAGCGGATACGGCGGCGAGCATGGCTCACCTCGCACTAGTTCCGACCAGCGGGAGACGCAAAAAGGGAGCTAGCCGCCGACTTTTTCGCTTTCAGCACCAGGCCTTGCCCACCGTCTCCACACGATGAGTTTCCGCACCGCCGGTATCCATCACGTCACCGGCATTGCCAGCAATCCGCAGCGGAATCTCGACTTTTACGCCGGTATTCTTGGGCTGCGCCTCGTCAAGCGCACGGTCAATTTCGATGACCCGACAACCTATCACTTCTACTTCGGCAACGAGGCCGGAAGTCCGGGAACCATTCTCACCTTCTTCCCCTGGCCGGACGCGCGGCGCGGGCGACAAGGCGGCGGACAGGTGGCTGTCACCTCGTTCTCGATTCTTCCCAGCTCGGTCGGATTCTGGATCGAGCGGCTGATCAAAAAGCGAGTCGAGTTCGAGCAACCGGTGGCCCGGTACGATGACGAACGTGTCATCGCTTTCAAGGATCACGAAGGATTCATGGGTGAGCTCGTCGCGCATCCCTCCGTCGACTCTCACCCCGGTTGGTCTGCCGCTGGAGTCCCCACCGAACACGCCATCCGCGGCATCTACTCCATCACCCTCTGGCTCGATGCCAATGAGCTTACCGGCCAGCTGCTCACTAACACTCTCGGCTTCGAGCTCGTGCGCGAGCAGGGCAGCATCTTCCGCTACGCCGCGGGAAAAGGCGGGCCCGGCACTATCGTCGATCTGCGTTGCGTGCCAGGGATCTGGGCCGGCGTAATGGGCGCGGGCACCGTGCATCATGTCGCGTTTCGCAGCCCTGGCGAGGCCGAGCAGATGAAGGTTCGCTCGGAGCTGACTACGCTCGGCTATAACGTTACTCCGCAGCTTGACCGCGATTACTTCAAGTCGATCTACTTCCGCGAGCCGGGCGGAGTTTTGTTCGAGATCGCCACCGATGGTCCCGGATTCGCGGTCGATGAGCCGATCGACGCGCTTGGTCAACTGCTCAAGCTTCCCGATTGGCTGGAGCCACGTCGCTTCGAGATCGAAGCGCTGTTGCCGAACATTCATGTCCCACTCGAGCTGCGCGGACCCAACGCATGAATCAGGATCTTGGCTTCGTCCACCGTTTTCTGCCGGCCGACGATCCTGTTTCGTCGGATACGCTGGTCGTCCTCCACGGCACAGGCGGTGACGAGAACGATCTGATCGGAATCGGACAGTCCGTTGCACCGGGCGCTGCAATACTCAGCCCGCGTGGCAACGTACTGGAAAACGGCGCTCCCCGTTTTTTCAAACGACTCGCTGAAGGGGTGTTCGACCCAAAGGAAGTTCGTTCGCGCGCCGAGGAGCTGGCGCGATTCATTCGCGGCGCTGTGATTACCTATCGATTGAACCCGGAGCGCGTCTTTGCTCTCGGTTATTCCAACGGCGCCAACGTAGCATCCACAGTGATGCTGGTTGAGCCGGGGATTCTGAGAGGCGCGGTGTTGTTCCGGCCGATGGTGGTTTACGAGCCGACTCAGCGGCACGATCTCAGCGGTTCAGCAGTGTTCATTTCCGCTGGGCGAATGGATCCAATCGTTCCAACATCGAGTGTGGAGCGGCTGGTTGAGCTCTTCGAATCGGCGAGCGCCGAAGTGACACTCAAGTGGCAGCTTACGGCGCACAATCTTGTGCCGAGCGAAGTGCGCGAAGCCGCTGATTGGCTCGCCCTGCAACGTCAACGTGTATGAGCTAGCTTGCAATCATGTCCCAATCCACCGACACCGCCTCTCCCCCACGCGCAGCGTCTGCCTCTCCACCGGCTTCGTCGGGACAGTCGCTCGAGGACCTTTGCATCAACGCGATCAGAGTTCTCGCGATGGATGCCGTTCAGAAAGCGGATTCAGGCCACCCCGGTACGCCGATGGCGCTGGCGCCACTCGCTTATGTGCTCTGGACCCGCCATCTCCGCTATGACCCTTCCGATCCCAGTTGGCTCAACCGCGACCGTTTCGTGTTGTCGGCGGGTCATGCGTCGATGCTCATATACAGTGTTCTGTACCTGACCGGTTACGACCTCACGCTCGACGACATCAAGCAGTTCCGTCAGTGGGAAAGCAGAACACCGGGGCATCCCGAATACGGCTACACTCCCGGCGTCGAAACGACAACCGGACCGCTCGGTCAGGGGATCGGTAATTCGGTGGGGATGGCGGTCGGCGAAGCTCACCTCGCCGCTGTGTTCAATCGTGATCAGAAGATCATCGACCATAACGTTTATTTCATCGCCAGCGATGGCGACATGATGGAAGGAGTTTCGCACGAAGCGGCGTCCTTCGCGGGCCACGCCAGGCTCGGCAAGCTGATCGGGTTCTACGACGACAATCACATCACCATCGAGGGCGACACGGCGCTGACGTTCAGTGATGATACCGCCGCCCGTTTTGCATCGTATGGATGGCACGTGCAGCACGTCGCTGACGTCAACGATCTGGCTGCGCTCAACAAGGCGATCGACGCTGCAAAGGCCGAGACTGGCAAGCCATCGCTCATCGTCGTCCGCTCCCACATTGGCTACGGCAGTCCGAACAAGCACGACACCGCTGAAGCACATGGCTCGCCGCTTGGCGCGGAGGAAATAGCCCTCACGAAAAAAGCGCTGGGGTACCCATCGACGGAGCCGTTCTATGTCGCACCGGAAGCTTGGCGCTTCTGGAGAGACGCGGCAAAACAGCGAGCAAAGGCACACGACGAATGGAACCGCGTGTACGCCGCGTACAAGACTTCGAACCCTGAGCTCGAGCGTGAGCTCCAGCGCCGGTTAGCCGGCGAGCTGCTTCCGGGTTGGGAAGACGCCATCCCTGTGTTCACGGCCAAGGACGGCAACGTCGCCAGCAGAGCGGCATCAGGAGTCGTGCTCAATGCCATCGCCAAAAAAATCCCGGAGCTGATTGGAGGATCTGCAGATCTCGCCAGCTCTACCAACACCATCATCAAAGGCGAGCCCAGCTTCTCGGCAGAGAACTACGCCGGCCGCAACTTCCATTTCGGAATCCGCGAGCACGGGATGGGATCGATCATGAACGGCATGTCGCTTACCGGCGGTATCATCCCTTACGGCGCCACGTTCCTGATCTTCTCGGACTACATGCGACCGCCGGTGCGCCTGGCCGCGATCATGGATCGCCACGTCATTTACGTGTACACGCACGACTCGATCGGCCTCGGTGAGGATGGCCCGACCCATCAGCCCATCGAGCAGCTCAGTGCGTTACGCGCGATTCCAGAGATGACGCTGATTCGGCCTGCCGACGCGTCGGAGACCGCCGAAGCCTGGCGCGTCGCGCTCAAGCACAAGGAAGGTCCGGTCGCACTGGTGCTGACGAGGCAGAAGTTGTCGTTCATCGACAGGTCGAAGTACGCTGCCGCCAGCGGATTGGCGCGTGGAGCTTACGTCCTCGCTGACGCGCCCGGTGGCGCGCCTGAAATCGTTCTGATCTCGAGCGGCTCCGAAGTCGCGCTCATCCTGGACGCTCAGAAAAAACTGGAGTCAGATGGCATTCGTGCTCGGGCGGTCAGCATGCCCAGCCATGAGATTTTCGCGCGACAGGATCAGGCTTACCGCGATAGCGTTCTTCCAAGGGGAGTCAAACGCATCGCGATGGAGGCCGCGCACCCTATGTCCTGGTACCGATGGGTCGGCGACGACGGCGTGATCCTCGGGCTGGAGAGATTCGGCGCATCGGCCCCTGCTGCGACGATCTACGAGCACCTCGGCATCACCGTAGACCACATGGTTCAAACTGCCAAAGAACTCCTTGGCAAGAAATAGAACCGACAGCACGCTGCATGATTAACGGCAACTCGCCCCTGCTCAAGGACATCAGCGTCACGCTCAATCCCGACACGCCTGAATGGCCGGGTGACACTCCGTTCACCTGCGGCTGGTCGTCGCTGATGGGGGCTGGAGCGAGCGTGAACGTGTCGGCTTTCACATCGAGCCCACACGTCGGCACACACGCCGATGCGCCTTTGCACGTGCGCGAAGGATGGTCGGGATCTCACGAGCTGTCGCTGGATGCGTTTTACGGCCCCGCCATTGTCGTCGATGTGTCAAGCCTCGACAAGGAAATAAGCATTGAAGATCTGGAGAAGATTCAGTCGCTCCCTTTCGTTGAGCGCTTGCTTCTGAGAACCGGCAGAACGATTGCGGCTGGCGCGTTTCCCGAAGATTGGCCAACGCTTTCGGAAACCTGCGTGCGCACTTTGCTCGGGCGCGGGCTGCGCTTGCTTGGTGTCGACGCGCCATCGGTCGATGCGCGGGAGAGCAAGAATCTTCCGGTTCACAACATGATCTTCGCCGGAAACGCGGCGATTCTCGAGAATCTGGATCTGCGACGCGTCATGCCTACCATGTACGAGCTGATCGCTTTTCCTCTCAAGCTGATGGCGCTCGATGCGGCGCCTGTTCGGGCTGTTCTGAGGCAGATCGCAACCTAGCCGCGGCCTCTCACGGCATGTCGTATGCGCCAGTCCACGCTTTCAGGCCCTACGACTCGCACCAGAACCTGCAAGAGAGCTTATGCAAAGCGATTCCGGTCACACGACCTCGCTGTGGATGGGCACGACCGATGTGCCGCAATTCCAGCCCCTTACACAGGACCTTCGTACAAACGTCTGCGTTGTGGGTGCCGGCATCGCCGGGCTCACTACTGCTTATCTGCTGGCGCGCGCGGGACGCGCTGTGGTTGTCATCGACGACGGGCCGATCGGCGGCGGCGAGACGAGCCGCACCACCGCGCACCTGACCGCGGCGCTCGACGATCGCTACTACAACATTGAAAAGCTCCATGGCGAGGAAGGAGCGAAGATCGCCGCCGAAAGTCATATGTCGGCAATCCATCGCATCGAAAGCATCGCTTCCATGGAAGACATCGACTGCGACCTCGAGCGCGTCGAAGGTTACCTGTTCCTCGGCGGCAAGGACACGCGGAAGGACCTGGAGCGCGAGCTCGCGGCGACTCATCGCGCGGGACTGACAGATACCCAGATCGTTGATCGCATTCCGTTCAGCTTCTGGGACAGCGGGCCGGCACTCCGCTTTCCGCGTCAGGCGACATTCCATCCGCTGAAATACCTGAGAGGACTCGTCCGCGCCATTCTGCGCGACGGCGGCCGGATTTACACCGGCGTTCATGCGGAAAAGATCGTCGACGGTGAGCCGGGAAAGATTACCACCACCGGCGGTCACGTCATCAGCGCCGACAACATAGTCGTCTGCACCAATACTCCGGTGAACGACTGGCTGATCATACACAGCAAGCAGGCTGCGTATCGCACCTACGTCATTGCTGCGCGAGTTCCGAAAGGGGCGATTCCGCACGGGTTGTACTGGGACACTCCGGATCCTTACCACTACATCCGGCTGCAGGCGGCAGAAGACAAGTCAGGACGCGAGCTGGACTACGAGATGTTGATCGTCGGCGGCGAAGATCATAAGACCGGCCAGGCGGAGGACACGGACGAACGATTCGTTCGCCTCGAGCAGTGGACACGTGAGCGTTTCCCTATGGTCGAGGGCGTCGAATACAGGTGGTCCGGCCAGGTGATGGAGCCTGTCGACTACATGGCTTACATCGGCAAGAATCCCGGCGCCGATCAGCACATCTGGGTCGCAACCGGCGATTCAGGCAACGGAATGACGCACGGCACTATCGCCGGCATCATCCTGAACGAGCTGGTGCAGGGTCGAAAGCATCAGTGGGCGAGGCTGTACGACCCTTCCCGCGTGAGGATCAAAGCTGCTCCGGAGTACGTGAGGGAGAATGTCAACGTCGCCGAGCAGTTCAAGGATTATTTCACTAAAGGCGAGCTCGACGACATTGCGGCAATCCAGCCGGGCGAGGGAGCAATAGTCGGCCGCGGCCGCGGCAAAATCGCAGTCTACCGCGATGAGCGCGGGAATCTGCACCAGCGCTCGGCAGTGTGCCCGCATCTCTACTGCATTGTAAACTGGAACGGTACCGAGAAAAGCTGGGACTGCCCCTGCCACGGATCACGCTTCGATCCTTACGGCAGTGTCGTCAACGGCCCGGCTATAGTCGGGCTTTCTCCGGTCGCTCCGGGGCGGCAGAAGAAGCCCGCCGAAGAGAAGCAGTAACACGATGATGTTGCCCATCATCGCGAAGCTCGATCGATTCGCCGACTGACCGGCCGTCGATTTCCATCTCCACGGTGCCTGATTGCAGTCCATCGGGGTTCTCGACCTTGATCTCGTAGGTCGATGACCTGAATCGATGCTCGATCGTGAAGCTCTTCCAGCCGGCAGGAATGCACGGCTTGATGAACAGCTGCTCGCCGCGCTGCTGGAATCCTAGTATCGCCTCCAGGCCGACACGGTACATCCAGCTCGCCGATCCCGTATACCACGTCCATCCGCCGCGGCCGAGATGACCCTTGGCCGTGTAGACGTCTGCCGCCACGACGTACGGCTCGACCTTATAGATGTCGACTGATTTCGGGTCCTGCGCGTGCGTAATCGGATTCAGCATCTGGAAGAGATCGAAAGCCCGATTACCATCGCCCTGAAGCGCCGTCGCAAGAACCGCCCAGAGCGCTGCATGCGTGTATTGGGCTCCATTCTCTCTCACGCCCGGGAGATAGCCCTGGATGTATCCGGGATCATGCGTGGTCTTGTCGAACGGAGGTGTCAGCAACATGATGAGCCGCGCGTCCTCACGCACTAGATGCTTGTTGAGCGACTCCATCGCCTGACGCGCGCGATCGGGATTACCCGCACCGGAAATGATACTCCAGCTCTGAGCGATCGAGTCGATCTTGCACTCGTCGCTCGTTCGCGACCCGAGCGGCGAGCCGTCGTCGAAGTACGCGCGCCGATACCATTCGCCATCCCATGCCGACCGTTCTACTGCCTCGGCGTAAGCATCCGCTTTGGCCAGCATCTCATTGCTGATCGCCGTATCGCCGCGCTTGCCGGCGTGATCGGCGAATTTGCGTAGCGTCGAGATCAGGAACCAGGCAAGCCAGACACTCTCGCCTTTGCCTTCGATGCCGACACGGTTCATTCCGTCGTTCCAGTCCCCACTGCCAATCAGCGGCAGGCCGTGCGGTCCGGCAGTGCTCGCTCTGCGCAGCGCCCGCACGCAGTGATCGTAGATGCTGCCCACTTCCTCCGACACCTTCGGCAGGTCATAGACCTCGTGCTCGTCAGGATTCAGCTCACGCATTGTCAGATACGGGATTTCGACATCGAAAACCCCGCGATCACAGGAGACCGTCACATAGTGATCGATGACGTAAGGCAGCCAGACGAGGTCGTCGGAGAACTTCGTTCTAACCCCCCTGCCGCTCTGCGGATGCCACCAGTGTTGTACATCGCCTTCAATGAATTGTCGCGATGCGGCACGGATGATTTGCTCCCTTGCCACGTCGGGCTCCGCGTACACGAAAGCCATCGCGTCCTGGAGCTGGTCGCGGAATCCGTACGCGCCACTCGACTGATATAGCGCCGACCGCGCCCACATCCGGCACGAAAGCGCCTGGTACAACGACCACCGGTTGACCATCAGGTCGAAGGTGGGCTCGGGAGTGCTCACCTTGATTGTGCCGAGTCTCCGCTCCCAGTCCTGCACATTCGAGTCGACGGAGGCTCGCGCCGCTTCCGGGCTGCGATGACGATTCACTATCTCACGCACGGCTTCTTCGCTTTCGGCCGCCCCCAGCAGCATCACGACGTCCTTGGATTCTCCCGGGTCGATCGTTACGCTGACCTGGAGAGCACAGCACGGATCTATAGTTGCGCCAATTGCCCCCGAGAGTCCCGCCCGCTCCAGTGCGGCCGGGCTGGAGATCGTTCCGTTGCGTCCCAGAAACTCGCGTCGATCGGCGGTATAGTACGCAACCCTCTCACTGATCGATGCGAATGCTACAGTCTCCGCGAACTGCGCATCGAAGTAGTTGCGGGCGAACATTGACTGCGTCGATTCGTCGAAGCTGGTGCGGATCTGGTATTGGGTGAGCTCGCGCGTGACGCCGAGCACCCATTCCAGGTACCAGGTGAGCGTGATTTTTTTCTTGGCCGTGGTGTCGTTCCGCACCGTCAGCACACTGATCTTTACCGGATCTGAGCGATCCACGCCTATACGGAGTGAGGTCGCGACGCCCTGGTGGACATGATCGAACACGGAGTAGCCTGCCCCGTGGCGCACCTTGTACGGCGTCGGTTCGTGGATCGGCAGCGCCGTTGGTGTCCAGAGATCACCAGTCGAATCATCGCGGAGGAATACGCAGTCGCTCGACGGATCGCGCACTGGGTCATTGTGCCACGGCGTGATGCGGTAGAAGAAGCTGTTCCCGGACCAGGTCGTGCCGCTTCCCCCCTCGCTGACGATGAACCCACCCGACTGATTGCCGACGACGTTGATCCAGGGAGCCGGTGGCAAATCACTACCCGTCAGGTGGATCTCGTATTCACCGTTCGCGTTGAATCCACCAAGTCCGTTGAAGCACTGCAGTCCCGTTCCCGGATCCGTAGTCTCCGCGTGAATGGGTACCGTGCCGAGCGGCACGATGTCGCGATTCATTATCTCGAGCTTGGGCGGATATCTGTCTTCCACTCCCGGGAACTCGAGGAAGTTTCCGAGTCCGAGGCCGTCGCAGTTGACCTGCACCCGGGCCATCGCCTTGAGCAGAGTGATGTCTTCCGGTTTCAGCAGATCGGCACGCCGGATGAACACTCCGCCAGGTCGATCCAGCAAGCCTGCTTCACTGGACGCCATCGTCGTGGCCAGCAGCTCGTCACTCAGCTCCTGCATGTAGGTGAACGGATGCAGGTTGAGGATTACCAGATCGCAGGTGATTCCCTTGAGCCTCCAGTAGTGATGCGTTCTCAACAGTTGTCGCACGCTCGGCATCCCTACCGAGCTCTCGACAGTTGCCAGCAGAATCGGCCAGTCACCGGAGATGCCGAGTGACCACAGCGCTTGCTGACCGAGCCGGTTTTCCTCGACTGCGCTTTGCGCCGGACGGAAGCCCGGGTGCGGGTATATGAGATGGCCGGCCAGATCCTGGTAAAGCGCCGCGTCCGCGGGCGCGATCCCTAGATCGCGCAGCTCCGCCTGCGCCTGCGCCCACGACAGGTCGAGCGCGCGGCGCGCGCTGTACGGATCGTGATACAGATCGGCGAGCTCGACCGCGCGCTCCTTCTTGTCGGTCACGAACGTCGTGAATGCAACGTGCGCCGACGCACCGGGCGGGATTCGCACGCGGATGCGGAGCGAGAAAATCGGATCGAGCACGGCGCCGACTGTGCCGGTGAGCTCAGCTCCCTCATCAAGTGCTTCTGCATTCCGCACCGACCGTCCGCGTCCAATGAATCTCGCGCGGTCGGTTTCGCAGGTGACCTTTCCTGTTGCCTCAGGACCACAGGCGACCACATGCGCGCACCATATCGCAGCTTCGGTCGCTGAGCGTGGCCGACGCGTCGCCAGCAACGCTGCTTTGCTTTCCAGAAACTCCGTCTGCACGAACAGGTTTCCAAAGGCCGGGTGAGCGCGGTCGGCCTCCGGGGATGCCAGCACGACTTCCGCGTAACTCGTCAGCTCGATCTCTTTCGGCTGCAGCGAGCGATTGGTGAGTATCACGCG
>Ga0207708_10002609_pt1 | contig 13256 bp, 11 predicted proteins | sample KBSK5101metaG_FD_184340 | JGI IMG/M metagenome (GOLD analysis project Ga0207708, IMG submission 184340) | Corn, switchgrass and miscanthus rhizosphere microbial communities from Kellogg Biological Station, Michigan, USA - KBS K5-10-1 metaG... | ecosystem: Host-associated > Plants > Roots >...
ACCAACGCGGGCCGACGCGATCGATCAGCCAGCCGTCGAGCGGCTGCACCCAGGTTTGAAAGAGGATGAACAGCGTGAAGGCGAACTGAATGTCCGAGAGCTTCCAACCCGTGCCGGTTTGCATCGGCCCGACAAAGAGCGTCCAGGAATACTGCAGGTTGGCGATCATGATCATCGCCAGCAGCGATGCGACGAGCTGGAACCAGCGGTTGTTGATGTTCACGGATGCAATGTGCCTCAGTCGGCCGGCTATCGTCAACGGTGGCGAAGAAGACTCAGGTTGCCCCGCTCGGGCTGGTGGCATATCGTATGAGATCGCCAGTAACCGGAAGGAAGGTCATGTCAGACGCCACAGCCGTCAAGCCCGAGAAGACCACCACGACCGCCGACGACACGCTCAAGCAGAAGAGCCGCGACGTCAACGTCATTTCCGGCGGCCATCTGGTCGCCAAGGCGCTCAAGGCCGAGGGGGTCGACACGATCTTCACGCTCTGCGGCGGCCACATTATCGACATCTACGACGGCTGCATCGACGAGGGCATCCGCATCGTCGACGTGCGTCATGAGCAGACCGCGGCGCACGCCGCCGACGGCTACGCGCGCCAGACGGGCAAGCTCGGATGCGTGGTGACGACCGCCGGGCCGGGCTGCACGAATGCGGTGACCGGCATTGCCACCGCCTTTCGCTCGGAGAGCCCGGTGCTCCACATCGGCGGCCAGAGCGCGCTCGGCCAATGGCGCATGGGCGGCCTGCAGGATCTTCCCCACGTCGACATGATGCGGCCGATCACCAAGTTCGCGTCGACCGTGATGTCGACCGAACGTGTCGCCGACATGATCACGATGGCGGCGCGCGAGTGCTTCAACGGCGCCTATGGTCCGTGCTATCTCGAAATTCCGCGGGACGTGCTCGACCGCGAGGTCGACATCACCAAGGCGGTGCTGCCGCAGCCCGGCAAATACCGCGCCTCCACCAAATCCATCGGCGATCCGGCGGACATCGAGCGTCTCGCCGACATCCTGGTGAACGCGGAGCGACCCGCGATTCTGTTCGGCCAGCAAGTGTGGGCGTGCCGCGGTCACAACGACGCCATCGCGCTGCTGCGAGGCCTCGACATTCCTGGATACTTCAACGGCGCCGGACGCGGCTTCCTGCCGCCCGGCGATCCGCATCACTTCGATCGCACGCGCTCGCTGGCCTTCGACAAGGCGGACGTCGTCGTGATCGTCGGCACGCCGTTCGACTTCCGCATGGGCTACGGCAAGCGCATCAAGGTGCCGACGCTCGTGCAGATCGATCTCGGCTACAACATCGTCGGCAAGAACCGGAACGTCGACCTCGGCATCGCCGGCGATCCGGGTGCCGTGTGCCGCGCGGTGTTGCAGGCGGCAGGCGGACGGCTGAAGAACGACAAGCGGCAGGCCCGCAAGGAATGGATGAAGCAGCTGACCGAGGCCGAAGACGCGGCGCTGGTGAAGCTGATGCCGATGTTCACGTCCGAGCAGACGCCCATCCATCCGTATCGCGTGGCCTACGAAATCAACGAGTTCCTGACCGACGACACGATCTACATCGGCGACGGCGGCGACGTGGTGACCATCTCGGCGCAAGCGGTGCGGCCGCGCGCGCCCGGCAACTGGATGGACCCGGGCGCGCTCGGTTCGCTCGGTGTCGGCACCGGCTTCGCGATGGCAGCCAAGCTCGCGCATCCGAAGAAGGAAGTGCTCTGCTACTACGGCGACGGCGCGTTCGGCATGACGGCGTTCGACATGGAGACCGCGGATCGTTTCGGCGCGCCCTACATCGCGGTGATCGGCAACAACTCCGCGATGAACCAGATTCGCTACGGCCAGATCGCGAAGTACGGCCCCGAGCGCGGCAACGTCGGCAACAAACTCGGCGACATGAACTTCTCGGTCTTCCCGCAGATGTGGGGCGGCTGGGGCGTCGAGGTGCGCGAGGCGTCGAAAATCGCGCCGGCGCTGAAGCAGGCGCGCGAGATGGTGGCCAAGACCGGCAAGTCGGCCGTGATCAACATCTGGGTCGATCCCAACGAATACGCACCAGGCACCAAGAATCAGACGATGTACAAGTAGGCCACAGATAGAAGGCCACAGATTAGACACAGATTAGACACAGATTACGGCAGGACAAAGAGACTGATGGCAGCACGAAAGAAAACAAAGTTGAAGGCCGCCGCGAAACAGACACCCGTGACGAAAAGGAAGACGGCGGCCGCAGTCAAGAAGACACCCGTTCAGAAGATCACGACCAAGCCGTGGGGCAAGGCCGGCAAGGCCCTCGACGGCGTCCGCATTCTCGATTTCACCCACGTGCAATCGGGACCCACCTGCACCCAGCTGCTCGGCTACATGGGCGCGGACTGCATCAAGGTGGAACGTCCGGGCACCGGTGATATCACGCGCGGGCAACTGCGCGACGTGAAGGGCGCCGATTCGCTGTATTTCACGATGCTCAACGGCAACAAGCGCTCGATCACCATCGATTCGAAGCACCCGAAGGGCAAAGAGATTCTCGAGCGGCTGGTGAAAGCCTGCGACGTGCTGGTCGAGAACTTCGCTCCCGGCACGCTCGATCGCATGGGCTTCACGTGGGAACACGTGCACAAGCTGAACCCGCGCATGATCATGGCGTCAGTGAAAGGCTTCGGTCCCGGTCCGTACGAAGAATGCAAGGTCTACGAGAACATCGCGCAGTGCGCCGGCGGCGCCGCGTCGACGACCGGATTTCGCGAAGGTCCGCCGGTGGTCACCGGCGCGCAGATCGGCGATTCGGGCACCGGCCTGCATCTCGCCCTCGGCATCGTCGCCGCTCTTTACCAGCGCGATCGGACCGGCCGCGGGCAGCGCGTGCTCTGCGCGATGCAGGACGGCGTGCTCAACCTGGCGCGCGTGAAGCTGCGCGATCAGCAGCGCCTGAAGCACGGCGCCCTCGAGGAATACAGCCAGTTCGGCGAAGGCGTGCCGTTCGGCAAGTCCGTGCCGCGCGCCGGCAACGACTCGGGCGGCGGGCAGCCCGGATGGATCCTGAAGTGCAAGGGCTGGGAGACGGATCCCGATGCCTACACGTATTTCATCACTCAGGCGCCGGTGTGGGAACAGATCTGCGATCTCATCGGCAAGCCCGAATGGAAAACCCATCCTGACTACGCGAAGCCGCCGGCGCGCTTGCCGCGGCTGAAGCAGATCTTCAACACCATCGAAGACTGGACCAAGACCAAGACGAAGTTCGAGGTCATGGAGCTGTGCAATCAGCACGACATCCCCGTCGGACCAATTCTGTCGATGAAGGAGATCGCCGAGGATCAATCGCTGCGCGCCACCGGCACCGTGGTCGAGGTCGATCACCCGGTGCGCGGCAAGTACCTGACGGTGGGCAATCCAATCAAGCTGTCGGATTCGCCGTGCGAAGTGAAGCGTTCACCGCTCCTCGGCGAGCACACCGAGGAGATCCTGACCAAGGTGCTCGGCTACGGCAAGAAAGACGTCGACGCCATCAAGGCCTCGGGCGCGATCACACCGGCCACAGATTAGCCACAGATTAGCCACAGATTAGACACAGATACAGATGCGCATAGTTGTTCACGGTCAGCAAGCGTTTGGCAAAGCGGTGCTGGAAGCATTGCTGAAGCGCGGCGACCAGGTCGTCGCGGTGTACGTGGCGCCGGAAAAGCCCGGACAAAAACCGGACCCGTTGAAGGAAGCCGCGGTGGCCGCGGGCCTGCCCGTTTACCAGCCGGCGTCGTATCGCAAGCCGGACGTGTGGGATGAATTCCGCGCGCTCAAACCCGACCTGCAGGTGATGGCGTTTGTCACGTTGTTCGTGCCCGAGGAGTTCCTCAACATCCCGACGCACGGCTCGATTCAGTACCACCCTTCCCTGCTGCCGTTGCATCGCGGCGCCTCGTCGATCAACTGGCCGATCATTCTTGGTGAGAAAGAGACCGGCCTCTCGATCTTCTGGCCCGACAACGGTCTCGATACCGGCCCGGTGCTGCTGCAGAAGAAGACCCCGATCTCCGGCACCGACACGCTCGGCAGCGTGTATTTCGATCGGCTGTTCCCACTGGGAGTCGACGCGATGCTCGAGTCCGTCGATCTCGTGAAGGCCGGCAAGGCGCCGCGCCTCAAACAGGACGAGAGCCTCGCCACCTACGAAGGCAAGTGCACCGCCGAAACGGCGCGAATCGATTGGGGCAAGTCGTGGCGGCAGATCGACCCGCTGATCCGCGGCTGCAGCCCGGCGCCCGGCGCGTGGACGACGATCAACGGCGCCACGCTGCAGATCTTCGAGGCGAAGCCGATGCCGGCGAGCGATCCGAAAGGCATCGGCGGCAAGATCGGCGAGATCGTGGACGCCAGCGATGCCGGCTTCACGGTGGTCTGCGCCGACGGCCGCTTCCAGGTGACGCGCGTGAAACCCGCTGATGGCGGCAAGATTACCGCCGGCGAATTCGTGAAATCCGCGGGCGTCACGGTCGGCACCCGACTGGTTTAATGGCCCACTAAATATGCCTGCTTCCCAGCATCAGAATCCCAAGAGCGACATCGAGATTTCGCAAGCGGCGGCGATGACGCCGATCATCGAGATCGCGAGCAAGCGGCTCGGCATCGCGACAGCGGACCTCGTTCCCTACGGCCACTACAAGGCCAAGCTGTCGATGGACTACGTCAAGTCCCTCAAGAGCAAACCGAACGGCAAGTTGATTCTCGTCTCGGCGATCACCCCGACGCCGGCCGGCGAAGGCAAGACCACGACCACGGTCGGGTTGACCGATGCCCTGGTCCACATCGGGAAGAAAGCGATGATGTGCCTGCGCGAACCATCGCTCGGGCCGTCGTTCGGCATGAAGGGCGGCGCCGCCGGCGGCGGCTACGCGCAGGTCGTGCCGATGGAGGACATCAACCTCCACTTCACCGGCGACTTCCACGCCATCACGTCGGCGAACAACCTTCTCGCGGCGCTCGTCGACAACCACATTTATTGGGGTAACGCGCTCGCGATCGATCAGCGGCGCGTCGCCTGGCGCCGCGTGATGGACATGAACGACCGCGCGCTGCGGGAGATCGTCAGCTCGCTCGGCGGCGCCGCCAACGGCTACCCACGCGAAGACGGCTTCGACATCACGGTCGCCTCGGAAGTGATGGCGATCTTCTGCCTGGCGTCCGATCTCGACGATTTGCGGCGGCGCCTCGGCAACATCATCGTCGCCTACACCCGCGACAAGAAGCCGGTGCGCGCCGGCGATCTCAAGGCGCAGGGCGCCATGACGGCGCTCCTCAAGGACGCGCTCTCGCCCAACCTGGTGCAGACGCTCGAAGGCACGCCGGCCTTCATCCATGGCGGGCCCTTCGCCAACATCGCGCACGGCTGCAATTCCGTGCTGGCCACGACAACGGCATTGAAGCTGGCGGACTATGTGGTGACCGAAGCCGGCTTCGGCGCCGACCTGGGCGGCGAGAAGTTCCTCGACATCAAGTGCCGCAAGGCCGGTCTCGAGCCTGCCTGCGTCGTGCTGGTCGCCACGATTCGCGCGTTGAAGATGCACGGCGGCGTGAAGAAGGACGATCTCAAAAAGGAAGACCTGAAGGCGCTCGAGACCGGCATGAGCAACCTGCGCTGCCACGTCGAGAACGTCCGCAAGTTCGGGCTCGAGCCGGTGATCTCGATCAACCGCTTCAGCGCCGATAGCGACGCGGAGATCGCGCTGGTGAAGTCGGCGTGCGCCGCACTTGGCGTCGAGTGCCACATGGCGGACCACTGGGCCATGGGCGGCGCCGGCGCCACCGAGCTGGCGCGCGCGGTCGTCAAGGTCTGCGACAGCAGAGCGAGCAAGCTGAAGTTTCTGTATCCAGATGAGATGCCGCTGTTCGAGAAGATCCGCACCATCGCCCGCGAGATTTATCGCGCCAAAGACATCTCGGCCGAGAAAGCGGTCAAGGATCAGCTCGCCGCGTTCGAGGCAATGGGCTACGGCAGCGCTCCGATCTGCGTCGCCAAGACGCAGTACAGCTTTTCGACCAACCCTGAGGCTAAAGGCGCGCCGGTCGATCACATAATCAATGTGCGCGAGGTCCGGCTCTCCGCCGGCGCGGAGTTCGTCGTGGCGATCTGCGGCGAGATCATGACCATGCCGGGCCTGCCGAAGGTGCCGGCGGCCGACGCTATCGACGTGGGGGCGGACGGTCGCATCGTCGGATTGTTCTAACCCGCGTGACGGAGGGTCGCGGTGCGCTTCGACAACCTGCGCTTCATCGACCTGCGCTCCCTTAAGCGCTTCCTCAACCTGCGCTTCCTCAATAACCTCTTCGTTCTACTTCTCATCCTGGGCGCCGGCTACATCATGTATCAGCGCGACATGGCCGACGGGAGCGTGGGCGATCCGAGCGACGCGATCGACACGACCGCTGTCCAGGAGCGCCTGATCACGATCGGCAAGGCGCAGTGGCAGTTTCACGTGGAGCACGGCACCTACGCAACGCTCGAAGAGCTCGCCAGCAACGATCAGCTTCAGGGTGGCCCGGTGCAGTACGGCTACCACTTCGCCGCCACGGCGAGCGCCACGGGATTTCACATCACTGCCACACCGATCGACGAGGACATGGCGGACTGGCCAACGTTCGAGATCGACCAGACCATGCGGATCACCGAGCAATAACGGTCGCATCGCCGGATTGTTCCGAAGCCGATGTCGAGCCGATAACTGGAACGGAGGCGATATGCGCGTTTTCGGCTTTATCGGCGTCGTCATCGTTCTTTGCGCCGGCTTCTTTATCTATCAGCGCCAGCTGGCGGATATCCCGGGGGGCTCGCCCCAGCAGCAAATCGACACCACGGCGATCCGGCAGCGCCTGCTGACCATCGGGCAGACCGAGCGGCAGTATCAGGCGAGGAACGGCAAGTACGCGACCCTCGAGGAACTGGCGAGCGAGGACCTGCTGCCGGGCGGCACCGAGCAGCGCGGCTACACCTACACCGCGTCGATCACCAGTACCGGCTTCACCATTACCGCCACGCCAACCGCGGAGGAGAAGGCCGACTGGCCGACACTCGAAATCACCGAAACGATGACCGTCGCCGAAAAATGACGCGCGCCATTGCCATCGTCACGGCGGCGCTCTGCATCGGCGCCGTCCACCTTCGCGCTGTGCGCTTCGGCGGACCAGCGCAATCGAGTGCGCCCAGCAACGTCCTTCCGCAGCCGTATCAGACGACGCGCGATTGGGGCGAGCTGCCGGCCGGAGTGAAGTGGGCCGCGGTCACGGCGATCGAGCCTGCGCCGGATGGATCGATCTACGTCATCCATCGGTGCGTCGCGAACTCGTGCGCCAACCGGCCCGAGGCGCCGATCCTCAAATACGACGCGGCCGGGAAATTGCTGGCGCAGTGGGGCGCGACGATGTTCATTTTCCCGCACGGCGCCACTGTCGATCGCGACGGCAATCTCTGGGTCACCGACGCGCGCGGCGAGAATGGCATCGGCCACCAGGTCTTCAAGTTCAACCGCGATGGAAAGATGGTTATGGCGCTGGGTAAGGCCGGCCTCAGCGGCTCGACGCCCGATCTCTTCGATCAGCCGACCGACGTCGTCATCGCGCCGAACGGCGACATCTTCGTGACCGACAGCCATCGCAACGGCAAGAACAATCGCGTGGTGAAGTTTACGAAGGACGGAAAATACATCAAGGAGTGGGGCAAGAAAGGATCGGGGCGAGGCGAGCTCAGCGAGCCGCACACGATCGCGATGGACTCACGCGGCCGGTTGTTCGTCGGCGATCGCGAAAACAATCGTATCCAGATTTTCGATCAGGACGGCAGGTTTCTCGACGAGTGGCGGCAGTTCGGACGTCCCAGCGGGATCTTCATCACCAAAGACGACACCATCTACGTCGCTGACTCGGAGTCGGGTCCGGATACCGGCGCCCACGAGCTGATGGGTATCAGAAAAGGCATTCGCATCGGCAGCGCGCGAGATGGTTCGGTCAGCGCGTTCATCGAAGACCAGGAGTCGACGGCGCCCGATCATTCGGGTGCGGAAGGCGTTGGCGTTGACGTGCACGGAAATGTCTACGGCGCAGTGGTCCGCAGGCAAATGCTCGAACGCCACGTGAAGAAACCGCGTTAGGATTCGGGGATGGCCAAGTACGTGACCGAGTTCATCGGCACCTTTTTCCTCGTCTCGACAATCGGCTACACGGTGATTGCGCCCGGTGCGGGCGACATGGCGCCGCTCGCGATTGGCGCAACGCTGATGGTGATGATCTTCGCCGGCGGGCACGTGTCGGGCGCGCACTACAACCCGGCCGTCACGCTCGCCGTGTTTCTGCGCGGCAAGTGCTCCGCGGCCGACGTCCTGCCCTACTGGATCGCGCAGATCGCCGGCGCGGCCGTGGCGGCGATGATCGTGTTGTTCATGAAGGGCAATCCGGCGGTCACGCCGATGCAGCCCGACGTGGTGCGCGCGCTCGTCGCAGAATTCCTCTACACGTTTGCGCTGTGTTACGTGGTGCTGAACGTCGCCACGGCGAAAGGCACGAGCGGCAATCCCACCTATGGGTTGGCGATTGGATTCACGGTGCTGGCGGGCGCCTATGCGGTGGGCGGCGTTTCCGGCGGCGCGTTCAACCCTGCCGTGGCCGTCGGCATCACGATCATGGGCCTGTCGTCGCTGGCGAATATCTGGATTTTCCTGGTCGCGAATCTCGCCGCGGGCGCGGCCGCCGCGGTGATCTTCAAGATCATGCACCCGATGGATCGGTGATCGCCTAGAACGGCCTCTTCACCTTGCGCCACAGCCGCTGGAACGTCCCGGTCGCGGGCGCGGCACAATAATCGACGGCCAGCAGGGTATCGGCAGTCACGCTCGTCGCCGCCGGCAAGCCCCGCCCGGCCCTGATCTCGGGCGCTCGCGGGCTCTCGCCGCCGTCGTTGTGGGCGGTCACCGTGTAGAAATAGGTCAAGCCGTTGCTCACGGTCGTATCGACGTACTGTGTGCCGGCGAGCCCGGCAGCCACGGGCTGCATCGCCTGGCGATTGACGATCGAGCTGCGGTAGACGTTGTAGGCCACCGCGCCGGGCGACGCAGACCAGGTCAACGTCATTTGCTTCTTGCCGGGCACTGCCGACAGATTCTCGGGCGCGAGCGGCGGCGCCACCGGCACGGCGGGCACGGCAGCCGCGCGCGGCCCCTCGCCTCCCATGTTCCTGGCCGCCACGGTGTAGAAGTAGGTCGTGTCGTTTTCGAGGCCGGTATTCTTGAAGGTCGTCTCGGTCGTCGTCGTGGCGATTGGCGGACCGACGAATGCGCCCGTCGTGCTCCGGTAAATCACATAGCCTGGCGCGTCGGGCACCGCGGTCCAGGTCAGCGTGGCCTTCGCGTTGCCTGCGGCAACGCTCAATACCGGTGTGGACGCCGGCGGAGGCGGCACCGGGATCGCGGACACGTTGGCCGACCACTCACTCTGCGCGGCGGCAGTCACGGCGGTCACGCGATAGAAATGACGGGTCCCGTTGGTCAGTTGCGGATCGACGAACGGCGATGCCATCACTCCCGTGGTCAGTTCCGTAAAATCGGCATCGCCAACGCGGCGATAGATCGTGTACGAGGTGGCTCCCGCCGACGGCAGCCAGGTCAGCGTCACACGACGGTCGCCGGCGGTCGCGGTCACGTCGGCCGGCGGCGCGAGCGGCATGGCGCTGATCGCCAGCGATAGCGGACCATTGCCGCCCTTGCTGTACGCGGCCACGGTGAACGAATACATCGTTCCATTCTCGAGGCCCTGACTGGTATGCGAGGTGAGGGTGGTGCGTCCAACCGGCGTCTTGATCCAGACACCTTTGACGCCGCGATAGATTCGATAACCTTCGGCCCCCGCAACGGGTGACCAGGTAAGCGTCACCTTTCCATTGCCGGGCTCCGCAGCGATCTGCGCGGGCGCCGCGACAGGCGCGGGCGGTACAACAGTTCCCGTTGCCGCGGCAGCAGTCGCGGAGAAGGCGAGCACACCGGCCAACGCCAGTGAAGCGAACGAGGGAAGAGATCGCATCACAGATCCTTGAGTCGCGACGTGCTATGGCAAGTTCCATTCCCTGCACGATCGGGCCGGAAATCGACAAAACACCCTTCGACAGCCGGCGACAACAGTTCTAGAACTGAACAGCCACTAACGGACTTGGTGGTCCCAGCCCTTATACGAAGCCAAGCCGCTGCGGTGCAAAGTTGACCAGATTCGGGAAGATCTGCAGCAGATCCGCATCCGGTACGCCGAACCATCCGCCCAGCGTCGCTGCGTATTGATCGAGCGACGTTGTCGGAATCCAGTTGCCGCGATCGCCCGCATCGTCTGGTCCGCGCAGTTCGTGCGTCGGGAACGTGCCGTAGGTCTGGCCTCCTGCGACGGCCCCACCGAGCACGAGGTGATGACCGCCCCAGGCGTGATCGGTGCCCTGGTTCGCGTTGGCGTTGCCGGTCCGGTTGAACTCACTCTCGGTGAACACCGTGACGCGATCCATCATCGCGCGCGATTCGAGCGTCGCGAGGAAAGCGCTGATCGCCTGGTCGATCGTCGTCATCAGCTCCGCGTGATTGCCGAGCAGGTTCTCGTGATTGTCGAACCCGCCCATGCCGGCGAAGAAGATCTGCCGGTTCATGCCGAGCGATTCGCGAACCGCCATGATTTGCGCCACCTGCGCAAGCTGCTGGCCGAGGCCCGAGTCCGGGAATACCACCGGCAATGCCGGCGCGCCGCCGAGCGCGCCCTCGATCTCTTCCGCCGACTTGATCGATTCACCGAGCACGCCGTTCGCGGCGCTCACCAGCTTCAGGCCGCTGTCGAAGGTGAGCAGCTTTTGCAGCGACCCGAGGCGCGCGGCCATCGCGGTGCCGTCGCCGAAGGTGTTGAAGCCGAGCGAGTCCGCATTCGAGAAATTCAGTCCCTTCGTGGTCGGCCCCGACAGGAACAACGAGTTGCCACCGTTGACGGTGATGCCCGGCGGCAGCGTACCCGAGTTGAGCGCTGCGGCGAAATCGTTGATGCGTCCGCCCCAACCCGTGCCGCCGCCGTTCGGATCCGACGTCTGCCACTGCTGCACCTGGTCCGAATGCGAGTAGAGGTTCTTCGGCAGCGACGTGTCGTTGAGCGTCGCCTTCGTCGTCGGTCGCACCAGCGTGCCGACGTTGAAGACGAGAGCGGCGCGGTTCTCGTTGAAGAGGCGCTGCACGTTGACCAGCGATGGATGCAGCCCAAAACCCGAGCCGCCCGCGGGCAGCAGCGCGCCGCCAGACAGCGCGACCGGGCCGCGCATCGATTGGTAGGCGGCGTAGCGCGTATCGATCGGCACGATCATGTTGTTCGAATCGTTGCCGCCGAACATGAAGATGCAGACCAGCGCCTTGTAATCGGGCGCCGGCTGCTGCGTGTAGGCCGACACCAATCCGAGGCGGCCGAGCTGCGACGCCATTCCGGCCGCGCCGAGCGAACAGCAGGTCTTGAGAAACGTCCGACGATTGCGTCTCACGGCAGACTCCTTTTTACCAATCCACCTGCGTTTGCGCGGCGACAAGGGTCAAATAAATCGCGGTGCGGGCGCGCTCTTTCGTGCTGCTGGCCGACGAAGCGCGAACCGCCAGGATGATTTCGGCGCGCATCTCCGGCGAGATGCGGGTGCCCATGAACAGCTCGGCGCAGTAGTCGACGAGCGCGGCCGGATCGGCGGCGCGGCTCGTGAACGGGCCGTAGTCGAACACGACGTCGCTGCCGAAGTATCCGCCGAGCAGCGAGCCCACGAAGTTGACGCGCACGAGCGCCGTCACCGTCGTGAAGATCTGAACTCCGGGCCGCCGAGTGGCGCGCCGGTGGGCCCCATCGTGTTGCGGACGCGATAGCCCGGCGAGTAATAGCTGAAGACCGATCCGGGATAGAACACCTTCTGCCCCATCTCTTCGGACTTGTCGCTCATGAACGGGTGATCGGTCACCGTCGCGTTGAGCGCGCGCAGCTGCGACACGACGAACAGCACCGGCTCCGACAACTTGCCGGAGTTCGGCGACGACAGTCCCGCCTCAGGATGCGTGAGCACCGCGCGGATGACCGCGGCCATGTCTCCCCGCACCCCGGCGCCGTTGTCGTTGAAGACGGACCCGACCGCGGCAACGTAGGCCGGACTCGGATTCGACGTCACCAGCTGCAGGATCAATTGCCGGCCGATGAACGGCCCGATGTTCGAATGATTGAAGAGCACGCCGAGTGCCTGATCGAGATCCTGCTGCGCGGTCTGCCCTGCCGGGAAGTTCTCGCCGAGGAACGTCTTCGCGCCGCTGTCGTGATACCGCGCCACGGCTTCCATCGGCACGCGGTAATTCTCGCTGCCCGATCGAGTCGGGATCGTTGCCGGGTTGCCATCACCGAAGGTCCAGCCCGTGAAGATGCGCGCGAGCTCCTTGACGTCTTGTTCGGTGTAAACGGGCGTTTCCGGATCGGTCGGCGCGGCGCGCTTGACCGATCCGTCCGGATTCAGCAGCGGAATGCCGACGGTGAAAAGCTGCATCAACTCGCGCGGGTAGTTCTCGTTCGGCGGCACGCCGGTAATCGCCTGGCTGCGGTTGTTCAGCATGTTCAGGTAGCGGCCCATCGCCGGGTTGAGCGTGACGTTGCGCATCAAGTCGCGATAGTTGCCGAACGCGCCGTCCATCAGCGCGCGCTGATAGGTGACGATGGCGCCGGCGTCGTCGATGTCGATCGCCGAGACGACCCAGATCTTGTGGAGCGCCCACGCGACGCGCTGGCGCAGTTGATCGGGACCGGTCAGCGCCAGGTGCATGAAATGCTCCTGCGTCACGTAGACAGGCTCGTCGAACAGGAGATCGGGATACACGGACGGCGGCTCGGCCAGCTGTTGCTCGAGAAACGCGGCCGCGCCGTTCGCCTTCAAATTGTCGACGTCACCAGGCCGCGGCCCCCACGTGGTGCGGCGGAGAAACCGGAATGCCGCCAGCGTGTCGGCGTCTACCTGCGGGGGCGGCGCTTCGGGGCTGGCGCTCACTTGAAGTGAGCGCGGGCTTTCTCCCCCGACATTGACCGCGGTGATCTTGAAAAAGTAAGTCGGCCCGTTGACGACCGTGGTGTCCGTGAATGCCGGACTGGCGAGGTCGGTGGCGATCGGCACGCTCGACTGCTGGTTGGAAAGCGTGCCGCGATACACCCGGTACGACACGGCGCCAGGCGAAGGCGACCAC
>Ga0207708_10002613_pt1 | contig 13249 bp, 13 predicted proteins | sample KBSK5101metaG_FD_184340 | JGI IMG/M metagenome (GOLD analysis project Ga0207708, IMG submission 184340) | Corn, switchgrass and miscanthus rhizosphere microbial communities from Kellogg Biological Station, Michigan, USA - KBS K5-10-1 metaG... | ecosystem: Host-associated > Plants > Roots >...
GAGGCGGACCTGATCGTCGCGATCGGCGCCCGCTTCGACGACCGCATCACGGGCAAGCTGTCCGAGTTCGCGCCGCGGGCGAAGTTCATCCACATCGACATCGATCCCGCGGAGATCTCCAAGAACGTCCCCGCGCACATCCCGATCGTGGGCGACGCCAAGAACATCGTCCAGCGCCTGGTCACCGAGTACCGCGCGACGGGCGCCGACAGCGCCCGGCTGGCGGAGTGGTGGGAGCGCATCGAGGGCTGGCGCACGCAGCACCCGCTGCGCTACGACGACTCGACCGACACCGAGATCAAGCCGCAGTACCTGATCGAGGCGCTCTACGAGGCCACCGGCGGGAAGGCGATCGTCGCCTCCGACGTCGGCCAGCACCAGATGTGGACGGCGCAGTACTTCCACTTCGCCGAGCCGCGCCGCTGGATCAACTCCGGCGGCCTCGGCACGATGGGCTTCGGCCTGCCGGCCGGGATGGGCGCCGCCGTCGCGCGGCCCGACGTCCCGACGATCGTCGTCACCGGCGACGGGTCGTTCCAGATGAACACGCAGGAGCTGGCCACCTGCGCCGAGCACCGGATCCCGGTCAAGGTGTTCATCGCCAACAACGGCTACCTGGGCATGGTCCGCCAGTGGCAGGAGCTGTTCTGGGACAAGCGCTACTCGCAGGTCGACATGGGGCAGTACCCCGACTTCGTCAAGCTCGCCGAGGCCTACGGGGCCACCGGCATCCGCCTGACGGACAAGACCACGCTCGTCGCCGACATCAAGACGGCGCTCGAGACGGAGGGCCCGGTCGTCGTCGACGTCCGCGTCACCCGCGAGGAGAACACCTACCCGATGATCCCGGCCGGCGCCGCCGCCCGCGAGATGGTGGGCTGAGGCATGGGCGAGCCAGGGACCAAGGAGCCGCTCACCCTCGAGGAGCTCGAGGCGTCCGCCGGCGTGCGGACGGGCCGCAAGCACATCCTCTCGATCCTCGTCGAGAACAAGCCGGGCGTCCTGACCCGGATCTCCGGGCTGTTCGCCCGCCGCGGGTTCAACATCGACACGCTCGCCGTCGGGCCGACCGACGACGAGTCGCTGTCGCGCATCACGCTCACGCTCGACGGGGCGATGCACCCGATCGATCAGGTCACCAAGCAGCTGCACAAGCTGGTCAACGTGATCAAGATCCGCGACCTCGAGCCGGCCGACACCGTCGCGCGCGAGCTCGCGCTGTTCAAGATCTCCGCCGACGGCGCCAGCCGCGGCGAGGTCATGCAGGTCGTGGAGATCTTCCGCGGCAAGATCATCGACGTCACCCGCCGCTCCGTGATCGTGGAGGTCACGGGCACCTGGGAGAAGGTCGAGGCCTTCGAGCGCATGGTGCGCCCGTTCGGCCTGGTCGAGATGGCCCGGACGGGCGAGATCGCGATCTCGCGCGGTCGCGGCGAGACCTAAAAGCGGTGAAGCACACCCTCCGGTGAGTTTTCTCACCGGAGGGTGGATTTTCTGCCACACTGCCGGGAGGTCCACCCGAGCCTCCCATGCTCGTTCGTACCGCCACGTTGCGCGCGCCGGCGGGGGCCGTGCTCGCAGCGCTCGTGCTCGCCTTCCCCGCCCAAGGGGCGCAATGCGACGCACTCGCTGACGCGGCCGCCGTCGTCTGCGAGATCAACGGCGTCCGGGCCGACCGCGGGTACGAGGCGCTCGCCGTGGACCGGCGGCTGCGCCGGGCGGCGACCCTGCACGCGCGCGACATGGTCGCGCGGGGGTACTTCTCTCACACCACGCCCGAGGGCTTGAGGCTCTCCGCGCGGCTGCGCAACGCGGGCTACATCACCGGGCGCGTCGCGTGGCGGGTCGGCGAGACCCTCGCCTGGGGGCGCCAGCGCCTCTCGACGGCGGCGGCGACCGTGACGGCGTGGATGCGGAGCGCGTCGCACCGCCGCGTCCTGCTCGGCCCCTACCGCGAGATCGGCGTCGGGGTGGCCGCCGGGGATCCGCTCGGCGGCAGCGGGACCACCTACACGGCCGACTTCGGCCTCCTGGGGGGCTGAGCCGCGCCGTGAGTCCGCTGGCCATCAGCCTGCTCGTCCTCGCCGTCTGGCTCGTCGTCGCCGGGCTCGTGCTCGCGATCATGGCGGGGGCCGGACGGGCCGAGGTGGCCGCGGCGAGACGTAGCCGCAAGCGGTTCGCGAAATTACCCCGTTCGGGGGAAGGCAGGAATCTCCCCCATGAGCTAGATTGGCGCCGCGCCGGTCACAGGGAGCGGCGTGGCGGTGGGGGAACCGCCACATAGCCGGCCATCGAGCGGCCGGCACTCAAGCGCCCGGCTCGGACGAAGGCGGGGCGCCGCAAGGGAGTTTGCCGTGTCCACGCTTGCCATCCGCCGGCGCGCTGCCGCGTGCCCGGCCGCTGTCGCCATCCTGTTCGCGCTCGGCCCCGCGCCGGCGCCGGCCGCGACCCGCTGCGCAGGAGCCTCGGCCGCGCCGTCCGCGGCGGCCGCCACCGCCCGCCAGCGCGCGGTCGTCTGCGAGATCAACCGCGTCCGCCGCCGTCACGGGCTCGCGCCCGTCGCACGCGACGCCCGCCTCGCGCGCGCCGCGTCCCGCTACGCGCAGGCGATGGTGGCCGGGCGGTTCTTCTCCCACAAGAGCCCCGGCGGGTCGACGCTGCACGACCGGCTGCGTGCGGCCGGCTACCGCGGCGTGGCGGCGGGGGAGACGCTCGCCTGGGCCGAGGGCCGCCTGGCCGCGCCGCGCGCGATCGTGCGCTCGTGGATGCGCAGCGGGCCGCACCGGCGGGTCCTGCTCGGCCGCTACCGGCACGTCGGCGTCGGGGTCGCGCTCGGCAGCCCGTTCGGGCGCGCGATGAGCGGCAGCGCGACCTACGCGGCCGACTTCGGCGCGGCGCGCTGAGCGCCCCGGGGCCGCGGCCCCGTACCCTGGAGTGCGTGAGCGTCCGGGTCCGACCGGGTCGAGCGCCGCTGGCGCTGGCGCCGGCCTTCAGCGGTGAGCTGCTCGCGCGCTGCGAGCGCGCGCTGCGGCGTGCGCGCTCCGGCGCCGGCGAGGTGCTCGCCTCGATCACCGTCCCGCTGCCGGCCGCGAGCGATCCGAGCGCGCTCGTGTTCGCCTCGCGCCGCCCCGGCGAGCCCTGGTTCTGCTTCGAGCAGCCCGACCGCGACGGCGCCGCGCTGGCCGCGCTCGGCTGCGTGCGTGCGATCCGCACGGGCGGGCCGCGCCGGTTCGAGGATGCGGCCGCGATCTGGCGCGAGCTGGCCGCCGGCGCCGAGTCGGGCGTGCCCGACGCGCCCGCGGGGGCCGGCCCCGTCGCCGTCGGCGGCTTCGCGTTCGCGCCCGAGGGCGGCGGCGCCCGCCACTGGCAGGGCTTCGCCGCCGGCGATCTGGTCGTGCCCGAGGTCGCCGTCGCGCGCCGCCGCGGCGAGGTCGCGCTGACGCTCACCGCGCTCCTGGAGCCCGACGACGATCCCGCGCAGGTCGTCGCGCGGCTGGAGGAGCGCGCCGCCGAGCTGCGGGATGCGCCGCTGCCGCTGCTGGATCCCGCCCCCGCCGGGCGCTTCCACGTCGAGTCGATCGCGCCGCCGGAGCACTACGAGGGCGCCGTGGCGCGCGCCGTCGAGCGGATCCGCGCGGGCGACTTCGAGAAGATCGTGCTCGCGCGCGAGGTCGCCGTGCACGCGCCCCTCCCGCACGACGCCGCCGCGGTGTTCGGCGTGCTGCGCGCCGCCTTCGGCTCCTGCTTCGTCTTCTGCGCGGGCCGCGGCGACGCCGCCTTCGTGGCCGCCTCGCCCGAGCTGCTCGTGCGCCGCGAGGGCCAGCGCGCCTCGACCGTCGCGCTCGCCGGCTCGATCCGCCGCTCCGCCGACCCGGCGGTCGACGACCACCTCGGCGAGCAGCTGCTGCGCTCGGACAAGGACCGCGAGGAGCAGCGGATCGTCGCCCGCCGGATCGCGCGCGCGCTGCGCCCGCACTCCGTCTGGGTGACCGCTCCCGACGAGCCGACGATCATCAAGGTCGCCAACATCCAGCACCTCGCGACCCCGATCCGCGCGCAGCTCACGCACCCGCGCAGCGCGATCGAGCTCGCCGGGCTGCTGCACCCGACGCCCGCCGTCGGCGGCGAGCCGCACTCGGCCGCCGCGCCGCAGATCCCCGCGCTCGAGGGCATCGACCGCGGCTGGTACGCCGGCCCGGTCGGCTGGACGGACGCCAACGAGGACGGCGAGTTCTGCGTCGCGCTGCGCTGCGCGCTGCTGCGCGGCCACGAGGCGCGGCTGTACGCCGGCGTCGGCGTGGTGCGCGACTCCGACCCGGCGGCCGAGCTGGCCGAGACCGAGGTCAAGCTCGGCGCGCTGCTGCCCATCCTGTCCGGTTAGACCTCCCGCACCACATCGTCGTAGGGCTTGCGGTTGGCCTTCTCGACCCACTCGGCGGCGCTGCGCCGGGCGGGGTCGCGCGGCTTGGCCGGGTGGCCGAAGGTCAGCACCGCGGCGACCTTGTCGTCCGCGCCGAGCCGCAGCGCGCGGTTGAGCCCGACGTGGTCGCTGATGCCGTTCGGGCACGAGCCGATCCCGAGCGCGTGTGCGGCGAGCAGCATGTTCTGCACGGCGCGGCCGGCGTCGATCCCGGCGCCGCCGCTCATCACGACGGCGACCACGAAGGCGGCGCCGCGCACGTTGGAGGGCTCGAAGACGGACTCGGCGACGGCCTCGACGGCGCGATCGTCGCGGACGACGAGGAACGTCCACGGCTGGCGGTTCTTCGCGCTGCCGGCGAGGCGGCCCGCGTCGAGGATGCGGTGCTCGTCCTCGGGGTCGAGCGGGCCCGCCGCGTAGTCGCGGACCTCGCGCCGGCTGACGATGGACAGGTACGCCTCCACGCCCGGAAATCTAGCTCCGGCCGAACATCCGCCGCCAGCCGCCTCCCGTGCGCTGCGGCCGGGTCGGCTGCGGGAGCTCGGCGGCCTCCGCGGCATCGATCGTCAGCGTGACGCGGCGGAGCGTGATGCGCGCGACCTCGGGCGCGTCGACGAAGCTCCTGCCGCGGCCGGTGTCGATCACGATCCCGTCGAAGATGTGCTCTCGCTTGTTGTCGAGCACGCGGTCGACCTTGCCGACCAGCGTGCCGTCGGAGGCGTGGACGGGCACGCCGCGCGGGAGCGCCTGGTAGCCGATCTGGTGGTCGTCATCGTCCGCGGCCACAGCTGGAAGGCTAGAGGGCGCGGGCGAGCGACAGCGCGAAGCGGTCGCCGCCGTCGGTCAGCCAGTCCGTGAGCTCGAGCCCGGAGGCCGCGTAGTCGCTCTCCAGCCGCGGTCGCGTGAACTTGGTGGAGATCTCCGTGCGGATCTCCTCGCCGCGGTAGAAGGAGACCTCGAGGTCGATCGCCGGGATCGACACGACGCAGGCGCGGCGCGCGCGCAGGCGCATCTCGATCCAGCGGCGCTCGGGGTCGTAGAAGGCGACGTGCTCGAAGCGCTCGACCGGGAAGTCGGCGCCGAGCTCGCGGTTGATGATCGTCAGGACGTTGCGGTTGAACTCCGCCGTGACGCCGGCCGCGTCGTCGTAGGCGGCCTCGAGGACGTCGGGGTCCTTGACGAGGTCGGTGCCGAGCAGCAGCCGGTCATCGGGGCCCAGGCGGGCGGCGAGCTCGCGCAGGAAGCGCCGGCGCGAGCCGGGCAGGAAGTTGCCGATCGTGCCGCCGAGGAACGCGAGCACGCGCGGGCAGCCCGGCTCGGGGTCCGGGATCTCGCCGAGGTGGCGCTCGAAGTCGCCGACGATCCCGTGCAGCTCCAGCCCGGGGTAGGCCTCGCCGAGGCGGTCGACGGACTCGCGCACGACGCTCTCGGCGACGTCGAAGGGGACGTAGCGCCGCAGCACGCCGGCCTCGGTGGCAGCATCGAGCAGCACGCGCGTCTTGGTGGCGGTGCCGGAGCCGAGCTCGACCAGCTCGCCCATCTGCGTGGCGGCGACGATCTCGCCGGCGCGGGCGGTGAGGATCTCGCGCTCGGCGCGCGTCGGGTAGTACTCGGGCAGCTCGGTGATGCGGTCGAACAGCTCGCTGCCGTGGGTGTCGTAGAGGTGCTTGGGCGGCAGCTCCTTCGACGGGCGGGTGAGGCCGTCGAGCACGTCGTCGTGCAGCGTGCGCTGCGTGCCGTCGCCGACGTGGACGTCGATCAGCGCGGTGCTCATGCGTCCCACGCCAATCGAACGCCGCTGAAGATCTGCCGGCGCAGCGGCAGGTCCCAGTTGCGCATCGTCGCGGTCGTCGCGCGCTCGCGGCTCGCCCACGAGCCGCCGCGCAGCACCTTGTAGTCGGTGCCGAAGAACACCTCGGAGTACTCGCGGTAGGGGTGCGCGACGAAGCCGTCGTAGCCGTGGAAGTCGCCGGCGGTCCACTCCCAGACGTCGCCGAGCATGCCGAGCGCGCCGTACGGCGAGGCGCCCTCGGGGTGCGAGCCGGCGGGGTGCGGGCCGAGGCCCGTCTGGCCGAGGTTGGCGCGGCGCGGGCACGGGGGCTCGTCGCCCCACGGGTGCCTGCGCGCCCGGCCGGTGCGCTGGTCCCAGGTCGCTGCCTTCTCCCACTCCGCCTCCGAGGGGAGGCGGGCGCCGTGCGCTCGTGCGAAGGCATCGGCCTCGAACCAGGACACGTGGACGACCGGCTCGTCGGGGTCCAGCGGCGCCCATCCGTCGATCCGCCACTGCAGCCATCCGGCCGGGCCACGGGCCCAGCCGCCCGGGTGGGTGATGTCGTAGTCCTCCTTCCAGGACCAGCCCTCGTCGCTCCACCACTCGCGGCGCTCGTAGCCGCCGCCCTCGGCGAAGGTCAGCCAGGTGGCGTTGGTGACCGGCGTGCGGCCGATCCGGAAGGCGGGGAGCTCCACGCGGTGGCGCGGGCGCTCGTTGTCGTAGGAGAAGCCGAAGCGCCCGGCGCCGAGCGTGCAGGCGCCCGCGGGCACCTCGACGGACTCGAGGCCCGTGTGGCCGCCGGGCGCGGCCGGGCGCGGGTCGGCGGCGATCGCGGGGCCGGGCAGCAGGCGGTGCAGCTCGATCGCCTGCAGCATCGTCTCGGTGTGCTGCAGCTCGTGGCGGAGCACCAGCTCGACGAGCTCGCCGTTGCCGGGGCCGCGCTCGGCCAGCACCTGCAGCGAGCGCTCGCGGACCTCGGCGAGGTAGGCCAGCGCCTGCGAGCGGTCCAGCAGCGGCAGGTCGCCGCGGACGGCGCGCGGGGTCTCGAAGGCGTCGTACATCGCGGCGAGCTCGGGCTGCAGCAGATCGGCGCCGCCGTGGCGGGACACCAGCCACAGGTCCTCGTAGGCGGCGATGTGGGCGAGATCCCACACCAGCGGGCTCATCAGCGCCGAGTGCGCGGTCTCGACGTCCGCATCGGAGAGCGGTGCGACCAGCGCCAGCGTGCGCTCGCGGACGTCGGCCAGGTCGGCGGCCGCCGAGGCTGCGAGACGCTGGTGCGTGGCGGCCATCGAAGAAACGCTACCCAATCGGGCGGCCCGGCTCGCGATTCAGGCGCGCGGACGCCCCGCGCGCCGCCACACCTCGACCACCTCGCGCACCGACGCCGTGCGCCACGAGATGCGCGAGTCCAGCGGCCGCACGACGAGCTCGAAGCGGCCGGTCTCGAGCTGCTCGAGCTCGGTCACGAGCGCGTGGAAGCGGCGGCCCTTCTTGTCGACGAGCACGATGTCGCCGGCGCCGATGCCCTTGGAGGTCGCGCGCTTGGGCCGCTCGGCGGTGCCGGTCGTGGGCGTGACGTCGATCAGGGTGGCCTGGGGCTCTGGCATCGAGCGCCGGAGGCTAGGCGCCCTCCCGGACGGACGCGGCGACGGCGGTCCAGACGTCCCGGTGCAGGCGCACGTTGGCCTCGCGCTCGGTGCGGACCGAGACGATCGTGGTGCGGTCGGCGGCCAGCGCGCGCCCGAGCGCGGCCCGGAAGCCCTCGAGGTCCTCGGCGGACTCGAACCCGCAGCCGTAGAGGGCCGCGGCGTGGGAGAAGTCGAGCCCGTGCGGGGTCACGACGTGGCGCACGTAATCCTCGCCCTCTCCGCTGACGGGCAGGAACTCGAAGATCCCGCCGCCGTCGTTGTCGATCAGCACGATCGTGAGCTTCAGGCCGAGACGGGTCGCGGCGAGCAGGCCGCCGACGTCATGGGCGAGCGCGACGTCGCCGATCAGCAGCACCGCGGGCCCGTGCGGCGCGGCGGCGGCGGCGCCGAACGCGGTCGAGACCGTGCCGTCGATCCCGTTGGCGCCGCGGTTGGCGAGCACGCGAGGGCCGTCGTCGCGGGCCGGGAAGAACGTCTCCACGTCGCGCACCGGCATCGAGGAGGCGACCACGAGCGTGGCGTTGGGCGGCAGCCGCGCCCCGAGCTCGGCCGCCACCAGCGGCTCGCTCAGCACGCGCGGGTCCAGCATCGCCTTGATCACGCGGCCGGCCGCGCCGTCGGCGGCCAGCCAGCCGTCGAGCCAGACCCGGTCGCGGCGCGGGGGCAGCCGCTCGCCGACGGTGGCGAGCGTCGAGCGCGGGTCGGCGCCCACGATCGTCGAGACGTAGCCGGCCGGGTCCTGCCACGCGTGCTCCGGGTCGAAGGCGATCTGCACCGCGTCGCCGAGCCCGTGCAGCCACTGGCGCAGCGGCTTGGAGGTGGGGAGGTCGCCGACGCGCAGCACGAGGTCGGGCTTGTGCGCGTCCGCCCATGGGGCATCGCGCAGCAGCGCGTCGTAGTGCGCGACGGCCGCGGCGCCGCGGCGGGCGCCGGAGAGCGGCTCGGCGAGCAGCGGGATCGCCGCGCGCTCGGCGAAGGCGGCCAGCGACGGGCCGAGCTGCGGGTCGCGCTCGGCCCGGCCCGCGACCAGCACGGCCCGCGGGCGGGCGATCATGTCGGCGGCGATCGCGTCGATCGAGCGCGGCCCGGCCTCGTAGCGCACCCACGGGCGGGTGAGCCACGGCCGGCCGCCGTCGCGCCCGCCGCCGCCGGGCTCCTGCTCGGGCAGCGGCTCCTCGAGCACGAGCGGCTCGCGCAGCGAGAAGTTCAGGTGCACGGGGCCGGGGCGGCCGTCGAGCGAGGTCCAGAACGCGCGGCAGGCGAGCTGGCGCAGCCAGCGCATCCGCTCCGGCGTCGCCTCGTGCTCGTCGACCTCGAGGTACCACTTGGCCGCGGCGCCGTAGAGCTTGACCTGGTCGATCGTCTGCCCGGCGCCGAGGTCGCGCAGCTCCGGCGGCCGGTCGGCGGTCAGCACGAGCAGCGGCACGCGCGCCTCGTGGGCCTCGATCACGGCCGGCGCGTAGTTGGCCGCCGCGGTCCCGGACGTGCACGCGAGCGCCACGGGGCGCCCGCTCGTCTTGGCCAGGCCGAGCGCGAAGAACCCGCCGCTGCGCTCGTCCAGGTGCGACGTGGCGCGGATCCGCGGCTCGCGCGCCAGGCTCAGGACCAGCGGTGTGGAGCGCGAGCCGGGCGAGGTGCAGGCTTCGCGCAGGCCGCAGCGCGCGAGCTCGTCGCAGAACGCGCGCAGGCCGAGGTAGGTGTCGGTCGCCCCCATCGGAGCGGCATCATCCCTGACCGATGCCTCCGACGCTGCTCCTCCTCCACGGCTTCACCCAGACGCGCCAGAGTTGGCGGCCCGTGATGGCGGCGCTGGGCGGCCGCAGGCGGGCGATCGCGCCGGACATGCCGGGGCACGGGCTGGCGGCCGCGCGGCCCGCCTCCTTCTCGGCCTGCACGGGCTACATACGAGCGCTCGGCGGCGAGAGGTTCGCGCTCGCGGGCTATTCGATGGGCGGCCGGGTCGCGCTGCACGCGGCGCTCGCGCTCGGCTCCCGGCTCGACCGGCTCGTCCTGATCGGGGCGAGCCCGGGGATCGCCGACGCGGCAGAGCGCGCCGCCCGCCGCACCGCCGACGACGCGCTCGCCGACCGGATCGAGGCGATCGGCGTCGAGGCCTTCGCCCGCGAGTGGGCGTCGCTGCCGCTGTGGGAGGGCCAGCCCGAGCGCGTCGCCGCCGCCGCGAACGCCGACCGGCTGCGCAACACGCCCGCGGGGCTCGCCGCCGCGCTGCGCGGCCTCGGCACTGGCGTGATGGACCCGCTCTGGGACGCCCTGCCGTCGTTGTCCGTTCCTGTGACGCTGGCGGTGGGGGAGCGGGACGAGAAGTTCCGGGCGATCGCCGAGCGGATGGCGGAGCGCCTGCCGCGTGCCGAGGTAGTGGTGGTCGAGGGCGCCGGCCATGCGGCGCAGCTCGAGCAGCCGGATGCGGTGGCCGCGTTGCTGTGAACGTCAACTGCGGCTGGGTAGGAACGCGGTTGATCGGCCGATTCTCGCCAAGTGGAGCGAGTTGACCCCCCTATAGCGTGAAAACTCGCTCCACCCGCCGGATTCGACGTCGCGGTCGGCACGCTCACCACCCCACCCAGCCGCAGTTGACGTTGGCCCGGCTCTAGATCGGCACGGCCGTGCCGGCCACGCTGATCCCGCCCGTCTCAGGGATCGTGACCGTCAACAGCGACGGCCGCCCCAGCTCGATCCCCTGGTCGATCGTGACCGTCGCGGGCGGCGACACCGCCCCGAGCTCGCGAAGGTAGCCGCCGAACGCCGCCGCCGCGGCGCCCGTGGCCGGGTCCTCGACGACGCCGCCGGGCGGGAACGGGTTGCGCGAGCGGAAGCGGTCGGGCGCGGTCCGGTGCACGAGCTGGACCGTCGTCCAGTCGCGGGCCGCCATCAGCTCGGCGAGGCGGTCGAACTCGTAGTCGAGCGCGGCGAGGCGGTCCGACTCGGCGACCGCGAGCACCGGGTGGTGCGCGCCCGCGTAGGCGACGCGCGGCGGGATCGACGGGTCGAGATCGGCGCGCTCCCAGCGCAGCGCGTAGAGCATCACGTCGAGGTCGTCGTCGTCGAGCTCGGCGCTCGACGGCTCCACGCTCGTGAGTGTGGCGACGCCGTCGGCGACCCTCACCTCGACGAGGCCGGCCGGCGTGGTCAGCGCGAGCAGCCCGTCGCCGTGGCGCTCGCCCCAGGCGACGCCGGTCGCGATCGTGGCGTGCCCGCAGAACGGCACCTCGGCGAGCGGGGAGAAGTAGCGGACGACGAGATCGTTGCCGTCGGCCGCGGTCACGAACGCGGTCTCGGAGTAGCCGACGTCGGCGGCGATCGCCTGCATCTCGGCATCGCCGAGACCGGAGGCGTCGAGCACGACCCCGGCGGGATTGCCGCCCTCCGGGGTGTCGGTGAAGGCGGCGTAGCGCAGGATCTCGGTGCTCATCGCTCGAGGATCGCATTCCCGAGCAGACCTGGGCCGGGGGGTACCGCGAGTGTTCCCCCCGCGACCGCGGGCGGCTCTCCGGCGCCGGCCGCGAGCCCGCACGGCAGCAGCTCGCCGGTCGCCCGCAGCGCCGCCGCCGCGTGCAGGCCGGCCGCGATCCCGAGCGGGCCGTCGAACGTCGACGCGAGGTAGACGGCCGCGCCCGCCGCCCGCGCCTCCCGCGCGTCGCGCAGCACGCCGCCGATCCCGCCGCAGCGCGCGATCTTCAGGCAGACCGCATCGGCCGCCCCCGCGCCCGCGGCGCCCGGCTCGGCCGCGCTCTCGTCGATCGCGACGGGCACCGGCGACTCCGCGCGCAGCTCGCGCAGCGCGTCCAGCCCGTGCACCGGCTCCTCGCACAGCTCCAGCCCGATCGGCGCCAGCGCGCGCAGGTTCGCCAGCGCCTCGCGCGGCGAGCCCCAGGCGCCGTTGGCGTCGGCGCGGATCGCCACGTCCGGCCCGACCGCCGCGCGCACGGCGGCGAGCCGGCCCGCGTCGTCGCCGATCCCGACCTTGACCTTCACGCAGCGGTACCCCGCCGCGGCCGCCTCCGCCGCAGCGCCCGCCGCTCCGGCGCGGTCCTCGGCGCCGATCAGCGCGTTGACCGCCACCGGCACGGCCGCGTCGCCGCCGAGCAGCGCCGCCACCGGCCGCCCGGCGCGCCGGCCCGCCCGGTCCCACAGCGCGAGGTCGATCGCCGCGAGGGCCTGCGGCAGCGCCCGCTCCGCCCGGCAGGCCTCCAGCAACTCGCTCGCGTCGTCGTTCGGCCCGGCGCCCGCGAGCACGGCGGCGTAGGCGTCGAGCGCGGCCAGCACCGCCGCCAGCGGCACGCCGTCGTAGGGCTCCAGCGGTGCGGCCTCGCCGTCGCCGGCGTCGCCCGGGCCGAAGCGCAGCCGGACCCGCACGAGCTCGCGCTCGGTCAGCGTGCCCCAGGCCGTCGCGACGGGCGCGCCGAGCGGCAGCCGCACCGTCTCGACGGCGAGCTCCGCCACAGGGTCAGCTCGCGAGCAGGCCGATCGAGAGCAGCGTGCAGAAGACGAGCTGCAGCATGCCCGTCTTCGCCAGCGCGCCGTTGAGCGACGGGCCGTCGGTGCGCTCGCGCACGATCTTCGCCACCGGCAGCGCCAGCGGGACCGCCAGCCACGGCAGCAGCAGCCAGGCGTCGAGCCCGTCGCCGCCGAACAGCCACGGGAACGGCGCGGTCACGAACGCGGCGGCGAGCATCCCGGCGTAGAGCCCGCGGGCGCCCTGGCGCCCGAGCCGGACGGCCAGCGTCTTCTTGCCCGCCCGGCGGTCGGTCTCGAGGTCGCGGACGTTGTTGACGACGAGGATCGCCGCGGCCAGCAGGCCGACCGGGATCGCGAGCACGAACGCCTCCCAGGCCAGGTGCTCGGTCTGCGCGTAGTAGGAGCCGGCGACCGCGACGACGCCGAAGAAGAGGAACACGAAGACCTCGCCGAGGCCCTCGTAGCCGTACGGACGCGGCCCGCCGGTGTAGAGCACGCCGGCGAGGATCGAGGCGGCGCCGACGAGCAGCAGCTCCCAGCCGGCGGTCGCGATCAGGTAGACGCCCGCGAGCACGGCGAGCCCGAACGCGGCGTAGGTCGCGATCAGCACCTGGCGCGGCGGCACGAGCCCGCCCGCCGTCACCCGCACCGGCCCGAGCCGGTCCTCGGTGTCGGCGCCGCGGCGCGCGTCGGAGTAGTCGTTGGAGAGGTTGGTGCCGACCTGGATGAACAGCGCGCCGAGCATCGCGGCGATGAACGTCAGCACCTTGAAGGTGCCCTGGGTCGCGGCCAGCGACGTGCCGACGAGCACCGGCGCCACGGCCGCGGGCAGCGTCCGCGGCCGCGCGGCCATCAGCCAGATGCGCACCGCGCTCGGCCTCTCGGGGGCGGCCACCTCGGAGCTCACGGCCGTCGCGGGAACTTGGAGAA
>Ga0207708_10002615_pt1 | contig 13244 bp, 11 predicted proteins | sample KBSK5101metaG_FD_184340 | JGI IMG/M metagenome (GOLD analysis project Ga0207708, IMG submission 184340) | Corn, switchgrass and miscanthus rhizosphere microbial communities from Kellogg Biological Station, Michigan, USA - KBS K5-10-1 metaG... | ecosystem: Host-associated > Plants > Roots >...
GGGCTTCAGACCTATGTCGTCGAAGCTCGCGGCGGCAGCGGGGCCACGTGCGGCGTCGGACGTCGCTGCTCCGAGCCCGTGCTCATCGATGCCCGCAACCTGCTGCCGGAGGGGCCAGGGCCGGTGCGCGGCGGACCCGATCTGACGTTCCGGGCCCTGCTGCCCCGCCCGGGGCGGTATCGCGTCTGGACGCAGGTGAAGCGCCACGGCGTCGTCTCGACCGTCGCGTTCACCGTCGACGCGACGTCGCCGTCCGCGAACCGATGAGCGTGATCCGACGCCTCGTCGTGCCCGCCATCACGCTCGCCGCGGCGCTCGCCGTGTCCGGCGCCCGCGTGCGGACGGACGATCCTGTCTCGAGCAGCGTGCGCTTCACCGGCGAGATCGTCCGCATTCTCGATCGCCGCTGCCTCGCCTGCCACGACGCCCGCAGCCTGTCGATGCCGCTGACCAACTACCGCGACGTGCGCGCGTGGGGACGCGCGATCCGCGAGGAGATCGTGGAACAGCGGATGCCGCCCTGGTCGGCGGCGCGCGGCTACGGCCGCTTCCGCAACGATCTGTCGCTGACGGCGCGGGAGATGGCCACGGTGCTGTCGTGGATCGACGGCGGCATGCCGCGCGGCGACGATCGCGATCTGCCGGCGGCGCCGGCGCCGGTCGCCGCGGCCGCGCCGGATCTGCGGGTGCCGCTGCCGCCGCAGCGCGTCCCGGCGCTCGAGGCGCAGCTCGTCCGCCGCGTGAGGGTGACGATCCCGGTCGATCCCGATCGGCCGATCGCGCGCCTCGTGCTCGTGCCGGGCGCGCGTGAAGTCCTGCTGGGTGCGCTCATCTACGACGCCGCCGACCGGTGGGTCGGCGCCTGGCTGCCGTGGCAGCGCGAGGCCGGACCCCCTTCGCCGCACGCGGTTCGTCTCGGCCGCGATCCGCGCGTCACCGTCGAACTGCACTATCGCGGCGGCGACGCGGAGGTCAGCGACGAATCGGCGCTCGAGGTGTATTACGCGCCGAAGGCGGCGCCGCCCGTGGACGAAGTCTCGGTCGACGGCCGCTCGCCGGCGCCGCTTCCCAGGAACGCCACGCTGTGGGCGATCGTGCCGTCGAACGACGGCGACGTCCGGTCACTTGAACTGAAGGCGCGGCGTCCCGACGGGTCCACCGACGTGCTGCTCTGGATCCCGCAGGTGCATCCTGAATGGCCGCAGGCGTTCGTCCTCGACACGCCGCTCGCGCTGCCAGCCGGCACGACCTTCTCGCTCGTCGTACAGCCGCCCGGGAGCACCGCCCGCGCCCGCCTTGGCCTGCTGCGGTGAGTGAAGGCTTCAGCGAGCGAGGGGCCCCTCCATCGGACGCGCGTCGTAGGGGCGGGCGGCGCGCTGGCACCAGTACTCCCAGGCGCGCTCGAAGGTGAACGAGCTGCGCGTCTTCAGCACCGCCGCGACTTCGCCGTCGCTGAGGAAAGTGATCGCGCCGAGCCCCGCCGCCCGCAGCTGCAGCTCCGCGTTGAGCTGCAGGTAGATCGCGTTGAAGACGACCTCGCGCAGCGAGGCGCCGGCGACGACGCAGCCGTGGCCGCGCATGAGGGCGACGGCCCGCGGTCCCAGCGCCGCCGCCAGGTCGCGCGCCATCGGCATCGCGGTGACGAGCAGGTTGGTGTCGCCGAAGTGCGTGCGCGAGTCCCACACCGGCACCTCCGTCCCCATCGACGCGCACATGTGCATGACGGGGCGGAGCGGCGTGGCGGTAATCCCGAACGGGATCACGGCCGGGCTGTGATTGTGGACGACCGCCCGGACCTCGGGCCGCGCCTCGTAAATCGCGGCGTGGATGAAGCGTTCGGCGTAGGGCTTGCGGCCGCCGGGGTCAATCGCCGTCCCGTCCAGCCCGAACTGCATGATGTCGTCCGCCTCGATGCACTCGGGGGCGCGGGCGCGCGACAGGCAGAAGCGGTCGGGATGGGACGGGTGGCGGATGCTGACATGGCCGAACGCGTCGACCACCCCCTCGCGGGCCAGGATCCGGTTGGCGGTGACCAGCTCGTCGAACGGCGGTGAATCCATCGCGGCATTATCAGGGATTCTGCTCTAGAATACGTGCGGCCCGGATCTTTGGTCCGACCATTGCCACGGATGCGCCGAGGGAAGGCCACAGATAAACGCGGATCCCGGCCACAGATAAACACGGATAAACAGCGATCACGGTTTGTTGTTTCCGTGTCTTTCCGTGTTCATCCGTGGCGGTTTTCGGTGTTCGTCGGTGGCGGCCCAACGCGGGGTTCGGCTACTGGGAGAGTCGGCGTGAATCAGTACCCACGGAACAGGCGTCGTGACGGGCGTGCCCGGAACGCGGTGGCGGCTGCGCTGCTGCTGCTGGCGGCGGGCGGCTGCGACAGCGCCGCGCAGGCCAACAAGAAGGCCGACGCCGGCGAGGGGGTGGCGGTGAAGGTCACCCGCGTCGAGCGCATCGAGCTGCGCCGCGAGGTCGAGGCCGTCGGCACGCTCGCCGCCAAGGACCAGGCCGTCGTCAGCGCCGAAGTCGCCGGCCGCGTCGCGCGGCTGGCCGCCGACATGGGCGATCGCGTGCGCGAAGGGGCGCCGCTGGTCTACCTCGACGCCGAGAAGCTGAAGTACCGCGTCGACGAGCAGCAGGCGACGCTGGAACAGACGCGCGCCCGGCTCGGCGCGCGCGGCGCCGAGCTGCCGCCGCCGGGACAGACGCCGGAAGTGCTCAGCGCCGCGGCGCGACGCAGCGAGGCCGAGCAGCAGCTCGAGCGCGCGCGGCGCCTCGCCGAGCGCAACCTCGTCTCGAAGGAGGATCTCGAGCGCGCCGACACGCAGCTGCAGACCGCGCGCGCGGCGCACGAGGCGGCGATTGCCGCCGAGCGCCAGCTGCGCGCCGAGATCGCCGCCCGCGAAGCGGCGCTCCGCGGCGCCTCGCGCGAGCTGCAGGACGCGGTGATCCGCGCGCCGTTCGACGGCGTGGTCGCCGAGCGCATGGTCTCGCAGGGACAGTTCGTCGCGGTGCAGGCGCCGGTGATGCGCCTGGTCCGCCTGCATCCGCTGCGGCTCACTGCGGAAATCCCCGAGAAGTTCGCCCCCGGCATCCGCGTCGGCCAGCTGATCACGCTGCGCACCGAGGCGTTTCCAGACGCGCCGGTCGAGGGGCGCGTGACCCGCATCAGCCCAGACGTCAACCTGAAGTCGCGCGCCTTCAGCATCGAGGCGGACGTGCCCAACGCCGACGGCGCGCTGAAGCCCGGCACCTTCGCGCGCGTCAAGGTGGCCACCAGCCAGGTGGATCGCGCGCTGGTGGTGCCGTTCACCGCCGTCCAGACCCGTTACGGCACCAGCCTGGTCTTCACAGTGCGCGACGACAAGCTCACCGGCGCCGAGGTCAAGCTCGGCGATCGCCTCGGGCCGCGCGTCGAGATCGTCGAGGGGCTCGAGGCTGGCGCCACCATCGTCGCCGAAGGCGTCGAGGGGCTCACCGCGGGAACGAAGGTGGTGCCGCGGCCGATGACCGACGCGGCGCCGGCGCGGACCGACGGGGCGCGGCGATGAGCCTCGCCGAATTCTGCGTCCGCCGCCCGGCCTTCACCACCGTGCTGGTGCTGTCGCTGGTGGTGACCGGCATCTTCTCGTTCCGCGATCTGGCCGTCGACCTGCTGCCGAAGGCCGATCCGGCGACCGTCACGGTGAACGTGCGCCTGCCGGGCGCGAGCCCCGACGAGATGAGCACGTCGATCGCCGAACCGCTCGAGCAGGCGCTCAGCGGCGTCGCCGGCGTCGACGAGATCGAGTCGCGCCTCGGCGTCGGCACCGCGCGCATCACGGTGAAGTTCGTCCTCGAGCGCGACATCAACGAAGCCGCCCAGGACGTGCGCGAGAAGGTGGCGGGCGCGCTCGGCAGCCTGCCGCCGCAGGTGCTGCCGCCGGTCATCGCCAAGGTCGACCCCGACGCGCAGCCGATCTACAGCGTCGCCGTCGCCGGCCCCTATCCGCTGCGCACGATCACCGAGGTCGCCGACAAGCAGATCCGCCGCGCCCTGGAGGCGGTGGACGGCGTCGGCGAAGTGTCGATCGCCGGCGGCCGCGCCCGCGAGATCCACGTCGAGCTCGATCTCGAGAAGCTCACCGCGCACGGGTTGAGCGTCGGCCAGGTGCGCGACGCCATCCAGTCGGACAACGTCGAGGTGCCGGGCGGCCGCATCGACCAGGGGGACGCCGAGGTGATGCTGCGGACGCCGGGCCGCTTCGATCGCCTCGAGCAGTTCGGCCAGATCGTCGTCGCCCACCAGGGGGGCGCGCCGGTGCGGGTCGCCGACGTGGCGCGCGTCGAAGACAGCGAGGAAGACGCCCGGACCTCGGCCTTCGTCGAGGGGCAGCGCGCCATCGTCATCGACGTGCGCCGCCAGTCGGGCCAGAACACCATCGCGGTGATCGCCGGGGTCAAGCAGGCGCTGAAGGAGGTCGAGCCGCTGCTGCCGCCGGGCCTCAAGCTGATTCCCTCGCGTGACGACTCGCGCTTCATCTACGCCTCGATCGCGTCGCTGCAGGAGCATCTGATCCTCGGCAGCATCCTCGCCAGCCTGGTCGTGCTGCTGTTCATCCGCAACGTGCCGGCGATGATCATCAGCGCGCTGGCCATACCCGCGTCGCTCATCGCCAGCTTCACCTTCATGCGCGTCCTCGGGTTCACGCTGAACACGATGACGCTGCTCGGCCTGACGCTCGCCGTGGGCATCGTCATCGACGATGCGATCGTGGTGCTGGAGAACATCTTCCGGAAGATCGAGGAGGAAGGGCTGCCGCCGTTCCGCGCCGCCGTCGAGGGCACGAGCGAGGTGCTGCTGGCGGTGGCGGCAACGTCGGTCTCGCTGGTGGTGATCTTCCTGCCGGTCGCCTTCATGACCGGCTACGCGCAGCGCTTCATCTATCCGTTCGGCATCACGATGGCGTCGGCGATCATGGTGTCGTTCCTGATCGCGGTGACGCTGACGCCGATGCTGGGCGCGCGGATGCTGCGTCCGAGCGGCGGCCACCGCGCGCGCGACGAGCGCGCCTACCGCTGGGTCGACGGCGTCTACACCCGCAGCGTCCGCTGGTCGCTCGCCCACCGCGCGGTCATCGTCACGATCGCCGTGCTGGTGTTCGCGTCGACGTTCCCGATCGCCCGCGTCGTCGGCCGGTCGTTCCTGCCCAACGAGGACCAGGGGGAATTCGAGATCACGGTGGACGCGCCCGAAGGCACGTCGCTCGCGGGCATGGAGAAGATCGTCGTCGGGATGGCGAAGCAGCTCGAGACCGTCCCAGGCATCGCGCACGTGGTGCCGACGATCTTCGAGCGCGTCAACCACTGCCACCTGCTGGTGCAGCTGCTGCCGATTAACGAACGGAAGCAGTCGCAGGAGCAGATCGCGATGGCGGCGCGCAAGACCATGACCGGCTTCGCCGCCTATCGTCCCACGGTGGTGTTCAAGACGCCGATCGGCGGCGGCGAGAGCAACGCCTGGCCGATCCTGGTGAACCTGTACGGGCCGGATCTGCGGACGCTGAGCGGCTACGCGCTGCGGCTGAACGAGCGCCTCTCGTCGCTGCCGCAGTTCATCGACGTCAAGGCGCGGGTGAATCTCGGCAACCCGGAACTGCGCGTGGACGTCGACCGCCAGCGCGCGGCGGATCTGGGCGTGCGCGTGGCCAGCCTGGCGAGCGCGCTGCGCCTGATGGTCAGCGGCGAGGACGAGATCACCAGCTACCGCGAGGACGGCGAGCGCTACCCGGTGAAAATGCGCGTCAGAGAAGACCAGCGCAACGATGTCCAGTCGGTCGGCGGCCTGATGGTGGGGTCGAGCTCCGGCGGGCTGGTCCGGATCGACAACGTCGCGCGGCTCGAACGCGGCGAGGGGCCGACGTCGATTACCCGGCTGGATCGGCAGTTCGCGATGGGCGTCTCCGGCGATCTGCGTCCCGGCACGGCGCTCGACGCCGCCGTCCCGATCGTCCGCGACGAGATCAAGAAGCTGAAGCTGCCGGCCGGCTACCGCGCCAAGTTCGCCGGGCAGTCGAAGGTGCTCGACGAGACCGCGACCAACATGATCATCGCCATCTCGCTGGCGAGCATCTTCGTCTACCTGGTGCTGGTGGCGCAGTTCGAGAGCTTCGTGCAGCCGCTGATCATCATGACGGCGCTGCCGCTGTCGGTGCCGTTCGCGCTGGTGACGCTGGCGATCACCCACCGGCCGCTGAACCTGTGGAGCACGCTGGGCGTGCTGCTGCTGCTCGGCATCGTCAAGAAGAACTCGATCCTGCAGGTCGACTACACCAACGTGCTGCGCCGGCGCGGCGTGCCGCTGCACGACGCGTTGATCGAGGCGTCGCGGACGCGGCTGCGGCCGATCCTGATGACCACCGCGGCGATCATCGTCGGGCTGATTCCCACGGCGCTCGGCTCGGGCGCCGGGGCGCGGCAGCGCGGCGACATCGCGGTCACGATCATCGGCGGGCAGACGCTGTGCCTGTTCCTGACGCTGCTGCTGGTGCCGGTCGCCTACTCGCTGACGGAAGAGGCGCGCGAACGGCTGCAGTCGTCGCGGATCCGCGCGCGGCTGGTCCGCACCTTCGGCCGCATGCTCGGCCGTCCCGCATCGGAACCCGTCGCCTGACACCGCCATGCCGACACCTGCCTGCAAGACCGCGCTGGTCACCTATCCGCACACCCAGGCGCTGAAGGACGGCACCGTCGTGCCGCGCACCTTCACCTTCGACTTCGAAGAGGTGCCGGCGATCATCAAGGCCTTCCGCCGGATGGTGCGCGGCCTCGAGTTCGACATCTCGGAGATGGCAATCACGACCTATCTCACCGCGAAGGCGCACGGCAAGCGGTTCACCGCCGTCCCGGTGTTCCCGATGCGCGCGTTCCACCATGGCGCCATCCTCTACAACACGAAGTCGGACGTCCGCACGCCGAAGGATCTCGAGGGGCGCAAGGTCGGCGTCAACCGCGGCTACACGGTGACCACCGGCCTGTGGGCGCGCAGCATCCTGCAGCACGAGTACGGCGTGGACCTGAAGAAGATCACGTGGGTGCTCTCGGGCGACGAGCACGTCGCCGAGTACCGGCCGCCGGCCAACGTGGTGCCGATCGCGGAAGGGCGCACGCTCGAGGAGATGCTGCTGTCCGGCGAGCTGGCGGCGGCCAACGGCGTGCTGATCGACTCGCCCGACATCAAGCCCCTCATCACCAACGCGAAGGAGGCCGGCCTGAACGGCCTGCGCCGGGGCGGGCTCTACCCGATCAACCACACCGTCGTCGTCAAAGACGACCTCCTCGCCGCGCATCCCGGCCTCGCCGCCGATCTCTTCGACGCCTTCGTCCGCGCCAAGCGGATCTACGTCGATCGGCTGCGATCGGGCGCGATCGCCGAGCCGACCGCCGCCGACAAGACCTTCGCGAGCGTGATGGAGATCACCGGCGATCCCCTGCCCTACGGGATCGCCCCGAACCGCCGCGAGATCGAGGCCGTCATCCAGTACAGCGTCGAGCAGGGCATCCTGCCGAAGCCATTCGCCGTGGAAGACGTCTTCGCCAAAGGCACGCTCGATCTCGTCGGCTAAGCGGCTTCTTCGCTGTCTGGCAAGGGGAATGAGGGCCTGGGGATAGGGCTTGGAAGAGGGCATCGGGCCCCGTTCCTTGGCCCTTTTCTTGGCCCTATCCCTTGGCCCTGGTTCCCTGGCCCGACTTACGCAGCGCCGAAAAACGCCAGTAGGCGCTGCGGAACACTGGCTTCGGTCTGCTCTTCGACGGGGATGTCCCAGTACTCGGCGCGCTTGAAGCACTCCTCGAAGTAGCGCGCCGCCGACACGGCGTGCGCGTGGTCGCGGCCGGGGACGATCAGCGCGGGGATGTCGAGGCGCAGCAAGTCCTCGGGCTCGGCGCCGGGCGCGGTGTCGCGATCGAACAGCGTGCGCGCGGTCACGGCGAGCAGCAGGCGGTAGGCCTCGGGATCGAGCGCGGCATACGCCTCGGCGAAGGCGCGATCGCGGCGCAGCACCGACACCCACGGACCGCCGCGCGGATCGGCGCCGAAGGACTTGTCGCTCTCCCCCGCCAGCTTCACCACGCCGGCGAGGCCGTGCTGCTGCACGTAGACGGCGTGCTCGTTGAAGCGCGCGTGCCCCTGGATGCGGTACTTCGCACCGCCGACCGGCCAGTACAGAACGAGCCGATCGACGAGCCCGGGGCACGCCGCGGCCAGCGCTGCGGCGGCGCAGCAGCCCATGCACGCGCCGATGACGTGGGCGCGCGGGAAGCCGAGGTGCTCGAGCAGCCCCCTGCCCTGCCGCGCGTAGCTCTCCCACGTGATCCGCTCGACGCGGCCGCCCGACTGCCCCGTCTCGCGGCGATCGAAGACGATGCAGGTGAAGCGCGTCGGGAGGTGATCGAGCAGCTTGATCTTCGCGTAGACGCTCTGGGTCGACCACTTGTCCAGCGTCGCGTCGAAGCCGCCGGGGGAGAACATCAGGATCGGAGGCCCGTCGCCGAGCACCTCGTAGCGCGTGGTGATGCCGTCGATGACCGCGGTGGCCACGTCGACTCAGGCCTTCGGGCGCGGCGCGCCCTTGATCTGCCGTCCGCCGCGCACGTCGTCGGCGAACGCCTTGAAGGCGTCGAGCGCGGTCTGGGCGACGCTGGCGTATCGCTCGACCCCGTCGTCGAGCGCCGCCGCCAGGTACCCGATCGCGGCAAAGCCCATGCGGACCCGCCCGTCGAGCCATGGCCCGCCGCCGAGTCCGCCAATCACGGGAATCGTCACCGCCTGCGCCGCGGCGGCGCCGGCTTCCGGACCGGAGTTGGTGAAGTCGAGCAGCGCCGCGCCCGACGCTTCGAGCAGCCGCGCCTCGTCGACGAGCCGATCCTTCATCTGAGTGGCGAGATCGGGGCCGGCGTTGGCCATGCCGCCGTACTTCAGCGCGGTGTGCGGCGTGATCCCGAACTGCGCCCAGACCGGGATGCCGGCGCGCGTGACCGCGCGCACGGCGTCGGGGAACTCGGCGGCGCCATCGAGCTTGACGAGGTCGGCGCCCCCTTCCTTCACCAGCGCGATAGCGGCGCGGACGGCGGCGTCGGGGCCCTGCTGCAGCGGGCCGAACGGAAAGTCGCAGCTCACCAGCGCGCGCTCGGCGCCGCGGCGCACGGCGCGGCACGCCAGGATCATCTGGTCGAGCGTCACCTCGAGCTCGGAGCGGTGCCCCCAGAGGTTGATGCCGACCGAGTCGCCGACCGACAGCATGTCGACGCCGGCGCGATCGGCGATCGCCGCCATCTGGTACTCGTAGGCGACTACCGCGACGATCTTCCGCCCGTCGCGCTTCATCTGCTGAAGGCGCGCGATCGACATCCGGCCTGCCGTCATCGGGTCAACGGCGGGCGGCCGAGACCGCCTCCAGATCGTCCTGGAACTGCTGCCGCGTCTTCATGATCGTGTAGCCCCAGCTGAGGAGCCCGTCGGGCGTGCTCTCCTTCCAGGCGGCGCCGCGATCGAACAGCATCCACGTGTCCCACATCGCGTCGACGCGCTGGGGAAACGTGCCGGCGACGTCGTGCGCCGGACGCATGTCGCGCAGGTTCTCGAGGAACCACTTCCCCGCCGCCTTGGATTCGTCCCACCGCTGCTCGACGCGGCTGTCGGTGAAGACCTCGCGCGGCCAGCGTCCGAGCTCGTCGTCTTCCAGCATGCGAAACCAGACGACGAACACGCGCACGTCGGCCTTCGGCCGCTTCGCCAGCAGATCGTTCTGCGCCCACCTGGCGCCGACCAGGCATTCGGCTCACGTCGGCGAGAGCAGCAGGACGGCGCGCGGGTGCGCCCGGTTGGCGTTGAACCACGCCTTGAGCTCGTCGACGCCGCCGAGCTGGCGCAGCTTCGCGGGCTGCGCCTGCGCCGATGGACCGGCAAGCAGGGCCACGGCGGCCAGCGCGGCGAGCAGACGCGTGCGCACGGAGGAGGACCACATCGTCGCCGGTATTGTAGCGTCTCAGCGGCCGATGCCGATCAGCGGCCAGTAGAGCGGCACCAGCAGCAGCAGGATGAAGAACGTCACGACCGAGAGAATCGCCCCGACCTTCAGCATGTCGCGGTTGCTGAAGTAGCCGTAGGAATAGCCGACGACCAGCACCGCCGACTCGTAGATGAAGATCTTCGGGCCGGCGCCGAAGGTCCAGATCATGCCGAGCGAGAGCGGGTTCATGCCGTGATCGCGGGCGTAGGTCATCAGGATCGGCAGCGACGTCGCCAGCATCGAGATCTCGTTGCCGATGGCGATGTGGTAGAGGAAGGCCGACCAGTAGAGCACCAGCGTCGAGGTCCAGCCGCCGGTGATGTGCGGCTCCATCCAGGTGAACAGCGCGCCGGTGATGACGTCGAGCGCCTTGGTCTGCACCAGCACGTTGCTCAGGCTGACCGCCGCGGCCACGAAGAAGATCGGCAGGAAGTTGATCGACTTGACGTCCCTGGTGTCGAGCACGCCGACGACCGGGAAGATCGCCAGCAGGCCGACCCCCAGCCCGATCATCGGCGCCGGGATGTGGTGGACGAAGTCGGTGATCCACAGCGCGATCGCGATCAGCATCAGCGCCGCCGATTTCAGCTCGGCGGCCGACCACGGCCCCATCTTGCGCAGCTCGTCACGCAGGAAGTCGGCGCCGCCGGGCAGCGTCGCGGTCTCCGGCGGATAGAGCCACAGGGCCAGGCGCCACGCCACGAACATGACGATGATGTCGCACGGCAGGTAGGCCAGGAACCACTGGCTCCACAGCACGTCGACCTGGCCGAATTTCTCGATCGCGCCGCGCGCGGTGATCGACGAGGCGCCGGCGATCAGCATCTTGTCGAAGATCGTCGTCTGGTAGACGAGGATGATGAACATCCCGCGCGCGATGTTGCTGCCCCGGCCGACGCCGAAGGCCTGGACCAGGCCCATGGCGATCGCCGCCATGATCACGACGCGGGCGATGCCGGAGGGGACCACCGCGGTCAGCAGGAAGTTCGACACGATCAGGCCGAGCAGCAGCCGCGGATAGCTGTGGCCGATGCCGCGCATGATCAGGTACGCCAGCCGCCGCGCCAGCCCCGACTTGCTGCCCATCAGGCCGAAGCAGATCGCGCCGAAGAGGAACCAGGCCGAGGTGTCGCCGAAGCCGGAAAACGCCGTCTCGAACCGCGCCACGCCGAACATCCAGAAGAGGAAGCAGCCGAGGATGCCGGCGATGCCGTGGTCGAGCACCTGCGTCATCCACGACGCGATCATGAACACGCCGATCGCCAGCGCGCTGTGCGCCTTGGGATCGATGCCGAGCGGGAGAAGCCTGAAGACGATGGCGGCGGTCGCAATCGCCGCCAGCAGGAGGAAGGATCGCCAGTCGGTCGCCGATGCGGCGGGCGCCGCGTCCGTCCCGGCGGACGCGGCTGCCTGTCGCTGTGGTTCAACCATCAATGGACGCGCAGAGCCCTGATCGCACGGTTATTGATGGCCGCCGGTCTTGGCTGGCGTCGCGGGGGCGCCCTTCGCGCCGTTCTTCGTTCCATCCTGGGGCTGCGCGCCGTAGGTGATCTGCGTGCCCGCGCCCGGGAAGTAATGATCGTAGGTGCCGGCCTTCGTCTTCTCCAGCACCTTGAACGCGTAGTCGCCCGGGTTGGGCGCGTAGTCCTTCAGGTAGTCGCCCGGCGCGTTGATGCCGGGCACTTCCGGAATCCAGTCCTCGGTGAGCAGGTAGTTCGGATCGCCGTAGCGCGACGCGAGCGCGCGCACTTCCGGGTTGTCGAGGCTGGTCATGTGCCCCTTGTCGAGCACGTTCACCCATTTGTTGGCGTTGCGCAGCCGCACCTTGTAGGTCGTGAAGTAGGTCTGCGTGTGCCAGCCGTGATCGAAGGCGACGTTGTGCTCTTCGGTGAACTCGCGCCACTTCTTCGACTCGGTCGGCGCGTCGGGATCGTGCCAGAGCCGGATGCCGAGGCCCCAGTGAATGACGCCGGAGCGCACGCGCTCAGGGCTGGTGTTGCCGGTGTCGGCCATCACGCCCGGATGACGGAAGCTCTTCGGATGCGAGCCGAAGGCGATCTCATAGAGGTACCAGTAGCCCGGCTGGTTGTGGTAGGGGAAGGTGAGCGTGTCGAGCCCCGGATAGTGCAGGAACTCCTTGAGCGCCGCGCCCTGGGCGCCGCCGCCCTTCACGTCCGAGATGAACCCGTTCTTGAAGAAGATCTCCCAGCGCGGGAAGAACCCGCCGTGCCCCTGCGTGCCGGCAAGGACCCCTTCGATCTTCGCGATCGGCTCGCGCGGCAGCCACTTCTGCTGGAACGCCGGGTAGTTCACGAACGAGTAGCCGAAGCGGCCGGTCGCCTGGTTCGGGAACATGTAGAGGTGGCCGCGCTGGTAGGCGCCCGCCGCCCACCGCTGCGCCATCTCTTCGGTGATGTCGGCGTGCAGGTTGGTGCCCTCCGGATCGGTGATCTCGAGGCGATCGACGTAGACCAGCGGCTCGACACTGACAAGTGGCTCGAGGTTACCGGTGTCGTATCCCGGAAACGCGGCCTGGCGTTCCTGGCCGCAACGAAAGTCGCACTCGCCCCGACGCCGGAGTCGCGGATTACCGAGGACGTCGCACCGCCTCTCCCTGCTCCGCCTCTGAACGTCGTGTTCAGTTCCCCGACCGAAGGTGAGGTCGATGTGGCGACGGCGGCGCCGATCAGGATCCAGTGTTCGCGCGGGTTACGCGAATCGACCCTGACTGGGCGCATCCGGGTCAGCTATCTCGGTAATCCTGCGGTGCTCGACCCGAAGATCACGTACGACGCCGCGACGCGATCCGTGCAGCTCCGGTTTGCAACACCACTCGAGCCATTTCGGACAGTGAAGGTGGACGTACTCGAAGGGCTCCTCGCGTTCCTTGGGGTCCTTCTCGTCCTTCTTCTCGTCCTCGCGCGCGGCGCGCTCGTCGGCGAGCTGCCGCTGGTGCTCCCACGTGTCGAAGGCGCCGCTCTCGTTCTCGCCGGTGACGAGCGTCTGGTCGCCGACGGCGACCTCGTAGCTGAACTGCGGGTAGCCCTCCTCGGCGTAGGTGCCCGTCAGGCCGTTCTCGATGTCCTCCTGGAACTGGCCGGAGGCGACCTGACCGAGCGTCATCAGCGCGAGGTCGCGCGAGAGCTTGCTGTTGCGCGTCTGCGCCGCGGTCATCTTGGCCGTGTT
>Ga0207708_10002618_pt1 | contig 13231 bp, 9 predicted proteins | sample KBSK5101metaG_FD_184340 | JGI IMG/M metagenome (GOLD analysis project Ga0207708, IMG submission 184340) | Corn, switchgrass and miscanthus rhizosphere microbial communities from Kellogg Biological Station, Michigan, USA - KBS K5-10-1 metaG... | ecosystem: Host-associated > Plants > Roots >...
AGTTTTGCCTGATTATCCTCCGCCTCCAGATCCTCGATCGTTTCGCCTGCTTCGTTCAAAGCAATGAAGTGACAAGGAACGTCCTCGGAGCGATGCTCGTCGGCGACGAAGTCGATCAATTGGCAGTCACTGCATGGATGGGTCCGAGCAGGATCGGAATAGTTGATGCAGGTCAGAGAGTCCTGAAAGGCTGACTTTGCTAACCGCGGCGTGCGCACCGAGCGTCCATAACCTCCCTTTTCGATGAGAGCCAGTTCGTCTTTCAGCAATTCCACGATCGGTCGATCATCTTGGGACATAGAGACTTAACCTCTCACGAGAATCGTCCTCGCATCTACAGGGTGAACTCGGGGCGGGCGCCGATGGCTAGTTTCCTACTGATTCGAAACTATCTTTCGGATAGGGTCAGTCTAGAGCAGTCGTGAAACTCAGTCTGTGCGCCAACACACAGATCAGGACGCAAGAGCCGACAAAAGCAGCTTCTCTTTTAACTTGGAAGTAAACCGAGATCGAAGTTGATCGGCAAGCTCGGCATGTTGTTGCAAATCTCTTCGAGGTTGTCGAAATAGTAGGCAAGCCATGACTGTTTGCTTGATGCTGGACGACACATAATGCGAAAGTCGAGGACCGAGCCGTTTTTTCCTTCGCGACCAATTTCAAAAAATTCGATGGTTGACTTGCCGTTCATCTTTCAATCACTCAGTTAGCCGCGAACTCAAACAGGAGATACCCAGAGTTTTCTTGCCTGAATGGTCCGAGTTGAGCGCAGAATCTCGCGCGCACAAACTGCTTGAGAGGATCGACGGGAAGCTGCTCGAAGCAGATGCTCCCCCACAACGCAAAGTTCTCTTCACGTGCCCACCAGAAGAAAAGCTGAAGACTGCACGAAAGATGATCGATTATTTTGAAAATGAAGAAAACAACTAGCGCGTCTAGCGACTAAAAATCGAGGGACCAACACATATCGACACACAAACAGTTAGCACATTAGCCTTCAGCATCACCGCTGTTCGGATTGGAAGATTGTGTCATTCCTTGCTCAGTGCCTTCTATGTGTGTTGACGCACAGACCGTCAAACTGTTGAGTCGTAAACTCATTTGTAGTCGTTCTTTAGATGAATCACTCTCGACACTCGAGACCAGCCAACGACCCTCTGTGCCCCTGGAAAGTAACGAGACGATTCAAGTTAGGTCAACCGGACCGCGACGCTCTAGCAATGGTAGTCGCGGAGTAGTACAAAAACTGGAGGCAGGTAATGGACATGTCAACATTCGGCCCAACAGAACTGGGCATAATTATTGGTCTCGCCGTGATTGTTATTGCAGGCGTCGCCGCGTGGCTTTTTTTCCGAAAGCGCCGCACTGGAAGGCTGCGCACTCAGTTTGGTGGCGCTGAATATGATCACACTGTGAAGGAAGACGGCAGTCGACGGCATGCGGAAGCCGTGCTCAAAGAGCGCACCGAACGAGTAGAAGGTTTGAACATCCGACCACTAGCTGCAGGTGATCGTGAGCGCTTCGTAGAGTTGTGGCGCAGAGTCCAGGCCCGGTTCGTGGACGGTCCCGGAGGTGCAGTCACAGAGGCCGATCAACTGCTACGCGATGTAATGTCCACACGCGGCTATCCGGTAACCGACTTTGAACAGCGGGCGGCAGATATTTCTGTGGACCATCCACTGGTTATGGAAAATTACCGTACAGCCCACGCGATCGCGGTTCGTCAGACGCAGGGGCGGGCAAATACCGAAGACTTGCGCCAGGCAATGATCCATTACCGAACTCTCTTTGAAGAGCTAGTTGGCGAGCGAGAGGTGGCTCGTGCGAAGACTGCGGCCTGAACCTGAGTTGCACAAAAAGCGAGAAACATGTTGGAGCTGACAGCGCAGGCGTCAACTTTACTCAGTGCTTTCATCGCCTGACTTGCTGCAGGTAGCTACGAGCGCGAAAACGTTAGGCGGCCATCAGACATAATCTTCAAAGTAAAGGAGCTGTGAATGAGCGAAGGCGTAAAACAAAACGTGGACACTAGTTCTGCGGAGTTTAAAGAAGGCGTGAAAGCCGGGCTGAATTCCACAGATGGCACGAAGAACTGGCAAGCCGGCATTGAATTGGGCCAGGAGTTGAAAGATGAAGGTGAGAACAGAGAGCTGGTCTCTAAAGTTCTAAAGGAATCCTCAACTCCGCTTTTTATTAGAGATAGTCAAGGCGGGCAACAGGGAAACGCCCAGGACGAAAAGGATGAAACGGAAGAATAGTTCCTCCGTATTTGACTACCGAGCACAATCCCAGTCCTCTTCAAGGTAAACAGCAGTGTTCTCAACGCAGCCGCCAACCAAATAATCGATGAAGCCGCCGCCTGGGCAAACGGAGAAAAGGCCAAGGGGAACGCTAACGGTTGGCTCGTTGTGGTAGTGGGGTTCGCGGACACGACACTTTTGCGGTTCCTGGTGCTACAACGAGGGCGAGGTGATAAAAAGCGCTGCTATTGCCAAATGTTTAGGCAGGGAGTGATTGACCGCGCCTCCTGTAAAACTACCAGTTATCAATCATGTCGGCGGATGAAGCCCTCGCCTTGCGAGGACGATTTTCTGAAAGAAAAAGAAGGGGAATAAAGATGAAACTGAGGAAGAACTCTCTAATTGTTATGGCGGCGGCGATGCTTCTTTTGTGGTCGGCGTCAGCGATAGCGCAGGATGTCAAGTACAACTTTATGGCAGGAACTGATTTCTCGAAATATAAGACCTACAAGTGGGTCCGGGTTCCGAAGGCTGAGTATCCGAATCAAATTCTCGACGCGCAAATCATGCAGTCCATCGATGCCCAATTGACGTTGAAAGGCCTGAGTAAGACGGAAAGTGACAATCCGGATCTCTATGTCGCTTACCAGGCAGCGGTCCAACAAGAGCAACAATGGAACTCTTACAGTAACGATATGGGCGGCGGCGGCTGGGGCTATGGCCGTTGGGGCGGCTGGGGCGGCTATGGTGGCTATGGCGGCGGCATGTCAACAACAACCACCACCAGCTCAACAATCAATATTGGGACCATTAACCTGGACATCTATGACGTGGCGGCCAAGAACCAAATCTGGCGCGGTGCAGCCAGCAAGACCTTAGGCTCCGGCAAGGATCCGAAGAAGGTCCAGAAGAACCTGGATAAGGCGATGGCGAAGATGGTGAAGAACTACCCGCCGCCGGTGAAAAAATAACTCTGCGGCCATACACCTGGTAAAGACGGGAGACAAGGGCTCGATACTGGAGACTCGGTCTCTGGCCAAATTAACACCTTTGATACTGGTGGCCTCTTGGGGCGGCTATCGTTGGGGGCCGGATACGGGGCTCGTCGACTACTACAGTGCAGAAGTTGGTCAACTGGTCGTTGACATGGCTGATGTCAAAAACAAATCCTTTGTCTGGCGCGGCACCCCCTACTAGCCGCAGTTGGGCAAGCGAAAACCATAAAACTGGTTAGGGGCTCTCATGGCGAGTCGCCCCACTCGCTTGTTAAATTCCGCGTCATTAGTCTTAGCGCGATTCTTCACACGTTGCGAAAAGCATCCTCACCGCTTCCTTCTTTGAAATTCCATTCACCGTTTGAATCCGCCTCAGCACCCGCCGGCGTTCTCACCTTTATAGCGTTGCCCAACTGTCGGCAGACTCCTTTACACCATCAGCATCTGCATGATGGTCGAGTTCATGCACCTTTCGCCGCGCAATCGCCGCGATGCGCCCCCAGGAAAGTCTGCTGCGCAATGAAAGGCGCTGAATTCCCGCGCTCACAGCCATTTGTTGCATCACCGGATTCAGTGGCAGGCATGACAGGGTGGCACTTGTTCGTTCCCCTCCCACTCCAAAAAACTCCCTGTAAAAACCTACTTGGTATTTCGTTTGCAATGCAAAATGCCAGGTTTTGGGCACACGGTAAAGCGAAGTCCAAGGGTCCGATTACTGTCCGGGAACGCAAATCGGGACCTGCCGAGTGACCGTAATTAAGACGTTATGTCAGCCGAACACGACCGCCGCAGAAACTATCGTCGCACGGAAGACATCTATCGAAAATCAGTAGAAGACATTCGCGACTATGCGATTTTCATGACCGATCCTGATGGATTGGTAACAAATTGGAACCGCGGCGCCCAGCACATACTTGGCTATACCGAAGGGGAAATAGTCGGAAAGGATGCCAGCAGATTCTTTACCGCTGAGGACCGGGCGAAAGGTGTACCTCAAAAGGAATTGACAACTGCTGCGACGGAAGGCCGCGCCGAGGATGAACGTTGGCATATGCGTCGCGATGGATCTCGGTTCTGGGCCAGCGGTGTGGTCACAGCCGTCCGCGACGATGAGGGAAATCTAATAGGCTTTTCCAAGGTCATGCGCGACATGACCGAGCGAAATCGGCTAACGGAAGAGCGTGATCGTTTCTTTACTCTGTCGATGGACTTGTTGTGCATCGTGCATCTCGACGGTCGATTCCAGAGGGTGAACCCAGCGTTCGAGAATGTCCTGGGTTTTTCGGAAGAGGAACTGTTAGGGAAATCGCTCTTTGATTTGGTCCATCCGCAAGAACGGGCGCAAACCGAGGCTGGATACGAGAAACTCGCCTTGGGCGAGCCCGTGAGCTTCATGGAGAATCGACTGCTTTGTAAGGATGGAAATTATAAGTGGTTCTCATGGAGTTATTACCCGGTTCCCGAAGATGACCTGGCCTTCGGTGTTGGCCGCGACGTAACAGAACTGAGGCAAGTACATAATGTCCTACGGTTGCGCGCCGAGGAATTGGAGGAGTCTAATCGCGTCAAAGATGAATTTCTTGCCACCCTTTCTCATGAACTACGCACACCTCTTACTTCCATCCTGGGATGGTCAAGACTCCTGCATTCTAATCAACTCAGTGAGCAGGATCGTGAACGGGCAATTCACATCATTCAACGCAACGCAGAGTCACAGGCGAAGCTTATCGAAGACTTGCTTGAGGTTTCGCGGATCATTACCGGAAAACTAAGGATCGAGTCTCAACCTGTAGCGTTACCCTCCATCGTTGAAACAGTTATTAATTCCCTGCGACCAGCTGCCGATACAAAGTATTTGCAACTCGAAAGCGCAATCGATCCAGCAGCTGGTCCGGTGTTGGGTGACCCGGCGCGTTTACAACAAATCGTAACCAACCTGCTTTCCAACGCCATCAAGTTCACTCCTGATAGGGGAAGAATCGACATTCGACTGCAGCGGATCAATTCATATGCTCGGTTAGAGATCCGAGATACCGGTGTGGGCATTGAAGCGGCAGAGCTACCATATATTTTTGAGCGTTTCAGGCAAGCCGACTCTTCAAATGTTCGAGCGCACGGCGGTCTCGGCTTGGGCTTAGCGATTGTGGATTACCTTGTGAGGCAACAAGCGGGGGCGGTCTACGTAGAGAGTGAGGGTCCGGGAAAAGGAGCTACCTTTATCGTCGAGTTTCCGTTGACCGCTTCCGAAGTTATTAGTAGTGATGTGGGACGAGTAGACCTGTTTTCCGACGAGGCGCGCATGATGTTGGCGAACTCGGAAACGTTCGCCGAGCAGAGACTAAAGGACCTGCGGATTCTGGTGGTGGAAGATGATGCGGACACCAGGGAGTTGTTGAAAACGATCCTCGAGCGATGTGGTGCAGAGGTACGCGCCGTCGCTTCGAGCAGTGCCGCTCTGGCAGAGATGGCCAACCGCATACCGAATGTATTAATTAGCGATATTGGAATGGCAGGTGAGAACGGCTATGACCTAATCAAGAAGATTCGTTCGCTCGAACCTGAGCGGGGCGGCCGAGTGCCCGCGGTTGCGCTAACCGCTTATGCGGCTGCGGCAGATCGCCGGCGAGCATTGCTCGCTGGATTTCAAACGCACCTGGCAAAGCCAGTAGAACCGGATGAACTGCTTGCGGTGATTGCAAGTCTCAGCAGCCAACAGGAGACGAGCGGGAATCTGCAATAGGGGGTTGAATCACAAGGGATCGTGGGAGTTTGAGTCTTCAAGTAGGCTGCACGCGACCACGATACTGGGTCACGTTCGGAGCGGTCCTTCGCTAATCGGGACGAGCCTATCGTAGTTATTGGAGTGTAGCGGCTGGCAAAAAACTCAACACATACCGCTACGCTTTAATAGGATGGTTTAGCAAGCAGGATGGGCATCAACAAAGGCAAAGCCCGCGATGAAGTATTCCATCGCAGGCTTTGACAGTCTCAATCAATTGCGAACTGTCACTTAGTAACGCGCGCCGCCGCCATTATTGGCGCCACCGCCATAGCGACTCTCTCGGGGCTTGGCCTCATTGACCTTGAGCGTGCGCCCGCCCAACTCGGTGCCATTGAACTGCTCTATGGCAGCAGCGCCTTCTTCCTTCGTTTGCATCTCGACGAAGCCAAAGCCGCGTGAGCGACCGGTTTCGCGATCTTCAATCAAGGATACGTTTTCGACAGTGCCCGCTTGCGCGAACAGTGTCTGTAGATCGTTGCTCGACGTTTCAAACGCGAGGTTACCAACGTATAGTTTCGTAGACATTCTTTTCTTACCTTTTCCCCTCTCGGGTTTAACAGAAGCCGCATGCGGAACATGGTGCTTCCCAATTTGCTAAGGACGCTGGGATTTACATATCCATGCCGCCGGGCAATGCCCGTGGCTTTCCATCTTCCTGTAGCTCAGAAATGAGGGCTTCAGTTGTCAGCATTAAGCCCGCGATTGATGCGGCATTTTGCAATGCGCAACGCGTGACTTTCGCGGGATCGATAATCCCCGCGGCAACCAGGTCCTCAAAAGTTTCAGTGGCGGCGTTGTAGCCGAAGTTGGCGTCTTTGTTGGCGCGAACTTTTTCGAGTATCACCGCGCCTTCCTTGCCGGCGTTCTGTACGATCTGGCGTAACGGCTCTTCAAGCGCGCGCTTTACTATCTGCACGCCAATTTCCTCATCGGCGTCGCCGCTGGACTCACCGTCCTCGTTAACCTCGAAGATTTTGAATTTGTCCAACGCCTTGCCGGCCCGAATCAGGGCCACTCCGCCGCCGGCCACAATGCCTTCTTCAACAGCCGCGCGAGTCGCGTTCATTGCGTCTTCAACGCGCGCTTTCTTCTCTTTCAATTCAGTTTCAGTGGCCGCGCCTACGCGAATCACTGCGACACCGCCAACCAGTTTCGCGAGTCGCTCCTGCAATTTCTCTCGGTCATAGTCTGACGACGCATCTTCAATTTGGGCTTTTAGCGTCTTCACGCGACCTTTTAGGTCATCCTTACTGCCGGCGCCGTCAATGATGATCGTGTTGTCTTTATCGATCGTTACCTTCTTGGCCCGTCCCAGATCTTCGACTTTGACATTTTCCAGTTTAATGCCGAGGTCTTCGCTGATCACTTTGCCGCCGGTCAGAATAGCGATGTCCTGCAGCAGCTCCTTGCGTCGATCGCCGAAGCCTGGCGCTTTAACTGCCGCCACGCTGATCGTGCCGCGCAATCTGTTGACCACTAGCGTGGCCAGAGCTTCTCCTTCAACATCCTCCGCGACAATCAGGATCGGCCTACCCAACTTGGCGACCTGCTCCAAAATGGGCAGCAAATCTCTCATCGCAGAAATTTTATTCTGGCTCAACAGAACGACTGGATCTTCAAGAACGGCTTCCATCTTTTCGGCGTTGGTGACGAAGTAAGGTGACAGATAGCCGCGATCAAACTGCATCCCTTCGACAAATTCCAGATCCGTCTCCATCGTCTTCGCGTCTTCAACGGTAATCACTCCATCTTTGCCAACCTTCGTCATCGCTTCGGCAATCAACTCGCCGATTGCTGCGTCTCCGTTTGCAGAGATCGTGCCGACCTGCGCAATCATCTCGCCCGCAACCGGCTTGGCCAATTTCTTAATTGCCGCAGTCGCGCGTTCAACTGCCTTGTCGATGCCACGCTTCAGGGCCATCGGGTTTGCACCCGCGGCGACGGTCTTCACGCCTTCGCGGTAAATCGCCTGGGCCAGCACGGTGGCGGTGGTTGTACCATCACCGGCCACGTCGCTGGTCTTCGACGCTACCTCGCGCACCATTTGTGCACCCATGTTTTCGAGCGCGTCTTTGAGGTCAATCTCTTTTGCGACGGTCACACCGTCTTTGGTGATTGTCGGGCTGCCGTACGCTTTACCAAGGACGACATTGCGTCCCTTTGGACCAAGCGTGATTTTCACCGCGTCGGCGAGTTGATTGACGCCACGCAGAATTGCTGCTCGAGACTCTTCACCATGAACTATTTGCTTTGCCATAACTTTCTTCTTCTCCTAATCAAGACTGTCATTTAATGCTGGAACATATCAGCCTCAGATGAACACGGACACCACGGATGAGGCAGACTGAATTATGTTTGGATCCAAATGTGTTTCCGTTTTATCGGTGGCTCTTGTGCTTGCCACCCGCTGCGGCGCCTGCGCGCGTAATAACTCCTAGAATTTCATCCTCGCGCATAATCAGCAGTTCCTCACCATCAATCTTGATTTCCGAGTTGCTGTACTTGCCAAAAAGAACTCGGTCGCCCTTTTTAACGTCCAATGGCTGGCGCGTTCCGTCATCTTTGTACTTTCCCAGTCCGGCCGCGATTACTTCACCTTCCTGCGGTTTTTCCTTTGCGCTGTCAGGGATAATGATACCTCCGCGAACCTGCTCGCCTTCGTCAATGCGTTTCACAATCACGCGATCATGTAGTGGTGTGATGTTCGTCGTCATGTCTGGTTATCTTCCTTTATGGACCTGTCACCACTCTGGTCTTCGTTGCGATACAAACCGCCACAATGCCAGTCCAGAGACTATCTGGTGACGTTATCAAGGCCTCTTAGTGATTTAGCTGTTGGATTATCAGGTGGTCTGGAAGATCCCAGAAGATCTGAGAGCGGAGTAAGCTGGACTCGGTTCGATGACCAGCTTACGCTGAGGCGCCCTATATGTCAAATGCAGGATATATTTCGCACCCAGATATATTCCGGGAGCCGAGTCATGAGGGTTATTGAGCGCCTTGCCTGGCGGGTCATTTGAACAAACTCTCGAAGGCTTGAAGAGATTTTTTTGACGTGATTCTGACGTGGCGTGAAGGACACGAGCTTCTCCCAGGGAATGCTGGCACAGCCGCAACGCCTTACACTGAAGTTGTCTATTTCGAATCTCTGAAAAGCAAAGGGTCGTCCCGCTTAAGTTCGCAATGCCCGCGCCTTCTTAAGTTCGAATTCTGATACTGCCGGAATTACTGGACTGTCCGTGCGCTTTGAGTGTGATGATGCAGGTGCCAACTGATGTGCTATCGGGAAGCCTAAAAACTACCTGGGTAAACGGAAAATTCGGCACCGGACGCACATCCTCAGCCGCGATATTGTATGACTGGTTGTTACTATCAACCAGACTTACCGTAACGGCAGAAGAACTCTCTCCCTGCAACAACTGAAGATTGGTTGCGAAGACTATTACTCGGGTATTGCGATCGACTCCGAGATTCAATGCGTTTACGACCGGAAAGGGATCACGCGTAAGAAATACTGAGTCTAATGCTGCAACTTGGTTTAACGCCGGGCCAGACTGATCCAAGAGTAGTTGAAGCGGTCCTTGATAAGCTACGAGGCGAGTGGAAGCCGGTACGACCACCAGGCCGTCACCGGCGCCGAGGCCGGTGTGCGGCCGACTTACGGGCGACTCGGTCGACTGAACGGCCGCACCCAGGTTCCCGGTCCAGACGTTCGCCCCCGTATTCCCATCGAGAGCGTAGACCTTTCCGCTGCTAGAACCAATGTAAACGTAGCCGTTAACTACGATTGGCGCGGAAATGAGGGTGCCATCGCCCGTGAAGGACCAGCGGACTGCCCCAGAGTAGGCATCGCGCGCTTTTAGGATGGATCCGGTGAGGAAGAAACCTGTGGAGCCGCTGAATGCCGGAGGTGGACCTGGTGGGAAAGTGCCTAGCACCGCACCAGTGGGGGCATCGAACATCAGCTTTGCTGACAAAGAATCGCCCACATGCAAACGCCCGCCGAAGAAGACTGGTGTACTTCCTCCTCCGCCGGTGCACCCCTCGGAATGTTCCCAGACCAGAGACCCGTCCTGAGGCGAAAAATCGTAAACGTTGTTGCAAGAAAATGCGACAAATACTCCAGTTGAGGTTACGGCTGGTGAGCTGTCGTTGCCACTAAAGAGCAAGTTGGACCAGTTCACAGTGCCATCCTGCTCATCAACGGCGTACACTGTCGTGCCCGTACCGGCCCCGACCACGTACACCACGCCACCTGAAGCGGTCGGCGGTGAATTGAACGAGTATTGCCCTGGAAGCTGCTTCGACCATAGCAGCGCACCTGACGCTGCATCGAAAGCACGAAGCAGGCCGTCAAAGTTCACGGCGAAAACGCGTCCTGCGTCGTACGCCGCGTTGGACCAGCCATAGGGTCCGCCGAGATCTACTGGCCCCCACAACGTAGCGCCATTTGCTTCGTCGAGGGCATAAAGCTTTGTTCCAGAGCTGCTCTGGTTCGCGACCGTGACGAAGATCCTGCCGCCGACGATTAGTGGATAAGAGATCTGACCACCCAAATCGCGAGACCACCGCTGCGCCAATGGTGGGGTAACCGAGTCGTACTGCGCGCCGCTATGCGTGGCATCGATTTGATAGGCCACTGCGGTCCCCTTGGTCAGCGGGGGCGTTGCCGCGGGAGTCGGGGCTGGGCAGAAGCTGCTCGTCGACATTACCTGAAACGTGTAACTCCCACCCAGTTCCGCCGTGCCGTTGGCGGAGAAGACGACAATCGCAAAGCTGGTGTTGCCCGGAACCGTGAACTGGAACGACTTAATGAGCGGTGGGATGCCACTACTAACACCGGGATCACCCAGGTAACGGGATGCATTGGTGATGTCAGTCGCGACAAACGGCGCCCGGAAAGCCGCGATTTGATAATTCGCGTTGGACTGAGAATTTACAGTCAACGCCACTGATACACAGACTGGCGAGGGCGACGAGTTGGTTAGAGTATAAGCGTCAAATGGAAATGAGCCGGAACCAGTATTCCCAGGGAAGGAATTCGTGCTGCAGGTGCCCTGCGTTTCGCCTCGGAACAATCGCGTCGTCATCGTACCGGTCGTTGCGGGCGCCGGTGGGCTGCCGAGGTTGGCTGTAAAACCACAACTAGCGTTATCCGTCGGTGTAGGACTCGGTGTCGGTGTAGACGTCAAATCGAATGTATAGGCCGCGCCAGTGTGGGAGTTCTTACCCATAGCACCGACCACTACTGTGTCGCCATCGATCCCTACCGACGAACCAAATTGGTCATGCGCCGCTACATCACTCGCGGTGAGTTTCTGCACCTCTCCCCAGCCTTCAACTCCATTCTGATTGCGCTCGAAGATGTAGGTCGCACCACCAGTGAGGAGATTTTGGGCCCAAGCTCCAACCGCCAATGTGTCGCCATCGATCGCTACCGAAATACCAAATTCGTCAAGTAAATTCGCATCACTCGCAGTCAGTTCCTGCACCTGTCCCCAGTTCTCAGCTCCACCCTGATTGCGCTTGAAGATATAGACCGCACCACTAGTGCCTCGGTTTCCGTGATTAGCTCCGACCGCCACCGTGTCTATATTGATTGCTACCGAGATACCGAATTGGTCGCCTCCTATCCCATCACTGGCGGTGAGTTTTTGGACCTGTCCCCAGTTCTCAGCTCCACCCTGATTGCGCTCAAAGATGTAAGCCGCCCCAGGTTGCTTGCCATAAGATCCGACCACCGCCGTGTTACCGTTGATCGATACTGAGTAACCGAAATAGCCAAATGTCGCCGCATCACTTGCGGTCAGTTTTTTCACCTGTCCCCAGTTCTCCGCTCCACCCTGATTACGCTCAAAGATATAGGCCGCGCCAGTGTTGGAGTTCTTGACCCAAGCTCCCACCACCACGGTGTCGGCGTTGATCGATACCGACGAACCGAATTGGTCATTAACCGCCGCATCACTGGCGGTGAGTTTCTTCACCTGTCCCCAGTTCTCAGCTCCACCCTGATTGCGCCCGAAGATATAAGCCGCACCAGTGTTGGAGTCTTTAACCAAAGCACCGACCACTACTGTGTCGCCATCGATTGCTACGGACCAACCGAACCGGTCACTTGCCGACGCATCACTAGGAGTGAGGATCTTCACCTGTCCCCAGTTCTCGGCTCCACCCTGATTGCGCTCGAAGATATAGGCCGCGCCTCTTGATATTGGGACGAATATTGGGGGCACTCCTGGTTGCCAGTTCTTGCCGTAAGCACCGACCACTACTGTGTCGCCGTTGGTCGCTACCGAGTAACCGAATCGGTCATCTGCCGCCGCATCGCTCGCCGTTAGTTTCTTAGTCTGAGTGAAAAGTGGATCAATCCGTAGCGGGTAAACTGCGTTCGTGTCATCTATCAAGAGCGAAATCTGTTTTCCGTCAGCCTGGAAGCGGGCTTGTAATTCTCGGCCCGACGCATCGGTTGCCATCAGATGGTCATAGCGCAGCCAATGCTCGCCATTGCCGCCGATCAGTTCTAACGCCTTTCCCGAATCCACCAGCACCGGTCTGACTTCACCGGTAACCGTCAGGCGCACTCGCAGTGGCGTTCCCTCGTGCCTTTTCCCGGGGGGTGCCGTCAGGGTAAAGCCCTGCTCGAGGCCATCTTTTCGGTTTTGATACCACTCGACGATCTCATCCGAACTGCCTTGGTCAGTGTTTGTGGGATTGGATTGCGTAGCGAGTCGTCGGTCAATCTCGATGCGATTGCCATCGACGCGCATCGTTCCCGCTCCGGCAGTCAACATTCGGCGACCATAACCATAACTCCGCAACCTTAGCCGCGCCTGTAGCGTGGTCGAGCGCTTTTTGGTGAGTGGCTGCAAGACTACGTCGCGTCCATTGAAACGGGCCCTCAGATTCTGGGCAGGATTTATTGCTTCGTAGATTGCCGCCGCATTGTTCTTTCGTAGTCCAGATCGCAACGCACCCGAGGTTTGAGCTTGCGGCTGCTGGTCGATCTGATAATGTGCCGCCTCGATCAAATTCTGTAGTCGAACATAGAGGCCGTGCTCTTTGAGATAATTTCTGGCGGGCTTGCCTTGCAGCGTGGGCAGCGGTTCGGTGGATTGCGCCTGTGAGTCTCTAACTGAATTATTTGAGGCGAGGGGTTTGGGCAGCTCATGAACTCTGGTGGCTGGGTTGATTGATTGAGAGTCGTGCCGATTAATGAT
>Ga0207708_10002620_pt1 | contig 13224 bp, 8 predicted proteins | sample KBSK5101metaG_FD_184340 | JGI IMG/M metagenome (GOLD analysis project Ga0207708, IMG submission 184340) | Corn, switchgrass and miscanthus rhizosphere microbial communities from Kellogg Biological Station, Michigan, USA - KBS K5-10-1 metaG... | ecosystem: Host-associated > Plants > Roots >...
GCCGTTCCTGAGGGCCTCGAAGTGCAGGTTTATCCAGAGCACGCCGGTGAGGCACATTCCGATGAACGGCAGCACGATGTTTCTGAAGATCTCCTTGGGCGTGCGCCGCTGCTTCAGACGGATCGCGTAGAAGACGATGACGGTCAGGTTCACAACGGTGAACGCGATGAGGGCACCGAAGTTGATCATCGACGCGACGAACTCGAGCGTGAACTGCACGGCCAGCAGTGACACGATGCCGACGATGACGACGGCGTGCGCCGGGGTCAGGAACCTCGGGTGGATGTATGACAGGTACCGGGGGATGCGGCCCTTGCCGTTGCGGGCCATCACGTAGATCATGCGGGACACGCTGGCATGCGACGAGAGGCTCGAGGCGATTATGGCGGCGAGGGCGGCCGAGGTGAACAGGATCCAAAAGAAGTGGCCGCCCACCTTCAGCGCCATCTCGGGCAGCGTGTCGTCGGTGACCTCGAAGCCCTCCAGGGTCGGGAACACGGACTGGCTGAACCACGCCGCGACGAAGAAGATCGCGCCGCCGATGAGCAGGGCGAGAACGATCGCTCGTGGAACCTCGTTGGGCGACTTGGCCTCCTCGCTGTACATCGTGATCGCGTCGAACCCGATGAATGAGAAGCACACCACGGTGGCGCCCGCCACGACGGCCGACAGTTGGACGCCCTCGTGGTACAGCGGGTTCATCGTGAAGATCGTGCCCTCGCCCATGCCATGCTGCAGCGCGAGCCACGCCTGGACGACGAACGCGGCGATCATCACAACCTGGAACACCAGGAGGATCCCGTTGACCCGAGACGTGCCCTTCATGCTCAAGTAATTGAGCGCGGTGATCGCCGCGACGTACACCACGACGAACACCCACGACGGGGCCTCCGGGAAGAACCCCTCGAAGTAGATGCGGCCGATGACCGCGTTGACCATCGGAAGCAGCAGATAGTCGAGCAGCGACGACCACCCGACCAGGAATCCGAAGTTCGGATGGATCGCTTCGGACGCGTAGGTATACGCCGATCCCGCCGAGGGGTAGACGCGCGTCATGCGGCCGTAGCTGATCGCGGTGAACACCATCGCGACCAGCGCAAAGAGGTAGGCGAGGGGCACCACCGCGTTCGTCTCCTCCGAGACGATTCCGAACGTGTCGAAGACGGTCATGGGGGTCATGTAGCCGAGACCCAAGCCGACGATCGCCCACATTCCGAGCTGTCGGGACAGGTGCGGACTGGACGTATGGGCAACGTCTTGCGCGCTCTGCGACACGGTACTCAACCCCTCCAAACGACCGGTACCGTCTCAGCCCGGCCGCCGGCGCTCCGGCGCACGTCGGCGAAGTTCTGGCGGCGGTGTGTACCGCCCCGGAACCGCGCTGGTGGACAGATTATTGCACGTCATTGCACGCTGTCCGCCCAATATTGACGAGGCTGACGCGCTCGACTTCAGTACCGCTTTTGGACGACCTTGCCCATGCGGCCGGTCGGCAGGCGCCTTCGGGAACCGCGACGATGCGGCATAGGACATGTTGATACGCAAGGTATTCCGTCGAGTCCCGGTGGATTGCAGAGGCTGCCCATTGGTGAAACTCCTGCTCAACGGGCAGATCGGACGCATAATGCGGCCATGCGTTGCGACGGCTTGACCGCCCGAATGGTGCCGGCAGTGACCACTGTGCTGCTCTCAGGCGGGCTAGTGGGTTGCCACCGGGGACCTCAGGTTGTAACGGCGATTGAGTTCGACGGCGCGACTCGCAACATCACGACGACAGACGTGGTCTGCACCAAACAACCAGACGACGGCCTGGTAATCCTGGTGCAGGACACGCCAAAGCGGACAGTTCGGATCCAGCTCACCCAGCAGGGCCGGCTTGTCGTTCAGAAGGCGGGGCTTCGCTATGACGACATGGCCGGTTTCGTGGCCGACACCGGTGAGGTAATCGCGACCAAGGTGGATGACACCTTTACCTTCAGTGGGCGCATGCCGCCCAATGCGGGGGAGTCGCAGTGGCACACCTTCAAGATCCAGACCACTTGCCCCGGCTACGCGGGTACGCCGGCGCCCAGGATGGACGTCCCCATAGGAGCACCGTGAACCGCACACCTGGGCACGTTGTCTAGCCCGCAGGTCGTCAAGCACTGCAGGCGCCGACCTTCACCTCGGCGGTGCGGTGACTCCATTTGGCTGAACCGGCGCTTGCCGGGTCGGCTGGCGCCGACGGCGTGTCCGGCGCGAATAGCGGTGACGGTCAATGCGGACTCGATTGCGACGTGGTGCCGCGTGACCGATGGATGCGCCGCGTCTACCGGCTAACGCCAATGCAGATTGTCTGCCAGCAGGTAGCACACATTGGTGGCAGCGCTGAAGACGTCGGCGGGCGATGACCGCAATCTATTAGGCGTGCCAGAGATCGTCGCGAAGCGTAACGACGTGTCTGCCGAGCACCACCACGGCGCACGAATGGGCCTGCTCCGTAGGTAGAGGAATGTCCCGACAACGTTGTCACTGAATTTGACTGAAGAGAGGACATGACAATGTCAGCCCACGTGCCCAAGTCCCCGCCGACGTTGGCTACCGCGAGCCTCAATCGCAGCGTCGGCTTTACCCACGAGGAACGACGCAGGCTCGGGCTCACCGGTCGGCTTCCTTCTGGTGTCCTCACCCTGGACCAGCAAGCTGAGCGAGTCTGCGTCATGGTGGCAGGCGTAAAGCGAGTCACGAAGAACATGCTCCACGCGTCCGCCAAAGCCATTGCGCATCAGGCGGATCCGACAAAGCCGGCGGTGACCGAGCACGAACACATCGTCCAAGCAATCCTCGACACCATGTGGGTGCCCGACTACCCCGAGGACGCCCGATGACCGCCTTTGATCCCGTCGAGATCTTCCAGACCTCCACGATGGCGGCGTTACTCGACGGTGTTTACGAAGGAAACGTCTCGATCCGAGAATTGCTGCGCCACGGTGATTTTGGCCTGGGGACATTCAACAGCCTCGACGGTGAAATGCTCGTCTTAGACGGTGTGTGCCATCAACTGCGCGCAGACGGCAGCGCGACGACCGCCGGGCTTGACGAACTCACGCCGTTCGCCGCGGTGACCTGGTTTCGCCCCGACCGCACGATCGAGGTGCCCGAACCGTGTGATCGCGCTGCGCTCAAGACGCTGATCGATGAGTCGCTGGACAACATCAACTTGATGGTCGCGGTTCGTGTGGTTGGTGAATTCAGTGCGATGCGCACTCGCACCGTGACCTGACAGCCGTGTCCCTATCGTCCATTCACCGAGGCCACCCACGACCAGCAGGAGGTGACGTTCACGGATGTGACCGGGACGCTGGCCGGCTTCCGCATGCCCAGCTATCAGCAGGGCATCTCGGTCGCGGGCTACCACTCGCACTTCATCGACAAGGACCGTCCAAGCGGCGTGGGCGAATTGCGGTGTGCGCTGCAAGCTCAGGTGCAAATCCGAGCTGACACTGATGTCGACCGTTCCCCGGACCAGCCGGTAATCCAGTGCATGCCCGCCGTGGTGACGAGCAAATCCGACAGACCGAAGGAGGCTGACATGGGAACAACCGAAGTGCGTTCTGCCCAGCGAGTGGTGGAAACGCTGTCCGCGTACGGGATTCAGTACATCTTTGGTGTGCCTGGGGCGAAGATCGACGCGGTCTTCGACTCGCTGGTCGACGGCGGTCCCGAGCTGGTGGTGTGCCGCCACGAACAGAACGCGGCCTTCATGGCCGCCGCAGTCGGCCGGCTCACCGGCACCCCCGGCGTGGCATTGGTGACGTCTGGGCCGGGCACCACCAACCTGGCCACCAACCTGATCACCGCCATCACCGAACAGGACCCGATGATCGCGATCTGCGGTGCCGTCGGCCGGGTCGACCGACTCAAGCGCACACACCAATCGATGGACGCCGTTGCCGCGCTCAAGCCGTTCACCAAGTACACCGGCGAGGTCAACCATCCCGACAATGTCCCCGAAGCCATCGCCAACGCAATCCGCGCCGCCACCACGGCCCCGCGCGGTGCGGCTGCGGTGGTGCTGCCCGCTGATGTGATCACCAGCCCTAGCGCGGCCGCCATCGTGCAGCCGGCGCCGGTGTCGCGCCTGGGTGCTGCACCGGCGCGGCAGATCGCCGACGCGGCCAATCGGATCCTGGCCGCGCGGCAGCCGGTGTTGTTGGTCGGCATCCGCGACGGCGAACCGGAAGCGTGTGCGGCGCTGCGGGACCTGCTCGCGGTCACCGGCCTTCCCGTGGTCCAGACGTTCCAGGCTGCCGGGGTGGTACCGCGCGAGCTGGCGGAGCACTTCGCCGGGCGCGTCGGGCTGTTCCGCAACCAGCCTGGCGACATCCTGATCGCCAGCGCTGACGTGCTGGTCACGGTCGGGTTCGACCCGGTCGAATACGACCCGCGGCTGTGGAACACCGATGTGCGCCGCACGGTGATTCATATCGATGAGATGCCTGCCGACGTCGACAACGACTACCAGCCGGCAGCGGAGTTGCGTGGTGACATCGCTGCGACGCTGCTCGACTTGACCTGCTTCTTGTCGGGGCTGCACCTATCCCAGGAGACCAACGCCGCGATTGCCCAACAACGCGATGCCCTGCTGCGGATCGATGACGAGGCACGCGCGCATCCGGCCACCGATGCCGGCCTGAACCCGGCTGCCGTCGTGCTGAAGATCCGTGAACTCGTCGACGACGACGCCACTGTCGCGTGCGACGTCCGGTCGCACTACATCTACATGGCCCGCCACTTCCGGGCTTATCAGCCTCGGCGGCTGTTGTTTTCCGATGGCCAGCAAACGCTGGGCGTGGCGCTGCCATGGGCCATGGCCGCGGCGATGGTGCGGCCAGGCACCCAGGTGGTGTCCATCTCCGGTGACGGCGGATTCCTCTTGAGCGCACAAGAATTGGAGACAGCAACCCGACTCGGCCTGAGCTTCACCCACGTCATCATGCGTGATAACAGCTACGACATGGTCGCCTTCCAGGAGGTCCTCAAGTACGGGCGCACATCGGGCGTGAAACTGGGCGACTGCTACATCACCCAGTACGCCGCCGCCTTCGGCGCCAAAGGAATCCGAATCACCAGCATCGACGAGTTCGAGAACGCATTCAAGCAATCACTGAGCGATGACGGGATCACAATTATCGACGTGCCCGTGGACTACACCCGCAACACCGAACTCTTCGCACAGCTTTACGAAGGAGTGTTCGAATGACGCCACCACAAGTCCGAGACGTACCTATTGGAATCGACGCCTCCGGTACCCGCCGAGAGACCGACTCGATGGGGGAGATCGACGTGCCGGCCGACCGCTACTGGGGCGCGCAAACCGCGAGATCGCTGATTCACTTCTCCATCGGCGATGACCGCATGCCGAAGGATGTCTACCACGCCTACGGATACGTCAAGAAGGCTGCCGCTCACGTCAACGCTCGCGCGGGGCGGTTGGCGCAGTGGAAGGCCGACGTCATCGAGAAAGTCTGTGACGAGGTGATCGGCGGGAAGCTGGACGAGCATTTCCCGCTCTACGTGTGGCAGACCGGCTCCGGCACCCAGTCCAACATGAATGTCAACGAGGTGATCAGCAACCGCGCCATTCAGCTTCTGGGCGGTGAACTCGGCTCGAAAGCGCCGATTCATCCGAATGACGACGTCAACATGGGCCAGTCCTCCAACGACACCTTCCCTACGGCTATGCACATTGCCGCGGTGTTGGAAATCCGCGACAAGCTGTTGCCGCGGGTACGCGTGTTACAAGAGGCGATCGCCACCACCGGCGCCCAGTGGAACGACGTGGTGAAGATCGGCCGTACGCATCTGGAGGATGCGGTACCGCTGACCGTCGGCCAGGAGTGGTCGGGCTGGGCCGCCCAACTCGACACCGCGGCCAATCGGGTCGAGGCGGCGCAAGGCGAGCTGTACCGGCTGGCCGCCGGGGGTACCGCGGTCGGCACGGGCCTGAATGCGCCTCATGGCTTCGGCGTCGAAATCGCCGCCGCGATCGCCGATCTCACCGGGCAGCCGTTCATCACAGCACCTAACAAGTTCGAGGCTCAAGGGGGTCTGGACGGGATCGTCGCGGCAGGCGCAACCTTGCGTGGTCTCGCGGTGGCCTTGATGAAGATCGCCAACGACGTCCGCTGGCTGGCCTCGGGTCCGCGCGCCGGAATCGCTGAGTTGAAGCTTCCGGCCAACGAGCCGGGCAGCTCGATCATGCCGGGCAAGGTCAATCCCACCCAGTGCGAGGCAATGGTGATGGTCTGCATTCAGGTGATCGCCGACGACACCGGTATCGCCTTCGCCGGCTCGCAGGGCAACTTTGAACTGAACGCCATGCGGCCGATTCTGATCAACAACTTCTTGCATTCCGCGCGCATACTGGGCGACGCCTGTGAGAAGTTCCAGAAGTACTGCATCGACGGAGTCGAGCTGAACCGGGCGCAGATCGATGAGTACGTGAAACGCTCGCTGATGCTGGTGACCGCCCTCTCTCCGGTGATCGGTTACGACAAGGCGTCCGCAATCGCCCACGATGCCGATCGCACCGGGCGAACGCTGCGCGAATCCGCATTGGACTCAGGCTTTATCAGCGCCGAGGACTTCGACCGCATCGTCGATCCAGTCAGCATGGTCGGGCCCTTCTGATGACGCACCCGCCTGAGCCTAGGACAGGCGAGGCGGCGGGCGAGGTCGGCGCCCTCGACACCGTGATGAAAGCCGCTGTGCTGCTGCAGGAGAGCGGCCAGTCGACGAGCATGACACTGACGGCCGTGGATCGGCTCAACGCCGGTCTGGGCATTCGCAGCAGCCTGGTCCCGTCATGGACGTCGCTGATGTTGACGAGCGGACGGGCGGATGTGCCGGTGCGGGTGGCCTCGGTGTCCCCGGTCGGGATAAACATGCGTCGGGTCGCGACGGCGATGCGGATCATCGACCGTGCCGAGGACGGTCCGCTCGACCGCGATGTCGTTGATCGTCAGCTCGATGCGGCGAGGGCGCTGAAGCCCTCGAACGACGTGGTTTTCACCATTGCTTGTGCCACCGGCGCCGGCGCCCTCGCGGTGGTCTTCGGTGTCACCGATCCAGGGGCGGTGTTGTGGGTCGCCGTCAGCGCCGCCGTCGGTGGCCTGATTCGCCGGACGCTGGGACGATTTGGGATCGGTACCCTGTCACAGGCTTTCGTGGCAGCCACCATTGCGGGCCTGATCGGCGCGGCAGCCATGCACCTAGACCTCGGTGCGGCGCCGGGATTGGTGGCGGTCTGCCCCGGAATGGTGCTCGTCCCGGGCCCGCACATCCTCAACGGCGCCTTGGACCTGTTGGCGTTGCGGATCACCCTCGGTATCGCCCGGCTCGGCTACGCCACGTTGATCCTGTTGGCCATCGCCACCGGCTTGATCCTCGGGCTGCGTCTCGGAGGACAGACTCTGTCGGTCACGGGGAGTGGTACGGAGGTCCCGCTCTACGTCGACATCCTCGCGGCCGGGGTCGCTGCCGCGTCCTACCCGGTGTACTTCTCGATGCCCTACCGCATGATCGGCTGGCCGGTAGCGGCCGGAATGCTGGCCCACGCTGCTCATTGGTATGCGTTGGCGGGATGGAAAGTGGATCTGCCGACGGCCGCACTGGCGGCATGCCTGCTGGTCGGCATGCTGTTGATTCCAGTTTCGCACTTCCTGCGGATGCCTTTTGCCGCAATCGGATTTGCTTCCGTCGTCGCCCTGGTCCCAGGCGTATACGTGTTCCGGATGCTCAGCGGCATCGTCCAGTTGCAGAGCACGACATCAGCCGACCTGCTGGCCGCGACGGTGTCGGATGCGGCAGTGGCGACTCTGGTCGTGGCGGGAATGGCGATCGGCCTCGTGGTGCCGATGCGTCTGCGGGACGCTCTGGTCTTCGCAGGTGCGCGCCGGCATGCCGAACATCTGAAAGACTGACCGCGCCCTCGTGCTCGGCGCCGCGAATGTGACGCGGCAGATTGCGTTGGTGCGCAATGGTTTTCGTCGCAACACCAAGCGGGCGAAGGTGTTGCGCGCAAGCTCGAAGTGGCCTGGAATATTTGCTGGTCAGCGGCGGACACGGGTGTTACCGTGGTTCTATGACCGTTTTCCGCCAGGACTACGACTTGCTCACCGGGATGCCCGCATCCGCGGTGGCTTTGTCGTGCGCGGGCACGGTCAGCGGCATAGTCGCCGTCTGGACACCGTCTGAGCGTCGCAGCTCCAGGCAACCCAGACGCTTCCGGCTATCCAGCCATCTTTCCGCCCCATTAGTGGGCGTGTGCCCCGGCCGGAAGCAAGGGCCTGAAGAAAACTCTCATAAATATCTCAACTTCGCTGTTATCCCTGCCAGGAGCGTCGCCTGACCTTCCTGTAGTTTGTTGCACCCAATTTTGTTACAGCACAACGATTTCCGGCGAAATGCCGGGTCGACATTCAACGTTTGAAGTAGCACCATTCTTACTGCGCCGCACCCGGCAGGACGGAGTGCACCGCGGCGAGACAGCCGAACGACGCCGTCCCGTAAGAACTTTGAGAACTACATAGTGGTGGCATCCGCGCTCGTGGCGGAAACAGGTAGACGTGCCCGGCTCAAACCCGGGTGCCCAATCCGGGTGTGCAGGTTCAAGTCCTGCCGAGCGCACTTCGTGGTGTCGAGCGTCCGTGACGGAATTTGGGAGACGTGCCGGATTCAGGCTCCGGTGCCCGCGACAGGGCGTGCAGGTTCGACTCCTGCCGGACGTACACACGCCACCTCAGGTCGTTGGTGAAATTGAGTATCACTCTTGGCTTTTACCCTTGGATTCCGGGTGCGAGTCCCGGGCGGCCCACCTTCCACAAGCGCCGTTAGCTGAGTGGGGTTAGCACCGGGCTCTTAATCCGGGGACGGGGGTTCGAAACCCTCACGGCGCACCGATTTTCAGTCCACAAGCGAGTTCGGGGTTAACTGGGTCAGTCTTCCAAACTGAAGGTAGCGAATTCGAGGCTCGTCACCGGTTCGATACCGATGTAGCTCAACTGGTAGAGCAGCGGTCTCCAAAGCCGCGATTCTGGGGGTTCGAATCCCTCCATCCGTGGCAAGCGGGATGTGGCGCAACTTGGAAGCGCACCTGGTTTGGGTCCAGGAGGTTGCACGTTCGAATCGTGTCATCCCGACGAGTAGGCCCCTGTAGCTCAATGGAAGAGCTCCTGCCTTACAAGCAGGTTGTCGGGAGTTCGATTCTCTGCGGGGGTACGTGAAACACGATGCGCGGTAGGACAGTTGGCCAGTCCGCCGGACTCATATCCCGGAAGCCGCAGGTTCGATTCCTGCCCGCGCAACTAGTTCGCCGAACCGAACAGACCCGGAAAGGAGGTACGCGGCCATGGCGATCCTGATGCCCGACCTGACGGTCCAGGTTTACAACGCCGACTACCGCGTGCTGTCCCGGGTTCCGTGGCAGGAGGCGGTCCCCCAACCTGGTGGCTGCATGCCAGTACTGCAACGGTCTCAAGGGTGACCGGACACCGCAGGAAGCGGGGATGACCATGATTCGCGAGCCCTTCGAGCCGACGGAGCGGGACAGGTTCCGCTTCGCGCCGGTCTCGGAGCTCGTTTGATCAGGCGCGAGCGGGCGGGCTCCAGTGGCATAGCCAGAGGAGGGGTCTGGATCCCCCCGCTCGTGCCGCGGCTTCGATTCCCCGGTCGGTTAACCGGTAAACCAGCGGACTGTTAATCCGTGACTGTAGGTTCGAGTCCTGCTCGGGGAGCCTGTGATGCCATGCGTGCGAGGCGAATATGGTTGGTCGCGGCTGCCTGTAAAGCAGTTGCCTTCGAGCGCAGGGGGTTCGAATCCCTCCGCACGTACCACATCAGGTCACCCTTTGACCCGTGGTGTAATCGGTAGCACGGCTGACTCTGGATCAGCGGGGTTGAGGTTCGAATCCTGGCGGGTCAGCGAAACCCCTTGCCTCGTGGGGTAATCGGTAGCCCACCGGATTTTGGTTCCGGGCAGTTCAGGTTCGACTCCTGACGAGGCAGCAGTACTTCACGCCCCGTTCGGATATGGGTTAGTCTTCTGCCCTTTCAAGGCGGAGGAGCGGGTTCGAGTCCCGCACGGGGTGCCAGTGTCCGGTAGCTCGGTTGGTCAGAGCGCCGCTCTGATACAGCGGAGGCCCGGAGGTTCAATCCCTCCCCGGACAACCGGGAGATGGGTCCCCTAATTCTCCACTCGCACAACATGTCGGGAGGCGTGGCAGAACGGTATTGCAGCTCGTTGCTAGCGAGCCGCCGCTTCACGCGCGGCTGGGGGTTCGAATCCCTCCGCCTCCGCATCGGGCAACAACCCCACCCATGGCAACTGTGGTGTAACGGGAACACGGTGGATCGTGGCTCCGCAATAGATGGTTCGATTCCGTCCAGTTGCCCTAAAGCCCTTGTAGCACAATGGATAGCGCACCGGTTTCCGGAACAGGGGGTTGCAGGTTCGAGTCCTGCCAAGGGCGCTCGCGCAATGCCACAAACCCCTGTAGCTCAACGGATAGAGTGCCAGCTTACGAAGCTGAAGGTGGGAGTTCGATTCTCTCCAGGGGTACTTCGAGTGCGACAGCCCGCGTAGCTCAACGGAGAGAGCGCCGGTTTCCTAAACCGGAGAGTGTGGGTTCGAATCCCGCCGTGGGCACCGCCGTGGGCACAGATCGACCCGCCCGGCGCACAACGATTCTCCAATGTCGGATTAGCTCAACAGGCCAGAGCACCTGCTTTGTATCCAGGCGGCGCGGGTTCGAGTCCTGCATCCGGCTCGACGTTCCGCCTCCGTTGCTCAACGGACTGAGCGGCGAGCTTCTACCTCGCAGGCTGCGGGTTCGAATCCCGCCGGAGGCTCCATGTGATGTCGCGGCACCTCGGCACTAGCGTGAAGCGGTGCGTTCCGTCGCTGCCCGCATCTTCGCTGTCGCTGCAGTAGCAGTGCTAACCTGCAGCTGCACGGCCGACGAGCACGCCGGTGCGCCCGCACAGTTCCCGAATCGTGCTGGGCGTGGCCAGTGCGCGGTCAGCAAAGAGTCTGAAGTGCCTGCGACTATGCGCGACGGCACTGTCTTGCGCGCCGACATCTACCGGCCTCACACCGCCGACGCGGTACCCGTCATCCTGATGCGCACACAGTACGGAAAGTCGGACGCACAGGCCGGATCGCGCTACCAGCCACCCGATTGGTTCGCATCGCACTGCTATCTGGTCGTCATCCAGGATGTGCGCGGCCAGGGCACCTCGGGCGGGACGTTCAGCGAGTTCACCCACGACATGGAGGACGGGTACGACTCCGTCGAATGGGCCGCCGCCCTGCCCGGCTCCAACGGCAAGGTCGGGATGTACGGGTCGTCGTACGTCGGTGCCACCCAGTGGCTCGCGGCGGTCGCGGCGCCACCACACCTTGCGACGATCGTCCCGGCCAACACCGCGTCGGACTACTACGACGGGTGGACCTACGAGGGTGGGGAGTTCCGGCTGGCCTTTGTGCAGCCGTGGGCGATGGGACTGGCCACCTCGGCCGCCCAGAACCGCAACGACCAAGCCGCCGCTGCTCAATTGAAGGCGGCGAGCGCCGAGCCGACCCGGTGGATGGAGTTCCGCCCGTTCAAGGATCTGCCGCCGATGCAACCGCAGAACCCCTCGGTTGCGCCGTGGTACTTCGATTGGATCCGCCACTCGACGCGCGACGATTTCTGGCGGCAATTCAGTATCAGGGACCGCTACCCGTCGGTGAGGGTGCCGGTGCTGCACTTCGAGGGTTGGTATGACGCCTTTCTTGCGGGCGGTACCGAAAACTTCGCAGGCATGATGGCCCACGGCGGCACGCAGTTTGCCCGTGACAACCAGCGTCTGGTGGTCGGCCCCTGGGATCACGTCAATTGGGGGAGACCCGGCTCGACCCCCGCGCCGTTGCTCAAGGACGTCGGCGCCGTCGGAGACAGCCCCATCAACGACCTGATGCTGGCGTGGTTCGACCATTTCCTCAAGGGCCGGCAGAACGACGTCGCCGGAAAGCCCCGGGTCGACTACTTCGTCATGGGTGCCGACTCCTGGAGGTCCGCGACGAGTTGGCCTCTGCCCCAAACAAAGTGGACGACGTTCTACCTCTCGGGGCCCGGCGGCAGCGACGAGCGCAAAGGTGAGCTCGTATCGACCGCGCCCGGCGCCCAGCCCCCGGACACCTACACCTACGACCCGACATTCCCTGCGCCGAGCCTCGGTGGTCACTCCTGCTGCGGTGCGCAATCCGGGCCGCAGGGACCCTACGACCAGTTGCCCGTCGAGCAGCGGTCCGATGTGCTGGTCTACAGCAGCGCGCCCCTCGAACACGACACCGAGGTGACGGGCCCGATCTCGGTCCGACTGTGGGCCCAATCCACCGCGACCGATACCGATTTCACCGCCAAAGTCACGGCGGTCAAGCCCGACGGCGCCGTCATCAACCTCAACAACGGCATCTTGCGGACATCATTCCGCGACTCGCTGTCCGACCCCACACCAACCACACCGGGTCGCCCCTACGAACTTCAAATCCAGATTTGGCCAACGAGTTACGAATTCCGCACGGGCGATCGCATCCGCCTGGAAATCTCCAGCAGCGACTACCCTCAGTTCGCACCGAACCCCAACACCGGTGCACCGTTCGGGACGGATACGGCGACGCAGATCGCGACCCAGACCATCCTGCATGACGGCGAGCACCGATCCGCCGTGACGTTGCCGGTCATACCCGGCTGACCCTCATCAGCGGCTACGTTGCGCCGCTTCTTCCCATTTTGGGGTTTAGAACCGGTCGCGATGGCTCACTCTGTCAAGTGGCATTGGTCACAGGCGGGTCACAGGAGGTGGATGGCGATGGCTATCGGCGACAGTGAGGTCGGCCGCGCGGCGCAAGCTGACCCGGTATCGCAGCGAGTGCAGGTGCGGCGAGCCGCGATGGCGAGCACGATCGGCACGACGATCGAGTGGTACGACTTCTTCCTCTACAACACCGCCGCCGCGCTGGTCTTTCCCCATCTGTTCTTTCCCGCATCCAGCGCGTATGCGGGCGCGATGCAGTCCTTCGCGACCTATTTCGTGGGGTTCGCCGCACGTCCGATCGGGGCGGCCATCTTCGGGCACTGGGGCGACCGGATCGGCCGCAAGACCACGCTGATCATCACGCTGCTGGTGATGGGCCTCGGT
>Ga0207708_10002621_pt1 | contig 13223 bp, 8 predicted proteins | sample KBSK5101metaG_FD_184340 | JGI IMG/M metagenome (GOLD analysis project Ga0207708, IMG submission 184340) | Corn, switchgrass and miscanthus rhizosphere microbial communities from Kellogg Biological Station, Michigan, USA - KBS K5-10-1 metaG... | ecosystem: Host-associated > Plants > Roots >...
ACAAAAAAGTTCATTATATGAGGCAAATGAAAGAATGCAAAAGATATTTGGAAATAAATCCGATATTTTCATTCCTCCATATAACAGATTTAATAATGATACTCTTAACGCTATTAGGGAACTTGGAATCAAAATAATGAGTAGCTCAATACCGGATCAAAATAGATTCGACTTGGGTAAAAGTATATTCACCTCAAAGTCCAAAAACGACAATGCTAGTAATGCTGAAGGTATTTATTTTCTACCATACACAATTGGCTTTAGGGATTATGTTGGTCGTCCAGATATAAAATTTCCAATTCAAGCCCTTGCTAAGAATATTAATGCTAACGTTGAGAAATACGGGTATGCTGTGGTATTAATTCATCCCCAGAGCTTTACAGTATCTAGTGAACAAGGGACTGCTATTGGGGAGGACGGAAATAAAACCCAAATGAGTAACAAGAATATAAAAGACCTGGAATATCTGATTGACCTTTTAAGGCAAAATGGAATAGGATTTTCTAGTTTTAATAAATTAATCGATCGATAATTAACTTGAAACCACCGATTCCTAGTACGGAACATCCAAGAGTTATGAATAAAAAAAGCAAACTTTAAGAAAATTATCCACTTCGGCAAGACTAAAACAAGTGTTTTATATGACTAAAGCTGTTGAGTGCAAAAAATTCTAGTTAACTTTTATTATTGTCTATGCCATTTGAAATTAAATTCTCGTAGATTTGATGCAATCGGCGCTCCATAAGGTTCCAGTTATATTTATTTAAAAATGCTTTACGACCATTCTTCCCAAGACTATCACATAATTGTGGGTTGTCTTTCAAAGCAATTATTGCTTCTTTGATTTGTTTTATATTATCATATTAGACGACTATACAGGAGCGAGTTTTATTTACTGTTACTTGAGAGATATTGGTAACCTTGGGATTACTGGAGATCATCGCCTCAAAGATTTTATTTGGGCATCGGCATATTGTCGCAGAAAAACACTGAACTCATATCTGTAAAGACTATTACCTATAGGTTCATCCCTCTACATTAGATTCTGTAAAATACAAAAAAAACATTTTCATGTCTATCAATATTCTTTGATACAGTGACTCCCAGCATTCTCCATTCACGGGTAACTCTTGAAAGGTTAACTTCAAATACTGTGTTTCTAAGATCCGAAAAAGTGAAATTTTACAAGTGGATATTAATACGTTCATTTACTTTATTAGAAAATCATCAATAAGAATAATAATAGTCATTGTATACTAAACATGTAGATTTTTGATAACAAAACTATCGTTTATCATACTAGTTGTATTGTTCTTAATCATTTTACCACCACATAGTATTGTACACGGCCTTGCTATGGATGTTAAATGTACTGTTTACCAGGACAGTGACGTAGATGTACGGATTCTTGTTATGGGGCTGAAAGGCAACTCTTCATATACCGCAGAAGTAATACCAGACCATAATCCGCCTACGAATGTTACAACAAAAACAGACTCAGAAGGTATCTTCTGGGTGGTTGCTAAAGTTCCCAACGGTGATCACAGTCTGTTATTTAAAGTAAATCTCTATGAAGGTAAAGGCAGTGATAGGAATTTGGTCGTATCAGGAGATGATGATGCTCCATGTCAGGGTATTTAGTAACTAGTTAATCCCAGAAGCAAGAGACAATAAGTTTCTTGTTTCTAGTCATTTGCCTTCATGCTTCTCTGGAAGTAATATTTCAATTGGATTTAAAAATGCCATGCCAGAATGGATTTAACTCCTTCCACCACAATTATTACATCCAATTTAGAGTCTTATAATCAGAATATCTGCTGCATCAATAATAGCGAGTGAGTATGCCGCTGCTAATAATGAACATAAAGATACAACTAAAAGAAACCGTGATTTGAGAGATTTGAGTTTATTGAACTTCAAATCTACTCAGAGCGATTTAGTTTAATACATAAATATTGGCATCTACATGTATTACAGAATAAGAACCGCAATAGCAGAAGATTAATTTAATTTGGATTCCACGTCTTGGTTAAACAATCAGAATTTACCTTCATCTTTATCTCTTACAAAATGACAATTATTGGCCTTTTAATTTTCTTCCTTTACGTTAAAGATCTCATTAACATCCAGGGAGTGGTAAACTTTTTCAGGACTAACGATTTGTCCTCCAATAGTATAGATTTTGTCACCGACTGTTACTGCTTCTAGTCCTAATCTTTTGGTCGGCATTGATGGCTCATAAGTCCATTTGTTAGTTGCAGGATTATATTTCTCGACGCTATCCAACGTCTTTTCAACACCTTCTCCGCCAAAGACATATATCCGTCCATTTGCGGTACTGGCTGCAAATCCGCTTATTTTATCTAGCATGGGTTGTCTTGTAGTCCATGTATCTGTTTCAGGATCATACATTTCATTCCTGTTAAAATTAGTTAATGATTCATCCATATCCTCTGACCGAACACCATCACCTAGAATTCTTCCCCCAATGGCATACAATTTTCCGTCAACTACAGCTGACGCAAGATGATGTCTTGCAGTTGGCATTGGCGTTTTCGTAGTCCAAGTGTTAGTTTCTGGACTGTAAGCCTCATTGGTATTTACCGGAACATCAGAAGAATTCAAACCTCCTATTGCATACAAGGTTCCATTGATAAACTCCGCAGACAGTGCACCTCTAGGTGAAGGTAGCGGCTTACCCTCTTTCCATTCATCTTTCTTTGGATCGTAAATAAATAATTTATCAGTTGGAACTTTCACCCCAGTGAAACCGCCTACAACATATATTTTACCATTATAAGATGCCGCTGCACCGTGGTCTATAGCTTGAGGTAATGCCTTAGCGCTAGTGTTCCATTCATTTTTTTCAGTATCGTATATTTCCAGTGTGTCCAGTTGGCCACCGGTGGTATATTCTACTCCTCCTATAGCATAAATCTTGTCTCCAATAGAATCTGCCTGAAGTTCAGTTCTTGCAGTTGGCATCTTTTCACCCGTAGTCCAAACTTGTTTTTGTAGAGTATCATATGATAATTCCGATGATGTAGTTGATGTTGATGATGCAATGTTCAGAATAGGTGAACCGTCAAAAAAAAAATTGTGCGGAATTACGATGGTTAAAACAAGAATCCCCACGAGGGTCAAAGAACAAGAGATGAATTTTGTCACAAATTCTTTTTCTTTTGGCTTCTTAAAAAGCTTGATCAGATGTCTCCTTATCTCCTTAACCTTATCATCTCTCGACAAGAACTGAGATCAGGTTGAGGGTTGAAAAATAAGTACATCGTGAAGTAGTATGTCTATTTATAATTTATCATAATCAATAGGTATTAAATTTTTGAATCCGCGAATTACCGGTATCGGCGACATAAACATCGCCAGATGAATCTACAAATATATCTTCTGCTCCGGAAATCTGACCCTTCTCATTGCCTTTGGAGGCCCACTTTGTGATGAAGGTACCATTGTTGGTAAATTTTTGAATATTATTATTTGACTTGTCGACTACATACACATTAGAAAATGCATCAGTAGCTATACCAGCTGGTTCCTTAAATTGACCGTTACCTGATCCATACGAACCCCACTTGTTGATGAAGGTACCGTTGCTGGTAAATTTTTGGACACGAAAATTAAACATATCTGATACATACACATTACCATCATTGTCAACTGCACTACTATGCGGTTTATTAAATTCACCATCATTAGATCCGTTTGACCCCCATTTTGTTATGAAAACACCGTTGTTACTAAACATTTGGATATTTGAATTGTCCCTATCAACTATATACACGTTATTCGCTTGATTTATATCAACTCCATGAGCATGTCCTGAGAATTGACCATCATCTAGTCCTTCTGATCCCCACTTGTTGATGAAGGTACCGTTACTGGTAAACTTTTGAATCCGCGAATTACCGGTATCGGCGACATAAACATTGCCAGATGAATCCAAATCTATTCCTTCAGGCTTTAAGAATTGACCTTCACTTGATCCATTGGAGCCCCATTTTCTGATGAACGTGCCATTTGAATCAAACTCTTGCACACGGTTATTATTTTCATCGGTCACATATACATGACCAGTTGGGTCGACAACTATACTATGGGGATAATTAAATTCAGCTATCTTAGATCCTTCAGAACCCCACATCAAAACAACGGAGTAACTTTGAAGGCCAAAAGTATTAGAACTAATAAAAAGCATCACAATAAAAATTCCAGGTGTAAACAGCATAATTGCATTACGAAAAAAAGATGAAATTTGCACAGCTATCGAGTTCTTCTGAGACGAACTAAAATTAATCTGTTTAGTGTTTCTTTTTCGTTAAGAATCGTTTTGGTTATTAGAGATAATAGCCTCAATTTTTCGAAAGCATTCACAGGGTAAATTATTGCAATTTAGTTTTACACTCATGTTTGGTATCTTTATTTTTGATGAATTATGATTTTCATTTACATGGATATTTTATTCTTAATTATTAATATTTTCAATTTTATGCAAAATAAAGATTGTTAATTGTTTAAACATGATGGTGAAAGTCAAACGCATTTCAGTTATTTTGCATTATTTTCATTTCTTTTATTAATCGAATTTATCTACCTATTAGAAAATGCCTATTGATTACTAACCTGCGGCCAAAAGTAAATATATTTTAATATTTGAGGAAGATAGACAAAGTTGTTAGTTGTATAATTATAGATTATCAATTTTAGTACTTATCTCTGCAGCCTTAATTACCATTTCATTATTTATTTCTCAACCTCTCCGCGCATCGACTAAAGAATTAGAAACTAACAACCTTCCGATTGTTTTGGATCCCTCTTTGAAGGTAGAGGTAGTGGTAAAAGGATTAGATAAACCCACACAGATGGCATTTCTTGGCAATGATGATTTCTTGGTTCTCGAGAAGAACCAGGGAACAGTACGGAGGGTCATCAATAATACACTGTTGAACGAACCAGTAATTGATGTTAAGGTTGCAACTGCAATTGAGCGAGGATTGCTAGGACTAGCAATATCTAAAAATCATTATGCTTCGGATAATAAAAGTAATGCAGAGAATAACAATTCAACCAAAATATTCCTGTTCTTTACAGAGTCAAAGGAAGACGGAAATGATCATTGTCCACATATAACATACTGCGTTCCAGGCAATGATCCCCTGGGAAATCGCCTCTATAGTTACGATTTGGAGGGAAATCATGCTGTAAACCCTCATCTTTTATTAGACCTCCCTGCAACACCAGGAGCTGATCATATTGGCGGAGTTATTAAAATAGGACCTGACAAAAATCTGTATCTCGTAAGCGGTGACGGAGATAGCTGTGCTGATATATCAAGCAATTATAAAATGATATATCGCTGTAAGGGGAACAATCTTGAAGGCAGTGTTCTAAAATCTCAGACTTCCAATATCCATAATGGATCCTTCCCTACTGGCAGAGGTGGTATACTCAGAATCACCCAAGACGGTGATGTTGTAGGCAACCCCATACTAGGTAATAAAGATCCCTTAGACAAATACTATGCTTACGGCATAAGGAATAGCTTTGGAATGGATTTTGATCCAATTACTGGAAAATTATGGGATACAGAAAATGGGGCAGGATTTGGAGATGAAATTAATCTGGTCGAACCAGGATTTAATAGTGGATGGTTGAAGATTCAAGGAATGTGGCCTGTTCCTGACTATAATCCAGCTCCCAATCACAATGGATACTTTTACAAAGATCTTAAATTCAATGCCCATGACTTGGTAGACTTCAATGGCAAGGGGATTTATAGCGATCCAGAATTAGTTTGGAATGAAACTACAGGGCCCACAGCATTACTATTCTTTAATTCAGACAAACTCGGCCGACAATATGAAAATGATCTATTTGTTGGAGATGTTGATTTCGGCAGAATTTACCATTTTGAGCTAAATAAAGATAGAACCGGACTAGATCTTCACGGCGTTCTTGCGGATAAGATCGTTAATAATAGGAATGAAATTCAAGACACAATCTTTGCGAAACAGTTTGGAAAAATCACGGATATGCGAGTAGGACCTGATGGGTATCTATATGTCCTATCTTATGTTGACGGAACAGTGTATAGGATAGTACCTAATGCAAAATAAGCAAATAAGCAAATGACTTCATCTCTATTGCATCTTGATTTTAATACATGTACTGTAGAATTAGTAATGTGCATGACGAGATAATGCGTGCGTGGAGGACAAAACTAAACATCCATTTGATAAATTACTTGTCTTAATTTGCAAATCAGATATCTGACACACACAATATTAGTTGTAGAAGCATACCTAAGAGATCTGCCGACGTATGAGTTACAGCATCTGGGACAACAGGCACAACACCTATTAAAGCGGTACCTTAGGACACCAAAATTAGATTTTTGACCCACGAGTCAAATATCCAAGCTTGAATCGTCAGGAGATCCAATTAGTGTTACCGACAGGAGTGTATGTATGAATGGAATGAATGTATGAATGACATGACACATGGACTAAAAAGTGTTGATACTTAGGAAAGGAACATAATGTAACAGATATTTTATTAAATTTATGATGGCATATCTTCCAGACAAGTCACGAAATAATTATCTCACAACGTGAATCAGTGATAAGATTTTTCAACGAGCAACTAATATTTGTAATACGCGATGGTCCACTCTAGGTTTTGACCTCAAAATCGGTAGTTGGAATCCCAAAATTCTGAACCTAAAAGGCAATATGGCATTTAAACTATGTAATTCAAATCTGATTGTAAATACTCTAGGGCAAGATTTATGGATACAGCAGTATCTAAAAACTACAATTTCCATTATTATTATCCAAAATTTTACCATGTAACCACTAGAACATCAGACTATAGAAGTTGAATGAATCACTTGAGCCATTACTTCAACAGATCAAAATTCTTTTATAAAACGTAACATAACTATAAAAATCCTGAAAATAATAAGCTATATAAAAAAAAACTATAATCAATCCATAATTTTAGTTTCCTTGGCACTTATTCTGGCAGGGTTTACCCATCTTTGGAATCCAATAGGTTTTCCGGTTCCAAATGAGGATGAGAGTATATACTTGGGAAGGGCAGTCAATTTCTTAAATACACTGGAAGTGAGAGATAATTCCATTGGTTATGATCACCCGTACTTTGGTCAAATTTTCTTGGCAGCCTTTCTAGGTATTACTGGCTATCAAGATTTTTTCAGTTCTCCTGGACATCTGAATTATGAAATGATCTTTCTTATTCCGAGAATTTTTATGGGAATATTAGCCATAGCTGATACTTTCCTGATATTCAAAATAGCAGAGCTTCTCTATAATAGAAAGGTGGGATTCCTTGCAGCTATTCTTTTTGCAGTAGCGCCAACAACATGGTTAACGCGTTGGATACTTTTAGATTCTATACAATTGCCTTTAATTTTACTTTCTATATTATTCGCCGTTTTTTCTTTTAGGGGTACAAGAGAAGGAAGTAAAAATAACAGCAAAAATATTCTCCTTGTATTGCTTTCAGGTACGTTTCTGGGTTTATCTATCTTTACAAAGATACCAGCTATTATGATTGTTCCTCTTGTTGGTTATCTAATTTTTACAAACAGCAAATGGAATTTCAAAATTTTGGGACTATGGTTTATCCCTGTAATATTGATACCACTATTATGGCCAGCTTACTCGATCAGTGTCGGTGAATTTAACTCTTGGCTAAATGGGATAATTAAGCAGGCACACAGAGCACCCAATCCATTATATTTTTCAATTACTGAATTTTTAATGAGAGATCCATTACTACTCATTGTTGGTAGTATTGGCATAATACTTGCAGTCGTAAAAAAAGATTTATTTATTTTGCTAGCAGTAATTCCATTTCTGATTTTTATGTATTTTGTCAACTATGTCGTATTACATCACCTAATGTGGGTTGTAGTAATATTGTGTATTTCAGCATCGAGATTATTTGTCGATATTTTGACCTTTGTTAAAAGATATAAGCCTTTACTTTTGTTATCATTAGGAGGAATTTCACTGTTTTTTGTTTTTGCATTTACTAGCACGATTGAATTAGTGACTCGTAATGAAACGTCACAATTTTTTGGAGCTGCGGCGTTAGTTGACCAATATTTAGAAGCTAAACTCATAACAAATAATAATAACAGTCCAGACTCTAACAAAAATATAAAGGTATTAGGGAATACGTTCTTTATTTGGATACAACAATACGTATTCCATAATGATAATTATGTTTCATTTTTTCAGATTCCAAAAAAATTAGAATTCGAAAATCAAAACGTTATTTCAATAATCGATAGTAGATTCAAGCGCGAACTCCAGCGAGATGATTATACTGGAATTACATTAAGAAAAATGTTTTCTACATTTGATACCAAATCAATTGCAACCTTTAATCCGACTTTATATGGTGATAAAATTGATATTTTGTTAACCAACCTAGAACGGCCTAACAAAACAGCGATAGAGGTCACAAACATTTTGGACAAAGCTAATCATTGGAAAAAATCAAAATATATGGATATTCAGCGTGGTTTGGGAACTTTGAATATGACAGTCGATACTAAGAACGCAACTAAGGACTCTAACGTAAATACTGCCTTCCTAAAAACGCCATTAAACTTGACCAAAGGGCCAACGTTACTTTCCATTGGTTATCTTACCAAATCTGACGATACGAATACTGAATTTATAATTGAAATAAGGGATAAAAATAATACTGAATTATGGACAAGATTGTTAAAGCACACAAATGGTATATTTCAACCACAATTGCTTTCGCTAGGCACCGACATTTCTGACGAGCAAATAAAATTGGATGTAAAGATACGTACTAATGAAAAAGGCTTGCATACAATAAGCTTTAATAAATTCTCATTAATTAGCTAAATATGATTCAAACCTGTTAAAAAGTTATGTCGGCTTTTCAGGAGTTTTAAATAACTTTTGTTGGTAACAGGGTGTCATAAATTTCATACAATTTTTGTTCCATTAAATTCCAGTTATATTTTTTGACAAATGCATTCCGACCATTCTCTCCAAGCCTTCTACATAAATGAGGATCATCTCGTAGGGTAACTATCGCCTCTTTGATTTGTTCCATATTATCATATTCTACGACTATTCCACAGTCAGATTCATTGACTATTTCCTTTGCAATATTTGTAACTATAGGAGTACTGCACATCATTGCCTCAAAAATTTTATTTGGTAACGGCATATTGTTTTGAAAAAATACTGGGTCATAGAACGCAAACATAGCGTTCGCGGATCTTTCTATTTCCAGTAGTGCAGAATCATCCAAAATACCCAGATACCTAACATTTTGAATGTTCTTAATATCGTTGAGCAATACATTATCTTCATTCCTGCCTGTAATAACCAGTTGAATATCTTTTAGATCTCTCATCACAGAAGCCAACGTTTCTAATCCCCTGTGTCTTCGAATATGACCTGTGAAAGCAATAGTAAAAATCTCATTTTTCCTTGCTGAATGTGATCCGCCAGTCTCAAAATCATTAGGATAGTTCAATATAATTTCAGAGCGAGATGGTCTCTTTTGAAAGGTACTTAGAGCATTCTGACCATTTGCAACTATCAGTACATCCGAATGCTTACTAAAAAACTCCTCAGTGAAATTTAGTATTCTATATAATTTTTTGAATTTTTTAGGAATGAATGTCATTGCATACCTATCAAATACATCAAACACTAATTTTTTTCTTAACAATATCTTGTAAATATAACACGGAAGAACACTGTCCAAATCACAGGCATGTGCTACTTGCGGTCTACTTACTAGTAACTTGAAAAACACCCAAGCCCAGTAGGCAGGTGCAAAAAAAAGTAATCTTATAAAAATTCGTATTAAAGAAGGCTTCCAAACGGACGTTTTCAAATCAAAGAGCTCAAGTTTTACAACATAACTATTAATTTTTTCCTCAGATACTGCATCTCTGTTCCATCCAAGACAATTTATTGAATATCTTTTTTTCAAGGATACAGCTATCTTTTTTACACGAGGATCATAGACTACAGAGTTAGTCGTTCTTACGACTACAATTTCTACCAAGACTTCATAACACCAAACGAATTTACATTAATTAATGGTACTAAAAGATATTTGATGGGGGTGACATTTTCGCGGAAATAATAAACCCGGGACAATTCTAGGCCTGTCTGTTTAACAAAGTGTCGTATACAACAAACAATTTGTGCTCCATAAGATTCCAATTATATTTTTCCAAAAACGCCTTACGACCGTTGGTTCCAAGCCTTTTGCATAGCTCAGGTTTGTCTCTCAATGTAATTATCGCCTCTTTAATTTGTTCGGGGTTATCATAATCAACTATTATGCCGCAATCGGTTTCATTGACTATTTGTGTGGCAACATTGGTAATTACTGGTACTCCAAACATCATAGCTTCAAAAAGTTTGTTACCCATTACGTATTTATTTTGAGTTTGAAGGTTCAGGTCATATAACGCTACCATCGCATCAGAGCTTGCTTCTAAATCAAGTACCTGATTGTGGTCTAGAAAACCTTTATAGCTTATATTCGAAATCCCTTCTATTTTATCTAACAATTTTTGGTCTTCAGCTCTTCCAGTAATTATTAATTGTGTTTCTTCTAAGTTCTTTACTATGTCTGGTAATAATTCCAACCCTCTGCCTGGCCTAAGATGGCCTGTAAATAATAGTTTAAAACCATTTTGATTTTCTTTTGATCTATTTATCATGTAGTCTTCAGAACAATTCATTATAGCAGTGCAATTTTTTGGTTTCTTTTTGTATGTAGTCAGCATTTCATCGGAAACATTTACTAACACATCAGACCTGCTTGCAAATTCATCTTCAATCCAATAAGCAAACGAGTATAACAGTTTAAAGAAAAGGTTCCTGTTTCTGGGTATGTAAGCCATTGCATATCTATCGAAGACATCAAAGACTAATTTTTTTCTAAATAATATTTTATAGATATAAGAAGGTAGAATACTATCTAAATTACAAGCATGTACAGCTTTAGGCCTATAAGTGCACAATTTAATGAAAACCCAGATCCAAAAGATCATAAGGTATGGAATGAAACGTAAAGTTCCGTGAGGTTCATAACCATATGGCGCGCGTACATTAAATAACTGGAAATCAGTCCCTTCAGTATCGGATTTTATAGGAGCTCCCTCACGATTCCACCCAAGAACAAGTAGAGAATATTTTTTACGTAAAGATCTAATAATTTTTTGATCCCTGAGTGATGGTAGGCACATTATCGGATCAGATTTTACGAGTACAATGTCAACCAAATTTATCACATATCAATAATTTCAATACCAAGCCGAAAGCAGGCAATATCTCGAGATAGAACTTAAGGATATAAATTTTCTTATGCGAGTTGTGAAACTCGAACTTGACACTTTTGTATCTCTAGGCATAAGATAGTTCTACTTTTGGACATCAAGTATGAACCATTTCTCACATTGATTTAACTATTTCCTTTCGCTTCTTCTGGCATCACTACAAGTTGCGTCGTGGTGAACTTCAATATTGTAATGGATACCTCAAGGTTCCAGGACGTATATAAGCAAATTTGTAATCTCCTATGGTGAAAATGAGATCAGGGAATTTGCTTCTATATAGAGACTTCAGTAATGTATAAGTAAAGTGGCGATCTGGTAGACTTGTTGAAACTTTTCGATAATACTCTAATACATAATCAGTTTTTTCTAATTTCGTCTGCTTCGGTTTTATCTCTATTTTTAATTTCTATTCTTACAATTTCTCCTCAACAAGTATTTGCAGATTTTAATTTTGGAGCTGCAGGAGACTGGGGCTGCACCTCAAACACAGATGCAACTCTATCCAATGTAAAGGGAAAGAGTCCTGAACGTGTTTTTGGATTAGGCGATTATTCTTATGCTTCCACTGGCACTTGTTTCTTTAACAAAATAGATCCAACTGGGTTGACCAGTATTACCAAAATTGCAATAGGAAATCACGAAGATGATGATTCTGAAGGATTTAGTGGCTATATGAGTCATTTTGGCCTCTCTCAGACATATTACTCATTTAACTACGACGTCGTTCACGTCCTCGTAATGGACACGGACAGGAACAGTTATGCTTCTGGTTCAGCCCAGCGAACTTTCGTACAGAATGATCTACAATCCGCATCTACTAATCCGAACATAAAATGGATAATTGTTTATCTTCACAAACCGATGTATACATCACCCAATACCTGTAGCAGCTCCTCATGCTCCAACAGTGGATCTGAAAATCGCAATATCAGAGATGGATTTCATGGATGGTTCGATCAGTACGGAGTAGACCTTGTTTTGGAAGGCCATATTCATGATTATCAAAGGTCGTACAAAATAAAATACGATTCGGGTAGCCCGGACAGCCCTACAGTTACTGACAATAACACCAACACCTATACAGAAGGAAACGGCGAGATATTTGCTATAGTTGGTACTGGTGGCGTAAACTTCCATGCCTTATCCGGCAAAGCGTCATTCACAGCCACTCAACAGGACAAATCATTTGGTCAACTAGATGTCGCAGTAACCAATAACGGCAACACATTACAGGGAAAGTACTATAAGAATGGTGACAGTAGTGCATTTGATACTTTTACTATTAATAAAGCTGCTAATACAGCGCGAGTGGCAAGCAACCAAGCAGTTACTGCTACCAAGAACACTGCGAAGCCTATAACGCTTTCTGCCACCGATGCAAACGGTGATCCTCTTACATATTCAATTGTGGCTCAGCCATCACACGGCACCCTATCCCCTTCAACTCCTGGCGGTCCGTCTAGAACTTATACTCCCGCATCAGGATATGTGGGTCCCGACAGCTTTACGTTTAAAGCAAATGATGGTAAAGTTGATAGTAACACTGCTACGGTAACTATTAACGTCCAAGATACTACTACATGTGGAACTAATCTGCCTATCAGTGGTGTAACTGCTAGCGGTAACGATGGCAACGTCCCCCAAAATGTTCTTGACAACAGCCTTAGTACCAGGTGGTCCAGTCTGGGAGTCGGGCAGTTTATAACCGCTGATCTAGGAGCAGTAAAAAACATTTGCAGTGTAGACATTGCATGGTATAGTGGAAACTCACGTGCATATCACTTTACAATATCCACGTCGACAGATGGTAGTTCATTTACCCAACGCTTTAGTG
>Ga0207708_10002624_pt1 | contig 13220 bp, 18 predicted proteins | sample KBSK5101metaG_FD_184340 | JGI IMG/M metagenome (GOLD analysis project Ga0207708, IMG submission 184340) | Corn, switchgrass and miscanthus rhizosphere microbial communities from Kellogg Biological Station, Michigan, USA - KBS K5-10-1 metaG... | ecosystem: Host-associated > Plants > Roots >...
TTGATCATGCTGCCTCCGACAAGTGGTTGGACCACATGGAGAACTGGTTATACCAGTACGGCCGGGCGGCTGCAGAGGGCCCGTCGGGGGGAAAGGGCGGGACCGATCGCTCAGCCGACGAGGCCGATGTCGCCCTCGAGCAGGCTCCGCGCCGCCGTGACCGCTGCATCGATCTCACCCGCGGCGATCGCCTCGCCGAGCCCGCGAAGCAGGTCGGGATCCTTCGGCGTCAGCGCGGCGGCGAGCTCGGGGAACGCGGTCAGGGCGCCGTTCAGGGAGTTGAGGGCGAGCCGGTAGGCGAGGTTCCCCGAGCCGTCGACGATCTGCTCCCAAAGCCGCACGTAACCGTCGACGAGCGCCTCCTCCTCGCCGGCGAGGGCGAGGGCCGCCACGGCGTTCGCGCGCCGCCCGATCTCTTCGCGCTGCTCGGCCGGGCAGCGCTCGCTGCAGCGGCGGACGACGTCGGTGCCGACGCTCGCCCGCATCTCGAGGACGGCCCGAACGAGCTCGGGGGAGGGGGTGTCGCCCTGTCGCATCAGGTCGAGGAGCAGGTCGAGGCCGGCGCTGTGCCGCCAGTCCAGGACCCGGGTGGCGCCGCCCTGGCTGATCCGGACGAGGCCGGCCTGCTGGAGTCGCTTCAGCGCCTCGCGAACGGCATGGCGGTTGACGCCCAGGTCCTCGGCGAGGGACCGCTCGGAGGGGATCCGGTCGCCGGGCGCCAGCTCGCCGGCGAGGATCTGCTCGCGCAGCCGCCTGTGCACCTCGGCGGAAGCGAGGTTGCCGTCCTCGGGAGGCATCAGATCCGATCGGCCGTGGGAGCGATGGCATGAGAATGCCAGCTAGGCGCGCGGGAGCCCGCCCGCCGCGATCGCTGCGGGAATAGACTGGCGGGCGTGGAAGCGACCGTGGGGAGCGACGCTCGCGAGCAGGCACTTCGGCGCCTGAAGGCGCAGCGCGCCTTCCGCAATCTGCTGCTCACCGCGACGGGCATCCTCGTCGTGATGATCGCGATCTGGGCGATCAGCGGCGGCGGCTACTTCTGGCCGATCTGGGTCGCCTTCGGCCTCGGAATCGCACTGATCACGACCGGTTGGCAGGCGTACGGGCCGCGCGAGCGCGGGATCAGCGAGGACGAGATCCAGCGCGAGATGGGCAGGCGGCGATGACCGATCCGCAGGCGAGCCGGCACCACGAGCATCACCTGCGGACCCCGACCAACGAGCTGTCGCACGAGGAGAAGCTGAAACGGCAGGCGCGCCACATGCAGATCCTCTCGGGGGTGATGCTGCTGGTCCTGGCGATGCTGATCTACAGCGCCATCTTCAACCTCGACAGCTGGTCGGAGTGGGTCGTCTTCGGGGCGATCTGTGCGACGACGATCGGGACGATGATCGCCGTCAATACACGCCGTTGAACCCGCGCCCCGGACGGGATCGATCATCTACGCTCCTCCGCGGGGTGAAGGGGGAGAGAGATCAGAGCTGGCGCCGGCTGTTCTCGGTGAGCAGCGAGGAGCTCTACGCGGTCACCGACATCGAGCGCGTCCGTCGCAACGGCGGCATCCTCTGGCTCTGGGGGGCCCTGATCGCGGCGATCATCCTGCCCTTCGCGCCGCCGGATCGCTCGACGCTGGGCGCCGCCGGGTGGGTCGTCGCAGTGGCGATCTTGATCGGCGCCGTCGTCTACGGCTTGCTGCTGTTTCGCCGCGAGGGACGCCCCCGGTTCGGTCCGGCAGCGATCCTCGCCTTCGGCTACGTCGGGATCGCGACGACAATCCTCCTCAACTGGCTGGCGGATGCCGGCGATCCCTACGAAGAGCTGCTGTTGATCGGCGCGCTCTACGTCGCCGCCGGCTTCCCGCCGCGGGTGATCGCCATCTACATGGGCGCGATCGGGTTCGGCCTATTCCTCCCGCTGCTCTGGGACGGAGACATCCTCGTGATCGAGCAGGTCGCGCGGCTCTTGATCTGGAGCGGGCTGGCAATCGCGGTTTCGATGCTGCTCGCCCGTCAGCGGCTCGACCGCGAGGAGCTGCGCGTGCGTGGCGACCGCGCCCTCGAACAGGCGCGGGCCGACCCGCTGACCGGGCTCGGCAATCGGCGGGCCTTCGACGAGGCGTTCGCGGTGGCCGCCCTGCGGGCGGCGCGGACCGAGCGCCCGGTCAGCGTGATCGTCGCCGACGTCGAGGCTTTCAAGTCGATCAACGACGAGTACGGGCTGATCGCCGGCGACCGCCTGCTCCGCGAGGTCGCCGCCGCGATCCAGGGAGCGATGCGGACCCCGGACGCCTGCTTCCGCTGGGGCGGCGATGAATTCGTCGTCCTCGCCGACGTCGACCGCGACGACGCGGTCGCCTTCGCCGATCGGCTCGTCGCCGAGATCGCGGGCTCCTGCACTCGCCCCGACGGGCTGCCCGTCCGCATGCACGTCGGCATTGCCGCGCTCGAGCCCGACGACGGCGACCCGAGCGAGGTCCTCAACGCCGCGAGCCGGGCGATGAAGCGGGCGCCACGACGCCGCGCTTAGATGATCATCTGGCGCGGCTACTGTCTTGGACACCGGCCGGAGTGGCGGAATGGCAGACGCGATCGATTCAAAATCGATTGTCCGAAAGGACGTGTGGGTTCGAATCCCACCTCCGGTATCAGGTCTGGCCGGCTCGTCGCGGCCGCCCGCTACCGTGGCCGCTCGATGTGCGGCCGATTCACCCTGACCGACCCGAATCCGCGGCGGCTGGCGTCGCGGTTCGACCTCGATCCCGACTTCGAGATCGATGAGCGGCCGCGCTTCAACATCGCGCCCACCGATCCGATCGTCGCCGTGCGCCGAGGCGGGGGCGGGAGCAACGAGGCGGGCGTCCTGCGCTGGGGCCTGGTCCCGGGCCTGTGGGCAGAGGAGAAGGGGCAGCGGCCGCTGATCAACGCGCGGGCCGAGACCGTCGCGAGTCAGCCGGCGTTCCGGGAATCCTTCGAGGAGCGGCGCTGCCTGATCCCGGCCGACGGCTTCTACGAGTGGCGCCGCGACCCCGAGGGCAAGCAGCCGATCTGGTTCAGCCGCTCCGACGAGCCCGGCGGCGAGCTGTTCGCGTTTGCGGGCGTCTGGGCGCGGCTCGAGAGAAAGGGGGAGGCGCCGCTCGTGAGCTGTGCGCTGATCACCTGTCCGCCGAACGACCTCATGCGGCCGGTCCACGACCGCATGCCGGTCGTGCTCCCGCCCGACGCCGAGTCGACCTGGATCGACCCGGACGCAGAGGAGGGCGAGCTGCTCGAGCTGTTGCGGCCGGCCCCCGAGGACGCGCTGCGGATGCGAGAGGTCGGCGACGACGTCAACGACGTCCGCAAGGACGGACCGGCGCTGCTCGAGCCGCCGATGAAGCTGTTCTGAGCCGCGGCGGCGTGCTCAGACGGCAGGGTTGGGACGGGCGCCGTCCCAGTCGTCGCCGTCGTCCTCGATCAGCGCCGGGTTCGTGCGCTGCTCGGGCGGATAGTCGGTTCCGGGCTCCTCCGGGCGCGGCCCGGTTACGGTCTCGCCGCCGTGCTCGGGCGGCGGGGGAGGCGGGGCGCTGCCGACCGGCCGCTCCTCCTCGACGTTCCAGGCCTGGTTGAAGCCGATCATCGCGACGATGACGAGCAGGAGCTGGACGGGGATGACGATCAGGGTCAGCAGACCGAGCAGGTCCTCGGGGAGGGCCGGCGAGTCGAGGCCGGGCTTGTCGCGGGCGAACCATCCACCGGCTGCGACGGCAGCGAAGATGATCATGATCACTGCGAGGGCGGCCGCCACCGGCAGGACGCCGCGGTTCCAGCGCATGACCAGGAACGCGAAGAGCACGTAGAGGGCGGCCCAGGCGATCGTCATCACCCCGACGGTCGTGCTCTGCAGCCGCTCCCAGCCGCCGAGCGTGATGATCACCAGCAGCGCGGCGGAGATCAGCAGGACGAAAGCGACGATCGCCTTCGTCGTCTTCGACTCCGCCTTCTCCCTGTTCGGGTGCCAGAGCTCATAGCCGTCCCGCACCTGCAAACTCTGTGGCATCTGCGGCAAGCATATGGGCTTCGGCGGTCACCCCGCAACCGCCTCCGCTCCTAGACTGCCCTCGCGGGCGGGCGTGGTGAAATTGGTAGACACGCCGGCTTTAGGTGCCGGTGCTCGCAAGAGCTTGGGGGTTCGAGTCCCTCCGCCCGCATCACCGCTTCGGAGAGGTCGGTCGCTACGATCTCGACCCCCTCGGGGCAGTGGCCAAATTGGATAAGGCTCCGGTCTCCAAAACCGGCGATTCCAGGTTCGAGCCCTGGCTGCCCCGCTCCTAGTCGCGCAACGGGCCGCGGACGGCGGTCCAAGGACGGTTGCATGACTCATCTGCCGCCCGGATGCGGACGACAAGTCCGCTGTGACGACCGCTTCGCGCCTTCTCACTGCCGGACTCGCCCTCGCCGCGCTATGCGTCGCGCTCGCGCTGCTGCCCGGCAATGCCGCCGCAGCGCAGTGCAAGGGCGGTGACGTCTCGCCGGGCAAGCTCACCGACAAGCGAGCCGCGAAAGCGGTCCTCTGCCTGCTCAACAAGGAGCGCCGTCACCACCACTTGAAGCCGCTGCGACGCCAGCGGGCGCAGACGAAGGCCGCTCGCTCCCACAACAAGCGGATGCTCAGCCGCCGCTGCTTCTCGCACCGCTGCCCTGGCGAGCCGGACCTCACCGGCCGGTTGACCCAGACCGGCTATCTGCCCTGCAACTGCAGCTGGGGAATCGCCGAGAACATCGCTTACGGCAGCGGCGGCGCGGGATCCCCACGCGGGATCGTCACCGCCTGGATGCACAGCCCCGAGCACCGGGCGAACATCCTCAACGGCAGCTACAGGCACATCGGAGTCGCCGCCGACAGCGGCACGCCGGTCGCCGGCCGCCAGCGCGACGCCGCCACCTACACGACCGACTTCGGTTACAAGCGCTAGCTGTCATACGGTGCGCGGCCGATGCCGCCCGTCCGTACCAGCAACCCGGCCAAGCGCCGTGCCATCCTCGCGATCGCGATCGCGGCGATCGCCCTCGAGACGGCGCTGCTCGGCATGGTCGCGCCGCTTCTGCCCGAGATCGAGCGCCGGACCGGCGCCGGCGATGAGGCCCTCGGGCTCGCCCTCGCCGCTTACGCGATCCCGATCCTCCTGATCTCGATCCCGGTCGGCGGTCTCGCCGACCGGATCGGGCGCCGGCCGCTCCTGCTCGGCGGCCTGATCCTGACCGGGCTCGGCTCGATCCTGATCGCGACCTCAGGCGCTCTCGCCCCGCTGCTCGCCGGTCGTGCCGTCCAGGGCGTCGGCTCGACGCTGAGCTGGGTCGCCGCGCTCGCGCTCGTCTCCGACCTCGCCCGTCCCGGCCGCAAGGGGGAGGCGATCGGCTTCGCCATGGCGGCCAACAGCCTCGGCGCGGTCGGCGGCCCCGGCCTCGGCGGCATCGTCGGCGGCACGATCTCCTTCGAGGCGCCCTTCATCCTCGTCAGCGTCATCGCTGCGGGGATCTTCGCCGTCGGGTTCGTCGTCCTGCCCCGGGCGCGGGCGCTGCCGGCCGGCGAGCCGATCGAACGCCGCGGCACGTTCGTCTCGCTGCTCCGCCCGGCCGCCGCCCTCCCGGCGGCGGTCGCCGCCGCCGGCGCCGCCCTGCTCGGGCTCGTCGACTTCGTCGTCCCCCTCGACCTCGACCGCCGGCTCGGCACGACCGCCACGGCGATCGGCATCGTCTTCGCCGGCGTCGCTCTGGTCGATGCCTGCGCGTCGCCGCCGGCGGGCAAGGCGGGCGACCGCTTCGGTCGCCGGCCGGTTGCGCTGGTCGGGGCGCTCCTGATGGCAGCGGGGGGAGTGCTGCTCGCGGCGCTCGGCGGGCTCGCGGGCGCGGCGGCTGCGCTCGGGGTCCTCGCGGTCGGGATCGCGACCATCTTCGCCGCCGCCGTGCCCTGGCTCGACGACACTTTCGGCGAGCTCGACCGTGGGCTCGCCTACGGCGGCCTCAATCTGATCTACGCGCTCGGCTACACGATCGGGCCGATCGCCGGCGGCTGGCTGCTTGCAGGATCGGGTGCCGACTCGGCGTATCTCCTGATTGCAGTTACGTCCGTCCTGCTTGCGATCGTGCTCGCGATTCCTGCCGGACGCAGGCAAATATGAGCGTTCTGTACATAACGCTCACCTTTCGCTAACATGCCGCAACCCGCGGGGCACGGAGGCCGACCGGGATCGACCACTGACACGCATGACGAGACGCCTCCTCCTCACAGTCCTCGCCGCGCTGACGCTCGCCGTCGCCGGCTCGCTGCTCCAGCCGCACCCGCCGTCGGCCCAGGCCGCCGGCTGCCCCGGCGGCGACAAGGGGCCGCGCAAGATCTCGAGCAAGACCGCCGCCAAGGCGATCGTCTGCCTCGTCAACAAGGAGCGCCGCAAGCACGGCATCGGCAAGCTGAAGTTCCAGGGCAACCTGAAGCGCGCCGCCCGCAGCCACACGAAGCGGATGCAGAAGCGCAACTGCTTCGACCACGTCTGCCCCGGCGAGCGCAGCCTCGTCGGCCGCTACGAGAAGGCCAGGTACCTGCCGTGCGGCTGCAGCTGGGGCGCCGGCGAGAACATCGCCTGGGGCGCCGGAGGCAAGGGCTCGCCGCGAAAGATCGTCAACGCCTGGATGCACAGCCCGCCGCACCGGGCGAACATCCTCACCGGCTCCTTCCAGCACGCCGGTGTCGGTGTCCGCTGGGGCTCGCCGACCAAGCGCGGCTCCAACGCCGGCACCTACACGATGGACTTCGGCTACAAGCGCTGAGCCCAGCCGTCCGGCAACATGTGCCTCCGCGCCGCTTCGGCGTCGTGCGGCGGTAGCTCAACGGTAGAGCCTCAGCCTTCCAAGCTGATGACGCGGGTTCGATTCCCGTCCGCCGCTCTCGCCTTGACCGCGCCGGCATCGCCGGTGCGGCATCATGGGCGTCCGTCACGGGGCGTGGCGCAGCCTGGTAGCGCATTCGACTGGGGGTCGAAAGGTCGCTGGTTCAAATCCAGTCGCCCCGATCGCGGCCACCGACCCGTCGGCGCCACCGTTCCCGTTACCGCTTCGTGGCGCTCCAGTCGACGACGCCCGTATCGAGGTCTGAACAGCCTGCCGCAACGCCCTGCATTCGGAATGTCCCGACGACTTTCTTGCCGTGGTGCTTGAACCTGCCCCTGATCTTGACGGTGGCGTTGCGGTTGTTCACGGCGGGCCCCTTGCCATGGAATTTCCCGTGTTTGTCCACCTTCATCACCGACTTGAACTCGTCGCTGATCTGGAACGGGCTCGGACAGGTGGCCGGCACATTCGACCACTCGACACGATTCACGCTCTTCGGCTTGCCCGCGGCGTTGAACGACGTTCCGATTTGGAGATGCCCGACACCGATCGAGCCATGGAAGCCCTGGTGGACCAATGCAACTGCGGTGCCGGCCATCGAGAGCGTCACAACCGCGGTGATCGTCAGAACCTTTGCTTTGCGCGCCATGGGAATTCCCTTCAGTGGATCGGCCGGCGCCGGCGGCCGGACCGGACCCTAGAGCGCAAAATCGTGAAGTCAAGGTCTCCTAAGGCCGGCCGCGCGCGTCACCACGGTTCCGACCGGCACGTCGACTCGGGTAAAAGAGGACCCATGGGCAAGCTGATCTACTCGATGAGCACTTCGGCGGACGGATTCATCGAGGGCCCGGACGGCGATTTCAGCTGGGGTGAGCCGGACGAGGAGCTCTTCCGCTTTCACACCGATCGGGTACGACAGCTCGGCGCGCATCTCTGCGGCCGCCGTCTGTACGAGACGATGCTCTACTGGGAGACTGCCGATCAGGGCTCCGCACTCGGGGCGCCCGAGCGCGAATTCGCCGCGATCTGGCAGCGGCTCCCGAAGGTTGTCTTCTCGACGACCCTCGAGAGCGTCGAAGGGAAGGCGAGGCTTGCCGGCGACAGCATCCCGGAGGAGGTCCGCCGTCTCGAGGAGGAGGTGGAGGGCGACCTCGAGGTCGGCGGTGCGGCGCTCGCTGCCGGCTGCATTGAGCTCGACCTCGTCGACGAGTACCGCATCTTCGTGTACCCGGTGATCGTGGGTGGGGGCAAGCCGTTCTTTCCGCCCACGCATGCGAGCCTCGAGCTCGAGCTCGTCGAAACGCGCTCGTTCGCCTCCCGCGTCGTCTACCTGCGCTACCGCCGGTCCCGGCAAGATTGAGCCGGGGCCCGGCCCCTCTCGGAGGCCGGGCCCGGTCGGACCGAGAACCGCGAGATCCCGCAGGAGCGAGGAGCTCAGCGGAAGCGGCCGGGGAACTCCTTGATGATCCCGGCGCTGAGCTGGTCGGCCAGCATCAGCATGTGACCCTCGGCCTCGTCGTAGTCACGGATCGACTTGGCGTAGTCGCCCTGGAGCTGGTCGGACGCGTAGGCGACGGTCTGGGTGATGTGGACCTTCAGCATCTTGCGAGCGCCCTTCCAGGCGGGGTTTGCCTTGGCGAGGAAGCTGCCGACCTCCCGTGCGTTCCTGTACCAGTCGGCGACCGCTGCGTCGAGCGCATCGCTGTCACCCTTTTTGGCGGCGACCAGGACCGGCACCGCGAGCTGGATGTGCTCGGTGAGCAGCGCGGTCAGCTTGTTGCCGGCGGCCTTGCCGTAGAACGGCTTGATCGCGTTGCCGATGTCCTTCTGGTTCTGCAGCAGCCGGTCGACGCTCGCGTCGAAGCCCGGCGAGTCGGAGACGAACGCGGTGACGGCCGCGTAGGTCCACTCCATGTGCTGGGACCAGAGGTCACGCATCGCGAGGTAGAGATCGCGCTGCCTGGCCGCGGACTTCGCGCTGATCATCGCCTTGCCCGGCGCCGGGGTGTGAGCGTGGTCGTGGGCCTGGGCCGCCGGAGCGTCGCCGCTTCCCCATCCCGAGACGATCAGGGCGAGGCTGGCGGCGAGCATCGCGATCACGCCGACGAACGTCGCTTTCGTCCGGCGGCCGTGGGTTGGGTGGGTGCTCATTGGAGTGGCTCCTTGTTCTCTGCGTGGACGAGCCGCCTTCGTCCTGATGTACGTGACAGGCGGAACTTCTGGCTGCCCGTGGCGGCTTGATCGGGGACCTGACGTTCCATGCTCGTATCTGCGTAGACCCGAGCGGACTTCTTACCCCGGGTTCGGAACTCGCTTATCTCGAGATGACTTGCAGCTGTGGCTGTCAGCCAGAGCGCTGCGAGCAAACCGACCAACTGGACCGCGACGGTCACGATCCCGATCGCGTCAACCCGCTCGGGCTCGGGCTCGAGGACCGGCAGGCCGGTGGTGCGACTGGCCGCGTAGGCGAGGATCAGCCCCGCGAAGAGAAATGCCGCAAGCGAGGCCGGGAGCTGTGCCTCCGGTCGGATCGCCAGCGCGGCGGCTATCGCGAGCAATGCCAGCACCGTGACGATGAACGACACGCCCAGCAGCGGCATCTCCGCGAGATGCTCCGGGACGAGGCCGGCATGGATCCCGGCGCTCACGGCGGCGGCGAGCACCACGACGATGGCGGTCAGGGCAACAGGACGAGGTATGTCTGTTCGGTTCTCGGTCATGGCGGGTTTAGCTGCGCCGACGGCCCCGCTCTTACCGGTGCCCGCCTCGGGGCTTCCCAGGCTCCCTCGCCTTCCGGGCGCTAGGAACGGGACGGCAAGACGGCGCCGGCCGCCTCGTCGGGCGTGAGATCCGGATAGAGGGCCCGGATGAGGAAGAAGGCGAGCGCGCCGCCGATCGCTTGCGCGATCACGAAGCCGGGGACCGACGCCGGCGCGATGCCGGCGAATGTGTCCGAGAACATCCTCCCGACGTCGATCGCAGGATTCGCGAAGCTGGTCGAGCTCGTGAAGAAGTAGGCAGCGCCGATGTAGGCCCCGACCGCCGCCGGTGCGAGATCTCCCCGCCTGGTGCGCGCCAGCGAGAAGATCACCACCACCAGGCCGAGCGTGGCGATCACCTCCGAGAAGAGATGGGGCGCCGTCGCCCGATGTGTGTCGGAGATGCTCATCGCGGTGAGGTCGAACATCAGATTCGCCACGACCGCGCCGAAGATGCAGCCCGCGATCTGGGTGGGGAAGTAGGCGAGCGCATGCCTCCACCGAAGGCCTCCGAAGGCGGCGTCGACGGCGCTCACCACCGGGTTGAAGTGACCCCCGGAAACGGGGCCGAACATGAGGATGATCGTGAACAGGGCCGCCGCGGTCGCCGCCGCAGTCTCGAAGAGCTGCAGGCCCGTGTCGCCGGGCGAGAGTGAGGAGGCGGCAATGGCCGAGCCGATCACGGCCGTGGTGAGAAACGCGGAACCGAGGAACTCGGCGAGAAGGCGGCGTGGGAGGGGTGCCTTCACGATGCGCCGAGCGATTCGAGCAGCGCCTCGACCCGCGATCGGATCTCGTCGCGAATCTGCCGGACCTGGGCGAGGTCCTTTCCGGCCGGGTCCTCGAGGTCCCAGTCCTCGTAGCGCTTGCCCGGAAAGACCGGGCAGGCATCGCCGCAGCCCATGGTCACGATCACGTCCGCCTCTCGCACGGCGTCGATCTCGAGCAGCTTCGGCGCGGCGTCCTGGAGGTCGACGTCGACCTCGGCCATCGCTGCGACCGCCGCCGGGTTGACTTGCTCGGCCGGATCGGATCCGGCCGAGCGGACCTCGACGCGCTCGCCGCCGAGGTTCCGTGCAAGCCCGGCCGCCATCTGGCTCCGGCCCGCGTTGTGAACGCAGACGAAGAGAATCGTCGACCGCTGCTTGCTCACGGCGACGAGAATATTCGATTGACAGACGTCTTTTCAATCGATATACGTGGATAGATGCCTGTCGATCTGGAGCTGGCCCCGAAGACCAAGCGTCCCGCCGGGGAGCCTTGTTGCGAGCCGGTCGTCTATCCCGACATCGAGCGCGAGCAGGCAGAACGTCTGGCCGAGGTCGCGAAGGCGCTCGGCGACCCGGTCCGGATGCAGCTCGTCGACGTCCTCCGCAAGCACGCCGGCAAGGTCTGCGTATGCGAGCTGGTCCCGCTGTTCGACCTCTCGCAGCCCACGGTCTCCCACCATCTCAAAAAGCTCCGCGATGCCGGCATCGTCGGCTCCGAGCGCCGCGGCCTCTGGGCCTACTACTACGTCGAACCCGATGCGCTGAAGGAACTGGGTGGATGGCTGAGCTAGAGATGGCGCAGGCGAATTCACGGCCAAGCGGGTCTGCTGCCGCGAGGCTCTCTGACACCATCGGGTTATGACTGAGCTCGCCGCCCGCCCTGCCCTCGCCGGTCATGAGCATCCTTCGGTGGAGTGGCTGCAGGCAGCGCACCGAGCCAAGACACTGTCCTGGCTAAGCCTCGTCTGGATGGGATTGGAGGGCGGGATCGCCATTGCCGCCGGGATCGCGGCGGGCTCGATCGCATTGATCGGCTTCGGCATCGACTCAGCTATCGAGGGTGTGGCAAGCATCGTGATCATCTGGCGCTTCACCGGTGCCCGAATGCACTCGCATGCCGCCGAGGAGCGGGCCCAGAAGCTGGTCGCGATCCAGTTCTTCATCCTCGCTCCCTATGTCGCCTACGAGGCGATCGGACATCTCGTCGGCGGTGAGCATCCCGAGGTGAGCCCCTTGGGCATGGTCTTGACCGCGTCGAGCGTGATCGGCATGCCGTTGCTCGGGATCGCCAAGCAGCGGGTCGCACGCCAGCTCGGTTCTCAGGCCACTCACGGCGAAGGGACACAGAACCTGCTCTGCGCCTACCTGGCGGCTGCCGTCTTCTTCGGCCTCGCCGGCAATGCCCTCTTCGATGCCTGGTGGCTCGACCCCGTCGCGGCCCTGGTGATTGCGGGCATCGCGCTACGGGAGGGCGTGCAGACCTGGCGGGGCGAAGGCTGCTGTGCCGGCCCCGCACTCGATCGAGCCGGCAATGCCTGCGCCGACGACTGCTGCTGAGCGGGCATGGCCGAGATCCAGCTCAACGATCCGCAGACGCTCTACCGGCGCTGGGAGGACTCGCAGTGGAATCCGTTCACGATCGACCTCTCGCGCGACCACGAGCAGTGGCATCAGATGGACGACGCCGACAAGGCCTTGGTCTACTGGGCGCTCTCCTCGCTGATGGTCGCCGAGGAACGGATCACGACGAAGTTCTCGGGACTGGTCGGCGCCCACAGCAGCGAGGAGGAGGCGACCTTCCTATCGACCCAGCAGGTCGACGAGGCGCGGCACATGCAGTTCTACGCCCGCTTTCGCGATGAGGTGATCGCCTCGCCTGAGCTCATCAAGGCCCACGTCGCCAGCGCCCGAGAGCAGGTCTCCGACGCGTTCCGCCACATCTTCGACGAGGAGCTCGTCGAAGCCCATGAGAAGATCGTGGCCGCCCCCGGCGACCTCGCTGCCAAGGTCCGCTTCGTGACGATCTACCACCTGATCCTCGAGAGCACGCTCGGGTTGACCTCGTTCCGGTTCATCAGCGGCCATCTCGAGGAGCAGGGGTTGCTGCCGGGGTTCGCCGAGGGCTACTCGAAGATCCACCACGACGAGACGCGCCACATCGGCTACGGCGTCTGGTTCCTGCGCGAGACCATCCGCGAGCGACCGGAGACGGCCGACGTCGTGCGCGAGACGCTGCGCGAGCTGCTGCCCTCGGTGGCGGAGTCGCTCAAGCCGCCCGACGGCGGTGACGCCGACCTGCTCGGCGTCACCCAGGACGACATCCGCGGCTTCGCCCTCGGCGGCCTCACGCGCCGCCTGCAGATCATCGGCGTCCCGCTGGAGACGGTCTTTGCCTGACGGCATCGGCCTCGGCCGGCGCGCCGCCGCCGAGGCCGTCGGCACCTTCGCGCTCGTCTTCGCGGGCTGCGGCGCGATCATCGCCGATGCCGAGCGCGACCAGGCGCTCGGCACGGTCGGCATCGGCGCCGTGTTCGGCCTGGTGATACTCGCGATGGTCTATGCGACCGGCCACCTGTCAGGGGCGCACATCAACCCCGCGGTGACGCTCGCATTCACGGCCACCCGCCACTTTCCGGCACGGGAGGCGGCGGCATATATCCCGGCACAGCTCGTCGGTGCGGTCGTCGGTGCGCTCCTTCTGCGGCTCGCCTGGGAGGGAACGCCGGCAGATCTCGGGGCGACCGTGCCGACCGTCGGAGCGGGACCGGCGCTCGTCTACGAGGGCGCAATGACCGTGCTGCTGATGTTCGTCGTCGTTGCGGTCGCCA
>Ga0207708_10002626_pt1 | contig 13211 bp, 10 predicted proteins | sample KBSK5101metaG_FD_184340 | JGI IMG/M metagenome (GOLD analysis project Ga0207708, IMG submission 184340) | Corn, switchgrass and miscanthus rhizosphere microbial communities from Kellogg Biological Station, Michigan, USA - KBS K5-10-1 metaG... | ecosystem: Host-associated > Plants > Roots >...
CGGCACGTCTACCACTGCGCCCACAACCCGTTCCTCGAGGAGACGCTCAACGAGTACTACGTCCTCACGCTGCGGATCTGGTTCCTCGCACTCGACCGCGTGACGCGCCTGGACGACGCCGTCGGCGAGCATCGCGAGCTCCTCGACGCGATCCGCGCCGGGGACCGCGACGGCGCAGAGGACGCCATGCGACGCCACGTCGCGGGCTTCGAGAACGCGATCCGTCGCGTGCTCTGAGCGTTATATATTCAACCCTTACCAACTCATATATCAGGCAGGAGCGTGAATGACCCTCCCCAGCCAGGCCCGCGCAGTCGTCATCGGCTGCGGCATCGTCGGTAACTCCCTCGCGTATCACCTCACCGATCAGGGCTGGTCGGACGTGGTCCTCCTCGACAAGGGGCCGCTGCCGAACCCCGGCGGCTCGACCGGGCACGCCTCGAACTTCATCTTCCTCGTCGATCACTCGAAGGAGATGACGCAACTGACGCTCGAAAGCGCCCGCCAGTACCGCGAGCTCGGCGTGTACACCGAGTGCGGCGGTCTCGAGGTGGCGCGGACCGAGGAGCGCATGGAAGAGCTGCGACGGCGCATGGCGTCGGCGAAGTCCTGGGGCATCGAGCCTGTCTCGCTGGTGACCCCGGCAGAGATCAAGGAACTCGTCCCGTACATCGACGAGTCGATCCTGCTCGGCGGTTTCCACACGCCGGGCGTCGGCGTCGTCGACTCGCTACGCGCCGGAACCCTGATGCGCGAGCGGGCAGTCGAGTCGGGCGGGCTCACCGTGTCCGCCAATACGGAGACGGTCGGGATGGACGTCGAGAACGGCCGCATCCGCCGCGTGCGCACGTCGCGAGGGACGATCGAGGCCGACACGGTGGTGATCGCCTGTGGCGTGTGGAGCCCGCTGCTCGCCGCCATGGCTGGGGCACACATCCCGCTGACGCCGGCCGTCCACCAGATGATCGACATCGGCCCCGTGCCTCGGTTCGAGAAGAGCTCCCGGGCCATCGAGTATCCCATCGTCCGGGACATGGACGTGTTCATGTACGAGCGCCAGGACGGCACGGGGCTCGAGATCGGGTCGTACGCGCATCGCTCCATCCTCCACGACCCCGAGGAGATCCCCTCGATCGCAGAGGCAGCGCTCTCGCCGACGGAGTTCCCGTTCACGCAGAGCGACTTCGACCCGCAGATGCTGGACGCGCTCGACCTCATGCCCGAGATCGTGGGAGACGAGTCGGTGGGCGTGAAGTACGCGATCAACGGCCTGATCGCGCTCACGCCCGACGGGATGCCGATCCTCGGCGAGACGCCCGAGGTCACGGGGCTCTGGTCGGTGGCCGCGGTATGGGTGAAGGAAGGCCCCGGCGTCGGGAAATCGGTGGCCGAGTGGATGGTGCATGGCGAGTCGCACATCGATCTGCACTCCTCCGACGTCAGCCGGTTCCACCCACATCAGAAGACGCGCGCGCATGTCAAAGCGCGCACGTTCGAGGCGTTCCCGAAGACGTACGGGATCGTCCACCCCGCCGAACAGTGGTCGTCCGATCGCAATCTCCGCATCTCTCCCATGCACCGGCAGGAGGCTGAGCTCGGCGCGGTCTTCCACGAGGCCGCCGGGTGGGAGCGGCCGCAGTGGTACGACGTCAACGCACCGCTCGTCGAGCGGTACGGCGTCGAGGAGCGCGAGGCCGAGTGGGACGCTCGCTGGTGGTCACCAGTGATCAACGCCGAGCACCTCGCGATGCGCGAGCACGCTGGGCTGTTCGACCTGTCCGCGTTCGCGATCTTCGACGTCCAGGGCGCCGGTGCGCTCGACGCGCTCCAGCGGGCCGTCCTCGCCCAGATGGACGTCGGAGTCGGGCGGGTCGTCTACACCCCGGTGCTCGGCCCGGGCGGCGGCTTCAAGTCCGACCTCACGATCATGCGGCTGGGTGACGAGTCGTTCCGAATCGTGACCGGTGGCGCGCACGGCATGGCGGACAAGAAGCTCTTCCGCGACCTTTTGCCGGCAGACGGCTCGGCGACGCTCGACGACGTCACGACAGCATGGACGACCATCGGTCTCTGGGGGCCGCGGGCGCGTGACATCCTCGCAAGCGTCACGCGCGACGACGTCTCGGGCGAGGGCTTCCCGTTCGGCCACTGCCGCACGCTCGAGATCGGCTCGCAACTCGTCCTCGCGTCGCGGATCTCCTACGTCGGCGACCTCGGCTGGGAGCTGTACGTCCCGATCGAGCAGGGAGGGCGGCTCTGGGACGTGCTCTGGGAGGCTGGACAGCCGCACTCGCTCACCGCCTGCGGGATCGGCGTGTACGGAACCACAGGTCGCCTCGAGAAGGGATACCGGGCCTACGGCGCAGAGCTCGAGAGCGAGTACACCGTGGTCGAGGCCGGGATGCAGCGACCCAAGGTGAAGGAGCAGGACTTCGTCGGCAAGGAGGCGCACCTGCGGCACCGCGAGGAAGAGCCCGCGGCCATCCTCTGCACCCTCACGATCGACGATCACACCTCCACGTCGGGAGTGAAGCGCTACCCGCTCGGACGCGAGCCGATCACACTCCGCGACGGCACGCCGCTGACGGACGCAAAGGGGCGACGCTCATACGTCACGAGCGCCGGGGCCGGCCCCTCGCTCGGGGCGTATCTGCTCTTTGCGTATCTCCCCCCCGAGCATGCCACCGAAGGATCGCAGGAGCTCGCCGTCGAGTACATGCACGAGCGCTTTCCCGTGACGGTGGCGCGCGTCGGCGCGGTCCCGCTCTTCGATCCCGAGAACACGAGGATTCGCGCGTGAGGATCCTCGTCTGTGTGAAACGCGTCCCGATGACAGGGGGCAAGATCGTCCTCTCGGACGACGCGCAGGCGATCGAGACGAAGCACCTCGGCTTCACGATCAGCCCGCACGAGGAGTGCGGCCTCGAGGAGGCCGTCCGCCTGATCGAGGCCAACGGCGGCGAGTCGGTCGTGCTCACGCTCGGCCCTCCCGAGGCCGAGGAGCAGCTCCGAGACGCGATGGCGCTCGGCGCCGACCGCGCGATCCACCTCGTGACCGACGCGAACGAGTGGGATCCACAGGCGACGGCAAGCGCGATCGTCGAGGCAGTGCGAGCGGACGAGGCCACAAACGGCCCACTCGATCTCGTCTTCTTCGGGAACGAGGCCGCCGACTCCGGCGGGTACCAGGTCGGGATCCGGGTGGCCTATGCGCTGGAGCGGCCGGTCGCCACCGGGCTGAAGGGCGTCGCGCTCGAAGCGGGAGCGGTGCGCTGCGAGCAGGAGGTCCCCGGAGGACGAGACGTGTACGTGCTGCCACTGCCGGCGGTCGTGACCGTGCTCGAGGGCCTCAACCTGCCGCGCTACCCGTCGGTGCCCTCGAAGCTACGAGCGCAACGCAAGCCGGTCGAGTCGAGCTCGCCCACGCGCCCCGAGCAGCGCCTCGAGAAGCTTCGGCTCGTCGTCCCGGAGACGCAGGGCAAGGAAGCCGAGATCCTCGGCCACGGGCCTGGGGCTGCCCCGGCCGTCGTCGAGGTGCTGCAGCGGATCGGAGTCGCGTAGTGGCGACGCTCGTCTACGTCGAGGAGCCGGGCGACCTGACGCAGCAGACGCTCGCGTTCGCCCGCGGCCTCGGCGAGCCGCTCCAGGCGTACACCGCCGGCGACCCGGTGGACGTCCGGGGCGTCGAGAAGGTGCATCACGCCGAGGGTGACGCCTTCGGCACCTTCGCGCCTGCGGCGATCGCACGCGGGCTCGTGGAGCTCATGAACGCGCACTCGCCCTCGGCCGTCGTCGCGAGCGGCACGCCCCGCGCGAACGAGGTGCTGGCTCGGGTGGCAGCGGTCACGGACCTGCCGCTCGCCGCAAACTGCGTCGCGTCGACGCCCGGCGACCCGGCGGCGGTCACGCGCACGCGCTGGGGCGGCAGCCTCCTCGAGCAGGCGCGCATCCACGCGGAAACACTGCTCCTGACCGTGCAGCCGCACGCGGTGGAGGCCGAGCCGGCCCAGGGCGAAGCCGCCCCGGTCGAGAGCTTCTCACCCGCGCTCCAAGACGCCGATCGCGTCGTCACCGTCCGCGAGCGCGTCGGCTCGGGCGCAGGCGGCGTCTCGCTGGCGGAGGCGAAGGTCGTCGTCTCGTGTGGTCGCGGCGCAGGCTCTCCCGAAGGGTTCGGGATCATCGAGGAACTCGCGGGTCTGCTCGGAGGCGCGGTCGGCTGCTCGCGCGCCGTGACGATGGCCGGCTGGCGCCCGCACACCGATCAGGTCGGCCAGACCGGGACGAAGATCGCGCCGGACATCTACATCGCGTGCGGCATCTCCGGAGCGACGCAGCACATGGCCGGGTGCAAAGGCGCGAAGGCGATCCTCGCCGTCAACACGGACCCGGAGGCGCCGATCCTCGCGAGCGCCGACTACGCCGTCATCGGCGACCTGCACGAGGTCGTGCCCGCGATCTCGGCAGAGCTCCGGAAGGCAGGCGCGGGCTGAGCACTACGGCGAGCGTCGCCTCGACGGTCGCGCTCGTCGTCGCGGTCGCGGTCGCCGGTGCGCTGTTCGCACGGCGTGCGCTGTTCCTGACCCGGCTCGTTCACGCCGGGAAGCCGACATCGCGAGTCTCGGACCTGCCGGCGCGCGCGCGCAACGAGGCGACGATCGTCCTCGGCCAGAAGAAGCTCCTCCAGCGCATCGGGCCGGGGCTCATGCACGCGTTCATCTTCTGGGGCTTCCTCGTCCTCTTCCCGACGATCTTCATGGCGGTCGCCGCGATCGTCGACCGCGACGCGTGGCTGCCGGAGAACTCGCCGCTCCTCTGGCTCGAGGAGCAGGGCTGGTACGCGTTCCTCGTCGACGTCTTCGCCGTGCTCGTCCTCACGGGGGTCGCGGCCGCGTTCTGGATCCGCAAGGTGCAGCAGCCGCGCCGCTTCCAGGGGAGCCACCTCGGCGAGGCCGATCTCATCCTCGCGCTCATCGCGGGAATCGTCACGAGCCTCCTCCTCTGGCACGCGACACTCATCTCGCTCGGGCTGAACCCGTGGCCCGCCGACTGGTCACCGGTCTCGAACGCTCTTTCGAACCTCTTCGGCGACGACACCACCACCGAGGTGCTCGAGCGCTTCTTCGTGTGGGCGCACGTACTGATCATCCTCGGGTTCCTCACGTACCTCCCGCACTCGAAGCACCTGCACATCGCGACAGCGGCGCTGAACGTCTTCTTCTCGCGGACGCGCGCACGAGGGCGGCTCGAGCCGCTCGACTTCGAGGCCGAGGACGAGGCCGCGATGCGGTTCGGCGCCGCCACGGCCGCCGACCTCACGTGGAAGCAGATGCTCGACGCGATGTCGTGCACCGAGTGCGGCCGCTGCCAGGACGCCTGCCCGGCATTCGCGACCGGAAAGGCACTTTCGCCGAAGCTCCTCGTGATGGGCATCCGCGACCAGCTGTTCGCGGACGGGCGCGCGGTGCTCTCGAACGGCGACCTCGCCCCGCTCGTGCCGACGGCGGTGACGGACGAGGTCGTGTGGGACTGCGTCACGTGCGGCGCCTGCGTCGAGGTCTGCCCGGTCTCGATCGAGCACGTCGACCATATCGTCGACCTGCGCAGGAGCCTCGTGATGGTCGACTCGAACCCGCCCGCGGACCTCGAGACGATGCTGCGCGACGTCGAGCGCACCGCGAACCCCTGGGGCAAGCCGCAGACCGAGCGGGCCGACTGGACCGAAGGGCTGGACGTCCGCGTGCTCGAGCCGGGCGACCCCGCGCCCGAGATCCTGTACTGGGTCGGCTGCGCGGCCTCGTACGACGAGCGGGCTCGGACGGCCGCGATCTCGACGACGAAGCTTCTCCTCGCGGCCGGGCTCGACGTCGCCATCCTCGGCCCACGCGAGTCGTGCACGGGCGACCCGGCCCGGCGGGCCGGCGACGAGTACGTCTTCCAGTCGTACGCCCAGGCGAACGTCGAGACGCTGAACGAGACGGGCGTGACGAGGATCGTCGCGAGCTGCCCGCACTGCTTCAACACGCTCGCGAACGAGTATCCGGACTTCGGCGGCCGCTACGAGGTCATGCATCACTCGGAGCTCCTCGCCGAGCTCGTGCGCGACGGGCGCCTCGAGCCGGCCGCCGGAGACGGGACGATCACGTACCACGACTCGTGCTACCTGGCGCGCCACAACGACGTGCTGGCAGCGCCTCGCGAGCTCGTCGAGAGCATCGGCCGGCCGCTCGAGATGGCCCGCAGCGGGAGGAAGACGTTCTGCTGCGGCGCGGGCGGCGCGCACATGTGGATGGAGGAGCGCGGGACGCAGATCAACGAGGAGCGAGCTCGTGAGGCGGCCGCCACGGGGGCCGAGACGCTCGCGGTCGCGTGCCCCTTCTGCACGGTCATGCTCGACGACGGCGTACGGCAGACGGGCGGCGACCTTCGCGTCGCCGACGTGTCGACGCTCCTCCTGGAGAGCATCGAGCGGACATGACCTACGACTACGTCATCGTCGGAGGCGGCTCCGCCGGTTGCGTGCTCGCGAACCGGCTCAGCGCCCAGCCGGAAACCCGCGTGCTCGTGCTCGAGGCCGGTCGCACCGACTCGTGGTGGGACGTGTACATCCACATGCCGGCGGCGTTCTCGTTCCCGATCGGGAACCGCCGCTACGACTGGTGCTACGCGTCCGAGCCGGAGCCGTACATGGACGGGCGGCGCGTCGCGCATGCTCGCGGCAAGGTGCTGGGCGGATCGAGCTCGATCAACGGGATGATCTTCCAGCGCGGGAACGCCCTCGACTACGAGAAGTGGGCGGCCGAGCCGGGCCTCGAGCGCTGGAGCTACGCACACTGCCTGCCGTACTTCAAGCGCATGGAGACGTGCATGGCGGGCTCCGATCTCTATCGGGGCGCAAGCGGGCCGCTCGTCCTCGAGCGCGGGCCCGCGACGAACGAGCTCTTCGGCGCATTCCTGGAGGCGACGACCCAGGCCGGCTACGAGCGCACGGCCGACGTCAACGGCTACCGACAGGAGGGATTCGCCACCTTCGACCGCACGATCCGCGACGGCCGTCGCCGGAGCGCGGCGCGTGCCTATCTCCATCCCGTGTCGGACCGCCCGAACCTCGAGGTCCGCTGCCGTGCTTTCGCGCTGAGCGTCGTCTTCGACGGCACGCGCGCGGTCGGAGTCGACGTCGGGTACAGAGGCGGGATCGAGCGAATCTCGGCGGGCGAGGTGATCCTCTGCGGCGGCGCGATCAACTCACCGCAGCTCCTCCAACTCTCGGGTGTCGGCGACCCCGCGCACCTCGAGTCGGTCGGCGTCGACGTCGTGCACGCGCTACCCGGTGTCGGGGAGAACCTCCAGGACCATCTCGAGGTGTACGTCCAGCACGCCTGCACGAAACCGCTGTCGGTCGCGCCCGCGATGAAGTACCGGAACCGGCCGTGGGTCGGGCTGCAGTGGCTCCTCTTCCGTCGCGGGCCGGGGGCGACGAACCACTTCGAGGCTGGCGGCTTCATGCGCTCGAACGACGACGTCGCCTACCCGAACCTCATGTTCCATTTCCTCCCGCTCGCGATCCGCTACGACGGCACGAAGCCGCCGAACGAGCATGGCTACCAGGTGCACGTTGGGCCCATGAACTCGGACGCGCGCGGATCGGTGCGCATAACGTCGCGTGATCCGCGTGCGCATCCCGCGCTGCGCTTCAACTACCTCTCGACCGACCAGGATCGCCGCGAGTGGGTGGAGGCGATCCGCTGCGCGCGTCGCATCCTCGGCCAGCCGGCGTTCGCCGACTACGACGCGGGCGAGATCTCACCGGGTCCGGGCGTCGAGACGGACGAGGAGATCCTCGCGTGGGTGGCACGCGACGCCGAGACCGCCCTGCATCCGTCGTGCACGTGCCGGATGGGGGTCGACGAGCTCTCGGTCGTCGACCCCGACACGCTACGGGTGCACGGACTCGACGGCATCCGCGTCGTCGATGCGTCCGTGATGCCCTTCGTGACGAACGCCAACATCTACGCCCCGGTGATGATGATCGGCGAGAAGGCCGCCGACCTGATCCTGGGCAAGTCGCTGCCACCGAGGGAGGTGCCGGTCTACCGGCACGAGCAGGTCGTTACAGCTGCCGGCTGATCTCGCCGGCAGCGGCGGTCACCGCACGGGCGACTCGGGTTTCGCTGCGCGGAGCGGGGAACCGATAGGACGGGCCGTGGACGTGGACGGCCGCGATGGCGTTGCCACGGCCGTCGCGGATCGGTGCGGCGACGGAGTCGATTCCTTCCGCGAACTCCTCGAGGCCCCACGCGTACCCGGCGTCGCGCACCGTGGCAAGCCGCGCTCGAAGCGTCTTCGGGTCGGTGACCGTATGTCGGGTCAGCGCGGCGAGCTCACCCGCGAGGTAGGCGTCGAGGGCGACCCTCGGCCACTCGGCGAGCAGCACCAGCCCTGACGGCACCGCGTGCATCGGCGCACGCGTACCCGTCCAGTCGCGCACCTGGACGGGATTGTCCGACTCGGCCTGATCGATGTAGTGGATCTCGTTGCCGTCGGGAAGCCCGAGGCCGGCGTCCTCGCCCAACTCGGTCACGAGGCCGACGAGAATGGGGCGCGCTGCGGAAACGAGATTCCGTTCGGGCGAGGCCGCTGCGGTGAGGGCCTCGACGCCCGGCCCGATGCGCCACTGAGAGCCGTCGAAGCGCTCCACGGCGTCGACGTCCTCGAGCGTCGCGAGCAGTCGAGCGACGGTCGACTTCGGGAGCCGCACGCGCTCCGAGATCGCCGTGACTCCCGCCGGCCTCTGCGCCACCTCGTCGAGGATGGCGAATGCGCGCTCGAGCGATTGCACCATCGATACCGATCTCCTAGAATTCCACTGTACAGCACAGTTCCGCATCGTGGAACACGCACACATGGCCGACGACACCCTCGACCTGAAGACGCTGACGGACGACGAGCTCGTCGCCCAGATGCACGACGACCTCTACGACGGACTCGCCGACGAGATCGTCGAGGGCACGAACATCCTGCTCGAGCGCGGGTGGGGCGCGGACAAGGTGCTGAACGACGCGCTCGTCGAGGGGATGCGGATCGTCGGCATCGACTTCCGCGACGGGATCCTCTTCGTCCCCGAGGTGTTGCTTGCCGCCAATGCGATGAAGGCGGGCATGGCGATCCTGCGGCCGCTCCTCGCCGAGACGGGCGCGGAGCGCGTCGGCACCGTCGTCATCGGGACCGTGAAGGGCGACATCCACGACATCGGGAAGAACCTCGTCGCGATGATGCTCGAGGGCGCCGGCTTCGAGGTGCACGACCTCGGCATCAACAACCCGGTCGAGAACTACCTCGCAGCGCTCGAGGAGTACGAGCCCGACATCCTCGGCATGTCCGCGCTCCTCACGACGACGATGCCCTACATGAAGGTCGTCATCGACACGCTCAAGGAGAAGGGCATCCGCGACGACTACATCGTCCTCGTCGGCGGCGCCCCGCTGAACGAGGACTTCGGCAAGGCGGTCGGCGCCGACGCGTACTGCCGCGACGCGGCCGTCGCCGCCGAGACCGCCCAGGCTCTCGTCATGGCCCGCCGTGCTGCAGCCACTGCTTGAGCCCGACGAGGAGCGCGTCTTCGAGGGAGAGCGCCCCGAGGTGCTCGTCCTCGCGTGCGGGGCGATCGCGCGCGAGGTCCTCGCCGTCATCGAGCTGAGCGGCTGGGAGCACGTCACCGTGCGCTGTCTCCCCGCGAAGCTTCATTCCCGTCCCGAGCGCATCGCCCCCGCTGTCGACGCGAAGCTCACCGAGATCGCCGGGCGCTACGAGCGCGTGTTCGTCGCATACGCGGACTGCGGCACGGGCGGGGCCCTCGACACGGTGCTCGAGCGCCACGGCGTCGAGCGCTTGCCCGGCGACCACTGCTACGGATTCCTGACGGGGAACGCCGCCTGGGAGGGGCTGCACGACGCCGAGCCGGCGACCTTCTACCTCACCGATTTTCTCGCCCGGCACTTCGACGCCCTCGTTATCCGCGGGCTCGGTCTCGATCGGCACCCGGAGCTCCTCTCCCAGTACTTCGGCAACTACCGACGGCTGCTCTACCTCGCGCAGACGGACGACGAGGACCTGCGCTCGCGTGCCCGCGCGGCTGCCGAGCGCCTGGGTCTCGAGTACGTCGAGCAGCGCACCGGGTACGGGGACCTCGTGCCGTCGCTGACCCGGTTCGTGGAGGCACCGGAAGCTGCCTGAGCTGACAGTCATCTGGTGGCGGGACATCCCCGCCCAGGTCACCGCCAAGGAAGGCCGGCGCTCCGCGCGCGCGCAGCTCTCCGACCGCTTCCAGGAGGCCATCGACGCGGCCGCGATGCGGGCGGGGCTCATCGGAACGGACGCGTACCTCCAGGAGTGGAGGCGCGAACCGCGCGACTGCGGCGACGATCTCGAGGCGGAGGTGAGCGACGAGGCCGCCTGGCTCGAGGCCGCATATCCCGACGACACGCTCGAGCGGCTGGTGCGCTCGGACGGGCGGGACTCATGACCGAGACCGTCGTCTCGAGCGCGACCCGTGAGGTCGTGATCGGCTTCGACCGTCCGTTCGTGATCATCGGCGAGCGGATCAACCCGACGGGCCGGAAGAAGCTCGCCGAGGAGATGGCGGCAGGCAACTTCGACACCGTCGTCGCCGACGCGATCGCCCAGGTTCAGGCAGGTGCGCAGATGCTCGACGTGAACGCCGGCATCCCGCTCGCCGACGAGCCGGCGATCCTCGCGCAGACCGTCGAGCTCGTGCAGCAGACGACGGACGTCCCACTCTCGATCGACTCCTCGATCGTCGCCGCGCTCGAAGCCGGTCTCGCCGCCTACCAGGGCAAGGCGCTCGTCAACTCGGTCACGGGCGAGGAGGACCGGCTCGAGACCGTTCTGCCGCTGGTCGCGAAGCACGGGGCTGCCGTCGTGGCGATCACGAACGACGAGACCGGCATCTCAGAGGACCCGGACGTGCGCTTCGAGGTCGCGCGCATGATCGTCTCGCGCGCCGAGGACCACGGCATCCCGCGCACGGACGTCGTCGTCGACCCGCTCGTCATGCCGATCGGCGCCATGCGCACGGCGGGGCGCCAGGTCTTCCGGATCGTCCGCCGCCTTCGCGAGGAGCTCGGCGTGAACACGACGTGCGGCGCGTCCAACGTGAGCTTCGGGCTCCCGAACCGCACCGCGCTCAACGCGGCCTTCCTCCCGATGGCGATGGCCGCGGGCCTGACGTCCGCGATTACCAGCCCGCTCCACTCCGAGATGCTGCAAGCGGTCAAGGCCGCCGACGTGCTGCTCGGCAACGACCATCACTGTGCCGACTGGATTGCGCGCAACGGCGACTCGCCAGGCGGCGAGGCGGCGCGCGGCCGACGCGGCGGCCGTGAGGGACGGCGGAGGGCAGCGGCCGGATGACCGACGGCGACGCCCTCGTCGTCTTCACGCCGTCCGGCAGGCGGGGACGGTTCGAGCACGGGACGACCGTGCTCGAGGCGGCGAGGCGCCTCGGCGTCGATCTCGACTCGGTCTGCGGCGGCCGCGGCATCTGCGGCCGCTGTCAGATCGAGGTCTCGGACGGGGAGCACGCGAAGCACGGGATCGTCTCCTCGCAGGCGCACCTGACGCCGGCAGGCGAGCTCGAGGCGCGCTACGCCACCGAGCGTGGTCTCGCGGCCAGTCGCCGGCTCGGCTGCACCGCGTGCGTCACCGGAGATCTCGTCGTCGACGTCCCGCCCGAGAGCCAGCTCTACCGGCAGGTCGTCCGCAAGGAGGCCGATGCCCACCCGATCGAGCTCGATCCGGTCGTCCGCCTGTACTACGTGCAGCTGGCCGACGCGGAGCTCGGGGAGTCGATCGGCGATCTCCGGCGGCTGAAGGCGGCGCTCGCCTCGGACTGGGAGCTCGAGGGGCTCGAGGCTGACGCCCAGGTGCTGACGGAGCTGCAGCCGGCGCTCCGCAACGGAGCAAGCGCCGTGACGGTCGCCGTCCACGACGGCAGGACGATCACGGCGGTCTGGCCCGGGCTCCACGACCGCGCATGCGGGATCGCTTTCGACATCGGGTCGACGACGGTGGCCGGGCACCTGTGCGACCTCCTCACCGGCGACGTCCTCGCGTCCGCGGGCGAGATGAACCCGCAGATCAGATTCGGCGAGGACCTCATGAGCCGTGTCTCGTACGTGATGCTCAACCCCGGCTCGGAGCGCGAGCTCACGCGGGCCGTCCGCGGGTGCCTGGCGAAACTCACCGCGGAGCTGGCGCGTGCAGTGGAGATCGACCGACGCGAGATCCTCGAGGTGACGCTCGTCGGCAACCCGATCATGCACCACCTGCTACTGGGCATCGACCCGACCCCACTCGGCGCCGCACCGTTCTCACTCGCGGTCGACGAAGCGGTGCGCATCCCGGCGCGGGACATCGGGATTCCCGTCCACCCTGGCGCACGGGCATACATCCTTCCGTGCATCGCCGGTCATGTCGGCGCCGACACGGCCGGAGTGCTCCTGTCGGAGGCGCCGTACCTCGGAGACGAGGTCAACCTCATCGTGGACGTCGGCACGAACGCCGAGATCGTCCTCGGGAATCGTGATCGCCTCCTCGCGGCTTCGAGCCCGACTGGGCCCGCGTTCGAGGGCGCGCAGATCTCCAGCGGCCAGCGCGCCGCGCCGGGCGCCGTCGAGCGCGTCCGGATACATCCGGAGACGCTCGAGCCCCGTCTACGCGTCATCGGGAACGACGCCTGGTCGGACGAGGCCGGGTTCGCCGAGGTCCAGGTCACCGGCGTCTGCGGCTCCGGGATCATCGAGGCGATCGCCGAGCTCCACCTCGCCGGTGTGCTGACGACGGACGGCACGATCGACGGGGCGCTCGCCGAGCGCTCCTCCCGCGTCGTCCCGGACGGGCGCACGTTCTCCTATGTCCTCTGGCGCGGCGAGCCCGAGCTCGTGATCACGCAGAACGACGTCCGCCAGATCCAGCTCGCGAAGGCCGCGCTCCACGCGGGCTGCGCGCTGCTGATGGAGCACTACGGCATCGAGCGCGTGGACCGGATCCGGCTCGCGGGCGCGTTCGGGACGCACATCGACCCGGTCCATGCGCTCGTTCTTGGCCTCGTCCCCGACTGCGATCCCGAGCGCGTCACGGCAGCCGGGAACGCCGCCGGGACGGGTGCGCGAATCGCCCTGCTCAACCGCGGCGCG
>Ga0207708_10002628_pt1 | contig 13208 bp, 14 predicted proteins | sample KBSK5101metaG_FD_184340 | JGI IMG/M metagenome (GOLD analysis project Ga0207708, IMG submission 184340) | Corn, switchgrass and miscanthus rhizosphere microbial communities from Kellogg Biological Station, Michigan, USA - KBS K5-10-1 metaG... | ecosystem: Host-associated > Plants > Roots >...
TTCCAGTAGGCGGCCCACGTGGTCGCGCCCGTCAGCAGGCGCGGAATCTGGTCCGCGCCCCAGGCGAGAATCCACATGTTGAGGAGCGAGTCGCCGAAATCGCCGGGCACATTGCTGCCGAGGCCGAGGACCAGCGGCCACGTCAGTACGAGCGACAACAGTGTGTAGAGGAGAAGGACGACCCTCGAGCTCACACCAGATCTTTCTCGACGAGATCAGGAGCCTTTTCGGCGAGATACAACTCTTCGAACAAGACCTGGATGATCGCGGCCGTGGGCACGGCGAGCAGCGCGCCGACGAAGCCGAGCAGTTCACTGCCAATGACCAGGGACGCGATCACCGTCACTGCACTCAAGCCCACGGTCTGACCCATCACCTTCGGCACGAGCACGTTGTTTTCGACCAGCTGCAGGGCCCAGCAGAAGCCGGCGACGCCGAGCGCCAGACCGGGCGACACGGTCAAGGCCACGAGCACAGCAGGAATCGCGGACAGCAGCGGGCCGACCATCGGGATCATTTCACCGATGCCGGAGATCACCGCGAGCACGAAGAAATACGGCAAGCCCATGAAGAAGTAGCCGATCGCCGACATGGTGCCGATGATCAATCCGAGCAGCATCTGGCCGCCGAGCCACGCGCTGATTTTGGCGGCGGCGAGCCCGCTGATCTTCGAGACGCGCTTTCGATCGCTGGGCTGGAAGAGCCGCACGAACAGGGCGAACAGATTCTGCGCGTCGACGAGCAGATAGAAGGTCAGCAGCAGGATGGTGACGACACCGAAGATGCCGCCGACAAATCCCCACAGCGTGGCGAGGACAACGTTGACCGCGTCACCGCTTCCGGCGGGCGCCTGTTGCAGGAGCTCCTTGAACGATGCGTCCGCCGCAATCAGGCCCCACGACGCCAGCTTCTGCTGCGCCATGTCCATGTAGTGGGGCGCCTGTTTCCAGAACTCCTGTGACTGCCTGACCATTGGCGGCACAACCGCCGCGGCAACGCCGCCGAGCGATCCGAGGACGGTCGCGTAAATAACGAGGATCGCCGCGCCGCGCGGCAGGCGGCGGCTGCTGATCGCGACGACGCGCTGGCGCTCGATGAATTGCACGAGCGGGAACAGTCCCGTCGCAAACAGCGCGCTGACGTAGATCAGCAGCAGCGGCCCGCGCACGAGGTACACCGTCCACATCAGGACGATGGTCACCGCGGCGGCGAGGCAGGCGTAGCGAATCAGGCTACGCGGATCGGAACTCTGCGGTGAACTCTTCGACATCGTCGTAGATTGCGCTCAATTCGTCGAGTGAGGCGAGGAAGACGATGCGGAAGAAGCCGTCTTCGAGGGCGGTGCCGAATCCGGAGCCATACACGGTGAGCACGCCCTTCGAGCGGAGCAGGCCGAGCACGAAGTCGGTGTCGGTTTTTCCCGGGGGCAGTTCGACCTTGGGCATCGCGTAAAACGCGCTCTTGGGCATCACGCACGACATGCCGGGAATGGCGTTCATGCGTGTGGTCGTCAATTCGGCGCGCTCGCGCAGCGCTTTCCGGAACGCGATCTGGTGCGAGCGATCGCCGGTGAGCGCCGCGGTCACGGCGTACTGCATCGGACCGGGACTGCACAGGCGGCCGTCGGCCAGTTTCTTGATCGCGGCCAGCGCCGGATCGAGGCGCGGCGAGGATCCCACGGCCATCCATCCCGCGCGCCATCCCGGCGCGAGATACGCCTTCGAGAGGCTCGAGTAGGAAATGATCGGCGCGTCGTTGTCGAGCGCGGCCATCGCCGCGACCGGGCCGTCGTAGGAGAGATCGCCGTAGACCTCGTCGGCCAGGATCACCAGGCCGTGCTGCTCCGCGATCTCGATCAGCGCCCGGCGCGTCGCCTCGGGATAGATCGCGCCGGTCGGATTGTTGGGATCGATCACGACGAGCGCGCGCGTCTTCGCATTGATCTGGCTGCGCAGGTGATCGAGATCGGGCTGCCAGTGATTGGTGTGATCGGTGCGATAGTACGCCGGCCGCGCGCCGATCTTCGCCAGCACCGCGGTGTAGAGCGGATACGTGGGCGACGGCACCAGCACCTCTTCGCCCTCGTCGACGATGCCGGTGAGCGCGAGCTCGATGCCTTCGGAAGTGCCCGACGTGATCAGGACGCGATCGGCGCTGACGTTCACGCCGCGAGCGACGAAATCCGCGGCCGCGGCTTCGCGCGCGCCGGCGATGCCGGGCGACGGCACGTAGCCGTTGTGGCCGTCGCGCATCGCCTTGATCACCGCCTCGATCAGATGGGGCGGCGTCTGAAATCCAAATTGATTGGGATCGCCGATGTTGAGATAGCGAACCTTTTTGCCGGCGGCTTCGACCTTCTTCGCTTCCACGACGATATTGCGGATCGCGTAAGTGAAACGATCGACCCGCTGGGCGGTCCGAATCGCCGAGGCAGCTACCGACATTGCCCCCCGATCTTATCCCCGACGACGGTCGTCGTTGGTGCCAGGCACCAACAACGCCCCGCCCGATTGGTGCCAAGCACCAACAACGCCCCTGTCCAACTGTTGAGTTCGGTTTGACCTCGATCGTCATGTAATTGCTACACACTTACACGGTTTGCGCACCCTTTCCTACCTGGGCTGTTTGGTGTAATTTGTTGACTACAAACGACTTATCAGTTTGGCAAGGAACTTGGTTATGTAAGGAGCATGCGGCGGATCCTCCAAGCCCTCGCGATCGTGCTTACGCCAACTTTGGCGACGGCGCAGGGGACCGCAGAGAACCAGCAGGCCACGTTCCGTTCAGGTGTCGACCTTGTCACCGTGAGCGCGACCGTGAAAGACGGAAAAGGGCGACTCGTGAAGGACCTGGAGAAGAAGGATTTCGAAGTGATCGATCGCGGTGAGCGCCGCGTCATCAACGAATTCCGCTCCGAGCGCGCGCCCCTGAGCCTGGCGATTCTCTTCGACGTGAGCGGCAGCATGGACACCGCCGATCGCTCGACCGCCGCCAAGTTTGCGGCCCACCATCTGATCAATCAGCTGGAATCGGGTCGCGACGAGGCCGGGCTGTTTGCTTTTGACAGCCGGCTACGCGAGGTGGCCCCGTTTACGGTCGATACGCGCGCCCTCAAGGGCGCGCTGGGGGAGGTCGATCCGTTCGGGGCTACCTCGTTACATGACGCGATCTCCGCCGCTGCGGAACGCGTCGCCACTCGGCCAATGGCGCGGCGCGCCGTGGTCGTACTCACGGACGGCATCGATACCGCGAGCCGCATGACGCCGGCGCAAGTCTCGGCGAAGGCGGCGGCGATCGACGTTCCCGTTTACATCATCGCCGTGGTCTTACCCATCGACGATCCGGGCTCCGATCGCGCCACCCCAGGCGCAAAGCGTCAGGCCCCTGCGTCGATTGGCACCATTGAGGACCTCGCCCGATGGACGGGTGGAGCGCTGTATTACAGCAGCACGTCGGCGTCGGCCTACCAGGCCGCGCGTTCGGTCGTAGATGAACTGCGCCACTTGTATCTGATCGCATTCGAGCCAGGCGCGGCTCCGGGCTGGCACCCCATCGAGATTCGTACGTCGCAGAAAGACTTCGTGGTTCGGACGCGTGGCGGATACGTCGCCGGTCCGGCAGGGCGTTAACGAGCGGCAATCGTTTTCGTGATTTCGAGTGAAGGTGAGAAGGAGAGAATCAATCATGCGTAACTCCCTTATGACGGTAGGTGTGATCGTGACGGCGCTGAGCGTGGCGCCGGCGTGCGCCACGAAGAAGTTCGTGCGCACCTCAGTCGGCGAGGTCAACGACAAGGTGACCAGCCAGGGCAAGACGCTCGAAGAGACCCAGGAGCGCGTGCGCGTGGCCGAGGGCCGGATCACCGAAGTCGATGCCAAGGCTGCGGCCGCGGGCGACTCGGCGAACAAGGCCAACAACGCCGCGGCCGAAGCCTCGAACAAGGCGACGGAAGTCGGGCGCACTGCGGAAGCGCGCTCGGTCGCCATCGAAGGCGAAATGCGCAAGCTGATCTTCGAGACGGTGCTCAGCGAAGACCGCGGCCAGTTCAAGCTTGGTAAGGCGATGTTGCCCGAGGACGCGACCGGCGCGCTCGACAGCATGGTCAGCCAGCTGAAGGCCGACAAGAAGAACGTGTGGGTCGAGATCGAAGGCCACACCGACAGCACGGGCGACAAGGTCATGAACGAGAAGCTCGGCCTGGCCCGCGCCGAAGCCGTGAAGCGGTATCTCTACGAGCATCACCAGATTCCGCTGCACAAGATCAACGTGATCAGCTACGGCGAAGAGAAGCCGGTGGCGCCGAACAACACCCGCGACGGCCGCGCGCAGAACCGCCGCGTCGTCATCAAGGTGCTGGCCTAAGTAGTAGCCAGTAGCTAGTAAGCCAGGAGGGCGGCACTTTCAGTGCCGCCCTTTTGTTTTTTAGAGATCGGATTTCGGAGTCCAGCCGTAGAAGCGGACGATCGTGTAGACCGCCTTGAAGGCGTCCTTCAACCCGATCTTCTTTCCCTCTTCATACGTGCGGCCGTGATACGAGATGGGCACCTCGTAAATGCGCGCGCGCATGGCCGCGACCTTCTGCGTGATCTCCGGCTCGATCCCGAAATCCCGCGACTGCAGGTCGAGCCGATCCGCAACCTTCCTCACCATCACCTTGTAGCAGGTCTCCATGTCGGTGAGATTCAGATCGCTGAACATGTTCGACATCGTCGTCAGCAGCCTGTTGCCGACGGAGTGCCAGTAGTAGAGGACGCGATGGCCCCGCGCATGGCCGAGAAACCGCGATCCATACACGACGTCGGCCTGGCCCTCGAGGATCGGCCGGATCAGCACCGGGTACTCGCTCGGGTCGTATTCGAGATCGGCGTCCTGGATGATCACCATGTCGCCGGTGGACTCGCGAATGCCGCGCCACACCGCGGCGCCCTTGCCCTGGTTGTGCGGTTGAAACAGCACGCGCACGCCGTTCTTGCCGTCGAGCTCGTTGAGGATTTCGCGGGTGCCGTCCCTGGATCCGTCGTCAACGATGACGAGCTCCTTGTCGACGGAGCCGAGATCCACAGCGAGGACGCGGGAGACGATGGTGCGGATGGTGGCCTGCTCGTTGTACGCAGGCATCACGACGGACAGTTTCATCGGGCCCGGACATTTTAGCCCGATGACAGTCGGTTCAATGGTTCAAAAGGTTCAATGGTTCAAAGGTAGTGGTTCAAGAGGTGCAAAGGTTCAAGGGTTCACTCGGTTTCGTGAACCAAGTGAACCCCCTTGAACCGTTTGAACTCTCTGAACCCTTGAACCAACCGCCACTACTGTCGAATCAACTGTCCCCGAATCTCTCCACCTGGGTTGGTGGTGGAGTGAACATTGGCGTAGGTGTTGTTGAGCAGGAGTGCCTGCTCGAAGTCCTCGCACGAGTTGATGCCCTGCGCGGCACGCGCCACGACATCGCTGCACGCAAAGGTGCCCTGCAGCGCGTAGTCGTTCGAGATGCCGCCGGCCGGCACGGTGAAGTTGACGATCACCGGCCCGCCTGCGCCCACGGCGCCGGCGTGAATGTGCGACGCCGTGGTGCCCACCGGCATGTTGTAGACGTCGACCCGGTACGTGCCGGTCTTGGTCGCGGTGTTCCAGGTCACCGTCGCGGTGCCAACTGAGCCGGTGACGACCACCGGAATTTCCTGGCCACCATTCAGATTGGCGGTGAAGGTAATGGTTTGTGCCTGGGCCTGCGCTGCCGACACGAGCAGAGCGAACAGGCCGGCGATTGCAAAAGAAAGAACACGTCGCATCTCAAACACTCCTTGAAATAGCGCCCGACCATGGACCTTCGGCGCAGGCCGAGGGGTAAGCAGAATGCGGGCCAAGGGCATCGTGGGCCCTTCACGGCGTATTTCAAGCTGTGCAAGGCGGCGCGGTTACGGACGGCGAAATTCATTACGGGACGCGTACGTTCCGGCTGAGTGGAAACAGGCGTATTCTTCCGGGATGGCGCGCAAGAAACGAACACATGACGAGTCGCGACGCGACTTTCTCAGGACGATAGGTGCCGGAGCGGTCGTGTCGGCCTCCGCGTCGCTGGCGACGCCTTCCGACGCCACGGCGCAACAGGCCGTCGCTACGCTCGGGCCTGGCGAAGTTCCCGTGACATTGACGATCAACGGGCGGAGGCACCAGCTCAGCGTCGAGCCGCGCGTCACGCTGCTCGATGCGATGCGGACGCGGCTCGAGATCACCGGCCAGAAGCGCGTCTGCGATCGCGGCGCGTGCGGCGCGTGCACGGTGATTATCGAAGGCCGCACGTATTACTCGTGCTCGATGCTGGCGATCGAAGCGCAAGGCAAGAACATTCGCACCGTTGATGGTCTCGCAAACGGCAACACCCTGCATCCGGTGCAACAGGCGTTCTGCGACAACGACGGGTTGATGTGCGGCTTCTGCACGCCGGGCTTCGTGATGGCCACGGTGGCGCTGCTCGAGAAAAACCCGAATCCCACTCCCGAGCAGGCCAAGAAAGCGCTCGACGGAAATCTCTGTCGCTGCGGAACGAACATCGGCGTCCTCAAGGCCGCGCTCGCAGTGAAGGGAGGGATCCGTGGATAACCGATCCCCGATCCCCGATCCCCGGGCCCCGCAGGTTGCGGAGGTTCAAGCGCCAGCAAGACCTCCGCAGCATGAAAAATATCCATGGCCTGAAAAAACGCGCCTGCTCGGCACGCGCGTGTCGCGCATCGACGGGCCGTTGAAAGTGTCGGGCCGCGCCAAGTATTCGTACGACATCGTGCGGCCGGGCATGATCTACGGCCGCATCCTGCGATCGCCGCACGCGCACGCGCGGTTGAAGAGCATCGACGCCGCGGCGGCCGAGAAGGCGCCGGGCGTGAAGGCCGTGCTCATCACGATCAAGCCGGGCGACAAGGTGCTGTTCCCCGGCGAAGAGATCGGCGCGCTCGCCGCCGCCACGGAACAACAGGCGGCCGACGCGCTGCGCATGATCAAGGTCGAGTGGGAGGTGCTGCCGGCGCTCGCCAACGTCGAGCAGGCGATGCGGCCGGAAGCGCCGCAGGTGTTCACGCCCGCGAACACGCGCAAGGGCACGGCGCAGGAAGACGGCGATCTCACCGCGGGATTCAAGAGCGCCGCGTTCACCGTTGAAGGCACCTACTCCACGCAAGTGCAGACGCACACCTCGCTCGAGACGCACGGCTGCGTGTGCGAGTGGAATGGCGACAACCTGACGGCGTGGGTGTCGACGCAGGCGGTGCACGGCACGCGCGAAGGATTCGCGCAGGGCCTGAAGATCCCGCAGGCCAACGTGCGCGTCATCACCGAATTCATGGGCGGCGGCTTCGGCAGCAAGTTCGGCCCCGACATGCAGGGCCTGCTGTGCGCGCGGCTCGCGAAAGCCGCCAACGCACCCGTCAAGCTGATGCTCGATCGCAAGGAAGAACACCTGACGACCGGCAACCGCCCATCGGCGTTCGCGAAAGTGAAAGCCGGCGTCTCCGCCGACGGCAAGCTCACGGCGTTCGATGCCACGACGTGGGGCACGGGAGGCGCGGGAGCGGGATCGGATTATCCGCTGCCGTACATCTACGTGTTCCCGAATCGCCGCCGGATGCACACCGACGTCTACATCAACTCGGGGCAGCAGCGCGCGATGCGCGCGCCCGGACATCCGCAAGGGTGTTTCGTGACCGAGGTGCTGATGGACGAGCTCGCCGATCAGGTCCGGATGGATCCGGTGGAGTTCCGCCTCAAGAACCTTCCGCCGCTCGCGCCGAACGCGATGTGGGCGAAGTATTTTCCGATCGGCGCGGAGCGGATCAACTGGAAGAGCCGTCACGTGACCGGCGATCCGACACCCGGTCCGATCAAGCGCGGCCTCGGCTGCTCGGCAAACCGCTGGGGCGGCGCCGGCACGGGCGCGCGCGCACACTGCGAGATTGCCGGCGACGGCAGCGTCGTGATGCGCTGCGGCACGCAGGACATCGGCACCGGCAACCGCACGATCATGGCGATGGTCGTGGCGGAGACGCTCGGCCTCGAGGTGCCGCAAGTGACGATCGAGCTCGGCGACAGCAATCACCCGTTTGCGCCGGGCTCGGGCGGATCGACGACGGCGGCTGCGGTGATGCCGGCGATGCGCGTCACCGCGGGCAAGGCGCGCGATGCGCTGTTCGAGCGGATCGCGCCGCAACTCGGCGTGGCGGCCGGCGACATCACGATCGGCGTCGGCACGGTGAGCGCGGGCGGAAAAACCATTACCTGGCGCGATGCGTGCCGGATGCTCGGCACCGTTCCGGTGTCGGTCGACGGCCAGTGGGAGCGCGGCCTCTCGGCCGGCGGCACGAGCGGCGTGCAGTTCGCCGAGGTCGAGGTCGACATCGAGACCGGCATCACCAAGGTGAAGAAGATCGTGTGCGTGCAGGACTGCGGATTGATCGTCGATTTGAAGACCGCCGAGACGCAGTGTTACGGCGGCATCATCAGCGGCGTGAATTACGCGGTGTTCGAGGAGCGCATCCTCGATCGCAACACCGCGAACATGGTCAACCCGAACATGGAGTGGTACCACATGGCGGGCCAGTCCGACATTCCAGAAATCGACGTCGTGCTGGTCGATCAACCGGAGCGCGGCGTGATCGGCATCGGCGAGCCGCCCGCGGTGGCGACGGCGGCGGCCGTGGCGAATGCGATTCGCAATGCCACGGGCGTGACGCTGCGCAGTATTCCGATTACGCCCGACAAACTGCTGACCGAGCTCGAGCGAGCGGGAGGCACGAATTGAAGGCCTTCACCTACGTCAACGCGGCGAACGAAAAGGAAGCGATCGCCGCCCTGCAATCCGCCGAACGGGGAAGGATGCTGCCGATGGCCGGCGGCATGGACCTCCTCGGACTCATGAAGGATTACATCGTCTCTCCGGAGCGAGTCGTCTCGATCAAGGGACTCGATCAAACGATCGCCGCCGGCGACGGCGGCCTCAAGATCGGCGCCGCGGTGAAAATCGCAGATCTTGCCGAGCATGCGGTAGCGCGGAAGATGTTTCCCGCGCTGGTGACGGCAGCCGAAGGCGTCGGCACGCCGCAGATCCGCAACATGGGCACCGTCGGCGGCAACATCATGCAGCGGCCGCGCTGCTGGTATTTCCGCAACGAAGAGTTCAACTGCCTGAAGAAGGGCGGCTCGCGCTGTTTCGCGGTTGAAGGCGAGAACCAGTTCCACGCCATCTTCGGCGACGGCCCCTGCCACATCGTGCATCCGTCGAGCCTGGCGGTTCCGGTGATTGCCTACGGCGGCCGTTTCCGCGTCGCCGGTCCGAACGGCGCGAGAGAGATCGACGCCGGCGAGTTCTTCCAGCTGCCGAACGCGAATCTCTACGGAGAGAACGTGCTGCAGCCGAACGAGATCATCACGCACGTCATCCTGCCGGCGCCGGGCCAGAAGAGCGCATCGTACGAAGTGCGCTTCAAGCAGTCGCACGACTGGCCGCTCGCGGCGGCATCGGTGAATCTGGTGATGTCGGGGCCGACCGTGAAATCCGCCCGCATCGTGATGGGCGCGGTCGCGCCGATTCCGTGGCGCGTGCCGGCAGCCGAGCGTGTGCTTGCGGGAAAGGCGATCACCGAAGCGATCGCCACCGACGCTGCGAATGCCGCGGTCGCCGGCGCGCGGCCGATGTCGGGCAACAAGTACAAGATCCAAATAGCAAGAACAGCCGTTAAGCGAGCGATCCTGGCTGCGATACGGGCGTAAAAAAACATACACGGAAGCACAGAAACACAGAAACACAGAAACACAGAAACACGATTTTATGGATACGCCCAAACCAAGTTCACCACTGGTCAACGAACATCACTGCGGGAATCTCCGTCACAAGGGGATGTACGTGATGAGCGTTCCCGATCCCGACGAGTTCAAGTTCTACGACAAGTACGATGCGACACATTACTGGTGCACGTGCACGCAGCGTGCGCTCGGGCCGGATGGCCAGCCGGTGCATCCGACGGCGTGCACCCATGCGGGTGGACGCACCTGCTGCGAGACGTAAGAACTAATGGCTTGTCCGTTCGCGCTCCACTGACTATGCGCCAGATGCTGGTCGTCGGTCCGTTTCCCTGGCAGGCGGTCGGTGTCTCGCCCGACGACTGGAAGAACGTTCAGATCGATGAATCGTTCGGCGAGGCCGAAGCCGGCCGCCGACTCCGCACCAAAGCCTACGACGTCATCATCACCTCGCCGGTCACCCCTGCGGCGCGCGACCTCGCGATCGTGATGGAGGCGCGCGAGCAGCAGCCCGGCATCCGCACCATCGTCATCGCTCCCGAGCTCACCGCCGCGGACATCATCACGGCGCTGCGCAACGAAGTGTATTCGTGCTTCGCGATGCCGGTCGCGCCCGACGAGCTGCGCGATGCGGTCGCGCAAGCGCTCGACGCCGACCACTGGAAGAACGGCATCGAAGTCATCTCGGCCCTTCCCAACTGGATCGCGCTGCGTGTCTCGTGCCGCCGCATGACCGCAGATCGAATGACGCGATATGTGTCGGAGCTGGCGGGCGACGTGGAAACCCCTCATCGGAACGACCTGGCGACGGCGTTCCGCGAAGTGCTCCTGAACGCCATGGAACACGGCGCGGGATTCGATCCGGACAAAGTCATCGAGGTAGCGGCGGTGCGCACGGCGCGCGCGATCGTCTACTACTTCAAGGATCCCGGTCCCGGATTCAATCCCAAGGCGCCCGGCCTGGTCGCCACCGACGATGATCCGCTGTCGCACCTGACCTACCGCGAAGCCGAGGGCAAGCGGGCGGGCGGATTCGGGATGCTGCTGACCGCGAAACTCGTGGACGAGGTCCATTACAACGAGCGCGGCAACGAGGTGTTCCTGGTCAAGCACCTCGACAAGCTCAAGGAGAAGAAGGTCACGGCGCCCAGGGGCGAAGGCAAGAAGCGCGTGCTACCATTCGCCAAGGCCCAGACGAAATAGAAGGTTGGTAATTATGCGCAACGCAATGGTGACGGCGGCGATACTGGGTGCCTTAGGTGCCTGGGGTGACTGGGGTGCCTTAGGTGCCTCGAGTGCAAGTGCTTCGGGCGCGCGCATCACCGGCGAATACGTCGAGGCCCGCACGGCGGAAGTCTTTGCCGGCGGCTGCATCATGAACAGCGAGGCCGAGACCATGGGCCGCCAGGCGATCATGGCGTGGAAGATCACGTCGGGATCGTTCGAAGGCGTGCCGCTCGACGGCCTGACGGTCGCGGCGGCGGTGGCCGGCGATCGCAACCTCGGCATGCGCGAGATGGGCGGCGAGGAGCCGACCATCGTGAAGGCGATCATCACGGTCGATCCGCGGGCGACGCGGGCGCAGCGCGACGCGCTGGTGCGCTTCGTGCGCGCCATGTCGCGCGGGCTGATCACCGAGGTCGTGCGCGTCGATACGGCGCCGATCAAGTTCGCGACCTCGCAGACCTACGTCGAGGTCAGCGTGCCCGAGAGCATGCAGCTCACGGTGAACAAGGAGATGAAGCACGATCCGAGCTGCGGCGCGATGCAATGGTTCAAGCCGTTCTCGACGCTCGAACAGTCCGCGATGGGCGTCGCGGAGGCACATTCCTTTTCAGGACAAGGTCTCGGAACGAAATGGTCCGCTCCCGACAAACGATCGGCATTTTTTGGAACGTTTGCCTATTAAGCGCGTTCGTCGCGACGCTCGGCGCGCAACCTAAAGTCAGTGCTCTCCCGGAAAAACCGCCGGCGGATCTCTCGCCGGCGATTGTGTCGTTGTTGCAGGCGGCCGGCGTGAAGGCCGGCGTCGGCGCGGCGACGCTCGACATCTGGTGGGTGCAGGCGCTCGCCAGCGACGGCGGCTGGAGCGGCGTCGAGAGCGGCACGCTCGTCGGCGCGATTCGCGTCGCGGGTCCATTCAAGGACATCCGCGGCAAGGTGGTGGCGCCGGGCGTCTACACGCTGCGTTACGGACTACAGCCACAGAACGGCGATCACCTCGGCATTTCGCCGTATCGTGATTTCCTGCTCTTGAGCCCCGCGGGCGTCGACAAGGATCCACGAGTCCTCGGCTTCGACGGTGTCGTCGGGCTTTCGAAGCAGGTGATCGGCACCTCACATCCCGCGTCGCTCAGCATCGATCCGCCCGAAGACGCGCCCGGCGCAGTGCTCTCCGCCTACAAGAACGACGCGGGCCACGACGGCATCGTCTTCGAAGTGCCCCGTAAGCCTGCTGGAACCCTCAAGTTCGGTCTGATAGTCTCTGGCGTGATTGTTCACTAGCGGCAAGGTTGCGCTCATCACCGGCGGCAAGCGCATTGGCGCGGTTGTCGCGACGACGCTCGCCAAGGCCGGCGTCGACATTGCGCTCGTCTACAACCGTTCTCGCGGCGAAGCGGATCAGACCCTGGCGGCGGTACGCACACTCGGCGCCACCGGCTTCAGTGTTCAAGCCGACGTCACCAGCGCCCCGGCGTGCCAGCACGCCGTGGACGCGACGCTTCGAGAGCTCGGGCGGATCGACATCCTGATCAACATGGCCTCGCAATACGTGGCGAAGCCGTTCGAGGTGCTCTCCGCCGATGACTGGGATCGGCAGTTGTCCACCGATCTGCGTGCGTCGTACCTGTTTGCCCACGCCGTCATGCCCGAGATGCGGAAGCGCGGCGGCGGCCGCATCATCAATTTCTCGGACTGGGTTGCGGCCAGCGCGCGGCCGCGTTATCCAGGATATTTGCCGTACTACGTCGCCAAGGCCGGCGTGAAGGCGCTGACCGAGGCGCTCGCGCTCGAACTGGCGCCTTATAACATCCTCGTCAACGCGATCGCGCCGGGGCCGATCCTCGCGCCGCCGGAGATGTCGAAGGAAGACAGCGACGCCGTCGTGAAGAGCACCCCGCTGGGGAGATGGGGCGGCGAAGACGAGATCGCCAAGGCGGTGATGTTTCTGGTGCAATCCGATTTCGTGACCGGTGAAACCATTCGCGTCGACGGCGGCCGTCACGTGAAATAGGAGCGACCATGACGGCAACGATGTGGGATTCGTCGCTGCGCGCGGCGTTTGCCGAGCGCGTCAAGAAACTGAACGGCGACACGAAGGGCGAGTGGGGAAAGTTCACCGCGACCGGGATGCTCGCCCACCTGAACGACAGCTACCGGCTGTGCACCGGAGAGCTGAAGGCGAAGTCCAAGAACCTGCC
>Ga0207708_10002631_pt1 | contig 13205 bp, 11 predicted proteins | sample KBSK5101metaG_FD_184340 | JGI IMG/M metagenome (GOLD analysis project Ga0207708, IMG submission 184340) | Corn, switchgrass and miscanthus rhizosphere microbial communities from Kellogg Biological Station, Michigan, USA - KBS K5-10-1 metaG... | ecosystem: Host-associated > Plants > Roots >...
TGCGTGCAGAACAACCAGACCGCCCTCTCGACGCCCCTGGCCGACCAATCGGCGGCCCGCGTCTTCGCGGAGAAGGCGACCGGTTACGGCATCCCCGGCATCACGATCGACGGGACCGACCCCGACGCGATCGCCGCGGCATTCGCCTGGGCGGCGGAACGGGCCCGTGGTGGCCTCGGGCCCACGCTGATCGAGCTGTGCGCGATGCGGATGTGTGGCCACGCGCACCACGACGACATGCTCTACCTCGGACGCGACCCGGCCCCCGCTTGGGACTACACCGCTCCGAACGAGGGCGGGTACGCCAACGCCGCATCGTTCGCCGTCGGGCGAGTCGTTGGCCAGGTCTGGCCGGAGGTGTTCCGATGAGGCGTTCGATCGCCATCGTCGCGTCCGTCGCTCTCATCGTCGGCGGCTGCCAACCGTGTGAGCGCGGCAATATGTCGGCCGTCGACGCCCGAATCACAGCCGTCACGGCAATCTCGGCCGCCCAAGGAGTCGCCGAGTGGAGTTGCGGGGGCTCGGACCGGGTCAAGACAACCAACAGCGTGGGGTAGCGTTTTTGAGGAGTCTTCGATGGTTCGGCAGCGGAACGAAAGACTGGAATAATGGATTTGCGATTATTTGGTTATCTGACCTTAGTCACCCTTGCGCTGGCGTTGGTGTTCGCCGCCTTTGCTGCTGTACACGTGAAGCGGCTGGGAGACCGAACGCCGGCTCCGATAAGCGAAGAAATTGGGAGCGCCAAAGCGGTTCTAAATAAAGTACGCAAACGCGAACCCATGTCGAAAAATGAGCTGGATTATGCAAAGCAAATCGTTGCTGATCGTAGCTCCCCGATGGCTTACTGCATCCCCGGCACTTTGTTTATGCTGGGCTGCTTCTTTGTATTTGGCAGTCTTTACTACTTGCATGGAGCCACGCCCTCCGAGCGGACATTCCTCGGGCTGATCCCCATGTTGACCTCCACAAACCTCGCCATTCGGCTTCGCCGCAGCGCAAGGTTGAAAGGGCGCCTGCAGAAAATGTCTTGAAGCAACACAAGGCATGTGGTGTGGGTCACCGCCCGTTGTACCGAGTAGACCAGCAGGTGATAACGTCCGCACTCGGTGTTCGCGCTCCGGCCCAGCACTCGTATTGATTGGACCTGACGCAAGCACAACAGGTGACCACCGCCGAATCTTCGCGAACCAGGGTGCGCCCACCGGGCGCCGGTCTGCTGACTTGGCTCACGATCACGGGCTCTGGGCAATCCCGTCTCGCTGACCTTTCAGTTCATCGTCTGCGCGAGCAAGTTTGCGCACTAACTCTGTGGCGGAGAGGGCTCCCGTCGGGGGAGGTGGTCCGCAGATGCGCTCGTGGCGGAGACCGAGCGGCGCTGCGACTGAACACGACGTCAGTCGTTGAGCCCCCAGAAGGGCCCCTGCAGGCCGACGCCACGGAAGTAATCGGCGGCGCCCTGAGGGTCCTTGCGCTGATAGGGGCTGTCGAGGCGTCCGCTGTACCAGCCGGACGCCAGGCGCCACAGCGTGGCGAGATCCATGATGTAGCCGTGTGCGTGGCCGGTGCTGGCGAGCCAGTCCTGCACGCAGTCCTTTGAACAGAAGAGGCGCTGGTTCGAGCAGGCGTAGACCACGTCGTTCCAGACCTTGTCCATCGGGACAAGGAAGTGAGCGACCTCGGGTCCCTCTGGTGGCCCGGCGCGCGTGACCGTCCAAGCCAGCGGCCGTCGGCAGGCGGGACAGGTGGTGGCGACCAAGACGCTCGGCTCATCTTTCACTAGGTTGGGGATGGCGAAGCTGTCCCAGGCGCACCCGCCCCACCACAGGTTCCTCTCGCCCATAACGGAGAACCCAAGGTTCACGGTCGTGAATGGATGGGCCATGACGACGTTGCCGGACTGATCCAGCGCGAGGTGACGTTGAGCCGCGAGCTCGGCAACTGCCTCGTTGACCTGCGCTTCGTCCACCGCAGCCAGGTCCCGGACCTGCTGGCGGCTCGGTGGGTGCCCCTGGCTGGCGAACGTGTCATAGATGGCCCGGCGCACACGCTCGACAACCTCGCGGTTCACGGCTCCTCCACCAGATGGACGGTGACCAGCACGGTCTTGTGGTCGCCTGGAGAGCCAAGCTACCGGGACAGGTGCCGCAGGCGCGCAGTCAAACGCTATATCGGGGCGAGGCCCGGCCGAAGGCCGCGCCGAATCTGCCGTTACCAGTGCCCGGACGACCGACGCGACGCCGCCCGACTTGCACACCAATTTGAGCCAAGTCGGGACCAGCAGGTGATAACGTCCGCACTCGGTGTTCGCGCTCCGGCCCAGCACTGGCGTTGTTTGGACGTTCATATGTCAACCTAGTTGATATATGGGGGTGATCCCGTGAGCCCGCGTTCAGTGGGCAGGAGTGTCTTGGCGCGAGCCTGGATGCCGTTGGTTGCCGTCGTTGCGCTCGCTTTGGGTGGAGTGTGCATGTGGAAGGTGCACGAGTTCTCCGCTCCCGGGCCTGTCATCACCGTCCTTGGCCCGCAAGCACCTCCGGAGTTCAGTCCCAAACAGGTCACGTATGAGTTGTCCGGCTCCATCGGGGAGGGGGGGATGCTCGTCTGGGCGGACGTCGACGGGCATCCGCATCGGGTTGATCTCACGACGTTGCCGTGGTCGCACACGGAGACGACCACGCTCACCGTGGTGTCCGGCAGTATCTCGGCGCAAGTTCACGGCGGTGATCAACTCGGCTGCCGGATACTGGTGAACGGCGTTGTCCGCGATGAACAATCCGACACCCGTCAGGATGCGCACGTCTTCTGCATAGTGAAATCCGCATGAGCGAGCATCGGGCGAACGAGCATGGGGCGAAACGGCCTTTCGTCGCCAGGACGGTTCGTGCCCTGGCGATACCGATCATCGTCTTTTGGGGGCTTTTGGCGATCTCGACGAACACCTTCATGCCGCAGGTAGAGAGAGTCGCAGAAGAACTCGCGGGGCCGCAGGTCCCGCACTACGCGCCGTCGCAGCGGGCGTTGCTGGCTATCGGCGAGAAGTTCCACGAGTCCAATTCGACCAGCTTGGCCATGGTCGTGTTGGAATCCGACCGACTGTTGGGCAACGTGGACCATCGGTATTACGACGAGTTGATGCGCCGGCTGAAGCAAGACCCCAAGCATGTTCAGTACGTCATGGATCTGTGGGGGAAGCCGATCACCGCGGCGGGCGCGCAGAGCGTCGACGGCAAGGCCACCTACGTGCTGTTGCGTCTTGCGGGCGATATCGGCCAAATGCAAGCGAATCAGTCCGTTGATGCCGTTCGGGATATCGTCGCGAAGGACAATCCCCCGCCCGGGCTCAAGGTCTATGTCAGCGGCGCGGCTCCGCTGGCCTCGGACACGCTGGCAATTGCCAATTCGAGCTTGAACAACATCACGATCGTGACGATCTTCCTCATCGTCGGGATGTTGTTTTTGGTGTATCGCTCCGTTTCCACCCTGGCGGTGCCCCTGTACGGCGTTCTGTTCGAACTGCTGGTCGCGAAGGGAGTCATTTCAACCCTGGGCCATCTCGGGTACCTCGAGCTCTCGTCATTCGCGGTGAACATCGTCGTCGCGCTGACCCTGGGAGCGGGGACGGATTACGGCATCTTCTTAATGGGCCGCTATCACGAGGCGCGACAAGCCGGCCAAGGCAAGGAGGACGCGTTTTACACCGCGTATCGGGGGGTCGCACCGATCATCATTGGCTCGGGGCTGACGATCGCGGGGGCGTGTTACTGCTTGACTTTCGCGCGACTCAACTACTTCCACACCATGGGGCCCGCCGTAGCCGTCACCATGCTGTTTACCATCGCCGCCGCGCTGACGCTCGGCCCGGCCCTGTTGACGTTGGGCAGCCTTTTCGGGCTCATGGACCCGAGAGGGAAGGCTAAGGGGCAGCTTTATCGGCGGATCGGGACGAGCGTGGTGCGGTGGCCGGTGCCGATCCTCGCGGCCAGTGCCGCTGCCGTCATGCTCGGGGCGATCTTCGTGCCGACGTACCGGGTGAACTACGACGACCGTCAATACCAGCCGGCCAATTCCCCTTCCAATCAGGGTTTCGCGGCGGCGGATCGGCACTTCACGAAGAGCAAACTGTTCTCCGAGATGCTGATGGTCGAGACGGATCATGACATGCGAAACTCGGCCGATTTCATCTCGTTAGACCGGGTGGCCAGGAGTCTCATTCGCCTTCCCGGCGTCGCGATGGTGCAAAGCATCACCAGGCCGATGGGCCGAGCATTGGAACATGCCACCCTTCCCTACTTGTTCACCACACAAGGCAGCGGTAGCGGTCAACAGCTCCCGTTCAACGAGCAGCAAAACGCCAATACCGACAAGCAGGCACAGATCAACGCGGACACTGTCAAGGTCTTGCGGAAAGAGATCGAATTTTTCCAAAGCACGTCGGATGAGCTGCATAAGACGGTTGTCACCGTCGAGGATCTGGAAAAGGTCACCGATGAGATGAATTCGGAAATCTCAAATTTTGACGATTTCTGGCGGCCGATCAAAGCCTATTTCTATTGGGAAAATCACTGTTTCGACATTCCCATTTGCTGGGCATTCAGATCGCTATTCGATGCGCTCGACAACATCGACAAGTTGGCCGATGATATCAGGGACGCCAGAACCTCCCTCGAGGCCATAGACAAGCTCTTGCCGCAAATAATAACGCAGCTCGAACTCACGGCCGACGACACGGAGGCAATAACGGCTCTTTTGGTCAACACCTACGGCCAGTCGGCCCTGCAGTCCACACAGACCGACCAGACATTCTTCGACGAGGTCAATGTGGGGCTCGACTTCGACCAGTCCCGCAGCGATGACTTCTTCTACATCCCCCATGAAGGTTTTGACAACGAAGACGTCAAGACTGGTATGCAGCTCCTGATGTCGCCGGACGGCAAGGCTGCTCGGTTCATCGTCACCCACGAGGGGGACGCCATGGGCCCCGAAGGCGTCGACCATGTCAACGCGTTCCCCGACGCGATAACCACGATCTTGAAAGAGACCTCGTTGGCCGGCGCGAAAGTTTATATCGGCGGCTCGGGATCGACCGATAAGGACATCAAGGAATACAGCGCATCCGATCTGACTATCGTGGCGGTCGCCGCCTTCGTGCTGATCTTCTTGATCATGTTGTTCATCACGCGAAGTCTGATAGCCGCCTTGGTCATCCCCGGCACGGTGGCCTTCTCGTTCGCCGGGGCGTTCGGGCTCTCCGTGCTCGTCTGGCAGCACCTCATCGGCCTGCACCTGCACTGGTTGATATTGCCGCTCACGTTCATCATCCTGGTGGCGGTGGGTTCGGACTACAACCTACTGTTGATCGCCCGAGTCAAAGAGGAGCTTCACGCCGGGTTGAACACCGGTCTCATCCGCGCGCTTGGAAGCACGGGTGGTGTGGTGACGTCCGCGGGTTTGGTGTTCGCATTCACCATGCTGGCGATGCTCTCAAGCGATCTCAGAACTATCGGTCAGATAGGTTCCACTGTATGCATCGGCCTGCTGCTCGACACGCTGATCGTGCGTTCGTTCGTCGTGCCGTCCATCCTCAGCATCCTCGGGAAGTGGTTCTGGTGGCCAACGCTGGTGCGTTCCCGTCCGCTACCGCAGCGATAAGGGCGGGCGCCGCAAAAACTGGGGCTTTCTGCCCCACAAGCCGGACGGCTCCCCAACCCGGTTCCGCTTCTTCGACGGGGTCCGTGACCTAGACATGACCTGACTGGTGGGTTGTTTACCCCGCCGGTATTTTGAGCGCCCGGTTGTTGCTGGTGTCGGTGACGTAGACGGTGCCGCTGCTGTCCAGCGCCACCACCGTTGGAGTAGTTTTAGCTGGTGGGTCGTAGCATGTCCGACCAGGTGAGGGCGTGGGAAAGGCCAGAGGGGGAGATGGCGCTCGAGCGTTACCGGCTGCCGATGCTGATCGGCCAGGGCGGAATGGGCAAGGTTATCGCGGTGGCGGCAGCCGCCATAGCGCTCGCACCGTTCTCGGTGCTAGCCGCCACACCCGGTGTGGCACAGGCGGCTCCATGGGCCGGCATTGGGGCAGACTCCATAGCTTGCCGGAACTGTCTGCTTCCGGCGGCGCAATATCGTATTTCGACGCCACGCGTGTGCTGCGAAGCCGCGGCCCGCCCGGCCCAGGCGCCCCCGAGCAGGGTGCCGGCGCAGACTCCGGAGGCTCCGCCGGAGCACGCGCCTACGACCATGACGCAGATGCAGACCCCACAGGTCGTTCCGCCAAGTCTCCCGCTCACGAGGACCATTCCGGTGGTGGCCGCTCTCGAGGAGCCCACCCAACCCTGGTGGCCCTCGGCACTGCACTACGGGGTGCTGGTGATAGCAGCGTGCTCTGTCGCCTGGATGATCCATCGTTCGAAAATGTGGAGCGCGCCCCTGATGGCTAGCGCACCGTGGCCGGCCCGGCGGGGTTTCGGCCGGGGTGGGATCGCAGGTGTGCTAAGAGCCCGAAAAAGAATGGCGCTGGTCGAGGCGGGCCATAGATGCGCCATCCCCACCTGTCGGCACCCAACGACCGAGATAGCTCACATCGTGCCTGAGTCACAGAGCCATGACGACTCGTTCGCGAACCTGATCGCGTTATGCCCGAAATGCCAAAAGAAAGAAATCGATGCGCAGTCGATCCGCATGTACAAGCACAATCTCGAGATCTTGAACAGCCGCTACTCTGATTTCGAGCGCCGGGTGTTCGACCAGATTGCCGAGACCGACCGGAGATCCTTCATTGTCGAGGCGGGTTTGGAGATCCCTCTTCTCCACGCAGTCAATGACGGGCTTTTGAAGCGAGTAGAACTAGCGCCCGTAGCGAACCAGCGGGGTGAACCAACCCAGCACAAGTACGAGGTCACCGATGAAGGCCTGGACTTCATTAACCGATACATCTGCGGTGAAGACCTATCGTGAGGTCCCGCGTTGAAAACACCGCATTTCGCGAATTCGCGCGTTTCTGAAATCTGTTGTCTCGCAACAAGTTTGCTAATCTTCGACATTTCAAACTTCGCGTGTGAAGAGTCACGACGTTCGTGGCGTTGCTAAACCACCCCTTGGTCCGATTTTCGGCGGGATGGGTTGCGTTGCGCCCCAACGGTCCTGACTTGGCTCAAACTAGTGCGTACCCTCGGTGCGGATCTGCGGGTGAGCATCTGTTTGCCGGCTTTGATCTTGACGGTGCGGTAGCGGCGTGCCTGAAGCCGGGCACCACCAACCACTCCGGCGGCGGTTCTCCACCGGTTCTAGGGTCCAATCAATGATTCGCGAAGTACATGTCAGCGAACCACATGTCCGCGCCACTGCGGCGAAGCGGACGGGCGTTGGGCGACCGCTCAAACCAGAATTTACATCCAGTTCGCGAGGAATCAGCGGCCGTCGACGTCGGGCCGATTCCGCTCGCGTTCAACGAAAATGGAGGCAGTACCGTGCGGTTTCCCCGCTTCCGCTCCCCCCGTAGGCCAAAGGCAAATCCAGAAGCGTGGCATACGCGTCAGCATGACATCCTGGGTCGGCTGGTTCGTGGCACGGAGGCACCGACCGACACGTTGCCGGTGCTGGTGAATCCGGAACGCACGCGGCTCAGCGAATACTACGACGCCCGCCTCGGAGAGGTGCTCGAGCTTGCCGTGAGTATCGGCAGCGTCCTGATGGCCTCCGGCACCTCGGCGAGCGACACCGTGATCCAGGTCAAGGCGATCGCTGCCGCCTACGGGATCGAAAACTGCGACGTCGACGTGACCAATACCGTCATCTTCATCGCCGTCTACCGCGGGCCGACGCTGCCTCCGGCCAGCACACTGCACACGGTGCGCTCGCGGGCGATCGATTTCAGTCGACTGGCCGCTGTCGACCGCCTCATCCGTCGCATCCGTACCGAGCCGCTGCCACCGCCGACGGCACGCGCCGAACTCGACAGAATCGTCACCGCCCCGCACCCCTACAAGCGCTGGGTCGCCACCCTGGCCTGGGGCGGGCTGGCGTTCTCGTTGGCCGGCACCCTGGGCGGCGACCTCGTCGTCTGTCTGGTCAGCGCGCTGAGCACCATGTTGATCGACCGGGTGAACCGGCTCCTCAATAGGCACGGGCTACCGTTCTTCTTCCAGCACGCGGTCGGTGGGGCCATTGCTACCGCACCGCCTTTGGCGCTGTACCTCCTGGGCCCGAAATTCGGGCTGCAGTTCGATCCCACGATCGCCATCGCCGCTGGCCTGGTGGTGCTGCTGGCAGGCCTATCGCTGGTGGGTTCGGTCCAGGATGTGATCACCGGTGCCCCCGTTACCGCAGTAGCGCGGTTCTTCGAGCTGGTCATGCTGACGGCCGCAACGATCGCCGGTGTCGCGGTCGTTCTGCACGTCGCGGCCCGGTTCGGCGCGCCCGACCTCACGATCAGCCCGAACGCGCCGCCGGCGTTGGGCGAGCTGACGCTCCGGGTCGCGTTCGGTGCGGTGAGTTCGGCTGCCTTCGCCCTCGCCTGCTACACCGAGCGGAGGGCACTGGTGGCCGCGGCGATCGGCGGCGCAGCGGGCGTTGCCGGGTTCCTCTTCGCGCAGGGGTGGGGTCTGAGCGTCGTCGTTGCCTCGTTCGCCGCCGCCGTGCCGGTCGGGCTGGTTGGGCGGCTAATGGAGCGACGCCACCTGACCCCTCCGTTGATGGTGTCGATATCGGGTATCACCCCGTTGCTGCCGGGTCTATCCCTACTTCACGGTGTATACGCAATCCTTAACGACGAGCTCACCGTCGGGTTTGCCTCAGTCCTTGGGGCTTTGGCAATCAGTACCGCCCTCGCCGCCGGCGTCACACTCGGCGAATGGGGTTCGGGGAAGATCCGGACGCCTGAAAAACGACAGAAATCGTCTGGAACCCAAGGCGTTTCACCGTTCCGGCGACCATGATGTGCGTTATGGTCAACCGCTGACAGCGTCAAGTCGATAGCGGCGCCACACTCGGGACAGGTCGCAGGCTGTCTTCAGCCGACATCGATTTGGCCATAAGTATCGTCTCAGCGCTCGTACGCGCTGGTGGCCCGAAGCTGCGGCCGGCCATCGATTGAAGCCGACGTCCTAAGCTAAAGCGATGTGACCGCCGAACCGCCGGCTGCGCCGACACCGATAGAACGGTCGATCAGTTTTGAATACGACTACGAATGCGCTTGCACGCCAAGCGTCACTACGAGAATGCCGCGATAACGGCCTACTGGAGAGCCCGGATGCACAAGGAGCTGATGAATGCCCTACGCGGATAACTGTTCGCCCGGACGGGCCGAACCGTACCCACCCTCAGAAATCTCGCCTCACATCCACTCCGCAGGCTCCGTAGCTGTCCTAGTCAACGTGGAGACAACGCCGGTTCAATTGCACGCCATACTGTTTCCAAGTGGAGATCCCGCCGGGCGAGGAATTCTTCGTACTTGTGCACCACGTCTTCCTGACGTCACCGCGTGCGCGGTGGCGACCGCGCTGCACCGGATCATCGCGTAACACCGGCTCGATCCCCGTTCGGTCGGCGTATGGCGATGTCAACCTGAACTGGCCCCGCCGTGACGGCTGTAGTTGGCCCCACCTGAGTGGAGGCAAGTGAGCTGTCTGGTGGCGCGGATCTTCGACTCGGTGTGAGGGAGCCATTGGCTCGTAGAGGTGGAAGCGAAGGTTGCGGTCGCGCCAGTACAAGGTCCAGGACTTGTCGGCGGCGGTGTAACGCAGGCGGGCGATCGGAAAGGCGGTCCATTCGGGCCCGAAGTCCTCGCGCCAGGGGGCACGCCGCTCGACGATCGTGAGGTGTCGTGGGGCGACCTCGCATTCGACGCGGACTTGGTGGCGGGCGTGCTCGGGCACCCGCGCAGCGCACCACCGCTGCACTCGTGCCACGTCCAGCTCCGGCAGGGCCATCGAATCACCAGCCGTCTGGTGTCTGGGTCGCGGCGTTGAGCGCGCCGAATGCGGCGTCGAGTCGCTGTTGACGGCGCCGGTTGGGCTCATGGTTTGCCTCGGCTGCCACGGACCCGATCAGCTCGTCGAGGTCGTCGTCGGTGGCAGCGAGGATGGCGCCGTCGTTGTGGGCTCGGATGGCGAATATCATTCGCTCGCAGTCGGTGTCGAGAAACTGCAACTCGCGCAGCGTCGCGGCGACCTCGGCGCCGATGACAATCTCGTGGACGGGATCGGCGAGGGCCAGCCGTTGGCGGCGCAGATCGAAGAGCGATTCTTCCCAGTTGCTGATTACGCCTTCGTCGCCGCAGACGCTGCACTTCCACCGGATCGGCGTCTGCGGCTCGGTCCGTAGCACGATCATCTGACCCGGGCAGCGGTGGTTGGCCGGCCGGCGTCGGCACGGCAGCGCGCTTTCCCAGGTGGTTCCGGCGTCACCTGCTGTTGCCGCCCGAACGATGTTGCTCAGGTGTTCGGCCAGGCGGCGGGCTGGGCCCGGCGTGTCGGGGGGTAGGTCGAGGAAGTGGTGCAGGTCGGTGACCAACATTTCCCGGACTGTAACCGATTTCGGCTTGGGCGACTCCGCTACTGGTCGTAGGTCAGCCGGGGGTGCGCCGTTGGCGGGCGTGGGCCAGCCGGTAGGAGGTGGTGCCGGTTTCGATGATCTGCCCGGCGAACGTTAACCGGTCGACAATGGCCGCGCATAGCCGCGGGTCGGTGAATGTCTTTGTCCAGGAGGAGAACGGCTCGTTGGAGGCAATCGCGATGGCCGAGCGTTCCTCCCGTTCGGTGAGAACTTGAAATAGCAGCTCCGCGCCGCGCCGGTCCAGCTGCAGATAGCCCAGCTCGTCAACGAGAATCAGATCAACGCGGCCGTAGCGGTTGATCAGCTTGGTCAGCTGCTTGTCGTCGGCGGCTTCAACCAGTTCGTTCACGAGCTTGCTGGCCAGCGTGTAGCGGACCCGGTAGCCGGCCTCGGCGGCCAGGGTGCCCAGCGCGATCAGCAGATGGCTCTTGCCGGTGCCCGAGTCACCGATCAAACACAACGGGTGTCCGGCCTTGACCCAGGCGCAGCTGGCCAGTTGCCCGATGACCGCGGGATTGATGGCCGGGTTGGCCTCAAAGGAGAACTCCTCCAACCGTTTTGGCCGGGGAAACCCGGCGCCGCGGATGCGCCGTTCGGCGCGCCGACGGGTGCGGTCGTCGCATTCAGCGATCACCAACTCCGACAGAAACCCCAAGTAGGACAGCTGCTCACGCTCGGCGGCGGCGGCGATCTCAGCGAACCGGTCGCGAATAGTCGGCAGGCGCAGCATGCGGCAGCCCTGCTCGATCGCCGCGGTCGCGGCCTGCTCGGTGACGTTGCGCCGCCGGGTCATGAGCTTTCCCTCCCGAGCAAGATGTCGTACTTGTCCACCGAGGGCAGCGGCCGCGCATCGGCGGGCACGGCGGCCGAGCGATGCTCGGCCAAGATCACCACACGACCGCCTTCGTCGGCAGTCTCTGGAGCCTCCGCGCCGCGGCGTTCGGCGGCCTTGCGGGCTTCCAATGCCACCACATCGGGGCTGGTCGACCCGACCGACAGCGCCGCGGTGATCCCGGCGAGCACATCTGCTCGGTGGAGATGGCGGTGCAGCAGCAGCACCTCGACGAGCGCCCGCGTGCCCGCGGCGTCACCATGTGCTTTGCGGGCGGCGGCCCAAAACGCGTCGTGCTCGGCGGTGAACTTCTTGGCTGCGCGGGCCTGCACCAGCGCCGTCGCGCCGGGCAGGGCGCCGGGCTTGCGATACAGGATCTCCAGATAGTGGTCTAAATCAAGGACTTTGGCGCCCTTGCCGATCGCGCGCTGATGGCGGGCCACCACCGAGTTGCGGTCATAGACGGTGACCGCCGAGGCCGACAGTTTCACCCGCAGCCGATGGCCAATGAACCGGGCCGGCACGCTGTATTGATTGCAGCGCACCATGATTTGCGCGTACCGGTCTACGCGCGGCGCCATCGTCAGCGCGGTGTCGAACGGCTCCGCCGGCAGTGGCCGCAGCAGCGTCTTTTCAAACGCCCAATCGTGGCCGACGCTGGTCACCCGGTTACTGATGCGGCGGGCATCATCGGCGTCATCGGCGGCTTCCAACAGTGCGTTGAGCTCCTCGATCGAGTCGACGACTGGCATGGGCACGCAGTGGTTACGGCGAAACCGGCCGCCCTCGCCCTCCACACCGCCTTTCTCGTGGCTGCCTTCATGTCCTGGTTGGCAATACCAAGCTTCGAAACCGTAGTGCGAACGGAACGCCACCCAGCGCTCGTTCTCCTGCCGAGAGCGCCCGAACAGCACCTGCTTGACCGCGCTGTTGAGGTTGTCGTAGCGGACCTTGTCCACTGGGATCCCACCCAGGCGTTCAAACGCATGCACGTGCCCCTCGAGGAACGCCTCCTGCCCCTGGGTCAAAAACGCTTGGTGCGCCGCACGCGCTGAGTAACTCAACCGCATGGTGAACAACGCAGTTTTCGTCTTCACCCCGCGCAGCACCACCCATAGGTCATGAAAGTCCACCTCCGCCTCGGCCGCCGGCGGATGGGTCTGCGGCACGTATCCCAACTCAAGGGGCCGGCCCGCCTCGGCGAGGATCTGCGGGCGGCGCTTGCGGACATGGTCACGCACCGTCGAATACGACAAGCCCACCGCGTCGTGCTCATCGACCAGCCGGGCCAGGATCCGCCGCGCCGTATGGCGCTGCTTCTTGGGCGCATCCAAGTCACTGCGCAGCATGGCGTCGATCGCGGCCTTGAACGGCTTCAGCCGCGGCGCGATCCGCTGCGGGGTCTTGCGCGGCGGCGGAATCGCCGATTCCAGCGCCTGACGCACGGTGCGCCGGTGCACACCGTGCTTGTCGGCCAGCCCCCGAATCGACAACCCGTCGACCCGATGATCGCGGCGAATCGCCGCAAACTGCTCCACCCTCGACCTCACCCTTCAGCCTCCACCTTCGTGACCAGCGGTCCGGGCTATCCGGACGCTGATCACGCTGAAGCGGGGCCAGTTCAAGCCGTCCCAACCGTCGCGGCGTGTCGCAAGGTGGGGCCAAATCAGACCGTCAAAACGACACCCCGCCACCACGCAGGTGGAGCCACCTCAAGCCGTCCTCCTGGGGCCAACTCAGGCTGTCACGGCCAATTTAGATGTTGTCGACCTGAGACGTAGTGCCACCGCGCCGACGCAGTCGCATCGGTGTGTTGAAT
>Ga0207708_10002634_pt1 | contig 13200 bp, 7 predicted proteins | sample KBSK5101metaG_FD_184340 | JGI IMG/M metagenome (GOLD analysis project Ga0207708, IMG submission 184340) | Corn, switchgrass and miscanthus rhizosphere microbial communities from Kellogg Biological Station, Michigan, USA - KBS K5-10-1 metaG... | ecosystem: Host-associated > Plants > Roots >...
CAGGTGACGCGGGGTGGAGCAGTCCGGTAGCTCGTTGGGCTCATAACCCAAAGGTCGCGGGTTCAAATCCCGCCCCCGCAACCAACCTTTTCTCCCGATAAACATTCGCCGAACTGAATCGCACGCGAGCGCGCGTGTGCGTGGTCCGAGAACGGCCTCGCGCTCAATCGGTGCCGCCGGTCAGGACGACCAGAGCGATGCAATCCACTCGGAGTTCGTGCTGGACTGGCGCCGGCGTTAGGGGAACTGATCTCGAATTCGACCGCGTGGGAATCCCGCGTTCCCGACGAATCACTCCGCCGCCGTCAGCTGATCTCGACGACCGTATGCTCCGCACAGAGCCTTCTTACGGCCCGTATGCTCTCGTCGCGGACGGCCAGCGGGTACGCGCACAGGATATCCATCTGGCGGCTCGCCGCGATCTCGTCCCACAGGTGTTCGAGTTGAATGGCGGCTTCGACGTGTCCGTGCGTCCAGAAGAGAGAGGTGCCTTCACCGCAGACCGCGACCCTGGCGTGTTGATCCGTCGCGCGCCGTGTGAGATCGGTCAACAGATCCCCGGCGGTGTCCAGGTACCGTAACGGGTCCAGGCGCCCGTTGACCGTCGCCTTCGCGAGCAGCCCGGAGACGTTCACGGGGAGATAGCGCTGCTGTCGGATCGCCAGGGCAACGTCCACGTCGGATGCCTCCAGACTGGATTGCAGGCTTCGCTCGTGCGCCGCGGTTACTGCCGCGACGACGGCGTTCCCATCGCGCAGTGCGCCGGCAATGAAACGGCTGAACGCGTCGATCACAACCGTGTCACTCGAACAGAACACCACATCGTGCCGATGAGAGGCGAGGCCGTCTCCCTGGGCGATGCGTTCGAGGCCGCCGCTGACGAATCGCCTGCCTCGACTGATCGCTTCGAGCACCGGGAGAACGTCTCGCTGAACGCGCGGCTTGTACACATACCCGTGGGCGCCTCTCCTGAAGGCCTGCTCCACGACCTCCAGTGAGGATTCATTGGTCACGAACACCAACTTGGCGTCCGGAACCGTGGTACGTATGCGCCCAGCGACTTCCATGCCGTTCAGCATCGGCAGGCCGACGTCGAGCATGACCACATCCGGTCGCAGCGCTTCAGCCTGACAAATGGCATCCACGCCGTCCGCAGCTTCGCCGACGATCAGCAGATCCGCCCGCTGCTGCAGCAACTCACACAGCACGCGGCGGAACCGCTCGTGGTCCTCGACGACCAGAACTCTAAGGCGGGAGGTCAACGACAGGCCGCTCCGTTGACGGCTGACGTGAGCGTGGTGATCATGCCGACGCGATCGCGGCGAGTGCCGACTCCGAGGCTTGAATCGGTACGGTGACTTTCAAACGGGTTCCCGACGCCGGCGTCGAGTGAATCTCCAGAACACCCTCAACCGATTCCACGCGTTCCCTCATGCTAATCAGGCCAAGCCCCGCGGTGGGCGGACCGGTGACGTCAAATCCCTTCCCGTCGTCCGTGATCGTGAGTGCCACGCTGGACGGCCCGCCGGTCAAGTCGACCGAGATGTGGCCGGCGGCGCTATGCTTCACGGCGTTCCCCAACGCCTCCTGCGCGACTCGGAAGACGCACAGCGCAATGCTCTGATCGATCTCCGCCGGTACGTTGCGATGGCAGAAGGCAATAGACAGGTGCGGCGGTGACAAGTCGCGTCGAAGGTTGTCGAGGGCGGCCACGAGTCCGATCAGCCCCAACTTCGACGGATGCAACCGGTGCGACAGTTCGCGCACACTCGTCGAGATGCCCTGCGTGGTTTCCATGGCTCGGGAGAGGCGTTCCGCGCCGGGCACCCGCAGCTGATCGGAACGGAGCCCATCGAGCTCGATGGCCAGAATCGTCAGCTGTTGACCGATGTCGTCGTGTAATTCACGCGCAATGCGCGCGCGTTCCGCCTCCTGTTCATCGAGCAGCCGTCGGCTCAGGTCGCGGATTCGGTCGTAGCTCACGCGCAGCTGGGCCTGGCTGCCCCGCAACTCGCGCTCGCTGTCGCGTAACTCGCGCTCGACACGCTGCCGCCTGGTGCGTTGCACGAGCAGGCCCGCGATGAGGACCGACTGCGCCAGCATCAGCATGACGGCGCCGATGATGTAGCGGCTGTATTGATCCCACACGCTCAACGGTCGAAACAGGACGCGCGTACCGGTTGGCAGACGCGACTCGTCGAGCCCCCAGCGGCGCAGCTGCCGCCAATCCACCTGATCGACATCTGTGTGGGGCGAGGACACCGGTATGTCGTCGGCTCGCTCTCCGTGCATCACGCGAAGAGCGAGCGTGGCAATGGCGTTGACCTGAGCCACTTGATCGCGGCGACGGCCGCCGACGATGCCCGAGTCAACGGCGGCATCCGCCCAGCTGTAAGTCGGCGCGTTGGCCGCCGACGCAACGCGGGAGAGGGAGGCCATCACCTGAAACTGCTCGCCCGCGCCGTCCTGGCTCACGACTAAATAGAACACCGCCGAGTGTGGCGGCAACGTTCTGAGTCGCTCTTCGAGATCCCGCAGCACCAAGCCGGTTAAATACGTGAATTCGACACGCCCCTCGTAGGGGCGGAACGCCGCTCTCGCCTGGCTCTCGTTCCTCCGGTCCAGCGCACCCGCTCCGCTGACGACGTACACACGTTTGAGATCCGGCTGCAGCGCCAGCGCGAGATCGAGCGAACCGCTGAAGTGGAGCGGGTTACTCAGACCGGTCGAATCGGCGAAATGGCTGCGCGGGGGGGTGAGCGTATAAAACACCGCAGGCGTGCCGGGGAACAGGACGTTTCGGTTGCGGCTCATGAAGTCGATGACGACGTCTCCTATCAGGATGAGCAGATCGAGACGCTTGTCCGCGTATTTCAGCCGCAGGAAGTCGAGATACGCGCTCTCATATTCAGGTCGCGGGAACCTGACGAAATCAAAGTATTCAGCGTAGAAGTCCACACGCTCCCCGAGGCCTTCGGCGAGCATCTTCGGCAGCTCTCGTGCCCAGACCACCGAGAACTGATCATCGGACCTCGTCGAGTTCAGGACGAGTACTTGCTTCGTACGGGGGACTTCTTGCGCGTTCGCAGCATGGGCGAGGACGCACGTGGCGAGGGCGATCGCCGCCAAGACCCTCCGCCGAACGTCACGTCGCACGGTCAGCATGCGCTTGTTCCGTCAGAACTCCGTTTCGACAGTGAACCGCAAGAATCGCGCCGTCAGGATGGTATTGGGCCGCGGCCACGCGGCAGTTGGGACGAACGCATTGTTGTAGGTAAGGCCAGCGCTCGAGTTCAACGCGTTATAGATGTCGAGCGCAACCATCGTTCGCGACCGGCCGTGCCGCAGGGTTTTGGCGACGCGAACGTCCAACTCATTGATGCGGTCGCCATAGCGCGTCCCGGGTTCGATCAGATTCACCGTCACGTTGGGCTCATTTCCGGACAGGTTCCGGCCGAGGGACGAAGCCACGACGGCGTTCGGCACGGTGTAGTTCGCCGCCAGCATCGCCCCGGGCTTGCTTTGCAGTGTTGCGGCCAGCTGAGCGCCGATTCCCGGAAGCTCGTATGAGGCCAGGCCCTTGAACTGCGTTTGGATGCCGTAGGCGACATGGCAGTACGGGCTGGCGGGACTGACGATGGAGTTGCCGAGCCCAGGCCCAAGCGGGCTCGCGCCCGCTGTCGTCGTCGCCAGCTCCGGCAGGCGCGCCCGCACCTCGCAGTTGTCTGCCACGGTCTGTCCCGTGCTCGTTCCCCCCGTGAACGTGAAACCGCCGGCGCGCAGATTGAGCGTCGCATCGAGGCCGTTGAAGTACTGATACCAGCGTCCGTACTTGCTCGAATCCGCGACGAGATTGCTGACCTGACCGGCCTTGTCGGGCACAACGTCGTACAGACCTGATACCACGTAACCCCCGCCGCCCGGCAGTCGAGGATCCACCGGAGCCACCACGCTGAACGGCGTCAGGTCGGACGGCTGCAACGCCAGGTTGTCGGCAACGGTGAAGCCATGGAACCAGCGGCGGCTATAGGCGAGCGTCACCGATGCGCGGGGAAGAATCTGCCGGTGAATCGAGACGTCGAGGCTCCAGTCCGATGGCCGGACGCCCCAGCCATTGAGGACCGCCGGATCGAAGTTGTTGGTCAGCACGTTCTGTCCAAAGCGGGTGTTCGACAGCACGCCGCACAGGTCGCCTCCGGTCAGCCGGAGATCCTGGGCGCCCGGGTTCAGCAGATCGCAATCGGGCACGAAGTTGCCGTTCACATCGGTCCATGCTCGCGTCACACCTGCTGTGCCGAGCGTTGACGTCGTCTGCGGCATCCGCAGCGTCGGATTCGTACTGGTATAGATGCCCACCCCTGTGCCCGCCCCTTCCAGGTATCTGCCAAGGTGTACTGTGAGCGCCGTGCTGCCATTGCCGAACACATCGTAGGACGCCCCCAGCCTGGGAGTGATGTCCTTGTAACTGTCCACCCCGCGCGTTTCCGGAATGATGATGGGCACCGGCAGGAATCTGGACGGGCCTTCCTGCTGCGCCGGAAACCAGCTGCGCGCGCGGTCGAACCGCACGGCGCCCTGCATCGTGAGGCGGCCGCGCGTCCAGCGTTCCTGTGCGAAGACCGCATCCCACCCTGTACGAGAGCGGTTCATCCACGGCGAGATCGATTGCGTCAGTTGATTCGGCACGCCGTTGTTGAACCGGTAGGTCAGGTTCTGGGTGTTCGTCATCCAGACGACGTCCTGCGTCATCAACGTGTGCTGATAGCCGACCTTCAGGCTATGTGATCCCGTCACGTAGGACACAGACCCCGTCCACGGATAAGAGCCGTTATATGCGTCGCTGAAGTCCTGCGAACGATAGGCCAGCCCCGGGATGTTGCCGTTGGCGGCGCACCCGCTCGCGCACTGCTCGACGACACGAATCAGGTCGCGGGTCGGGTTGGGGGTGCGCTCGAAGTTCGCGAAGCCGAAATACGTGGCTCCGAAGGCCGTTTCGACGAGCAGGCGATTCGATAAGGGGGCCGACCATGTGCCCTGCACGACGCGGAGCGGGCGCCCGAGGACGCCGACCGCTTCAGGCGACGCGCGCGGGGGATCGACCCCGGCGGCAGTGGCGCCCGTGCAGGTTCGGCAGAGCGATTGCTCATCCCAGAAGACGCTGAGTTTGTTGCGCTGCGTCATCTGCCACGTGACCCGCCCGCTGGCGTTCTCGAACAGGCGGTCCGAGTACGCTCTCCGGCTTGTATCGGGCGCATACGACCATTTCCCCGGGTCCCCGGCGTTGAGGTTGTAGTACACGTTGGTGCTGTCCATCGTGTTCCCGCCGCGGTGCGCGGTCACGAAATACCACAGGCGATCCTTCGCGATCGGTCCGCCGATCGTGCCCGAGACGTCGTAAACCTTGCTGAGGGGACTTGCGGCGGTGACGCCCTGCGTGATCAACGTCGGTGTCAGGTTACTGGACTGCAGCTTCTCGCCAGTGCCGCTGACAAACAGCGAGCCGTGCGTGGCATTGCCTCCGGTCTTCGGGACCAGGTTCATGACGAGCCCACCGGTTTCGTTCTCGCCCAGTCCGCTGGCGCCGGCAAAGGTGACCTCCTCGGTGACGCCCGCGTCCACCACATAGCTGGTCGGCGAATTGGATGGACTTCCAACGATGATGCCGCCCATCTTCATGCGCGCCTCATTGCTCCGGCCGCCGTGGATGGGAAATTGCGTGGTCGTGGTGCCAGTGACGATGTCGTTCGTGGTGGTGACCACTCCGGGGATGAGCACGACGAGCGCGTTGTAGCTGCGAACGGTCGGCAGCACTTTCACGATGTCGGCCGGTAACGTTGTCGCCGCGCCGCCGGCGCTATGGACATCGACAGGAGGAGTCGCCGTCGTCACGATGATGGTTTCCGAAACCGGGCCGAGCGCGAGCTGCGCATTGACGCCGGCCGTGAACGCCGTCGTGATCCGGATGGCTTTGCGGACGTATGGACGAAAGCCGTCACGGGTGAACGTGACGGTGTACACGCCCGGGCGAAGATCCTCGATGCGGTACTGGCCGCTGCCATCTGTGACGACGGTGCGGACCTTTTCAATCAGCGCGGCGCTCTCGGCCTGGACGGCGACGTCAGGAAGTGCGGCGCCCGAGGCGTCATGCACAACGCCGGCAATCGCCTGTGCGAACGCCACGCGGGGAAGGCCCGTAGCCAATGCGAGGAGAACAGCGAACGTCCGACAGGCACGCATGGCCACTTGTCGTCTGAAACCGCAGCCTCACGCCATGTTGCGCCGCTACACGGCGATCGCGCTCGATCCGAAGGTTTCGCCGTCAGCGGGGGCCGATTCGGCTGCCAACCGGCCAAGATTAGTCGATCCAGGCGTCGCTCGGCTACAAGCAGCGGTTGCAGGCGCTGCTTCTCCCGGTAGGAATCGCCGACGACGGAAATCGATTCAGACACCAGAAGCCGGATCGCGTTGTGACCGATTTGTGACCGGCACGCCGGCTCAGGCGCCCTTGACTGCGGCGCCCCACGCGCATAGCGTGGGCCGAGGTCACGTGATGATGGATCGACTCACGTGTCGGGGGATCTGACATGCCGATCGACGACGAGCGGCAACCGCCAATACTGCCTTGGGCTCGCGTTTCGACCAGATGTTCCCGGTCCTTTCCGAGACCGAGAACTGACCGAGAGATTCGGAGTCTAAGACGGTCGGGCGAACGCTCGAGTCGACACGCCGGTCCGATTTGTTGCCGTCCGACCGTTTTTTGAGGGGTTGACGATGACGTTCTGGCTCCAGCGGCTGTGGCAGGACATCAGATACGGCGCGCGCGTGCTCGCCGCCAACCCCGGCTTCACGACCGTCGCCGTCCTTTCACTGGCGATCGGCATCGCCGCCAACACCGCGATGTTCAGCTTCGCGGACGCGCTCCTGCTCCGGCCGCTTCCGGTGGCCCGCCCCGGCGAGGTGATGACGGTCGGGACGACCGCTGCGCTCGAGTCGCTACGGGCGAACTCCCTGATCGCGTCGTACCCGGAGTACGTCGACGTGCGCGATCGGAGCAAGAGCTTCGAGGGGCTCGCGGCGTTCACCTACGTGACGGCCGGTTTCACGGCCGATCCGAGACTCGCGCCGAAGCTGAAGATGGGGATGCTCGTCAGCGACAACCTGTTCCCGCTGATGGGCGTCGAGCCGACGATCGGCCGCGCCTTCAGACCCGAAGAAAACACGGTGCGCGGCCGCGACGCCGTCGTCGTTCTCGGGCGCGCGATGTGGGAGCAGGAATTCGGATCCGATCCGGCGGTGCTCGGCCGCACCGTACGAATCAACGGCACCGATTTCAGCGTGATCGGCGTCGCGCCGCCCCGGTTCAGCGGCATGAATCAGTACGTGCGGTCCGACTTCTTCATCCCCCTGATGATGTCGCCGAGTCTCATCAACGATCAGAAGACCGGGTCGCTCGAGGCGCGCGACGCCAGAAATCTGACGATCAAAGGACGTCTGAAGGCCGGGGTGTCGCAGGCGACCGCCCAGAGCGAGCTGAACACGATTGCGGCGAATATCGAGCGCGAGCATCCCGACACGAACAAGAATCGCGGGCTGATCATCCGCACCGAGCTGCAGGCGCGGATCGGGCAGTCGCCGCCCGACGCGATGCTGGTGGCGATGCTCTCGACGCTTGCGCTGCTCGTGCTCTTCGTCGCCTGCGCGAACGTCGCCGGACTGCTCACGAGCCGCGCGCCGGTGCGCGCGAAAGAGATGGCGCTTCGACTCGCCATCGGTGCGGGACGCAGCCGGCTCGTGCGCCAGCTGATCACCGAGAGCCTCCTGATCGCGATCGCCGGCGGCGTGCTCGGCCTCGGTGTCGGCTACGCCGGCACGACGCTGTTCCGCCAGATCGAGCTGCCGACCGATCTTCCCGTGATGCTGGTGTTCTCGATGGATCGGCGGGCGCTCGGGTTCAGCCTGATCGTTGCAGTCGCGAGCGCGGTCCTGTTCGGCCTCGTGCCGGCGATTCAGGCGACGCGCTCCGATCTCACCGCCATCATCAAGGCGGGTGAAAGCGTGGCGCCGGGGCGACGCCGGCGATGGGGACGAGCGATTCTCGTCGGCGGGCAAGTGGCCGTGTCGGTCGTCGTGCTCGTGGTCGCCATGTTCATGTACCGCGGCTTTCGCGAGAACATGGCCAACGGTCCAGGATTCCGGACCGATCATCTGCTGCTGATGTCGTTCGACCCGACGCTCGTCCGCTACTCGCAGCCGCAGGCGCAGCGGTTCTTCGAGCAGGTCGCCGAGCGCGCGCGGGCCCTGCCCGGCGTGCGCAGCGCGTCGCTGACGACGTCGATTCCGATGGCGAACGATTCGCTCGACTTCGAAACCGTCGCGCCCGAGGGCTACCAGTTTCCGCCCGGGAAGGACAACGTCACGGTGGTGTCGTCGACGATCGACGAGCGCTACTTCGACACGATGGGCATTCCGATGGTCCAGGGCCGGAACTTCCGCGAGACCGACACGCCGGAAGCGCCGCAGGTCGCGATCGTCAATCAGCGCTTCGCCGAGCACTACTGGCCGAATCAGGATCCGCTCGGCAAGCGCCTGCAACTGAGCGACGAGCGCAAGACGTGGGTGCAGGTCGTCGGCGTGGCGAAGAACAGCAAATACCTGTTCATCGCGGAAGGGCCGACCGATTTCATCTACCTGCCCTATCGGCAGAGAAAGCCGCAGCGGATGATTCTCGTCACGCAATCGGCCGGCGACGCCGCAGGGCTCGTCGCGCCGCTGCGCGAAGTCGTCCACGATCTCGACCCGAACCAGCCGATCTTCAACGTCCGGACGATGGAAGCGTTCTACCGCATGCGCGCCGTCGCGATTTTCCACGTGCTCATCACGATCGTCGGGGCGATGGGGCTGATGGGGCTCGCGCTGGCCATCGTCGGTCTCTATGGCCTCGTCGCGTATGCGGCGACGCGGCGCACGCGCGAGATCGGCATCCGGATGGCGATCGGCGCGGATCGGACGGCCGTGCTGCGGATGGTCCTGCAGCAGGGCATCGTCCTGGCGCTCGTCGGGCTCGTGCTGGGTCTGTTCGGGAGCGTGGGCGCCGGACGCCTTCTTTCGGCGGCGTTCCCGTCCGACGGCAACGCGATGGACTGGGCCGCGCTGCTGCTCGTCACGCCGGCCGTTCTCGCCGTCACGTTCCTGGCGGCGTACATTCCGGCGCGACGAGCGTCGCGGATTCAGCCGATGCAGGCGCTTCGATCTGAATAGCCAGGCCGAGCCTGTCGGCCCTGCGATGACCTCGCGATCTTCTTCAGTGATCAGCGGTCCTTCGTCTCGACGCGGCGCGACACGTAGAGATCGAGGGCACCAAATCCCCCGGCCCGATCCGAATTGAAGTACAGCGTGGTGCCGTCCTTCGACAGTGCCGGCGCCGCCTCGGTTGCGCTCGTGTTCAGCGGCCCGACGTTGACCGCCGCCGACCACGGATCGAGCGTGGACCTCCTGACCGCGGTCCAGAGATCGGAGCTCGGCACGCCGTTCTTTGGCACGCTTCCGGTCCTTTGCGACGTAAAGAAGATTTCCAGACCATGACGCCCGACACCCGGCCTCGACTCAGAGGCGGGGGTGTTCAATTCGGTCACGTTGACTGGCTGGCTGAAGGAACCGTCCCACGCTCGCGTCGTCATCCAGACGTCGCGATCGCCGACGCCGCCGGGGCGGTTGCTGATGAAGTACAGCGTGCCGAAACCGGTCTCATCGTCCTCGAAGAACGTCGGGCCGTCGTCGAACCCCGGCGAGTTCACGACGCAGCCAAGGTCGATCGGCGGCTCCCAGGCCAGGTCGTCGTGCTTGTCGGCCCGGAACGACATCCAGAGATCGCGGCCGCCGCATCCACCAGCGCGTTCGCTGCCGAAGAAGATGACGTGACCTCCGGGATCGAAAGCCGGCGCAAACTCGGATGCGGCGCTGTTGAGCGGCGCGACGGCCACTGGATCCTCCCACGACGCTTCCCGATCGACTCTGTGTGCGACGTAGAGATCGAAGCCGCCCAGACCGCCCGGTCGGTCCGATACGAAGTAGAGGCTGAGGCCATCGGACGACAGCGCCGGATGCTGTTCGTTGAACACACTGTTGACCGGCGCCCCGACGTTTTCCGGAGCGGCCCAGTCGGAGAAGTGTTTCGCTGCCAGAGGGATCAGAAGCCAGACACTCGTGGCTACCCCCGCCAGCATTCGAACCGCCAACGACTTCTTTGTACGCATGACTGCCTCCTTGCCGGCATCAGCGCCACCTTTCTGGTAGCCTTCGCGTCGCTGAGCCGTTCAGGGGGATTAGCGGAAACGCGCGGCGAAAAGGTTCACGGGCAGGAAGGGCCTATTGGAGCTGGGTCAGGAGCCAGGTGCGGGCGAAATCCCAGTCGCGCTTGACCGTCGCGGTGGAGACCTGAAGGGCCTCCGCCGCTTCGCGCTCGGTGAGCCCGCCGAAGTACCGCAGCTCGACGACCTGCGCGGCTCGGGGATCGAGCGCGGCGAGCCGATCCAGCGCCTCGTTGACGGCCAGCAGGTCGACCGATTCGACGCGGAGATCGCCAGGGTCGACGCCGGTCAGCGATTGTTTGTGAACGCCGGCGCCTCGCTTGGCCGACCGCACGCTCCTCGCGTGGTCCACGAGGACGCGGCGCATCTGCTGCGCGAACACGGCCAGGAAATGGCCGCGGCTCTGCCAGTCGATGTCAGCGCTCCCGCAGAGCCGAAGATACGCCTCGTGGACGAGACCGGTCGGCGCGAGGGTGTGTTCGCGACGCTCGCGGCGCATGTAGCTTGCCGCCAGCTTGCGAAGCTCGGCATACACGACCGTCAGCAATTCGGCCCCGGCCCGTTCGTCTCCGGCGCGCCAGCGAGTGAGGAGAGCCGTGATCGGTGGCGGATCCGCGTCCATAGACGGGCTCATTGAACCATTTCGCCGCCGGTTTCCGCCAATGAAGGCGACGCGATCATGACGCCCGAGCGACACCGGCAAATTCGCCACCTCTACGAAGCCGCGGTCGAACGCGACCCGCAGCAACGGGCGGCATTCCTCGATGCCGCCTGCCGGGGCGACGACGACCTGCGCCAGCACGTGGTGCAGCTCGTCACCGCGCACGATCGAACGGATGGCTTCCTCCAGGTTCCCGCCATAGACGTGGTCGACCAGGCAGACGCGTGGATGCCACGAATGGAGGGGCGACACATTGGAGCCTATACGGTCCTCAGGGAGCTCGGGCGAGGAGGGATGGGCGCGGTCTACCTCGCGGCACGATCCGACGGCACGTTCCAGAAGCGGGCCGCGATCAAGCTCGTGCGACCGCATCTCGACGCCGCCGCGGTCCTGCGCCGTTTTCAGCGCGAGCGCGAGATCCTCGCGGCACTCGATCACCCGAACATCGCCCGGCTCCTCGATGCCGGCCGCACCGACGAGGGCACGCCCTACTTCGTCATGGAGTACGTCGACGGACGGCCGATCGACGTCTGGTGCAACGAAGGTTCTCTCAACGTCACGAGGCGCCTGGCGCTCTACGACTCGGTATGCACGGCGGTGCAGCATGCGCACGCGCACCGCGTCGTCCACCTCGATTTGAAGCCGGCCAACATCCTGGTCACGGCGGACGGGACCGTCAAGCTGCTCGACTTCGGCATCGCGAAGATGTTGCGGCCCGAAGGCGAGGCGACGGTGCGCGGCGAGTCCGCCACGCTGCTCAACCTGATGACGCCGGAGTACGCCAGCCCGGAACAGGTCCAGGGCGCGCACCTCGGCACCGCCAGCGACGTCTACTCGTTGGGCGTCGTGCTCTACGAACTGCTCACCGGCCACCGTCCGTACCGCATGCGGACGCGCATGCAGCACGAAGTGGCGCGCGTGATTTGCGAAGAGGAGCCAACCCGGCCGAGCACCGTCGTCATGCAGAGCGACGAGTCGACGCTCGCGAACGAAGCGGGGTCAACGGCGTTGACACCGGAAGCGGTGAGCGCGGTGCGCGAGGGCGATCCGATCGCCCTTCGCAAGCGGCTGGAAGGGGATCTGGACTCCATCGTGCTGAAGGCGCTCCGCAAGGATCCGGCGGCGCGCTATCACTCGGTCCAGGCATTCAGCGACGATCTGCGCCGGCATCTCGACAACCGTCCGGTCGGCGCGCGTCACGGCACCCGGCGCTACCACCTCGAGCGGTTCGTTCGCCGCCATCGCGGGCCGCTGCTGCTCGGCACGCTGGTGTTCACGACCCTCGCTGTGGGATGGGTCACGACGGTCTGGCAGGAACGGCTCGCGCTCGGCAACGCGCGGCGCGATCTGGTCTTGCCGCAGCTGGCGCTCTTCACCTACGCGCTCGGCGTCATGGCCCTCGCCGCAGTCTTCGTGACGCGCGCGACGTCCCGGCGGGTCGCTGGCGCATTCGTCGGTGGCGCCGCCTTCGTCCTGACGGGCGCCGCCGCGGTCCGCATCGCATCGGCGCTGGGATGGTGGCAGCCGGCGGCCCCTGACGTTTCTCTGAGAAGGGCGATCGGGCTCGTGCTCGTCGATGCCTGGTGCTACGCCGCGATTCTCGCGCTCATCAGCTGGCGCGTCGGCCGGCGTTTCGGGTGGCGCGGACAAGCGGCGTTCACAGTGGTCATGAGTTTCTGGGGACCCATGCGCGACTACATTGGCGCCTCAGCCAACCATCTGATCGCGATCCGTCCTGGAGTCCTGCCGTTTCTCGGCTGGGCGGCGGCGTGGTGCTGCGCCATCGTCGTGATGCAGGCCGCGATGCGCGTCGTCGCCGGGGCGGCCACGGCTGATCCGCTGGCAAGCAGCGCCGAACGTCTCAGTCTCTCGTGGTTTGGCTCGACGTCGAAGTAGCTCGCAGCGAAGGTCGAGACGGATTTGGCGGCGATTTCCATCCGGCGCGAGATCAAGCGGGAACGTAGGTCAACCTGATCACATCCTCGGCAATCCGGTCATTGGTCTTCAGGCGGAGCGGCGGCCGGGGTCCGGCGAAGTACGGTTTGCCGTGACCGAGCACGACGGGGTGGAGGTAGATTCGATACTCATCGATCAGGCCAAGTTCGGTGAGGCTCTGCGCCAGGCCCGGGCCAGCCACTTCGATCTCCCCGTCGCGCTTGGCCTTCAGCTCGCGGATCGCGGCCTCGAGATCATGCTTAACAAGCGTGGCGTTTGGGCCGACCGACTTCAACG